>Ga0100377_1001391_pt1 | contig 20913 bp, 17 predicted proteins | sample CryGeymeta201501_FD_83664 | JGI IMG/M metagenome (GOLD analysis project Ga0100377, IMG submission 83664) | Groundwater microbial communities from Crystal Geyser aquifers in Utah, USA - Crystal Geyser metaG 2015-01 | ecosystem: Environmental > Aquatic > Deep subsurface > Groundwater | place: USA...
CTGAATTAATTAGTAAAACCGTTAACAACACTATTAAATAGTTGATTATTTTTATTTTCTTATGGATAACAATTAAATACAATTGGTAAGCTATCCAAATGAAAACAAAAACGGTTAAAAAGATGTATGCAGGTGCTTTTGTGGCAATAGCTAAACCAACTGAAAACCCTAGAAATAAAAAACTAATTGTTTTTGATAGACGACTGGTGTCGATAAAAAAATAAATACTCGATAGCACAAAAAACGACATCACCAATTCATTATGTGTTGAAGAAGCCAATAGAATAGATTCAGGTAATGTAATAACAAGAAAAAATGATAAGATCTGTATGAATCTGTTTAATCCTATTTTTTTTGCGATTAAACTCGACACCAATCCAGTTGCCAATAAATAAAACAACTGAACACTATTAGAAAAATAATCGTTTCCAATCAGCAAATTGATATTTAAAATCAGTTGTTCTGCAAAAGGGGGGGAATTAAGTTGAGGATATATACTTGTTCGGTAATGTGCTAAACTTTCGTTTTGTATCCAATGGATAATTCTTGGCATGTGATAAGCCATTGAATCCCAGTTATTAGAAGGATAAATTAACCCCTGAAAAAAAACTCCAACAATAATAAATATTGAGAAACCGATAAAAAACTTTTCCCATTTATGAAGACTTTTAACTTTAGTTATTAACTTACTTTTAATAAAATTAATCGCATTAAACGATTTACGTTTTAGTAATAGAAAGATGATAATAACATCAATAATACTCCAGCAAGCAATTAAAGCTAAGTAATGAAGAGCATTAAATAGTCCGAGTATTTCTGTGATGATAATGGTGAAGAAGGAAAAAAATAATATTGCCTTTACGAACGATTCTCTACTATTATTATTGGAAAATAAAAGAAGAGTTAATCCTAAAAAACCTATGAAAAGTAAAATTATTGCCACTTAATAAAATTACATAATTAAAGTGTTCTTGCAAATTTTAAAAAAATATATAATTATTTATAGTAGTCTAAAACTTTATCGTAAACCTTTTTGCTTATGCCGTCAGAAAGAAATATGCCTCCCTGGTGAAGGGTTTTAATTGCTTCAATGTAAACATCTCTAGTTTCATCTTTTAAAATAAAACCAGAGGCACCTGCCATTATTAGCTCCTTAATATGGTAAGGATTAACCGCAAATGAATTAGCTAAAATTTTAGTAAAAGATTTAATCTTTTTTATATTCTTTGTAGCATCGATACCATTTACATTAGGCATTAAAAGATCCATCAATACCACATCGTAATCATTTTCTTTAATCATTTCCAACGCTTCTATACCATCGCTAGCTTCTCCAACTACACGAATACCAGTGGCTTCTGTAAAATATAATTTTAAACTGTCCCTAATGATATCTCGATCATCTACAATCAAAAGTCGAATGGCTTCTTTCATTTTGAAATAATTTAGATGGTAAATGTCAAACTAAAATTAAACAATTAAAAGAGTAAATCAACTGTTTTTGTTAGGTGGTTTTACGTATTTTTTCGGCAAGTAAAATCAAACACCCCTCACACAAGCAATCGGCGTAATTATCTTTTAATTCTTGTAACTGAGCGGTGGATAATTGATAGTGATTACACCAACAATTACCTCGGGGTTTGCATGTAAATGCTGCACCACATTTAGCACATTTAATTACCCTATCTGTTGTATTATTCACCTCTTTTTCTCTTGATTTGCACAGCAACGCTATCAATATGTCCGCCTAAAGGAACATTTAGTTTAGCAACTTTTAATTTGATTTTTTTGATGGTTGGGAACTCTAAAAATAAAGCATCAACGATTCTTTGTGAAACATGTTCTAATAAATGAGATGGAATTGCCATTTGATATTTTATTACTCCAAAAACTGCTTGATAGTTTACGGTGTCTTGAATATTATCGCTCAAAGCAGGTTTTTCTAGATCTACATCCAACTCAACATCTACCACAAAATTAGTTCCTATCAAGGCTTCCTCTTTAAAGCAACCATGATAAGCGTAAATTTTTATTCCTTCAACGTATATTTTTCCCATTTTATTTAGTAATAAGGGTAAGTAGTAAGGTATCAGTAAAAAGTAAAATAGATAATAAAATATTAATTTACTTTTTACTACTTACTCCTTTTTAACTTTCTACTTTATAAACTTTTAACTTTCTACCCCTCTACCACCCCTCTTTTAATGTTACCGTTCTGTTAAAAATTAAGCATTCTGTAGTTGAATCTTTATCTACACAAAAATAACCTATTCTTTGAAATTGATAACGCTCCGATGGTTTTGCATCTTTTAAGGCTAATTCCATTTTGCAGTCTTTTAAAACTGAAAGAGAATCTTTATTGATTAGTGTTTTAAAATCAACTTCTTTGTCGGAATCTGGTGCTTCAACGGTAAACAACCTGTTGTAAACATTTACTTGTGCGGTGATGTTGTGCGAAGCAGAAACCCAGTGCAACGTTCCTTGAACTTTACGTTTGCTTTCTTCTGTTCCACTTCCACTTTTGCTTTTCTCATCATACGTACATCTTACCTCAACAACATTACCGTTAGCATCTTTAATTGCTTCTTCGCCTTTAATAATGTAACCATTTTTTAAACGAACTTCTTTTCCAATTCCTAACTTAAAAATCTTGTTCGGACATTCTTCCAAGAAATCGTCTTTTTCAATAAAAATTTCTTTAGAAAAAATTATTTCTCGGTGTCCAGCACTTTCGTCTTCGGGATTATTTTCTGCCGATACCAATTCTGTTTTTCCTTCAAGATAATTGGTGATTACTAATTTCAACGGATGTAAAACCGCCATCATTCGATAAGTTGATTTGTTTAAATCGGTACGGATACACGATTCTAACAACGCCACATCAATCATTTGATCTCTTTTTGAAACACCAGCTTTATCAATAAAGTCGCGAATTGCAGCAGGAGTATAACCTCTTCTTCTCAAACCAGAAATGGTAGGCATTCGAGGGTCGTCCCAACCGTTTACCATATTTTCTTCGACCAACTGCATCAATTTTCGTTTACTCATTACGGTATAGTTGAGGTTTAATCTCGAAAATTCTCTTTGTTTTGGTCTGATTTGTTTTTTATCATACACTTGGTCTAAAAACCAATCGTACAATTCACGGTGTGCTTTAAATTCGAGCGAACACAACGAATGTGAAATTTGCTCGATATAATCCGATTCGCCATGCGTCCAATCGTACATGGGATAAACACACCAATCGTTGCCAGTACGGTGGTGGTGTTTGTGCATTACCCGATACATAATTGGGTCTCGCATCAACATATTGGTATGTGCCATGTCTATTTTAGCTCGTAAAACATGTTCACCTTCTTTAAATTTTCCTTGTTTCATGCGGTTAAACAAGTCTAAATTTTCTTCAACCATTCTCTCTCTAAATGGGCTGTTCGTTCCTGTTGTAGTTGGCGTTCCTTTTTGTTTCGCCATGTCTTCCGACGATTGAGAATCAACGTACGCTTTTCCTTTTTTAATCATCAAAACAGCCCAATCATACAATTGTTGAAAATAATCAGACGAATAACATTCTTCCGCCCATTTAAAACCCATCCAAGCTAAATCGTATTTTATGTTGTCAACAAATTCTTGCTCTTCTTTGGATGGATTGGTATCGTCAAATCTCAAATTTACAGGAGCATTGTATTTTTCGCCTAAGCCAAAATTTAAACAAAACGCTTTGGCATGACCAATGTGCAAATAGCCATTAGGCTCTGGTGGAAATCTAAATTTTAATTGATTGGCAGAAAATCCACCTGCTAAATCTTCTTCAATAATTTGCTCAATAAAATTGAGTGATTTGTGTTCTTCGTTTGAGTTTTCCATTAACTATTTATATTTTTTACACCCCCTGCCCCTTCCGTCAGCTGAAGGAGGGAAACTAACGCACAATGTCTTCTTCCGACTTCGGTCTTCTAGCTTTTTCTTACTTATTTATGTTTTTAATGCCTGAGTTCAATCTGTTTATCGATTCCTCTTTTCCAATCACTTCCATAATATCAAACAAATGAGGGCCACCTCCAACTCCAGTAATGGCTAACCGAATGGCGGTCATCGGCACACCAAAACCAAGTCCTTTTTCTTCGATATATTTTTTAAAAGCTTCTTCTAATGTTGCTGCTTTAAATTCGATGTTAGAAAAAACAACAACCAAATCTTCCACTATTTTTGAAGATTCTTCTTTCCATTTTTTCTTTACTGTTTCGGCATCGTAGGTTTTTGGTGCTTCAAAAAAATAAGTACTTTTTTCAATAATATCGTTTAAAAATGTAGCTCTTTCTTTCATTAAACCACAAACATCAGCTAAAAATTCATCTTTTGAATTGACAAATTTATGTTCTAACACAACTGGTTTAATTAATTGAGCCAATTCTTCATTTGATTTTGCTCTTAAATAATGTTCGTTAAACCATTTGGTTTTTTCAGGATCGAATTTAGAGCCCGATTTACCTACTTTATCCAATGAAAAAGCATCCACCAATTCTTGTAGAGAAAATATTTCTTGTTCAGTTCCAGGATTCCATCCTAACAACGCCAGCATATTAATCATCGCCTCTGGAAAATAACCGCTTTCTCTATATCCCGAATAAACCTCTCCATCTGGAGATTTCCACTCGATAGGAAAAACAGGAAAACCTAAACGGTCGCCATCTCTTTTGCTTAATTTTCCGTTACCGTCTGGTTTTAATAATAAGGGTAAATGAGCAAATTCGGGCATCACGTCTTTCCAACCTAAAAAACGATACAACAAAACATGTAAAGGTCCAGAAGGCAGCCATTCTTCGCCACGAATTACATGTGTAATTTTCATTAAATAATCATCTACTACATTTGCCATGTGATAAGTTGGCATTCCATCAGATTTATACAACACTTTATCATCTAAATTAGCTGAATCTACAACTACCCAACCACGAATATTATCTTTAAATTTTACTTCTTCGTTGCTTGGAATTTTTACACGAACTACGTAATGTTCTCCTGCTGCAATTTTTCGAGTAACTTCTTCAGCAGAAAGTGTTAAAGAGTTCTTCATGGTTAGCCTTGAAACAGAATCGTACTGTTGTGATGAGCCTCCTGCTGTTTTTAACCGTTCACGCATTTGCTCCAATTCTTCTGGGGTATCAAAAGCATAATAGGCATGCCCATCGGCAAGCAATTGGTCAACGTATTTTTTATAGATTCCTAATTCATTTCTTTCGGATTGTCGGTAAGGACCATATTCTCCTCCAAGACCAACACCTTCGTCGAATTTTAATCCACACCATTTTAATGATTCTATAATATAATCTTCTGCACCAGCAACATAACGTGTTTGGTCGGTATCTTCAATTCGTAAAATAAAATCTCCTCCGTATTTTTTGGCAAACAAATAATTATACAATGCTGTTCTAACTCCACCAATGTGTAATGGTCCAGTTGGACTAGGTGCAAATCTTACTCTTACTTTTCTTTCCATGATTTATTTATGAGGCTGCAAATATACCCAATATCGTAAAATAAAAAAGCCCTTTGGGCATTTATCCAAAGGGCTTGAAATATCTATCTTATTATTATTTATCTATCATAATTCTTTTGGTAAAAACTCGTTCTCCGCCATAATCAATAGACACAAAATAAACACCAGAAACGATATCGGTTGTTAATATTTTTACTTTTTCTTGATTTTCGATAGGAACAACTTTTAATTTTTTTCCAACAATATCGGTAATTACAATTTCCCCATTGTAATAGTTGGAAGGAACGGCAACACTAAAATATTTTGTTGCTGGTATTGGAAAAATACGAATGGAATTAGAGGCCTTAACTTCAGCGACACCAACAGTAAAAAAAACAGAATCACAAAACACATTGGTATTACAACCATTAGAATCACTTACTGCTAAACACACATAATAATCACCTGGAGTTGGATAAGTAATCAATGGATTTTGTATAGTACTTGTTGTGCCGTCTCCAAAATCCCATAACCAGCTGTTTATTCCTGTAATAGAAAAAGAAGAATCCGAAAATTGAAAATTTCCTCCACCCATATCCGTCCAACCAAAATTAGCAATGGCTGTATCAAAAACTGTTACGTTAATTGCAACAACATCAACACAATTTGCCAAGTAGCCATAGTTGGTAGCTGTTAATTCTGTTGCATAAGTTCCACTAGCTGTGTATAAATGGGTGTAGTTGGTATCAAATGGGGCAATGATGGTTAAATCACCTAAGTTTAAAGAATAGGAATTAGGGCTAGTAAAGAACATGGTATTGACATCTGTTGGAGTTGTATTGGTAAATGTTACCGTATTACCTAAACACACACTATCGATATCTACTGTATAAGCTGAGGTAAAATCTTGTTCAAAAATTGGAGAAATAATCATATCTACATCCCAAGTTCCACTCCAAGTAGGGTATAAATTATACCAAACACCTGCATAAGATAATGAGCTCAATGCTTCAGCCAATCCATTACCATAATCATTGGTGATATAATAAGGGTTGGAAGGATTTAAGGTATCGATTTCTATGACAACGGCAAAAGAATCGGAAACAGCCACAGGAGATGTAAACATTAGTTGTTGCTCAAAATAACCAACGTCATGTAAAAAAACGGTGTCTGATGCAATAATTGATGTGGGCACATTACCTGCATTAATGTTCCGTACACTAATTACCATACTTACCGAATCGGAATTACCAGGAACACCATCTAAATCTAACAACATATAAGTACTTATTCCATTAACGAATCCTGTTCCAGAAAAATAATAGGCTTGTGCTATTCCTCCAATATATGTGGTATAATCCATGGTGTCGGACAACCAAGCTGTTGCTTTACCTTGAGGATAACTAATGATATCAACACAACCAGCTGTTTTATTAGTTGCATCTTTTACACCATTATACTGGAATGGTTGATTAATTACATGAGAATTGATTGGTAGTAAATTAACTTGTGCGTTGCCTAACAATACAAAAATTAACAATGTCGAAAAAAGATAAAATTTTTTCATAGGGAATGATTTAAATAATGGGTTTATTTTAAATACATCTCTGTTACGTTAAAAAAAAGAAAAAGGTTTCAAAGAAAAAAGTTTTGAATCTATTATAGAGAAGGTGATGGATGAGTTTCTTCTTCTACTTTTTTGCTAAAGAACTTTTTATTAAAAATAAAAATGATAGAAATTCCAACAGAAATGGAAGCATCGGCTACATTAAAAACTGGACGAAAGAACAAGAATTGATCGCCACCCCAAAAGGGTAACCACTCTGGAAAATTTCCTTCTAGTAATGGAAACCAAAACATATCTACCACCCAACCATGAAGAAATGGTGCATAACCACCTTCTTCTGGTAAAAAAGTAGCTATTTGGTGGAAACTATCATTAAAAATTAGACCATAAAAAGCACTGTCTAAAATATTTCCAATTGCTCCTGCAAAAATTAAGGCAACACTTATTTTTAAACCTTTATGAGTAGTTTTTGGCAATCTAAAAAGATAATAACCTATGGCAAAAACAGCAACAACTCTGAATAAACTCAAAAACAATTTCCCATATTCACCACCAAATTCCATCCCAAAAGCCATTCCTTTATTTTCGGTAAAATGGATGTAAAACCAATCGCCAATTAAAGGAAATTCCTGACTTAAATATAAGTGAGTTTTCACCCAAATCTTAAGAGATTGGTCAATAAGCAGGATGAAAATTGTTATAAAAAGAGGATGGGTTAAAAAACGAAACTTCATTCAATTGGAAATTTGAAATTAGAAATTGGAAATTATCACAAAAACAATCTCTAATTTCCAATCTCTAATCAATAATTTGTTAGCTTTGAGCTTCTTTAGCTTCAATACTTAATGTAGCATGAGGAACAGCTAATAATCTTTCTTTTTTGATTAATTTTCCTGTTACCCTACAAACTCCATAGGATTTATTTGAAATTCGAATTAAAGCATTTTCTAAGTGCTTTATAAATTTTTCTTGACGAGCAGCTAATTGTGAAACTTCTTCTCTAGAAAGAGTTGCTGCTCCTTCTTCCATCATTTTAAAGGAATGAGAGGTATCATCAGTTCCATTATTGTCAGCATGAGACAATGACCCTTTTAAAGCATCTAAATCTTTTTTAGCTTCAACAACTTTCTTTTCAATTAAAACTTTAAATTCCGCTAAATCTTTGTCTGAATATCTTACTTCTGGCATAATTATAATTATTAATTTATTTTTTCAATAGAAATTATCGTAGTCACATCGTTTTCCAATTCTACTGTAATTCCTTCATTTTGTTTCAATTCATTTACTAAATCAAGTTGCCCTGCTAAAGTTTCGGTGCAAATATAATTTTTATTCTTCGTAATTGCTTCATTTATTTCGCTGTGTTGTAAAATTTTAAGATGAATTTTATCATTCACTTCTAAACCACTTTCTTTACGCAAGTTTTGAATACGGTTCACAAATTCTCTTGCCATTCCCTCTGATTTTAAATTAGCAGTTAAAGTAATGTCCAAAGCAACTGTAATTCCTCCTTCCGATTGTACCAACCATCCAGGAATATCTTGGGTTAAAATTTCCACATCAGCTAATTCTAATAGTACATTTTGCCCTTCAATTACCAATTCTTTAAAACCTGTACTTTCTATACAAACAATATCATCAGCATTAAATTGATTGATTGCAACTGCAATCTGTTTCATTATCTTGCCGTACTTAGGTCCTAAAGTTTTAAAATTAGGCTTTATATTTTTAATTAATACACCTGCTGTATCTGTTAAGTATGCTATCTCCTTCACATTTGTTTCCGAAAGTATTAAATCTTCAACAGCTGCTAATTGGCGTTTAAATTTTTCATCTAAAATAGGAATCATTATTTTTTGTAGCGGCTGACGAACTTTAATTTGCTCTTTTTTTCTTAAACTCAACACCATAGATGAAACCTGTTGAGCAATTGCCATTCTTTCTTCTAAATCTGAATCAATAGCAGTTTCTTGAGCAATAGGAAAATCTGACAAATGAACCGAAGTTGCATTTCCTTTTCCACTTACAGCAATTAAATCGGAGTACAATTGATCCATGTAAAATGGAGCTATTGAGGCCGAAAGTTGAGCAACAACTTCTAAACATTTATACAAAGTTTGGTAGGCTGCTATTTTATCTTCAGAATAATCTCCTTTCCAAAAACGTCTTCTACATAAACGAACATACCAATTACTTAATTCATCGTTTACAAATTCTTGTATTGCTCTTCCAGCTTTTGTGGGCTCATAATCTGCATAAAAACCATCGACAGCTAGTATTAAAGAATTCAGTTTTGACATAATCCAACGGTCAATTTCTGGTCGTTTAGCAATAGGAACTTCATTTTCGGCATAAGTAAACTTATCTAAATTCGCATATAAAGCAAAAAAACCATAGGTATTGTATAGCGTTCCAAAAAATTTACGTTGAACCTCAGCAATTCCTTCTACATCAAATTTTAGGTTGTCCCAAGGTTGAGCATTGGTAATCATATACCAACGAGTTGCATCTGCACCATATTTGGTTAAGGTTTCGAAAGGGTCGGCAGCATTTCCTAAACGTTTGCTCATTTTTTGACCATTTTTATCCAACACCAAACCGTTAGAAATTACATTTTTAAAAGCTACTGAGTCAAATACCATCGTTGCAATGGCATGCAATGTAAAAAACCAACCTCTTGTTTGGTCAACTCCTTCTGCAATAAAATCTGCCGGAAAAAAGCCCCTTCCATCGATTTGTTCTTTATTTTCGAAAGGATAATGTTGTTGTGCATAAGGCATTGAACCAGAATCGAACCAAACATCAATTAAATCAGATTCTCGAACAGCAATTTCACCATCCTCTATAAAACAAATCTTGTCAATATATGGTTTATGTAAATCTTTAATATGTTCTTCAGATACAGGAATTAGAAATTTTTTTTCAATACATAAATTCAAAAATTCATTAGTAGAAAAATTTGGAACAAGAGCCTCCTTTGCTTCGATAAACGCACTAATTTCAAGAGGTGTATTTAATAGAGGTGTTTCTGGAAGATTGATTTCTTTTGTTTGAAAATAGCTGCTACCAGATTTTAATTCCTCTACGCTTCCAATACATTTTTCAATCTTAATTTTTTCCCAATGAGTTGGTGTATTTCTCCAAATTGGCAACGGGATTCCCCAAAAACGTGAACGTGATAAATTCCAGTCATTCAGATTTTCTAGCCAATTACCAAAACGTCCTGAACCAGTTGATTCTGGTTTCCAATTAATAGTTTTATTTAATTCAATCATCCTTTCTTTTGCTGCTGTAGTTTTAATAAACCATGATTGCAAAGGATAGTATAATACTGGTTTATCTGTCCGCCAACAATGAGGATAACTGTGTTCGTATTTTTCTATTTTAAATGCTCTATTTTCTTTTTTTAATTTAAGTGTTATTAATTCATCAACACTCAAATATTTATCTAGCTTAGGGATTATAGATTTTAATTTTTCTTGTTGTTCTTTTAATTCTATAATTTTTTCATCATCAGAATAAAATGCCTCTTTTACATATTTATTGGCAAAGGGGAAAATCTCATCTTCTAATTCAGAAACAAATTTTCCTTTTAAATCTACTAGTGGTACATCCAATAATCCATTAAGTCTTTGAATAACCATTGGTGGAATATTCTTTTTTATTGCTATTTTAAAATCTTCCGCACCAAATGTTGGGGCAATATGGACAATCCCTGTTCCATCATCTGTTGTAACAAAGTCATTATCATCTGAAATAACACGAAACGCATTTTCCACCCTCTTTGTACCATTAAATGGCATCAATTGATCATATACAATTCCTTCTAAATCTGAGCCTTTATATTCTTGTATAAATAGTGAACGTGGAATTGGTCTTTTAATTTCAATACCATTATCTGTTTTCTCATTCAAATAATTTCTTAGGTTAAAATCAGTAGGTGGTTTGATTCCTTTTTCAATCCAATCTACTATTATATTTTGATAAGGAGACTTAACACAATCCTCTTGATAATAAAACTCATTATAAATTACTCCGCCTCCCCATAAGCTATGATTTTGTGCTATATTTTTTGCAACTATTATAGTTATGGGTTCATGTGTATATTGATTAAATGTTCTTATTAAAACATAATCAATATTCTTCCCTACAGCCAAGGCTGTATTAGAAGGCAACGTCCAAGGAGTTGTTGTCCAAGCAAGAAAAAACACTTCCTTGCCCTCCACAAGGTGAGATTTTAAACTGCTCAAATTTTCAGTAAAATTTTGATTAGATTTAACTTTAAACTGAGCAACAACCGTTGTATCCTTAACATCCCGGTAACAACCAGGTTGGTTTAGTTCGTGAGAACTTAAACCTGTTCCTGCAGCAGGAGAATAGGGTTGTATGCTAAAATTTTTATATAAAAGATTTTGTTTTAATGGATTATTCCCAGAATGCAATTTTTTTAATAACCACCAAACCGATTCCATGTATTTGTTTTCGTAGGTAATGTACGGGTTTTCCATATCTACCCAATACCCCATTTTTTGAGTTAAATCGTTCCAAATATCGGTGTATTGCATCACTGTTTCGCGACACTCTTTATTGTAATCGTCAACAGAAATTTTCTTTCCAATGTCTTCTTTAGTAATGCCTAACTTTTTCTCAACACTTAACTCAACTGGTAAACCATGCGTATCCCAACCTGCTTTACGTTTTACTTGAAATCCTTTTAAGGTTTTGTAACGACAAAATATATCTTTTATGGCTCTTGCCATTACGTGATGAATGCCAGGCAATCCATTGGCGGAAGGTGGTCCTTCATAAAAAACAAAAGGCTGTTTGCCTTCTCTGGTTGAAATGCTTTTTTCAAATACCTTGTTGAGTTCCCATTTATCCAAAACCTCTTTGGCAACATTGGGCAAATCTAATCCACTATATATTTTGTACTGACTCATTGCTTTTTTAAAGAAATGCGAATTTAATAAAAAAGTTGTTCCATCAAGTCATTTTAACTAAAAGGTTAGTGGAATAGAAAAATCCAAATAAAAAGAGTGTTCATTTTGTTATGTAACAATCCATAAACTAATAAAAAGGTAAATGACATCAAGAAATAGTTGCAATACACTTTAATTCAATGGAAATTGGTGAAGGCAAAGCATTTACCTCAACAGTTGTTCGACAAGGTTGGTTGGTTTTAAAATACTCGGCATAAACACGATTATAGGTTTTAAAATCACGTTTCATGTTTGTTAAAAAAACAGTTACATCAACAATTTTATCCCAATCAGAACCAGATTCTTCTAAAATTACACGAACATTCTCGAATACAGAACGACACTGAGCCTCAAAATCAAAAGTCTCGTAATTTCCATTTTTATCATATTTTAAACCTGGAATATTAGCTTCCTCGCTACCCGAACCAGCAGCTCTTGGACCAACTCCTGACAAAAACAATAAGTCGCCTATCTTACGTGCATGAGGGTATAAACCCATTGGTTTTGGTGCTTTATCTGAATTAATGATGTCGTTCATAATTTTATTTTAGTTTAACAAAGGTAAGCTATTGGCACAGAAAATCAAAAAGTTAAAAATTAACGTCCGTAAAAACACGTTCTTTTTCTCTGTATAATATTAATTATTTCAAGAATTCTTCCGTGTTTTTACCTTTTAAAAAAAGAGTAAATAATTCAACAAATTTCAGCATTTCAACTCTTGTGTACATCTATTTGCCAGCATACATTTACTATAGAATTTAAAACATAAAGCCATGAAAAATTTACTCTTAATATCAATTATCGTTCTAAGTAGCGGTCATTGTTTTTCACAACATCAAAAAGAAAACAAAAAAGATCATCAATTGAATTACGAGGAATTTATAACTCATTATGGTGTTGATGATACCAGCATAGCAATTATTAATATTTTCTATGATAAACGCCAGAATTGTGCAGGTGGAAAAATGTCTTTTCTATCCCTATCAGCAGGAATTGCGTTATTGAATCCTCCAATTGGAGTAGGATTACTAGCTATTTCTTCTCCATTATTTGTTAGTGGAGCAATTACTCATGTTAAATACAACCGGAAACATCTGTTATCAGCATTGGTAAATTATCAAAACGAAAAAATATTAACTGCACATCTTAGACAAAGAGTGGATACTTATTTAGTGATTGAAAATGAACTTTATCAAGAAGAAATAGCAAATGCTCAACTAATTTCTTATAGAATTATTAGAACAACTAAATAAAAAATCTAAAACCATGAAAAAGGTTGTAGAAAATATTTATTCAGCAATGTATAAAAGAAATAGCAATATCACTTTTGTTGAAATGTTATTAGTAACTGTTACCACTATTTGCGTGCTTTTAGTGGTAATAGTTTTTACAGCATTTACTATAATTTGAGGAAGTGGTTTGGTATGAAAAAATTACTCAATCAACTGATGTTGATAAGCGTACTTTATCATCTCGGCAGTATTCTTAACATCTAGTTTACTTAATATGTTTCTTCGATGTGTTTCAACAGTTCTAGGGCTAATAAATAATTTTTCTCCAGCTTCTTTATTGGTATCTCCTGCTGCGATATATTTTAACACTTCAATTTCTCTGTCGGATAAATCCGTTCCTTGAGAATTATCTTTACTCATTAAAGCATTAATCATAGCAACAGACACTTCGTTACTGTAGTATTTTTTACCCAAGGCAACAGTATTAATTGCCATTATCAACTCATTGGTATCCGCTTCCTTTAAAATGTAACCTAAAGCACCTACTTTCATCATACTAGTAATAAATGTTTCTTCGGAATGCATGGTTAAGGCAAGAACTTTAATAGTTGAATATTTTTTAGTGATAATTTCAGTTGCTTCAATACCACCCATTCCAGGCATATTAATGTCCATCAAAATAACATCAACACGAGCTGCATTTCGCTCCAGATAACTGATTACTTCTTCTCCTGAACTTGCCTCAGCGACCACTTCAAATTCAACATTCTTTTTTAGCATTAATTTAATTCCATTCCTTATCATTTGATGATCGTCGGCAAGTAATAATTTAATCGTAGCCATTTTTCGTAATTGGGATTAGTTTATAAGAAAAGTTTCATCAAATATAAATTATATTATGGAATTAAAGAGAATAGTATTGTCGTTAAATATAAATAAAATACAACATCATTATAAACTGAATTTATTACTTTTGCATCCATTCTGGGGGATTAGCTCAGTTGGCTAGAGCGTTTGCATGGCATGCAAAAGGTCGTCGGTTCGATTCCGATATTCTCCACCAAACAAATAGAGGTTATTACAACCTCTATTTTATTTATTACTTTTACATACTATGAAATTTACCGAATTTGGTTTTGAACCTCCAATTATTGAAGCATTAGATGCTATGGGGTTTGACACTCCTACACCTATTCAAGAGCAAGCCATTCCTGCAATTATGCAAAACAAAGATGTGATTGCCTGTGCCCAAACTGGAACTGGAAAAACAGCTGCTTTTGTTCTCCCTATTTTAAATGCCATTTGCAAAAGAGGAGGCTCCGAAAAAGTAAGCACTATTGTTATTGTCCCTACTAGAGAACTAGCCATGCAAATTGACCAACAAGTGGAAGGTTTGAGTTATTTTACCAATGCTACTTCAATCGCTATTTATGGCGGTGGTGATGGGCAAAGTTTTGATTCAGAAAAAAAGGCACTAACTACTGGTGCCGATATTGTAATTTGCACACCTGGTCGTTTTATCTCGCATTTAAGCATGGGGTATTTTGATACTTCTGGAGTGAAACATTTTATCTTAGATGAAGCCGACCGAATGTTAGACATGGGCTTTAATGAAGACATCTCAAGAATAGCAGAACAATTGCCCAAGGAAAGGCAAAACTTGATGTTTTCAGCAACCATGCCTCCAAAAATTAGACAATTATCCAATCAATTATTAAAAGACCCCATCACCATTAATGTTGCTATTTCTAAACCTAACGAAGGAATTTTACAAGCGGCTTATTTGGTGCACAATAACCAAAAAATAGCACTCATCAAACATTTGTTAAAAGGAAAAGACCACGATTTTATTTTGGTTTTCTCCTCTAGAAAATCTTCTGTAAAAGAAATTACCGCTGCGTTGAATAAACAAGGCATGCCTGCTAAAAGTATTCACTCGGATTTAAACCAGCAAGAACGAGAAGCTGTTTTATTGGATTTTAAAAACAAAAAAATACAACTGTTGGTAGCTACTGATGTGCTATCGAGAGGAATAGATATACAAGGAATTAATTTGGTGATTAATTACGACATCCCGAGTGATGCAGAAGATTATGTACATCGAATTGGAAGAACAGCAAGAGGGGATAATACCGGAGTTGCCATTACTTTTATTAATGCTGATGAATGTTATAACTTCTCTAAAATCGAAAAATTAATCGAAAAAGAAGTCCATAAATTAGCATTGCCAGAAGGATTTGAGGAAGGTCCAAAATACGATACTACTTATAGAAAACCCTTTAAAGGCAAGAAAAACTTTAGTAAAAAAGGAAACTGGAGTAAAAAACCAGCGAAGTAATTGTATAAATGACAAGAAGGTAGTTTTTAAAAACTAGTGCTTTTGGTGTTGGTGGCGTTTATGCCAGTTATGAAATGGAATGGTAGTAATAACCACTATTTCATAACAATTAATTGCCCTGTTCTTTTTCCACTTAAAATAAAGATTGCCTTGGCTCTCGGAATCTTGTTTTTATACAATGAATTCTTATCAATTTCTAAATAACAAGCTGCCAATGTGTAAGATTTCGATTTAGCATATCTCCCAGTGAATCCCGAAAAAAAATCATTAACCAATTTTTCTGCAAAACTGAAATATGTATAAGTTGGTATAGCTATTTTTAATTCGCCATTTTCTATATCTTTTGGACTGATCTTTTTCCCATAAAACAATTGTAAATCCGTTGCTTCATCAGATTTATCATAGTAATATCTTTTTCCAAATTGGTAGTCGACCAACTGAGGCATAGCCACCAGCCCTTTGGATAAACCATTTTTAATGTTTAATTTTTTAAAAGCAGCTGGAAGTATTTTTGAAACTTTAGCATTGTTATTTTTGAGTCTTTTAAACTTAAAAACATTAAACTGTTTAATAAAATTATAAGCTGTAAGTTCTAATTCGGATGAAAATTCTAATTCAGACCTATGGCTATGTTTTCTCTTTTCGTTAATCATAAAAAAAACAGTCGCATTAAGCAATTCTTCATTAATTTCAAAAGGAATTAACTCCTGATCGGCAAGTCCTGAGCTAAAAAACGAACCAGAATTGTTATAGCTAGAAATAAAGGTGTTACGCTGAAGGAGATTGGTATCTAGGTTTTCCAAAAACTTATTGGTTTGAGTAAACCCAACTACATATATTAACAATAGTGATATTGTTAAACCTACTTTCATAAAAAACTTTTTAGTTGTCCAATAGTAACGTCTTTGTTTGAAAATGTTTTAATCTTAATTTCTTTTTCACCGTTTTTCATTGCAGTTGAAAATGATTTGGCATCAATCAAACCAACTTTATCATCTTTCAATACTAACATAATTGCATTATTAGCCGATGCATCATAATAGGCTTTATTTTGCCCTTGAAACTGCATTACACTAGTATTAGATTTATCAATTACATAAACAGTAAAAGGATCTATAGTATTATCTTCTTCATCTATTAGTTTTGCAAGTAACCTAACGGGTTGCTCCATTTGTCTTATCTGGTCACAATTATAAACCCCAAAACTCATTAATGCAAAACTTCTACTTACCAAAATTTCAGACTCCAAACTACGTCTATTTTCCTCAGTATATCGATTGGTAGTTCTAAGGTTAGCTTCATATTCAGCCAATAATTTAGTATACTTTTTATCTGCTCTTGCCCAATTTTTAGTATTTCTTTTAAGGGCATTATTGTATCCTTTATAAACCTGTTTATTTCTTCGTTGTTCAGTTTCGGGATAGGTAGAATTTACATGAGGATAAACCGGCAATATTATCGTGTCATCAAACATAACCATAGTCAGCAAATAATTATCGTCATCAGCATTTGGCTCAAGGGCTATGTTTCTAATGAATGTTGGACAATTTTTTTCGTAATATTTAGCATCTGAAGATAGCAGTCTTTTTACCTTGTATCTGTTGTATGCATTTTTCAGAAAATCAGCCAATGAATCCATTTCGTGAAATGTTTGATTTACTTCATCACCATCATAAATCCAAGTGTATTGTCTTAATGTATTTAATTGAGCGAAGTTTTTTCTTGCATCTTTACTATCGTAAGAGACTGGTAATTTATCAAAGGTTAATTGAAAGCTTTTTAATTTATTGTCTTTTTTAATTTTGTAATTAACTAAATCATAATAAATCGGTGGAGGTTGAGACATTGAAAAAGGAAAGTAACTGTTCATCGCAGTTGAATCCATTAATTGAGATAATCGTTTAGAATCGTTGGGGTCATTAATAGTATCAGCATCCTTAATCTCCCAATTTCCAAGTTTTTCATTAAAAGCATACATATTCATTGCAGGGTCGTTATTGTATGAACGCATATTAACCTGGATTAAATTATCAGGATTTGGATATACTTCTTTTCCATTCACAGATGCTCTAAACTCAATTTGTCCGGCAGAAGAAAAAGTATATGATACACCTGCAGAATCATAAGACATTGGTATGCCACTTACCAAAAAATCAATTGGATCAATGAACTCTCTGAATACTACATCTACTTCACCCTCAATCACATTACCATCTTCATCAACAAAAGCATTTGCTGGAATATCAAGCGTGGTTCCTGATTCCATTTGTAATAAAGTTTTTTCTTTTGTGGATACAATGAAATCTTTTTTAGGCACATCTATTCCGCTAATAGGAGGTGTAATTGTTTTAATGGTTTTAGTACTCTCAGTCACTTCTTTATTATCCACGATAAAATCATCATAAAAATCCCAATAAATTGCGAGTTGATCATTGCTTTTTTGAAGATTGGCAATTTCCTGAGGATTAATGATATTGTTCTTGATGATAAATGATTGAAGTTTTTTTAAAGAGGCCAACTCTTCAGGAATCTTCTGAATGCTATTTCTGGTAAAATTCAGTCTTTTTAGTTCTTTTAAACTTGAAATACTTGAAGGAATATTCTCCATACCACAAGCTATAATACTGATATCGTTTATAATGTTCTTATTCAATTGGGCAAACAATTCATCAACATTAAGATTGGAACAATTCTTTATATTTATAGTACTTAGTTTTTCCAGTTGAGCGATTTCATAAAAAGAGGGTGAAATTCTACAATTATCTATCATAATTTCTCTTAATGAAGTTATCTGTTCTAGTCCATTAGAAAATATCCCGTTTTCAATTTCAAGAACTTGAATATTATTCTCAGCAAAAAGGGAAAGTAAATTGTAAACATTCGAATTAACAATACTTAATCGTTGAAGTTGATTTAATTTAATTGATTCCTGTGGTAATGAGGTTAGGTTAGAGGACACAATTTTAAGATGCTGAATATTTTGTAAATTCAATACTTCAAGATCCAAAAATTTTAAGCCTCCTATTGTCAAGGTTTGCAAATTGTTTAAATAAGAAAGGGTAATAAATACATCCTTTTGTTTTAGACTGTCATTATTGGCAATATTGAAATCACTAAGGTGGGAACAGTTAATAATCTTATTGTTTATTTCTACTAAATTATTATTTGACACATCCAATCTTTTCAGTTGGGATAGAAATTCAATTTCGTAAGGTAAGTTTCTTAACTTATTGTTACTGATATCTATGTTTTTTAAATTCACAAAATTTCCTATTTCATGAGGCAGATAGTTAAGCATACAATTGGAAACATGGAGTTCTTCCAAACTTTTAGATGAATTTATTGCAATTAAAAGTTCCTGTAACTTCAACCCTTTTTGGCCATCCAATTTTAGAACTTTTAAGTTAGGTAGTTTTATTACTGATTTAAATTCTACAACACCACTTTTTGTTAAATCCAACTCCTCTAAATTTACTAAACTAGAAATATTCATTGGGAGCTCCTTTATGGCAGGATTGTTCAATTTTAAAATCTTTACTTCTTCGGGGGATTCAAAGGCTTTTTCTAAACTATAAAAATTTCCTTTGTTGTTTTGAGCTTGTAGCATCTGAGATGACAAAATGAAAATAAAAGCTAGATAATTTATTAATTTTTTCATGGTCAAAAGTTTTAGTTCTCTAATTGACAATAATTATGCCGTGTAAAAAAATGAAGAATAATGATATAATACATAAACTCCAATTTGTTACATTTTATTATTGTTATTGTTTATTTATAGCGATTCTGAACAATTTTTTATCCAAATTCTGTATACTAATTATTTTACTATAAGCGATAACATTGTAGATGAACCTTATGATTTAAGTATTTGCAATACAGTTGGGCAACTTTTGTTTTAAGAAGAAAACATTCTCACTAATACTAAAATAATCAACATCACAAATTATAATACTAGCCTATTGTTTATCAATATAAAAACACAAAATCAATCAATTAATTATAAACTTTTAAAACCTTAATATTATGAAAAGATTTACACTTCCGGATAAAAAGCATTAATAAAATGATTGATGGTGTTTTGGTTTTTATGATGGATAATTGAAATTACATCAAATCTACACTCTAAATCAATTTCTTTTTCATTCATATAATAATCCGCACCTTCTATTAAATGTTTTTGCTTTTTTAATGTAACTGCCTCTTCGGGCTCACCAAAAACAGAAGAACTTCTAGTTTTTACTTCAATAAATACCAACTCGTTTTTATCAATTGCAATAATATCAATTTCAAATTTCTTTTCTCTCCAATTGTTTTCTACCACCTGATAACCAATATTTTGAAGAAAATTGGATGCAATTTTCTCTCCTTTTATTCCTAACTGATTATGTTCCGCCATTTAAAATAGTTAACCGATGTGTAAAAGTATTTATTAATTTTTGAGTAAAACTTTCTATCTAAAAATGAATTTTAGTAAACTTGCTTTACTTAAAAATAACATTATGCAACTATTAAAGTCCATCTCATTTTCAATTTTCCTGTTTATCTCTTCTGTTTTAATGGCTCAAAACTTTGAGGGAGTTATTGAATTTAAGCGAGTAAATTATTACGATGAAACGAATTACACCTATTATGTTTCGGTTGACAAAGTAAGGATAGATGAACTAAAAAAAGACGGAACAGTTTCAGGAACCATGTTAGTTGACCTTAAAACAAAAGAAGTGCTTGCTATCAACCATGAAAGGAAATTATACATGGACATCAAATCAACGCCAAGTGTTAAAGATTTAAGTAAATCCGAAATTTTTAAGACTTCTGAAAAAAAAGATATACTGGGTTATAGCTGCAATAAATGGACTGTTAGTAACCCTGATTTCAAATCTAAAGCAGAATATTGGGTAATTGATAAAGGAAACTTTTTCTTTTTTAATGAGTTAATGAAAGCACTGAATAGAAAAGATAGAATTGGATTGTATTTTATGCAAATACCAGAAAATGCTGGATTTTTTCCAATAATTGGCGAAGAAAAAGGTTTTGATGGCAAATTGAAAGAGCGAATGGAAGCGACCAAAATGACTTTAAAGAAGATAGAAGCTACCATTTTTAAAATTCCTGCAGGTTATCAAAAATTTGGAAATTCTTGAGGCAAACAAGTCTGAAGTTAGAATCCGTCAACTGACGGAGGAAGAAGGAAGATAAATTAAATCCAAAATCGTAAATCCAAAATCGTAAATCCAAAATCGTAAATCCAAAATCGTAAATCCAAAATCGTAAATCCAAAATCGTAAATCCAAAATCGTAAATCCAAAATCGTAAATCCAAAA
>Ga0100377_1001392_pt1 | contig 20891 bp, 15 predicted proteins | sample CryGeymeta201501_FD_83664 | JGI IMG/M metagenome (GOLD analysis project Ga0100377, IMG submission 83664) | Groundwater microbial communities from Crystal Geyser aquifers in Utah, USA - Crystal Geyser metaG 2015-01 | ecosystem: Environmental > Aquatic > Deep subsurface > Groundwater | place: USA...
CGTCAGATGTGGCTTTGAGGAGTCTCCATTGGGGCAGCGCCCCATGGGGACGACGATAAGCCGCAGATGGCGTGCATGGGGCTCGTCAACGACGGCCATAACTTTCCGGATGGCTTCTCAGAACGCCATCTTCATGTCCCGGCTCTCGGCGCGCTTGCTCTTGACGTACGAGCGACCGCTGGCCGTCGTGGGTGCGACGTTGCCCAGGCTCCGCGCGTCGTCGCTGTTGCGGGCCACGTCGGCGTCGATGCCGCCGAGCAGCCCGGCCTTGTTCCCGTTGTAGTTCGCCCGCTGGAGCACGGTCGCCTTGCGGGTGCGCAGCTCGGTGTTGCGGACCTCCAGGATCTTCTTGGCCTCGGCCTGGTTGCCGACCTCGAACTGTGCCATGGCCTCGTCATACGCCCGTGCGTTCTCGATCTTCTCGTACCGCACCAGCACCTCGCCGTTGAGGTTGTCCTCGACCATCGCGACCTCCTCGGTCGGCGCGACGCTGAGCGCGACCTCGTGCAGGGCGGGCGCTTCGGTGACGAGGTCCTGGTAGGTGAGGCGGATGGTCGCCAGCGTGGTCGTCTCGGTCAGCTCTCCGTTCACGCTCAGCTCGGCCAGGATGGAGGCGTTGCGCTTGCTCCAGAACGTGCCGAGCGGCACGGAGAATGTGGCTCCGGCGACCTCGTAGGGGAAGCCGGTGAGGTTGTCGAGGCGGACCCGCGGGTCCAACTCGACCCGCACGGTGACGTTGTTCGCCAGGGCGTTGTTCACCGTCGCCAGCTCCTTGTCGAAGGTGGGCTCGAGGTTGCGCGCGTCGGCGATGAAGTAGTAGTTGCCTCCGCCATGGTCGGCGATGCCGGTCAGCATATGCTCGTCATAGTCGGCCCCGAGGCCCATCGAGGTGGTCACGATCCCGCGCTGCCGGAGCTGCTCGGCGACCGTCTCGCACTGGTCGCGCAGGGCCGCGCGCCCGTCGCTCAGCAGCACGATGCGCCGCGGCCCCATCGGGTCGGCCCCGAACAGGTCCCGTGCGTTCTCCAGCGCGGCCAGGATGTTGGTGCCGCCGCGGGCGCGAAGGCCCTTGACGCCGGCGGCGAGGCGCTGGCGTGCGCCAGGATCGCCGAGGCGGGCAAAGGGGACCTCCACGCGGGCGCGGGACTCGTACGAGACCAGCGCGACCCGGTCGTTGTCGCCGAGCCGCGCGATGAAGCTCAGGGCCGCCGTCTTGGCGTCGGCGAGCTTGACGCCCGACATCGACCCGCTGCGGTCGACGACGATGGCGATCTCGTTCGGCACGTCGCGCAGCGGCTTCAGGTCGCTGCCGTCGACGTCGATCTGCAGGTGGACCTTCTGGGGCTCGACGGTGCGGCGGATGAACGCGTGGCTGAGCTGGCCCTGGAGCACGAGGGTCTTGCCGTCGGTGCCGCGCGGCTGGGGCGGCGCCATGGCCGGGGCAGGAGGCGGCTCGACGACCGGCGCCACGGGCGTCTCGGCGGGACCTGAGGGGGCGGGCTCGGCGGTGGCGATCGGACCGTCGGGGGCGGCGGTGGGGCCGGGGTCGGGCTCGGGTTCGTCCCAGGAGACCGCGGCGACCCCTGCGCCAAGGAGGACAACGGTGGTGAGGGCGATGAGTAGGGTGCGCTCGTTCATGACGGCTCCTGGTTGCGTCGTGCCTCGCTGAGGTCGCTCAAAACAGGAGTGCAAACGGGCGTGGGGGCGATTGGATCTACGGCGCCGGCTCTTTTTCGGGGGCGGCGGAATCAACCTCGGGGGCCTCGGCGTTGGGGACCGCTTCGGCGGGCGCTGGCGGCGGTGGGCCGGTCAGCTCCAGCGTCAACAGGGCCTCGTCGTCGGTCCACGCCGACATGCGGGGGACCGGGGGGCAGGTGCTGTGGAGCTGGCGCTTGCCTTCGGTGGCGGTCAGCTCGAAGGGGGCCTGCGTCAGCGGATCGACGGGGATGGCGAAGCCTGCCTCCGAGAGGGTCTCCAGCGTCCCGGCCGGCTCGCCGTGCTCCGCCGTGTAGGCGTAGTCGGCCAGCGCGATCTGGAGCATCCGGTCGTGGGCCTGGGCCATGGTGAGCTTGAGGTCGTACTGGGCCAGGAAGCCGCCGCCGATCTGGGCGAGCGGGTTGATGCTGCTGTCGAACTCCTGCTCCCAGCGCATGTAGCGCGCATCGCGCGCCGCCCACGTCGCGGGGGTGTCGGAGAGGATGTCCTGCCAGAAGGCGAAGTGCAGCGCTGCGAAGCTCTCTCGCCAATACCAGGCCAGCACACCGGGCGATTGAAGGCCCGCGTCCAGGATCGCCGTCGGCGGGATGTCCACGCGCTCCCGCTGGTCCTCGTCCATCAAGGCCGGCAGCATCACCAGGAACTCGCCGGCGAACACATCCTCCAGCCGGAGCCGCTCCGCGTCGGCGTAGGCGTACTGCCGGTGCAGCAGCGCAGCCTGGGGCCCGGTCAGCAGGCGGTCCCGCAGCATCCGACGGAGCATGCGGGCGGCCTGGAGGTCGATCGCGGTGCCGACCATGGCCCCGAGCAGGGAGGAGCCGCGACCGATGTCCTGGCCGAACCGATGGAGCTCGTGGACCGCGGTGACCAGCCGGTCGGTGTCCCCGCGCAGGTGCGCGGTCCAGCCGAGCAGGGCGTGCAGCTTGGCCAGCCTCAGGAACGGCACGAAGTTGGGCGTGTCGCCGGGCCTGGCGATGCCCCAGGTGTCCCACACCCGGGCGGGGCTGCTGCTGTCCTTGCGGTAGGTGCCCTCGGCGAGCAGGAGCGGGCCCTTGCCAGCCATCGCGGCGCAGCTCTGCTCGTCCAGGAAGCGCAGCGCCGGGTCGGTGTCCGCTCCAATGCCCAGCGCGGCGCAGCTGCTGGGGACCGGGCCGGCCTCGGGCACCGTGAGCGCCGGACCTGGACGATGGTCGGGTGCGACGAGGTTGAACGCGTTGGAGGCGGGGTCCGACGACAGCGTTCGCGACTTGTCCTGCTCCGCCCAGGCCGCCCGGTAGCTGCTCGCCGCGTCGCCATCCACCAGCGTCCAGTCGGGTGGGTCGGGTGGCCGCTCCCATCGTCGATTGAGCGCCTCGGACTGCTTGCCGTACAGGGCGGTGAAGCCGTCGTCGTCGCCGCGGGCGACCAGCGCCACCACGACCGCGACGATCGCCAGACAGACGACGGCCGCAAGAACCAGGGGGAGACGCCCGGACGATGGGGTCTGCGCTGCGGTGGGCTCGGTCACGGTCACCTCCGATGGTCAGCGAAGTACGAGGTACTGGGCCCGGATCACGAAGTTCGGGCTGCTGCCCTCCGACCACGCGATCACATAGAGATCCTGCGCCACGTGCTCGAACGCGATGGGGTAGGGCGGTGCCGGCGACTCCGTGGCGATCTTGCGCACGCTGCCCACCTCGAAGCCGCCGGTCTCTCGCCGCTTGAACGACTGCACGTACACGTCGTTGCGGATGCCGCTGATGTTCTGGAACCAGGCCACCGCGCCACCGCCGGCCGTCGCCGCCACGGTCGGGCTGTGGTCGACCTTGCCCGCCTTGCCGAGCGCGACCGACTGGCTCGTCGGCCCGAGCGCGCCGCCGTCCCGCAGGATCACCTGCTGGTCGCCCACCTCGAAGCCTGTATAGGCCAGGGTGACCGCGCCGTCGGGGCCGACCGTGTAGCTGCCCGTACCCGCCGGGGCGTTCACGACGGGCTGCGCCGGCTGGACCGTGACGCCGTCGCCCGCAGGCTCGATGAGGGTGTGGTGGAGCGTGTCGCTGTCGTCCGTCGACTCGTCCCACGCGACGTAGATCCGGCCGTCGCTCGACCCCGTGACGGTGGGGTTGAGCTCGGAGGTACCCGGGCTCCAGAACACATCGAAGGTCGGGCCGATGCTGCCACCGTCGGCGTTGAGCCGCTGGCCGAACACCTGGAACGTCGGCGCCGCATCGATCCCGCGCGCCCCGACCACCACGAAGTCGCTGTCCCCGACCGCCGCCAGATCGGTCATGAAGATCGTCGCGTCCACGGGCTCGCCGTCGTAGGTGGTCGACAGGTGGGCGTTGTCGGCCATGCGGGGCGTGCCGTCGAGCGCGTAGGTGCGAAAGTAGGCCTGCAGGTTGTGCACGCTCAGCTGGTCGTCGCTCGGCCAGAGGATCATGGCCGTGTCGCCGTGGATGGCCAGCGTCGGATCGACGTCGTTGCGGCCGACGGTGGTGTTGACCTTGAACGGTGGGATCAAGGTCGTGCCGTCGCAGCCGAACTCCGTCGCCCACACGTCGAACAGGCTCGAGCCGTCGTCGGCCGGGATGTTGTAGGTCATCCAGATGCCGTCCGGTGCCACGGCGAGCGCGGCGTGGATCTGGGTGAGCGGGCCGTCGGCGACGGGCTGGAAGAGGGCCGTCGGGTCCACGTGATCGAGGCAGACGTGGGTCTCGTCGGGGAGGCTCGCGTCGGCGTCGCCGCCGCTGTCGCCCACGTCCTGGTCGTCCCCACCGTTGTTGACGCCCACGTCCGCGTCGTCGTCGTGGCTCCGCGGCGGGTCGGAGCAGCCGGCGAGCAGGGCGATGGCGAGGGTGAGGGTGAGGGTGAGGGTGAGGGTTCGCAGGGCAGGTCGCATGGCAGGATCCGGGGCTGGTCGTGGACGAGGCGGCACCAGTGTGCCACGACCGCGCGCCGGCGGGAAGGGCTGCGTGCGCGGGCTCAGGTCGCCGGCTGCGGCGCGAACGGCGCGAAGGTGAGGCGGGCCAGCAGCCCCTGGCTGTCCCGGTTGCGCAGCTCAAACCGCCAGTTGTACCGGCTGCACAGGTCCTCCACGATGGCCAGGCCCATGCCGTACCCCTGGCTGTCCTTGCCGCGCACGTACTCGCGCCGGATGTCGCTCAGGGTCTCCTCGGGGATGCCCGGACCGCTGTCCAGCACGCTGATCGCGCCCCGCTCGACCGTCACCGTGACCTCGCCGGCGTGGGTGTGCCGGATGGCGTTGACGAGGAGGTTGTCGACCAGCACGCGCACGACCGTGTCGGGGACCGGCACCTCCACGTCGTCGGCGGCGGTCAGGCGCAGGGCGAGGCCCTTGCTCTCGAGCTGTGGCATCTGACGGGCGACGGCGTCACCGACGACCATCCCGACGTTGGTCGGCCGGTCCGGCACCACGTTCTCCTGGCGCGCGAGCGTCAGGAAGGTCTCGATCAAGCGCTCCATGTCGGTGACCGACCGCTGGATGCGGTCCACGGCCTTGTGTTGGACCCCGGACAACTCGAGCAGCTCGCCTGCGCCCTTGATGATCGCGACCGGCGTGCGGAGCTCGTGGCTGGCGTACCGGGTGAACCGCTGCTCCCGCTCGTGGTAGGCCTCGGCGTCCTCCAGGGCCCCCTTGAGGCGCCGGGCCAGGAAGCCGACCTCGTCCTGGCACGAGCCGCCGATCTGCTCCAGTCGGCCCGGGAGCTCGGCGGGGTCGGTCTGCGCGACGAGATCGGCCAGGTCGAAGACCGGCTTGACCACCATCCGCCCGGTGATCTTGCCCAGGATGAAGCCCAGCAGCGTCAGCACAAAGACCCCGACCATCATGAGCTCGAGCATGATGCTGCCGCCCTCGGCACCGAACAGGGGCTGTTGGTAATACACGAAGTAGTACCGATGGTTACGGTGCTCGAAGACCGACACCCAGCTCGACCGGAGGTGCTCCTGATCACAGCCGAGTGGATGGGTGCCCACCGGGAGCTCCTCGACCGCCGCCCGCTCGGCCGCCGGCATCGAATCCAGATCGCTGAAGCCCTTGAGGAACGGCAGATCGGGCATCTCGGGGCTCGGGCCGTTGCCGTGACGGGCCTTCCACATCGAGACGCCCTGGGTGAGCTGCTGCTCGATCACCCGCCCTTGCGCCAGGTGCATCGAGCCTACCGTGAAGATCGCGAAGACTACGCCGAGCACGAACGCGAACGCCGTGAAAGCAAAGACGATGCGGAAGCGAAGGCCGTTACGTTTCTTCATCGAGCGGCACCAACCGATAGCCCACCCCGCGCACGGTGTGGATGAGGGTCACGTCAAAGGGCTTGTCGACGATCCGACGCAGCTCGTAGATGTGCGTGCGCAGGACATCGCTGGCCGGCTGCCAGGTCCCCCACAGCACCTCCTCGAGCTGCTCGCGCGTCACCACGTTCGGCGACGCCCCGAGCAGCGTCTTGAGGATCTTGAAGCACGCCGCGTTGAGCTGCAATGGCTGCCCGGCGCGCTGGACCTCCATGGTGCCGAGGTTCATCACGAGGTCGTGCACCTCGAGCAGCTCACTCGGGGCCGTGGGGCGGGTGCGGCGTCCCAGCGCGCGCAGCCGGACGTACAGCTCCTCGAGCGAGAAGGGCTTGGTCAGGTAGTCGTCGGTCCCGGCGTTGAAGCCGGCGATCTTGTCCGTGAGCGTGTCGCGCGCGGTGAGCATCAGGATCGGCGTCGTGATGCCCGCCTCGGTCCGGAGGCGACGACAGACCTCCAGCCCATCGATGCCCGGGATCATGACGTCGAGGATGATGACGTCGTGGCGGGCCTCCCTGGCGATGGCCAGTCCACGCACCCCGTCCGAGGCGTGCTCCGACTCGCAGCCCTTGAGGTTGAGGTAGTCGACGATGTTGGCGGCCAGATCGTCGTTGTCCTCGATGAGCAGCACGTTCATCAGTCTGCCTTGCGATACTGCTCGTCGAACGGCAGCTCGAGCTTGTCCCGGTCGAGGCCGGTCCACCAGGTGAACTCGACGCCGGCCATGAGGATGTAGGACTCGGTGATGTCGCCCGGCATGTAGTGGACCTGGACGTTCGGCGTCAGGGCGAAGCCGCCGCTGCCGCCGGCGTTGAGGGGGAACCAGTCGTAGGCCAGCCCCACGGCGTAGTAGCCGCCACCGGTGCCCTTGAGCGTGTCGTCGCGCGGGTTGTCCTCGTTGAGCTGCAGCCCGCCGGCGCCGAAGTTCAGATGCAGCGAGAGGTTCGGCAGCCAGGGGCCGACGAACTGCACATCCGCCAGCAGGCCGCCAAAGCCGCTGTCCCAGCCGTCGCCGTAGCCGAACCCGTAGCCAAACTGGAGCCCGAACCCGAGCCAGCTGGTCACCATCTCGCCGACGCGGCCCTGGAACGCCGCGCCGCTCAACGGCCCGATGTCGTCCTGGGTCGAGTTGTTCAGGTTCAGCGCCCCCGAGACGCTCGTGGCGAGCCAGTAGCCCTGGCGGGCCGCGGGCGGCGTCAGCTTGACGTCCTGGGCCGAGGCCGTCGCGGCCAGCAGCAGCCCGACCGCGAGCACAAACGTGGTGACACCGGCGCGCGTCAGCGGTGTTGAGGAGCAGGAGAGACGGGAGGAAGGGTTCATGGCCATACCAGACATCGAGAGAAGTGGGCGGAGACACGGGCGCGACGTTGCGCCGGAGCCGCCTCCGCGGTGCAGCGCGTCCAGGGAGATGTTGCGAACATCGTGCAGGTGCGACGTTGGCTGCACAACGTTCGCCCAGCGCCGACACATACATATAGGGTCGCGCGTCGCCTGTCGTCGTCAAGGACTCGTGAAAACGACATCAAGACCTGTTCACCGCTGCACCCCCCCTGTTCAGCTTGCATCTGTTCACTTGACACGGGCTGGCTTAATCAGTCTGTTTCCTCTCTGCGCGCGCGGTCTGCAAGCGCGCCGACCGCCTCGCTCGCCTCGACGATTGGGAATTGACGTCCATTTCACGTCCCGTGGGCGAGCACATTGATGAGCGATTCCTATGCTTGCCGGGTTCCGGGGGACCGCGCCCCCGCCGCCAGCACCTCGTCGAGTGACTACATGCGCCGACTCACAGCTCTCCTGCTCTTTACTCTGACCGCACTCACCTTGCCGACCCTCGTTGTCGCCCAAGAGGAGGGCCCCATCGAGGGTCCGATCGAGGGCCCGATCGAGGGTCCCATCGAGGGTCCGATCGAGGAGCCCGTCACCCCCGAGCAGGGGCAGGACCAGGTCGAGCCGAACCTCGTGCCGCCGGAGCTGATCGAGTTCGTACAGGCTGAGTACCCGCCGCGCGCCGTGACCGACGAGGTGGAGTCGAGCGTGGTGCTCCAGATCGACCTCGACGACAAGGGCGTGGTCGAGGCGGTCGAGGTGGTGGAGCCGGCCGTGCCGAAGGGCTACGGCTTCGACGAGGCCGCGGTGGAGGCGGTCAAGAAGTTCCGCTTCAAGGCCGCCACGGAGAAGGGCGTCCCGATCCCGGTGCGCATCACCTACCGCTACGGGTTCAAGCTCGCGCCGAAGGAGGTCTTGCCCGTCGAGGGCGAAGGCGTGGTGGAGGGCGAGGGCGTGGTGGAGGGCGAGGTGCCGAAGGGCGTGATCAACTTCGCGGGCGTGGCGCTCGAGCGAGGGACGCGTGACCCGCTGGTCGGCGTCATCGTGACGCTGTTTCGCGGTGAGGGTGATCAAGCGGTCGGGTTCGAGACGGTGACGGATGAGAATGGGGCGTTCCAGTTCTACGACCTGGCGGTCGGGGAGTGGAAGGTGCTGATCGAGCTCGACGGCTACTACCCGTTCCGGACCATCGAGGAGGTGTCGGAGGGGCAGCGGACGGACGTGACCTACTTCGTCGAGAAGGGGAGCTACAACCCGTTCGACGTGCTCGTCGAGGGCGAGCGCGTGCGCAAAGAGGTGACGAAGCGGACGATATCAGCCAGGGAGATCGAGAAGATCCCGGGCACGTTCGGCGATCCGCTCAAGGTGGTGCAGAACCTGCCCGGCGTGGCCCGCACGAACGCCATCAGCGGCGACATCATCGTCCGCGGCTCCTCGCCGGAGGACACGCAGCTCTTTGTGTCAGGCATCGGGGTGCCGTTGATCTATCACTTCGGTGGCCTGCGGAGCGTGGTGCCGCTGGGCATGATCGAGTCGATCAACTTCTACCCGGGCAACTACTCGACCAACTATGGCCGCGCCATCGGCGGCATCCTGGATGTGGACGTCAAGGATCTGCGCCCGGACTTCATCCACGGCTATCTGGACGTCAGCGTCTTCGACACGGGCGTGTATCTGGAGGCGCCGATCGGGGACAAGGCGTCGGTGGCGGTGGCGGGTCGGCGGAGCTACATCGACTTCGTGCTGGACGCGGCGATCCCGGACTCGGCGCCGGTCAATCTGATCACGGCGCCGCGCTACTACGACTATCAGGTGGCCGCGGACTACCGTCCGAACCGGGAGCACTACTTCAAGTTCTTCTTCTTCGGCTCGAACGATCAGCTCCTGGTCGTGGCCGAGCGTCCGAGCTTCGACGTGAACCTCAAGACGAACGAGGCGAGCCTCGAGACGGGGTTCGTGCGCGGGATCTTCGACTACGAGTGGACCCCGACGGAGGACTTCAAGTCCTCGACGAAGATCGCGACGGGCACCGACCTGCTGAGCTTCTCGGCCTTCGGGGCGGTTGAGTTCGACCTGGACATCTACCAGCCGCGGGTGCGGCAGGCGTTTGACTACCAGTACAGCGACCGGGTCAAGGGGACGGTGGGGCTCGACGGCGTGTGGTCGAAGGTGGACATCCGCATCAAGGCGCCGCGGCCGCAGAAGGAAGGCGACAGCGCACAGCAAGGCCGGCCCAGCCTCGACGACGTGATCTACTTCGAGCAGAACGACGCGCGCGCCCGAGAGGTGGCCGGCTTCTTCGAGCTGCAGCTCAAGGCCACGGACAAGCTGCTGTTCGTGCCGGGGGGGCGCGTGGACTACTTTGAGGCGACGGGGCAGACGACCTTCGATCCGCGCGGGGTGGTGCGCTGGGAGGCGACGGACCGGTGGGCCGCCAAGGCGGGGATCGGCCTGTTCCATCAGTCCCCGACGCCGGACGAGACGGCCGAGGACTTCGGAAACCCGGACCTCGGCGCGGAGGCCGCGTGGCACTACTCGATCGGGGCGGAGTACCGACCGGTGCCGTACGTCCTGTTCGACGCGACCTTGTTCTACAAGGACATGTTCGACCTGGTGAGCCGCTCAAGCGCGGTGATCGAGCGCAACGGCGAGTCGGTGCAGGAGGTGTACAACAACGAGGGCCAGGGTCGAGTCTACGGCCTTGAGCTGCTGGTGCGCCACGAGTTCGCCAACAACTTCTTCGGGTGGGTGAGCTACACGCTGTCGAAGGCGGAGCGCCTTGACTCGGGCGAGACGGCCTACCGGCTGTTCGATTTCGACCAGACGCACATCCTGACCGTGGTCGGGAGCTATCAGCTGCCGCGCAACTGGGAGCTGGGCTTGCGATGGCGCTACACGACCGGCAATCCGACCACGATCAACACGGGCGGCGTGTACAACGTGGACACGGGCGACTACGAGCCGATCGCAGGCGAGACCAACGCGGCGCGGTTCCCGGCGTTCCATCAGCTCGACCTGCGCGTCGACAAGAAGTGGATCTATGAGACCTGGACGCTGAACGCGTACATCGATGTGCAGAACGTGTACAACCGGTCGAACGTGGAGTCGTTCCAGTACAATTTCAACTTTACGGAGCGCGAGGCCGGCCAGGGCCTGCCGATCATCCCCATTGTCGGGGTGAAGTCCGAGTTCTGATTCTCCAGGGTTCATCCAGGAAACGCCTCGATGCACGAGGCCGCGAGCAACACGACGACGAGGAACGATGGAAGGAACAAAGAATGGGTTGGTCTCGACGCTGGTCGGGTTGCCGATCTTTCAGGCCGAGTGGGTGTTGTGGCTGCTGATCGGCCTGTCGGTCATCAGCGTCGGCGTCATGGTCGAGCGCGCTGTGTTCTACATCCGGCACTCCGTGGACATCTACGAGGTCCGGATGAAGCTCTCGGAGCTCCTGGACAAGGGCGACTTCTCGGGCGCGATCAAGTACCTCCAGGGCTTCGACAGCCTCGAGACGAACGTGGTGCTGTTCGGGCTCAGGGACTACGCCAAGGGGCCGGACTCGGTCGAGGATCTGCTCGTGGGCGCCATGAGCAAGGAGCGGCAGCGGTACGATCGGATGCTGGCCTTCCTGGCGACGGTCGGGAACAACGCGCCGTTCATCGGCCTTTTCGGAACGGTGCTCGGCATCATCAAGGCGTTCAAGGAGCTGGCCGGCAACATGGCCGAGGCGGCTGGATCGGTGATGGGGGGCATCTCCGAGGCGCTCATCGCGACGGCCGTCGGGCTGCTCGTCGCCATCCCGGCGGTCGTGGCCTACAACGTCTACAAGGGGCGGGTCAAGACGCAGGTGGGTAACACCGAGCTGCTCGCCAGGACGCTCATGGCTCACCTGAAGGCCGGCAATGCGACGGACGGCGCGGGCAAGGAGGGCTGATCATGGGAATGAAGCTCGGTGGGGACGACGACGACGTCATCAGTGACATCAACGTGACGCCGTTCGTGGACATCGTCCTGGTGCTGTTGATCATCTTCATGGTCACCTCCACCTACATCGTGAAGGCGTCCATCAAGGTCGATCTGCCGAAGGCGGCCAGCGGAGGGTCCGAGGTCAAGAGCACGCTGAACATCGTGCTGACCAGGGAGGGCCAGCTCCTCCTCAACGGCACCGAGACGACCGCAGAGGGGCTGGCGGGCTTCGTGAAGGCCGAGCGCCAGAAAGAACCCGAGCTCCAGGCGGTCATCGCGGCGGACAAGGGTGTGCAGTACGGTGAGGTGATGAACATCATCGACATCGTCAAGAGCAACGGGGTCAAGAGCTTCGCGCTGAACATCGAGCGCGAGGTCAAGCCCTGAGTTCCAGGCGGGTGAGGACGCGTGATGATGGAGAAGACTGGACAGACCATGAGCCCCCGCGCTGAGGGCGCACCCGTGCGCGTTGCCCCAGGGTCCATCGCGTTCCGCAGAGCCCACGCGGACAAGCGCGCCGCGGCCAGAGCGCGGATGCGGGAGCTCGCCGTCCACCGCCCCACCGAGGAGCAGCGACGGTTCGACCCGCTGGAGCGGAGCCGCCTGGCCGGCATCGGCTCGGTCGCGATGGTCGTCCTGCTCGTCCTGGCAGGGTTGCTCTTTCACGGGCTGATCGCGGCGGCGTTCGTCGTCGCGGCGGCCTATAACGGCGAACCGCACAACCCGAACGACGATCCCATCGAGATCGCCATCGTCGAGACACCACCGCCCGTGGAGCCCGAGCCCGTCGTGGAGCCCGAGCCCGAGCCCGAGGTCGCCCCGGAGCCTGAGCCCGAGCCCGAGCCCGAGCCCGAGCCGCCGAAGCCCGAGCCGCCGAAGCCCGAGCCGCCAAAACCCAAGCCGGTCCCCCCGCCCGACCCGATCAACAAGCCGCCCGATCCGCCCAGGGACGAGCCGCTGAAGGAGCCGGAGCGCCGCGTGGTGGGCGTCAACTTCGAGTCCACGGTCACCGGTGGCGACGGGCCCTCCTTCGCCACGGGCAACACCCGTATGGGCAACACCGACACAAAGGCGGAGGACCCGAACAAGATCGGCAAGCTGTCGCCGAACGCCACGGGAGGCACACCGGGCGCGAAGTCCGGTACGCCGACCAACAAGGTCGCCACGCGCCTGCCCGTGCAGGGCGACAAGTACGAAAAACCCAGGCGCAACGCGCCAGTCCGACCGGCCTACCCCGAGATGCTGCGGCGTCGCGGCATCGAGGCGGACGTGACCGTGTTGGCGACGATCAACGAAAAGGGCGACGTCGTCGCGGTGGATGTGGTCGCACCGTCGAAGTACCCGGAGTTCAACGACGCGGCGAAGGCCGCGGCGCGGCGGGAGAAGTTCATCCCCGCCACCAAGAACAGGAAGCCGACGGGCTATCGCCTGAAGTACACCTACCGCTTCCGACTCAACGATTGAGAGGGGACCCGATGAGGTCGATCATGGACACTGGACCAGGGCACAGGATGAAGGGCACGGCGGCGGCTGTGGCGCTCTTGCTGCTGGCGGCTGCGGCGGGGTGCTCCGAGGGCTTCGACCCGTTGGAGCAGACCAACGCCGAGCTGCGGGTGATCGCGTTCGCGCCCGACAAGCCCGAGCTGCCGCCGGGCGAGACGACGACGCTGTCGGCCCTGGTGCAGCCGGCGTCGGGGGGCGGCGAGGTCACGTACACGTGGGATTGGTGCCCGTTCCCCTCGTCGTCGCAGAACGAATATGCGTGTCCGTTGACGAACGAGGATCTGGCGGGCTTCGCGGCCATGTCGCCCGTCCCGATCGAGATCCCCGATCTGGTGCTCGGGCAGGGCGAGACGATCGACTTCACCTATCCGCTGCCGCCCTTCTTCTTTCAGGCGATCTGCGACCAGTTCGCCGGGCAGGACGTGCCCGAGTTCATCACGCTGCCGACCTGCAAGGGCTCGTACCCCATCACGATCCGCCTGATCGCCGAGCAGGGCAACAGCCGGATCGTCGCGGTGAAGACCCTCGACCTGTTGCTGGATGTGCCGAAGGACCCCGCGGAGGTCAACACCAACCCGGTGATCGACGGCGTGCGCATCGGCCCCAAGGACTCCGCGCGCGAGAGCTCCACGCCGATCGAGGACGGCACGCCGTACACGGTCAAGCGCGACACCGACTACACCATCTTCCTCGACATCGACCCCACGCAGTCGGAGGTGTACACGCCGGCGCCGGACGAGGAGACGCCCAACCCCGAGCCGCGCTACGAGAACCTCAACATCCAGTGGTTCCGCACCGACGGCGACATGCAGTACCCGCGGACGGCGTACATCGAGGGCTTTGTGCCGCTCGAGATCCTGACCGAGAACCAGTTCACGACCCCGACGGCGAAGATGTATGATGGCGCTGAGATCAACCTCTACGTCGTCATCCGCGACGAGCGCGGCGGGATCGGCTGGACGACCCGGACGCTCCGCTTCGAGTAGCCGCGCCTGGGCGCTGGCGGCGCTGGCCGTCGTGGCGCTGGGCGGCTGCGGCGGCTCCGGCCAGACGCAGCGCATGGCCAGCGGCGAGGACACCTCCGCGGATGTCGGACGCGACGTGCCGCTGGACTCCGCCGATGCCCCCGTCGATGCCCCCGGCGCAGACTCGCAACTGTCTGATACGCAAGATGTTTTGATCGACGCCTGCGAGACCGCCTGCGGCTGTCCCGACGACCGCCTCGAGCCCAACGACACCTTCGAGCTGGCCTCGCCGGTCACCTCCGGGACCGAGGCGTGCCTGTCGCTGAGCCACGGGGACCGCGACCTGTTCGCGATTGAGGTGCCGGCGGGGGGCCGGCTTCAGGCCGAGGTGGTGTTCGATCCGGCGCGGCGGGAGGTGGGGATCGGGCTGCGCGGTCCGGCCGGCGAGTTCATCTCGGCGTCGGCGGGCAACATCTTGCGGATCGACCGGGTGCTGGCCGAGGCGGGCCGGTACATCGTCGTGGTGCAGCTCAACGTGGGCGACCCGGTGGATTACGACGTGGTGTTCGAGGTGTCGGCGGAGTGAGCCGCCGCCCACGCCCGCACGGTCTCCTCGTACCGCTGGCCGAACGTCCCTCCGTAGGTCAACCCCAACTCCTGGACCGCCTTGCGCGTGTCGCACACCCAGTCTCCACCCCACGCCTCCCGGATCTTGTCCAGGTTGAGCAGGCTCGGTCGGTGGCGAAGCCGTCCGACGGCCTCGCCACCCACAGCGGCCATCCACATCAGCGAGCGCGGCACGGCGAAGCAGCGGAGCCTGTCCACGCCGAGGTGGGCGGCGGCGAGCTGGCCGAGCTCGGCCATGGAGGTCGTCTCGGGGTGGGCGACGTGGTAGACGCCGAGGCCGGAGCCGTCGTCGTGCGCGGGGAGGCGCTCGCCGGCGTCCGCGGCGAGGAGGAGGGCGGTGGCGAGGTCGTCGACGTGGATCATCGACATGCGGGCGGTGGGGTCCGAGGGGATGGCGTGGAGGCCGTGGCGGACCAGGTTGAACATCTGCGGCATGTAGGGGTCGCCGGGGCCGAACACGCCCGGAGGGCGGACGATGGTGATGGGGACGCGCGCGGCGAGCGCGCGGGCCTGGCACTCGCCGTCGAGCTTGCAGCGGCCGTACTCGGAGATGGGGGCGGGGGGCTCGTGCTCGGCGCGTGGGCCGCCGTGGGCGGGGCCGGCGGCGGCCATGGAGGAGACGACGATCAAGACCGGCGGGGTGGGGCAGGCGGCGCAGGCGCGGGCGATGTGGCCGACGCCGTCGGCGTTGATCGCGCGGAACTCGGCCATCCAGGGCGCCTTGAGGAAGGCCGCGGCGTGGTAGACGACGTCAACGTCGGCGGTGGCAGCGCGCAGGGAGGCGGGATCGGTGACGTCGCCCTCGGCGAAGTCGGTGACACCGAGGCGGAGCAGGGCGTCGCGGCGAGAGGTGGGGCGGACGAGGCAGCGCACCGTGTCGCCGCGGGCGAGCAGGGCGGCGACGAGTCGGCCGCCGACGAAGCCGGTGCTGCCGGTGATGAGGGCTCGGGTCATGGGGTCGTCGGGGGCAGGGGTTGGAAGGTGGTGCAACCAGGGCGGGGAGCCTATACAATGCGGGGCTTCACGGGCTGCTGCAAGGGCGCCCCACCTCACGGAGGGCTCATGGATCTCACGTTGCTCGATGCGCTTCAACGTCACGCCGTCCGTCGGCGGCGGCTCGCGCTGATGGAGCGCCTCGGTGACCGCGCCGCGCTGATCGCCTCGTCGCTGCCGCGCCCGCGGTGCTACGCCGGGGCGACCTATCCGTTTCGGGCGTCGAGCCACTTCCTGTATCTGGCCGGGGTGGCCGAGCCCGACGCCTATCTGCTGCTCGCAGACGGGGCGTCGACCCTGTTCGTGCACGACCACGACGCGGCGCACGCGCTGTGGCACGGCCCGGGGCCGAGCCGCGACGAGATCGCCGAGGCTGTCGGCTGCGCCGTGCGGCCCCTGCAGGAGCTGGACAGCGCGCTGGCGGGCCTTGACGCCATGACGTTGCCGACGCCGGATCTCGCGGGGTGCGCCGCGCTCTCGGCGCGGCTTGGCCGCCCGGTCGCACCGGGCGAGCTCGCCGAAGCGGACCTCCCGCTCGCTGACGCCATGATCGCGCTGCGGCTCGTCCACGACGCCGCCGCGCAGGCGTGCCTTCGCCGCGCCGCCGAGGTGGCCGGACGTGCCTTCGCGGCGGGCGCGGCCCTGGTGGCGCCCGGGGGCTCGGAGCGCGCGGTGCGCGCCGCCATGGAGGCGGTCGCCAACGGCGAGGCGGCCGGGATGTCGTTCGCGCCGATCGTGTCGGTGCAGGGGGAGGTGCTGCACAACGAGGCACAGCGCAATCGCCTCGGGGCGGGGGAGCTGCTGCTGGTCGACTTCGGTGTGGAGGAGGAGCACGGCTTTGCGAGTGACGTGACGCGGACCTGGCCGGTCAGCGGCCGCTACTCGCCGACCCAGCGCGCGATGGTGGAGGTCGTGCTCGCGGCGCAGGCGGCCGCCATCGACGCTGTGAGGCCGGGCGCGCGATACAGGGACGTGCACCTGGCGGCCGCGCGCGCCGTCGCTGCGGGGCTGGTGGCGCTCGGCGTGCTGCGCGGGGATGTGGAGGAGCTCGTGGCGGACGGGGTGCACGCATTGTTCTTCCCGCACGGGGTGGGGCATCTGCTCGGGCTCGACGTGCACGATATGGAGGATCTGGGTGATCGGGCAGGCTACGCGGCGGGGCGGACGAGGTCGCCGCAGTTCGGCCTCGGCTACCTTCGGCTCGACCGCGATCTGGTGCCCGGGATGGCCGTGACGATCGAGCCCGGCTTCTATCAAGTGCCCGCCATCCTGAACGACACCGCCTTCACGGCCATCGCGGGCGATCGGCTTGACCGCGCCGAGTTGGCCAGGTTCTCCGATGTCCGCGGCATTCGCATCGAGGACGACGTGCTCGTCACGTCCGACGGCCACGAGGTGCTGACCGCCGCGATCCCGCGCACCGTCGCGGCGATGGAAGCGGCCATCCACGGGGCCTGACCGACCTCCGCGAGGTCGGTCGGCTTGCGAAGCCCATCACATCTCGCTACCAACAGAGCGTGACGACAACGAGGGTGCACCGAGGTCAGTGGCCCTGGACCATGGGAGTGGCACGATGCAGACGTATGGCTTGCGAGTGATCCTGGCGGTCGCTGGACTCTTGAGTGTGATGGCGTGCAGCAACACGACGGACGTTGGCAACATCGGGTATGTCGGAGGCAACAACGGCGCGTCGAACAACGGCTCGAACAACGGCTCGAACAACGGCTCGAACAACGGCTCGAACAACGGCTCGACCTGCGTCGATGCCGATGAAGACGGCGCGGGTGTTGGCAGCACGTGTGCGACCCTCGACTGCAACGACGGGGACGCCGCGATCTACCCTGGCGCGGACGAGGTCTGTGATGGCGTCGACAACAACTGCGCGGACGGCATCGACGAGGGCTTTGACGACCTCGATGAAGACACCGTCGCCGACTGCATCGATGACGACGACGACAACGACGGCGTGCTTGACGCCACCGACAACTGCCCCCGCGCCGCCAACGCCGATCAGGCCGACCGTGACGCCAACGATGTCGGCGACATCTGCGAGGGCGACCGCGACAGCGACGGCGTCAGCGACGACCTCGACAACTGCCCGGACGACGCCAACACCGAGCAGGACGATCAGGATGGGGACGGTGAGGGCGATGCGTGCGACGCTGATCTCGACGGTGATGTGATCCTGAATACGGATGACAACTGCCCTGGCACACCCAACGCCGACCAGGAGAACCTCGACGGTGATCCCCTTGGCGACGCCTGCGACGATGATCTCGACGGCGATACGATCCTGAACACGGACGACAACTGCCCCGAGGTCGCCAACACCGATCAGTCCGACCTCGACGGCGACATGGCGGGCGATCTGTGCGACGACGATCGTGACGGCGACACCGTGGCGAATACAGACGACAACTGTCCGGAGGTCGCCAACACCGACCAGGCCAACCTCGACAACGACGCGCTCGGTGACCTGTGCGACGATGATCGTGACGGCGACACCGTCGCCAACGCCGACGACAACTGCCCCGACCTCGCCAACACCGACCAGGCCAACCTCGACGGTGACGCGCTCGGCGACGCCTGCGATGACGATCTCGACGGCGACACCGTCGCCAACGCCGACGACAACTGCCCCAACGCCGCCAACGCCGATCAGCTCAACACCGACCTCAACCAGCCCAACGGCGATGCGCTCGGCGACGCCTGCGACCCGGATGACGACGGAGACTCCATCCTCGATGACGGCGACGGCTCCGGCATCGCTGGCGACCTCCCCTGCATCGATGGCCTGACCGCCTGCGATGACAACTGCCCGCTCGTGCCCAACCTCGACCAGCTCGAGGCTGACAACGACGGCCTCGGCGACGCGTGCGACGAAGACGACGACAACGACGGCGATCTCGACGCCAGCGACTGCGAGCCCTACGACCCCGAGGTCTACAACGGGGCCGTCGAGGTCTGCGACGGCAAGGACAACACCTGCGATCAGGTCGTGGACGAGGACTCCGACGAAGCCTGCTACGGCGGGCCTCCCGGCACCGAGGGGCAGGGCGTGTGCCAGGGCGGCGTGAGCTACTGCATCAACGGCGAGCTTGGCCCATGCACCGGCGACGTCACCCCCACCGCCGAGTCCTGCAACCTCGCCGATGACGACTGTGATGGCACGATCGACAACCTCCCCCCGCTCCAGTGCGGCCTCGGCGTCTGCGCGACGGAGACGCCGAGCTGCGTCGGGGGCGTCGTGCAGGCGTGCACCCGCCCGGCGAGGCCGATCGAGATCGCCGATGGCCTCGACAACAACTGCGACGGTCGTGTGGACGAGGAGCTCGGCTGCATTCATGTGGTCCCGAACGGCGACGACAGCAACGGCGATGGCACGATGCAGTCCCCCGTGGCCACCATCGCGGCGGCGCTGCGGCTCACGGCGGCGGCTGACGCCCCCAAGCAGGTCTGCGTCGCCGCGCCGCTGCCGTGCTTGGTGGCCGCGGACTATGTCGTGGACTTCCGAATGGTCAACGGCGTGTCGATCTACGGAGGCTACGGCGGCGCGACCTGGACCCGTGTTGACTTCTGTCGCACCCGGCTCCTCGTCCGCAGCCCCGAGGGGGTGCTGTTTGACGAGTCGATCGACTCGCCGACCGTCCTCGACGGCTTCGAAATCCAGGCCGACAACACGCAGATCGCCTCCCCGAGCGCGACGGTGACCATTCGAGGGGCGCGAGGCGCCGTGGTGACCAACAACAAGATCAAGGGTTTCCTCGGCGGGAGTGTGACCCGCGGCGTCTGGATCTCGCAGGGGGCCGAGGTGACGCTCAACAACAACGCCATCGGGGGAGGCCGCGGCGCGATGTCGTCCACCGGCGTGCTCGTCGAGGACTCCACGGCGCGGCTGCTGCGGCACTGCCGGACCGACGCGCTGGACGGCTCGGGCGTGTGCATCGACTCGTGCGGGACGGACGGCTTCGACATGAGCGGGCCAGTCATCCAGTCGTGGAGCGGCACGACCGGCAGTGTGGCGAGCGGCGACGGCTATGGCGTCGTGCTGAGCAACGCCCCGAACAGCTACGTGGATCAGAGCGGGCTGTGCGGTCTGGGGACGGAGACGTCGGCTGGACTGCTCATCTCCGGGGACGCTACCGGCGTGGTCGTCACGCGGAGCTTCGTGGCGGCTGGCGGTGGGACGGTGGCCTCTGGCGCGGTCATCATGGAGGGGTGCGCTGGCGCCTCGCCCTGGATGACCCGCAACGATAGCCTGATCGGTGGCGGGGCAGTGAACGCCGACGCGCGCTCGTACGGCGTGGTCGCCACCGGTGACTGCCGACCGGTCATCGAGCGCAACCGACGGATCTGGGGCAGCTACGAGCGCGCCTCACAGGCCTTCGGAGTGTTCTGCGGCGGTGAGGAGGTGGGGGCGCGGTGTGTGGTGGCGGACAACGACGAGATCATCGGCTCGGTGCGGAGCGACACCGCCCCGCTTGGGGTCGGCGTCGCGTGTGCGGGTGGGTGTGAGCGGGTGCAAGGGAACGTGATCGGCGGCGGCGTCGGCGTCAACACCGCGGGCCTGGTCGCCGGGGACACCGATGACCTGCTCGTGGACGCGAACCTGATCCACGGGGGGTGTGGCTCCTCGGAGTCGAACGGCTTGTCGCTCAACCACGCCGACGTTCGCGCTCAGAACAACACCATCATCGGCGGCGAGTGCACGAACAACCGCTCCTCCGCGCTCAAGCGCGGGGTCGTGGTGGCGCACGACGACGATCCGAACTACCCGGTCGGCGACCGCCGCGAGGCGGATCTGCACTCGAACTGGATCTTCGGCGGCGCGGGCAACGCGGACATGAACATGAGGTGCGAGAGCGTGGGCCTGATGCTCCGAGGGGGCGACACCGCCTTCGCCGACGGCCCGCGTGGGCTGGTGCGCAACAACATCATCGACGGCGGCCACTGCGGCACCCGCATCGCAGTGAGCGAGCTGAACGCCTCGACCCGGCCACGCGCTCTCGTCCACAACGTCCTGTTCAGCGCGACCGACCAGGGCGCCGGCATCCTCTACGTCGACGAAGGCACCGCGCAGCTCCGCTCCATCGAGGAGGTCAACGCGCTCATGGACCTCGACGCGCGCGGCAACCTTGCTGGCGAGCCGGGCATCGCGTTCGTGAACGATCGGGGGCAGCTGACGGCCGACTCGATCTGCATCGACGCTGGCACGCAGGAGGGCGCTCCGGCGTTTGACGTGGACGGGGACGAGCGCCCGCAGGATGATCTGATCGATATCGGCCCGGATGAGTACACGGGTCAGTAGGCGGAATGTCGGGCGGCCGGGGGCGGGCTGGTTGTGTCTTGGGGCGTATTCCGGCAGGCGGGTCAAGCTGGAATACGGTTGGCTCAGAAGCCGTTTCAAAAATATATGCCGTGTTTCCTCGTATCTTCTGGCCCCATGCGGGTTTTCTGCTCGGTCATGGGCCTCTGGGCCCACTCCCTCACATCAAACGCCGCCTGGAACCA
>Ga0100377_1001395_pt1 | contig 20868 bp, 16 predicted proteins | sample CryGeymeta201501_FD_83664 | JGI IMG/M metagenome (GOLD analysis project Ga0100377, IMG submission 83664) | Groundwater microbial communities from Crystal Geyser aquifers in Utah, USA - Crystal Geyser metaG 2015-01 | ecosystem: Environmental > Aquatic > Deep subsurface > Groundwater | place: USA...
GGGAGAGGGGGCTGGGGGGTGAGGGCCTCCCCCTCTCCCGTCATACGGGAGAGGGGGCTGGGGGGTGAGGGCCTCCCCCTCTCCCGTCATACGGGAGAGGGGGCTGGGGGGTGAGGGCGCCCTCCTTGCAATCCCTCCTCCCGCCCTCTACCCTCACGACTTCGAACGTTGGGCCTGGCAAACCTCTCCCTGCGGTCTCATGGCATCCTCCATCACAGCTTCCTCTCATGCACCCGTGAGCCTCCGTGCTCGCGTCGCCGCCATGGTTGCCACACCGGGCAAGGGCTGGATCGTCTGGGTCGCCCTGGTGTGGGGACTCATGCCCATGCTGCGTCTGGAGGCCGCGCGCGTCGTGGCCTACGACGGCGTGATCCTGGCAGCGGCGGGCTATCTGGTGCTCGACATCCTGGTGGGCTCCCGTTTTCGGGCCTCACGCGGGGCCGGGCGGCGGTGGCGGCTGACGGGGGACGCGCGCGTCTACGGGTGGTACCTGATCCTCATCTTCGCGGGGCTGATCAGCGGGATGAACACCGTCAGCCTCGTCCCGTGGGGGATCGAGCTGGCGACCTTCGTCTACCTGCTGATCATGCTGCTGGTGCTCGATGCGGTCGGATCGTTGAACCTCGAACGGTTCATCACCATCGGGGTCTACGTCTTCGCGGGCATCAGCATCGTCACGGGCGTGGCGTCCATCCTGTCGTTGGCCGGCGTCCACAGGTTCGAGATGTTCATGGCCCGACAGGGCACGGGGTATGGGGATAAATTTACGGGTTTTGCGCGTTCGCCCAATCAGTGGGCCTCCTATTTCTTGTCATTCTTTCCTTTCTTGATCGGCATCAGCTTCCGGGTGAAGGGGTGGCGGCGGTGGTTCCTCGTGGCGGCGGCGCTGCTGGGGGCGTTCACCATCCCCGCCAGCGGCTCGCGTACTGGCGTCGTGCTCCTGCTGCTGGAGGGCGGCGGCATGGTCGCGCTGTTCCTCGTGCTCGCCAGGCACATCAGCGTCACGCGGCGTGTGCTCCTCGTGGCCGCGGTGGCGGCAGGGACGATGCTGACCTACGCCCTGGTCTTCACCACCCTCGACAAGTTCTGGGTCGTCCGACGCGCGTTGAGCGGCTTCGACTACGTCTCCGGCGAGCAGAGCATCGGGACCGACTGGCGCGCCAGAAACTGGAGGTGGGCGCTGCAGGAGATCGAGAAGCACCCGTTCATTGGCATGGGCCTCGGCACCTTCCACCTCTTCTACGACCGCCACGAGGTCCACTCCAGCTACCTCAGCCTCTGGGCCGAGGCGGGGCCCATGGCTGTGCTCGCCTACATCGGGCTCCAGATCTCCTTGCTCGTCCACTCCGTCCGCGCCCTGGTCTCGGCGTGGCGCTGGCGGCTCGACACCACGTTACTCGCCGCCGTCGTCGTCGCGCTGCTTGGGCAGACCGTCATGGGCTTCACCCACACCCTCACCCGCGCGCGCAACGTCGCCGTCACCTATTGGCTCGTCTTCGCCTACAGCCAGTACATGCTGGTTCAGGTGCAGGGGCTCGTCGCCCAGCAGCAGCGGCGCAACGCCGAGCATCGCGCCGCGCTCGCCGCAGGCCGTCTCGGCCGATTGGCCGAGCGTGACCATCGGGCTAGCTGAGTCGATCCAGGCAGGAGCGGTCGCCCTCGACCTGCAGCGACCAGGCGATCTGGAACATCATCGCGTTCCACATCACATAGGGCGCCGTCGCCGCCAGCCGATGCGCCTGCGCGCCCCCGATGGTGGCCGGGTCGAAGATACCCTGCTGCCGCAGGCGCTCGGGTGCGAACAGGTGGTCGATCAGCGGCCGCAGCCGATCCCCCAGCCACACCTCCACCGGCACCCGGAAGCCCTGCTTCGCCTTGGTATAGCGCTCAAGCCCAAATCGCTTACAGAACAGGCGTTTGAGAATCCGCTTGGTGGTGCGGCCCTCCAGCTTGTGCGCGTCCGGCAGGTGGTAGCCGAACTCCACCACCCGATGATCCAGGAAGGGCACCCGGACCTCCAGGCTGTTCAGCATCGACATCCGGTCGACCTTCGTCAGCATGTCGCCCGGCAGGCCGAAGTGGAGATCGGTGTACTGGGTCCGCTGCAGCGACGTCGCGTCCTCGGGCGCCTCCCAGGCCGCCACCATCGCCTCCGCCGTCGGCGTAAACGTGCCGGGGTTCACCAGCAGGCTGTCGATCAGGCTCAGGTCCGCCAGCTTCACCATCTCGAGGTAGCTCTGCTGCGGCGACTCCCCAAGGCCGCGCGTCGCCTTCTCCGCCCGACGCACAAACTCCTGCAGCCGGTTCTTGCCGCCCTTGGGAAGCCCTCGCAGCGCCCGCCGCGTCTGCTCCACCACCGGTCCCGGAACCCGGGCCAGCCGGGCCTTGAAGTACTCGATCAGGTGCTTGTCGTAGCCCGCGAACACCTCGTCGCCGCCGTCGCCGGACAGCACCACCTTCAGCCGCGACCCCGCCAGCTCGCTCGCCAGGTACGTCGGCAGCATCGACGAGTCCCCGAACGGCTCGTCCATCGCCGAGAAGATCCGCGGCATCGCCCGGTACAGGTTCTCCCACGTCGCGTGCCACAGCGTGTGCTGGGTCTGGAGCTGACGCACCACGAACAAGGCGTCATCCGTCTCGTCGTAGAGGGGCTCGGTGAAGCCGATCGAGAAGGTCTGCAGCCGCGAGCCCAGCCCCTCCGAGGCGTAGGCCGCCACCAGCGACGAGTCCACGCCGCCGCTCACGAACGCGCCCACCGGCACGTCGCTCAACAGGTGCGCGTTCACCGTCTGGCGCAGCAGCGCGTCCAGCGCCTCCGTCGCCTCATCGTAGTCCGTCAGGCCGTGCGACCGCGCCGACTCCAGCGACCACGTGCGCTCGGTGCGCACCTCGCCCGTCCGCACGTTCACCACCGCCCGATGCCCCGGACGCAGCTTCGTCACCCCGCGCCAGATGCACCCCGGAGACGGGATGTAGGAGAGCGTGAGCAGGCTGTGCAGCGCGTCAGGGTCGACGTCCAGCGTAAACCCCGCCGGGTGCACCGCCGAAGCCGCCACGATGCACTTCAGCTCCGAGCCGAACAGCACCGTCCCGCCCTGCGCCATGATGTACAGCGGCTTGATCCCCAGCCGATCGCGCGCCAACACCAGCCGCTCGGCGTTGCGGTCGTACAGCGCGAACGCGTACATCCCCGCCAGGTCGTCCACGAGCTCCGGACCCTTCTCCTCGTACAGATGCACCAGGACCTCGGTGTCCGAGCTCGTCCGGAAGACGTGACCACGCGCCTCCAGCCCTCGCCGAAGCTCCGGGAAGTTGTAGAGCTCCCCGTTGTACACCACCACCACCGACCCATCCTCGTTCGAGATCGGCTGGTGCCCCCCCTCCGTGTCGATGATCGACAGCCGACGCATCCCCAACGCCACCACCGCGTCGCCCTGCCGCGGCCAGCTGTCCTCCCGCTCCACGAACGTCCCCACATCGTCCGGACCGCGATGCACGATCGCGTCGCACATCGCCCCCAGCGCCGACTCGACCCGATCGCCTCGCCCCGATGGCACCACCATCCCTGCGATACCGCACATCGCCTACCTCACCTCCAGCTGTGGATCAGGCCCCCGAACCCCCGCCCTCACCAACGGCTCAGCGCGCAGTCGATGAAGACGTTGCAGTCGCTCTCGTTCAGGCACTCCTGCACCGACCAGAACTGATCGTCGCTCAACCGGTCGGCCGCGTCGTAGCAGAAGCTGATCGCCTGGTCCGCCAGATCCTCCGGGCAGATGTCCACGAAGTAGTCGTACAGGTCGGAGCAGAACCCGTACCGGTCGCCCGGATCGGGAGGAGGCTCCCCGTTGTTGAACCCGTTCGGCAGGCACTGCTCGACCTCGCCGTTCTCGAGCTCGCGGCATGTCGCGCTCAAGAAGCAGTCCGTGATGTCCGCGAACTCCTCGTCCGACACGTCCATCAGCTGGCTCCAGCAGTCGTCCGCGCAGGTGTCGTCCACGCCCCCGCCGAAACACGCCGACACGTAGTCGCACAGCTGCTTGCACCCCTCGTAGCGGTCCTGCACCACGCCGTTGTTGACCACGCCGTTGTTGACCACGCCGTTGTTGACGAAGCCGTTGTTCGCCACCCCGTTGTTCAAAATACCGTTGTTCGCTACCCCGTTGTTCAAAAGTCCATTGTTGTCAGTGGCTTCCGATGGGTCGCGGCAGATCGAGCGGTCGCAGATCAGCTCCGACCGGCAGTCGCCGTCCGAGAAGCACAGCTCGCCCGAGCCGCCGAGCTTCGCGGTGTCGGTGTCACCGCAGGCGGTCAGCGCCGTCAGGGAGAGGGTCAACACAAGGAGCAGACGAAGGCGAGCCATGGAGACCTCGAGAGAAATGCGCGATGGTGAAACACCCGGACGGACGTCGCTGTTCTCCACCCGACGACCGACGCAGAGCCGGCTCACCCGCCGCTGAACGGCCTCGGTGACGTCGACTCCAGGGGACGCCGCGACGGTAGCAGATGCCCCGAGGGTGGGCAACTGCGTCCACTTCCCTTGAAACCGATGATGTGGGATCGTACATACACTCGAGCCCTGGACTGGACACACAGGGACAGAACGCCCGAGACTCTGAGACCCCCGCGACCTTGTGCGCGGGAGACACCCCCCCAACCAAGACCGGCCCGGAGCCAGTGAGCTCGCGGTCGTGCCTTGAAGCTTCGTCGGTCGGTGCGGCCGACGTGGAGCAACGCGATGAAGGAGCAGCGAGGTGAAGGCAAGCCCCAGGGTGCACGACGCAAACCACAGGCCGGAGCAAAGACCGGAGGACCGCGCAAGGGACCGGGCGGCGCGCCCGCTGGACGCCCCAAACACCGCATCACGAGGCTGACCCCCGAGCAGAAGGAAGACATGCAGCGACTGATGGAATCCGAGTGTATCCGAAAGGACGCCGCGCTCCGGATCGCCGTCGGTGAGATGACCCTCGACCAGTTCAAGCTCCGGAACCCCGCCGAGTACGCCGTCTCCTTCCGCGCCAAGACCCTCATGGAGCAGAACCCCGACATGAGCCGCGCCCGCGCGTTCTGGCTCGCCGAGGACCCCAAGCGCATCGAGGAGATGCGCCAGAAGCAGATCCGCACCTTCGCCACCTACACCGGCCTCACCCAGGAGCAGAGCCGCGCCATCGCCACCGGCGAGGCCTCGCTGGGGCAGCTCGCCAGGGAGGAGCCGCGCTGGGCGTTCATCTGGGATCGCGCCAAGAACCGCATCAAGGCCCTCAAGGAGCACAACCGCACCATCTCCCCCATCGAGGCCATCCGCTGGGCCCGCGGCGACTACGGCCTCCCCCTCGAGGTCGACGAGGACGCCGACGCCATCGAGCGCCTCGGCATGGAGATCCACGACAAGTATCCCTTCATGAAGAAGCGCCACACTCGCCGCATGGCGCGGTTTGGCCTCGATCTGGACGGCCTCGCCATCGTCTCGCCGGCCAACTGCGGCTGGGGCCCGCGGGCGCTGGCGCTCTGGGAGAAGTACCCCGGCCACCACCGCAAGTTCGTCCGCCTGATGGCCATGATGAACATGGATGATGCCCAGGCGGCCGACTTCATCAAGCGCACCGAGCCCTCCCGCGACATGTACAACGAACTCGCCGAATCTCAGCGTCCTCACTACTTCCGCATGTACCACGCTGAGAAGACAGCGACTTTCAATGTCGACAACAACCCCTTCGCCTGGCTCCTGACCGACGAAGACGGCACGCCGTTCAAGCAGAGCAAGCTCCACGTCCTGTTCTTCTGCCCGGCGCCGGCCAAGGGCGCCGTCTTCAGCATGGCCAAGAAGGACAAAGACATCGTCACCCAGGAGCTCGGCGCCGCCCTCGTCGCCAACGAACGCCTCGAGATCGACGTCATCACCGAGACGGTCGAGCGCGCCAGGGAGAAGGATCGCGGCCTGCGCGTGACCCTGCGCAACGGCATGATCTTCACCGGCTCGGTCGAGTGGGACTCGCCCTTCGAGGTCCGCCTCCGGCTCAAGAACGATGCCTGGATGGTCATCCTCTACCACAGCATCTACCAGATCGCGACGGCGACCTGATGGACCGGCGCGGCGCACAGGGGCCGGGGCGATGAGCCGGCTCCCCTCCGGGCAGGCCCGAGCGGTCCCCGGCCGGACGCGCCCTGCGTGGTCCGGGCGGATGATCCTGCTCGTCGCCCTCGCCGCGCTCGCCACGTGCGGCGGCAACGACGTCGACGCCCCGCCCGTCACCTTGCCCGACTCGAGCTGTCCCACCCTCGACGACACCCTCCCCAACACCCTCCAGGCCCTCCAGGATGGTCGTCTGGACGGCATCGCGTCCATCGCCCGGGACCTCCAGGTCCAGCAGGGCGGCGTGCTCCTCGCCGAGGCGCTCCGGGCCGTCGTCCTCCTCGTGCGCTCCATCCCCCTCGAGGTCGGCGCGACGGTCGACTTCGACGCCGTCCGCGGCCTCGTCCGCGACATCGAGCCGCTGCTCGCCGATGTGCTTCAGCCCTTCGTCAGCGAGCCCGCCGGCTCGGATGCCGGCCGCGACCGGCTCCTGGCCTTCGATGCGCTCGGCGAGGTGGTGGCGCAGTGCCCGGAGGGCAGCGTGCTGGATGCGGTGGGGCTGCTCACCTCCGATCCCGACTTCCTGGCCGCGCTCCAGAGCAGCCTCAAGGACCCGACGCTCGTCGGGCTGGTGCAGTCGCTGCCGGCGCCGAGCGGGAGCTCGACCAGCCGGCACGGCTTCGCGCTGCTCATCGACACGATGCTCAACGCGCTGCTGAGCCAGAACTTCGTGTTCACCGATCTCGTCGACCTCATCGCGCCGTTCTTCCCGGTCGACACGCCGCCGCTCAGCACGCTGCTCCCGCCGCTGGAGCGCCTGCTCGGCGGCGATGGCCTCGAGACGCTCCGCACCCTCATCCGGTGCCTGCAGGACGTCGAGCGCACGCCCTCGGACGGTGCGCCGCGCAACGGCGGCCTTCTGCTTGGCGCGATGCTCTACGACGTGATCGCGGCGCAGTCCGGCTCGCTGGCCGACCTGCTCGGCAGCCTGGAGCCGATCTTCGCCCGCGCCACCGATCCGTCCTTCCTGGCCTTGCTGGACGCGGTCGTCGAGGGCATCCAGTCGGACGAGGAGCTGCGTCAGAACCTGATCGACCTGCTGGTCTTCGGGCTCGACATCCACCGCGTCGGAGACCTGCTCCACGGGGTGATCGCGCTGCTCGAGGCCGACAGCCTCCAGGAGCTGCTCACGGTGGTTGAGAACCTCTTTGTCAACGACCAGTGCAGCCCCACCGTCGACACCTCGCTCTCTGGCGGGGCGCTCGAGCTCGGCCTGATGGGCGCCCGCCTGGGGGTGGCCATCCCATGACCCGCACCTGGCTCTTCAAGAGCGAGCCCGACGAGTTCTCCTTCGACGACCTGCTCACCCGGCCCGACCAGACCGAGCCCTGGGGCGGCGTCCGGAACTACCAGGCCCGGAACCACCTCAAGGAGGCTGGCCTCGGCGACCGCGTCCTGATCTACCACAGCAGCATCGCCGAGCCCTGCGTCGCTGGCGTCGCCGAGATCGTCCGCACCGCCTACCCCGACCCCTCCGCCTTCGACGAGGCCTCCCCCTATCACGACCCGAAGTCCGACCCCGAGGCGCCGCGCTGGTTCGCGGTCGATGTCCGCGCCGTCGCCCGCCTCCCCCGCCCGGTCACCCGAACGGCCATGAAGGCGCACCCCGCCCTGGCCGAGATGCGCTTGCTGCGCCGCGGCATGCGCCTGAGTATCCTGCCCGTCGAGCCCGACGAGCTGGAGGTCGTCCTGGCGCTCGGCGGCTGGGAGCTGCGGGACGTGCAACCTGTTGATCTGTAAGGATTCTCAGTAGCGCGGCTCGTCGCCGAACTCCGGGTCCATGACCTGACCCACGTACAGGTCACGCTGCCCCTCGTACAGCCGACGGAACAGGGCCAGAAAGCGGAGCACCTTCTTCGTGTACCGACGCGCCTCGGTGAACGGGATCTCCTCGACGAACTCGTCCGTGGGGATGTGGTGCTTGTGCACGTACCAGCGCGCCACGTTGTGCGGCCCGCCGTTGTACGACGCGATCGCGAACGGCTCCTGCCCGTGGTACTTCTCCACCAGCCGCGCGAAGTACCACGCCCCATGCCGGATGCTCGTCTCGGGGTCCAGCAGGTCGTACGGCCCGAACGGGTTGTCGCCGAGGCTGTCGGCCACCTTGTTGCCCGTCTTCGGGATGACCTGCAGCAGCCCGCGCGCGTCGGCGAAGCTCACCGAGTCCGGGTTGTAGGCCGACTCCACCGTCATCAACGCCCAGAGCAGGTAGGGGTTGACGCCCTCGCGGGCGGCGTACTTCTGCACCAGCACGGGGAACGCCCGCGGATAGGCCTCCGACCACTCCTGTCGGGCCTCCTCCGGCGGCTTGCGCCACCAGCGGCCGCTCTCCAGCCGCATCAGCCGCACCATATGGTAGTCGCCCACCTCCATCATCGCCCGCTTCAGGTCGTGGTCGAGCGCCTCGCGACGGTCGTAGATCGCCCGCTGCCGCTCGGCCAGCGCCGCCCGCTGCACCCGGTTCTTCGACACCGGGAACCGGCGCTCGGTGGTCCGAACCCCCCAGAACCCCCGCGCCGAGCTGCCCCGATGGTCGATGTAGTGGTCCCACTTCAGCGTCGAGAGCGGGATGGCCCGATCGCCGGCCGGACGTGCCCCCTTGGCGAAGGCCCGGTCCAGGCCCCGATACTCCAGCGCCACGTGCCGCAGCTCCAGCCGCGCCTCCTTGTGCATCCCGATGTCGTGCAGGAACGCCGCCGCCGCCAGGCTCGGGAACAGGTCGCCGTGGCGGTCCGCCGCGGCCCGCGCCGCTCCGGTCAACGTCTCTGGCGTCGCGTAGGCCGGCAGGTGAGGGTCCACCGGGTGCTCTGGCGCCTCCGGCGGCAGGTCCGCGCCGCGCCAGTGCACCCGCGCGGCGTGATCCCACATCACCCGCGCGTCATGGTGCCGCGGCGGCTCGTCGTTCCGGGCGGGCGCGGCCGGCTCCGCGCCCTCGTCCAGCGCCACGCCCGTCACTGGCTGCTCAAGGCCGTGCTCGTCGGTGATCTCGTCAAAGAACCCGGCAGGTACCGGCGACCACGGGCCTGCCTCGGCGTTGCAGGCCAGTTCGGGCGGCGCGGCCAGAGGCTCGCTCGCCTGAACAACGCGCGGCGCCACCACCGGACGCGGCGTCTGCCGCTCGGCCTGGGGCGTGTTGGCGATCGGCCGCCGCGCCTCGATGTCCCGCACCCGATTGTCCGCCTGATAGCTGTAGTACTCCAGCGGGTACTCCCTCGCCACCTCGCCGAACGCCGCAAGCGCCCCGTCGTTGTCCCCCTGCATCTCCCGCGCACGCCCGAGCCAGTAGACGTACTGGGCGCGCGTCAAGCCCGACGCGTGCCGCGCAAGATCCACGAACCGCGCCTCGGCCTGCTTGTACGAGCCCGACTTGTAGAGCAGGAACGCATAGTCCCAGCCGTTCTTGTCGAACTTCGACAGCACGCGGTCGAGGTGCTTGCGGGCCAGCTTGTACTGGCCCGTGTCCCAGTAGAACTCCCCCAGCTCGCGATCGCGCACGCGGCTCGGCCGACCCTTGAGGCGCTCCTGAAGGATGCCCTCGGCTGTCTTCGCGTCCCCGCTCCGCTGCCACGACCGCTGAAGCAGCAGCCGCACGAAGTCGTTGGCGAGGCCCGCCACGCGCCCCGGCGTGCGGGAGTCGTATTCCAGCTGGGTCAGGCGCTCGATCGCTGTCTCCCAGTCCTGTCGCTCGAAGGCCGTCAGGGCGAGCTGAAGTCGGATGTCGTTCTCCAGCTTTGTATACCCACTCTCCGTCTTGACCTTCGCCAGCAGCTCCTCGAAGGCGTCCTCGGCCACCGACCAGTAGCGCCGCTTGCGGAGCTCGGTCGCCCGGTCGAGCAGCGCCTCGTTGCTGTCGCGCGGCACCTCGAGGCCGTACGCACCCGCCGTGTCGAGCAGGATGCGCGCCTTGACCCCCTCCTCCTTGTACGGGAAGTCGAACCAGACCGCGTGCAGCAGCTTGAACGCCTCGCGGGGGCGGTCCAGCTTGATCAGGCACTGCGCCCGCTGGTAGAGCGCGATGTGCGTCTGGGGGTACTCGGGGTAGAGGTCCAGCAGCGCCGCGTGACCCTTGTCCACCTCCTCGCAGTGTCCGGCGGCGAACAGCGTGTCGGACAGCTCCGCCCGCACGATGTGCAGGAGGTTCGACTCCGGGCGCGCGGCCAGGATGCGCTTGTACGTCGCGATGGAGGCGTCGGGCTGTCCCGCCGCCCGCTGCGCTCGCGCCTTCAACAGCTCCAGGTGCAGCGGCGCCGGCACCGACGCCGCCTCTACGGCGTTGAAGTGCTCCAGCGCCCGCGCCCCCTGGCCGCCTTCGAGCGCCGCCAGCCCCTGCATCACGCGGATGCGCGTCAGCGTTGTCCCGCTCGGTCCTGTGCCCAGCGCGCGCTTGAGCAGGACCTCCGCCTCCCGGGGCTCCTCCAGCACGAGGTGCGCGCGGGCGTCCTCCAACAGCGCCAGCCGCCAGTTGTCCAGCAGGTCGCGATCGGCCCGCTCGAAGGCCTGCCGCACCAACGCGTCGGCGTTCGCCAGCGGGGAGGAGGCGTGGGTGGGGGAGCGACCGGCGTGGACCGGCGTCGACGCGGCCTGGAGGCCGTCCCGTCCCGTCGCGTTCTCGTCCGAGGGGTACTCCTGCGCGCTCGCCGAACCCGCGAACACGGTGGCGCACAGCGCGGCCAGCGCGCACAGCGCCAGTCGGCGTCGCAGCGTGGCCCGTCGGGACGGCAGGGCGCGGGGGGCAGGCAACGGCGAGGTGAGAAGGCCGGGCGCGTCAGGCGACGACGCTGCGCTCCAGCAGAGCGACTCGGAGGACGGAGAGCGTGCGGAGGTGCTTCTCATGGGGGCATCCAGTCCCGGCGAGCTGCAAGCCGGGCGCGGTGCTGGCCCGGGACGTGGAGGGCTGTTCAGGCGCTCCACCCGAGCCAGGGTGGGGGCAGATCATGCGTCCTCCTCCTCCCTGGAATCCCTCTGCACCGGCGCTCAGCGCCGTGGCGAGGAACATGGACAGGATGGAAACGAAAGACCCACCAGAGATCATTCCGGGGCCCCGGAGGCGACTTGCCGGGGTCGGCCGGAGGGAGCCTCCTGGCCGTCGACGCTCGGGGCGCCGCGGTCAGGTCACGAGCGAAGCAAGAGACACACGGCGCTCGTAGGTGCGGGGCGGTGGAACACGTCGCACGGAGGAGGATAACCGGGGGTGGCAGGCGGGCAAAAAAAGAGCCCCGTCAGCATGCTGACGAGGCTCTTGGGGGATGTGAAGCTGAACTGCGAGCCTCCGCGTCCGTTGCGGGGTCAGGCGCCCTGGGCACCCTCGTCGGTCTTCCGTGACGAGGTCGAGGCTTCGGAGGAGTCGTCGATGTCGTCCTCTTCTTCGGCCTGGATGTTATGATAAACCTCTTCGCGATAGATCTTGACGTCCCGCGGCGCGATGATCCCAATCCGAACCTGGTTCTTTCGGATCTCCTTGACGACGATCTGAACGTCATCGCCAATCCGGATGATCTCACCGACTTTTCGGGTCAAGGTCAGCATGGTCCTCTCCAGAACCGAATCATACGTCTCCGAGTGGCTGGCTTCGTCGCCGCCGCGTCAGGGGGGATGATCGTGTTCGCCGATGTTCCCGGTCGAATAGCACCGGGACGTGCGGCGCCACCAGATGCCGTCTGACGACGGTAGCCGCTCCAGGCAGTCACTCACGGCAATGTACTGCCTCGCTTGGTGCCGTCAAAAGAACGGAACACTTTTCGTCCCCTGCTGGTCGGTCTCGAACGGCACTTCACGTGGGTTGTGGGGCGTCTGGCGTCGCATCCCCGCGCTCCGCGGTCAAGCACGGTGGATGGCGGCGACGTCGGTGGCGGCGGACGCCAGGGCTGGAGCACGGCAGGGAGAGGAGGGCTGCGACAGGTGGTGACGCAGCCCTGGCGCTGGAAGCTCAGCGCGTGGGCCGATCGGTGGGCGTGATCGTGGCGCCCTCCTCGAGCAACACCCGTGCAACACAGCGCGACACCGTCGCGGCGAGGCGCGTGCAGAAGTGGGCCCGCTCCGGCCCGTGGAAGGTGGCGAACTGGCCGGTGAGATCGTTGCAGATGATCGACTCGGCCGAGCCGCGATCCACCTCCTGCTGCCACAGCGCGCGATAGCGCGCCGCGCCCCGCGCCAGCGATGGCGTGACCGCACCCGTCGGATCGGAGTCGCCCAGCAGCTCACCCAGGATCAGCTCGCCCGCCTTGATCGCCCCGCACTCGCCGCAGCCCGTGATGCCCCCGCGCCGCATCGCCTGGTAGGGCCGGCTCGGCAGGCCGAAGGTCTCGGCCAGCGCGATTCCGCACGACCGGTGGGCCACCTCTACACCCTCGTACAGCAGCCACGTGCGCGCCTCGGCCCAGGCGACCAGATCGAGCGTCGCGTCCTCGGGCAGCGCGGGGGCGGGCGTGGGATCGTCGCTGCGCATCGGCCGCTACTCCTTGTACATCGCTTCGATCTCGGCGGCGAAGTGCTCGTGCACGATCCGGCGCTTGACCTTGAGCGTTGGCGTCAGCTCCCCGTCCTCCACCGTCAGATTGCGCGGCAGCACGGAGAACTTCTTGACCTGCTCGACCCGGGCGAACAGCTGATTGATCTCGTCGACCGTCTTCTGGACCTCGGCCAGCACCGGCGGGGCGGTGTGCATCGTCGCCACGTCGAGGCCGTGCGCCGCCGCGAACTTCGGGGCCGCGTCCGGGTCGAGGGTGACCAGCGCCGTCAGGTACTTGCGGCGGTCGCCGATCACCACCGCCTCATTGATCAGCTCGGCGTTCTTGAGCGCCGCCTCGATGTTCTTCGGCGCGATGTTCTTGCCGCCGGCGGTGATGATGATCTCCTTCTTGCGCCCGGTGATGCTCAGGAAGCCGTCCTTGCTCAGCTTGCCGAGGTCGCCCGAGTACAGCCAGCCGTCGATGAGGGTCTCGTCGGTGGCCGCCTGATCCTTGTAGTAGCCCAGGAACACGTTGGGCCCCTGCACGAGGATCTCGCCGTCCTCGGCGATCTTGATGTCCACGCCCGGGTAGGCCGGCCCCACCGTCCCGAACCGCGTGCGGCCCGGCTGATTGAACGAGGTCGGCCCGCAGTCTTCGCTCTGTCCGTAGACCTCCAATACTATGATGTCGAGTGAAGCGAAGAACTCCATGATCTCCTGGGAGATCGGCGCGGCGCCGGTGACGCAGAACTTCGCCCGCCCGAGCCCGACCGCCGGCTTCAGCTTCGAGAAGATCAGCTTGTGGGCCAGCTTGTACTGCAACCCCAGCAGCCCCGACGGCTCCTGACCGGTCGTCCGAAGCGCCGAGACCTGCGCGCCGACTCCGCGCGCCCACGACACCAGCTTCGCCTTGACCCCCGTCGCGTCCTTCATCTTCCCCGAGATGCCCGCGTGGAACTTCTCCCAGATCCGCGGCACGGCGAAGAAGATCGTCGGCTGCACCTCCTTGAGATTGTCCGGCACCTTCGCGATCGACTCGGCGAAGTACACCGACGCCCCCACCGTGATCGGCCCGTGGATGGTGAAGACCTGCTCGGCGATGTGCGACAGCGGCAGGTAGGACAGCGAGCAGTCCGTGCTCCGCAGGTCCGCCACGTCGGCGGCGACCTTCGAGGTCCACGCCAGGTTCTTGTGCGAGAGCATCACGCCCTTGGGCGGCCCCGTCGTGCCCGAGGTGTAGATGAACGTCGCCAGCTGGTCCTCCTGCAGGGCCTCCAGGCGGGCCTCCACCTCAGACGCGGCGACCTCCTTGCCCTTGTCCATGAACTGCTGCCACGTCATCACCCACGGGTCGTCGATGGCCTCGGCGTCCTTCATCATCACGACGTGCTTGAGCTTCGGCAGCCGCTCGCGCTCGGCGTTCACCTTGTCCCACTGCTCCTTGTCCTCGAGCAGCAGCAGCTGCGCCTCGGCGTGGTCGACGATGTACTGCACCTCCGTCGGGCTGCACGTCGTGTAGATGCCCGCCGGCGCGCCGCCGCAGCACATGCACGCCACATCGAAGATGACCCACTCCGGACGGTTGAACCCAAGGATGCACACCGTGCCGCCGGCCTCGAGCCCCAGCGCGATCATCGCCCGCGCGGCCGTCCGCACCTGCTCGGCGTACTCCTTCCACGAGGTGCTCTTCCACTCCCCGCCCGATTTCGCGAAGTAGCCCGGCGCCGCAGGGTGGCTCGCGGCGGTCTTGAAGAGGCGTGCAGGGATGCTGTCGATGGCCATGGGGCGCTCCGGTCAGGCGAGGACGACGTGGCGTGGGTGGGCGATGCCGCTCGGCGCGGGCAGTGCGCGCTCCGCTGCGACGGGCTCAGATCATGTCAGGGCTCTGGAGTTAACCCATCTCCGCCGCCGCCGTCAATCCATCCGCACGGCGAGCCCGGGCTATCGCGAAGTCCGCCCCGGCGGTCGAGATCGAGAATGAGGGGCGCGGCGGTGGCGTGCGGCTTCCCGCGGGGGAGCCGTGGCCGCGGGCTTCGGCGCCGGATGCCCTGTCGACGGGCTCGAGGCCGGACTGGCGAGCCTCGGCGAGCTCCTGATGCAGCTCGCCGCTGGCGAGGACACGGCGGGCGACGAGCTCCCCACCCCGATGACGTTCGAGGGCGATCCCGAAGCGCCGTCACTGTAATACTTTGATATCCAAGGTGTTATCAGCCGGTGAGACGGCTGGGCTCAGAGCCGGAACGGGTACGCGACCATCATCGTCGAGCCGGAGAACGTCGGGAAGCGCGCCTTGCGCAGGAGCTTGACCACGCACGCCACGGTCGCGTCGCTGACGTTGGCGGCGCTCGGCACGGCCTGGACGACCCGGCCGTTGGGCGCGATCGCCATGCGCACGCGGATGACCGCCGAGCCCTCGCCGGCTGCGGCGCAGCGCTGCCTGGCTTCCCGCTCGATCGGCACCAGGGCCACCTTGATCTGGGTCCGTGAGAGGCCGCTGGTGTTGTTGTTGTTGAAAGTTCGGGGCTCCGGCGCCGCGTACGGTGGCACGTCGATCCCCTTGCACGCGTCGGCGCTGGCGAGATCGGCGTCCGCGCACACCTCTCGAAGGTACAGACAGCCCCATGGCTCACCGAGGTCGCACGCCTTGCGGTAGTACAGCCCCGCCTTCGCCAGCTCCACCGTGACGCCGTCCCCGCGCCGCGTCACGTACCCGGCGTTGATGCAGCCCTGCGCGTCGCCGCCCTCGCACGCCGCGACGTAGAGGCGCGCCGCCTCGGCCAGCCGGGACCGACCGTCTTTGGCCAGGTAGATCGCGTCGCCGCGGGCGTTGAGCTCGGCCGGGCTCTCCTGCGCCTGGACGGTGGTCGAGACCAGCAGCGTCAGGAGCGCTGGCAGGAGGGTGAGGCGGTTCACTTCTTCGCGCCCTTGCGGCCGCGCTTGAGGGCCCCTTTCGTGGTGGACTTCGCCTTGATGTCGACCTCGGGGACATCCGACCGCACCACGTTCTGCAGTTCCACCCCCTTGCGCGGCGCGAACGCCAGGTCCCTCGCCGCCCACGGCGGCTCCTCGCCGCGCCCGTGCGGCGGCCCGCCCCAGACGCCCCGCTCGGGGTGCGCGCACGCGATGGGGCCGGTCCACAGGTGCCGGATGGCGTAGCGCCCCTGGAAGTTGTTCACCGAGGAGGGTTTGGTGCCTGTCTCGATCTCGTTCCTGTCGACGTAGACCTCGCGCCCGCCGATGATCGGCGGCGCGACCTGGAAGACCAGATCCTCGGTCAGCTCCTCCTTCGTGTACCGCGCGTGCAGCCGCGTCAGCGTGAACCCGCCCGCCACCTGACCGGGCAGCACGTCGGCGCCGAGGCCGAGCAGGTCGCCGCCGTCGAGTGTCGGGCCAGGGCACGGGTCACAGCTCGAGGCGCTCCAGCTGTACTCGGTGACGACCGCCCGCGGGTGCTTCTTCTGCGTCGCGTCGAACAGGGCGTTGTAGAACGCCCCGAAACTGCGCCGCACCCCGTCCTTGACGTCGATGTTGGTCGGGATGGTCGTGTTCGGCAGGTTCGCCACCTCGTAGCGCTGGTTGCGCGCCAGGATGTGCACGATCAGGTCCTGCGGGCCGTTGGCGTTCAGCATGCCGAGGCGCACGGGCAGGAAGAACTTCTTGTCGTCGTAGTGGAAGCGCAGCGGGCTCAGCGCGGCCCGGCCCGCCTCGAATTTGACCTTCTTGACGTCCACCTTCGCCACAAAAAAGTACATCCCCTGGTCGATGTACGGCGCCAGCACGGTCTGGGCGCCGTCGGGGATCTGGTACTTCCGCTCCCTCAGCCACGCATCGAGCGTCGCGGCGTCGTTCGACTCCAGGATGATGACGTCGTACTCGCCGACGCTGAACCGCGCCTTGACCTCCACGAACGCCGCGGGCGGCGGGGCCGCGCCGCTTCCCTTGCCCATCGCCGAGCGCGGCGCCGCGTCGTACTTCACGCTGCTCTTGTAGCTCGGCAGCGGGCGGGGGCAGGGATCCTGCTCCCAGTACTCGACCAGCCGTGGCGCGTCCAGGACGTCGACCTTGGCGAACACGGCCGCGGGCAGGGTCTTGACGTCCTCCTTCTTCAGCACCACCGGCACGGGCACCACCATCGCGAAGTCCTCGGGCGGACCCTGATAGCTGTTCTGCATGGACTGGATGGTGCGAAGCCCGTCGCGCATCAGAACCACCTGCGTGGCGTTGTTGTAGAGCTTCGTGGTGCCGCCGCTGACATAGAAGCCGCAGAAGGCCTCCGCGCGGCCTGGCGCGACCAGGGCGGCCACGCCGAGCACGGCGGCGAGTGTGACGAGCAAGGCTGTGGGGTGGGGGCGGGGCATAGGTCCTCCTCATGGGTTTGTCGTGAGGAGGAGTCTGCCACGAAAAGGGGGGCGGCGCCAGCGCCGGTGTCGTGGGCGACGGCGTGTTGCAGGGACGCTTGCTGCGTCGGCTCAGCCCTTCTTGTAGTGGGGCGTCACGACCGGAGCGTCGGGGGTCTCCGTGCTGGGACGGTCGCGGTCGTCGCGGGAGGGACGGTCGCGGTCGTCGCGGTCGCCGCGGCCATGGTCGTCGTCGTCCCAGCGGTCGTCGTCGTCCCAGCGGTCGTCGTGGCCAGCGCGAGGGCCGTGACCATGGCAGTCATGGTGTCCACCCCGTCGCTCGTGACGATGTGCTTTCTTTGCTTTCTTGTGCGACTTCTTCGCCTTCTTCGTCTTCTTCGCTTTCTTCGCGAGCTTGCCCTTGTGGGCGACGGCCGCAGCGTTCGGCGGTGTGGCCATGGCCATGGGCGCGCCGACGGTCAGGGCGAACAGGGCGACGATGGAGAAGATCAAGCTGCGGAGTTTCATGCGGAGCCTCGGGGGCGGATGGTGTGGCGGAGTGCGCCTGGCAGAGGCGTAGGACGGGCGCCGTCGCAGGAAATTCAGCGGCATGATGCCCAGGGCGAAGTTGAGCTCGGGGCCAGGACCGGCCGGGGGGCAATGCAAGAACGACGAAACCCCCGGAGCAAGGGGCTCCGGGGGTTTCGTGTGCTGGGCTGACCAGGCGGCCTACATGCCTTCGAGCGCGGCGTCGGCCTGCGGCTCCGCGACGTCGGGCGCGCCGGCGTCACCACCGGCCGCGGGGGGCGCGAGCTCGCCGTCGGTCGGCGGCTCCTCGGGCAGCTCGGGCAGGTCACCGAACTCGGCCTCGCCGGGGCAGGCCGTGGCGTCCCAGTCCACCGGATTCTCGTCGTCGGTGAGGGACTCGAAGGTCACGACCTCGTCCGTGTCGTAGCACTGGCGCATGTGCTTGCAGTTGCCGTCGCCGAGGCTGCCGCCGCACACGATGCCGGCGATGCGCGCCTTGCCCGTGCGGGTCCAGCCCATCGCGACCCGGCCGAGCTCGTCCACGTCGTCCTTCGTCTCGCTGAGCGCGCCGTTGCCGTCGACGCTCAGGACGTCCGCTTCAAAGATGAACTTCAAGATGCCGCCGACGCCGATGAGGTGGTTGTACCGGTACAGCGCGCTGAAGCTGTCGGTGCCGTCAACGGGCGTGAAGTCCTTGAGGCCGACGGTGAGCTGACGGAAACGGCCAGCGGCGCGGTAGCCGATGCCCATCTTGCCCGTCGGCCCCTCACCGGTGAGGGTGTTGAAGTTGTCGAGGTTGAAGCCGATCCGGCCCGCGCCGCGACGGCGGCCCTCGTGGCGGGGCAGCGCCACACCATCGCCGGCCATCACGACCTTGTAGGCGCTGTCCTCAGCGTCGTTGGGCTTGCCCTTGAGCACGAAGATGTAGCCGCGGGCGCCGCCAGCGCGCAGGCAGGAGCTGAGCTGCCAGGTGTTGTTGTCCGCCTGGTGGACCCACTCACGGCACGTCAACGCGCCGATCTTGACGTCCTCGCCCGGGCTGTTGGTGCGGGCGGCCTCGACCAGATCCATCACGACGGCGCGGGCGCGGTTGACCCGGTCCAGCGTGCGGCTGGCGTGCTCGGCGACGCGGGACGGCTGCCCGTCGAGCGCTTGCTGGGTGCTGTCGAACTCGAGGCCCTGGGCCGCGCCGCCGCTCTCGGCCAGCTCGAGGCCGAGCACGTCGGCGTCGGGGATCGCCTCGGAGAAGGCGTCGTCGGCGGTGTCGGTCGGAGCGGGCTCGGAGTCGTCGCCGCCGCAGGCGACGATGCCCGTCAGTCCGAGCGTGGCGATGAGCGCGAAGATCCAAAGAGCCCTTGTGCGAGATGAGTCCATGATGTTCTCCATCGGTTGGCCGAGGTCGGCGTGGTGGTTCGGTGTGTCCGTCTCTCTGGGGTCAGGATAGCCGAGGTGGAGGATTTGTTAAGCTGGCCTCAAGAAAATTCCACCACGGTCCGCCCAACCTCCGATTCCCGACCGCGCGACGCGGTTTCTTCGTCCGCGCGATTGTGCTACCCATGAAAGCTCTGCGCTTGCGCCAGGGTGTGGCGCGTGTCTAGCCCACGGCGCTCTCGACCAGCGTGAGCACCCGTGTGCCTCGCAGTGCAGGGAGCTCCGTGAGCGATAGCTCGCGCAGCGGCCTGCGTCGCGAGGCACACGGGTGCTCACGGCGCTCTAATGGAACTGAAGGCAGATGGCCTGGATGGGGAGATGCATGAGACGGAAAGTATGGATGGCTTCGCTCGTTGCGCTGCTCGCGTCGTCCCTCGTGGGGTGCGGTGATGACAGCGGCAGCAAGGCCACGGCGGACAACAACGGCCTGTTCAACAACGGCGCGACCAACAACGGAGGCACCGACAACAACGGCACGAACAACGGCACCGACAACAACACCGTCACCCCGATGTGTGACGAGAGCCTCACCGCGCGCCCCTCGCCGCGCGCCGAGATGATGGGGGTCTTCGACCCGGTCCGTCAGCGGCTCGTGTTCTTCGGCGGCGACGAGGGCGTGCCGATCGACTGCGCGACCAACTCGATCCCGGTCGGCGGTCTCTGGATCTACGACGCGGTGTGCGCCACCTTCGAGCCGATCCCCTACGAGACGGGGCCGAGCCCGCGAGCGCGCGGTGCGGCGGTGTATGACGCGGACGGCGATCAGATGATCGTGTTCGGCGGCCGCTACAAGGCGCCGAATTCGGGCTCGACCTACACGCTCTACGACGAGGTCTGGGCGTTGGACCTCGACAAGCTCACCTGGCGCGAGCTCGGGACGACCGGGGGAGGACCGGGCCCGCGCACGAACCTCGCGGCGGAGTACTGGCCGGAGACGCACGAGCTGATCGTGATGGGCGGCAACAGCAGCACGAACGGGGCGAACTTCTCGCCGCACAACGACGTCTGGGCGCTCAACCTCGACACAGCGGCGTGGCGGGAGGTGACGGCGAGCGGGAGCAAGCCGGAGGCGCGCCTGTTCCATCTGTCGGGCATGGACGCCGAGGCGGGCATCCTCTACGTCTACGGCGGCGGCGGCGCAGACGCGTTCTTTGGGACGTTCTTCGCCGACCTGTGGGCGTTCGACCTGCACGCCGGGACGTGGGAGCGGCTCTACAACGGCGGCGCAGACGGCCCCGTGGGGCGGATCTGGGGCTCGATGACGTTCTTCGATGGCAGCCTGTACGTGTTCGGGGGGCACTACGACCTCGACGTGCAGAACGACACCTGGCGGTTCGAGCCGGGCAACCGAAGCTGGCACACGATCACGGGCCTGGAGGACACGAGCAAGGAGCCGGGCCGCTGCACCCTCCCCGTGGACTTCACCAACGTGAACTACGACGCCCCCGAGCGCCGTCAGGGGCACCTGGCCGCGGTCGATGCCACGCGCGGAGAGTGGGTGATCTTCGGCGGCAAGACCGACTGCGGCGCGATCGACGACGTGTGGGCGTTCGACTTCAACCGCGAGGCCTGGAACGAGATCCACAAGGCGTCCATCGGCGAGAGCTGCCCGCGCCAGCAGGACCCGACGACCTGCGTGGCCTACTGCCAGTAAGGAGGCACCGCAAAATAAACTAGTTACTTATGGGGCCGGATGGTGTAGTTCCAGTCACCATGAAAGAGATGCCTTTCAACGTTGATCCCATTCATCTCTTTGTCGCTGACCTTGATTCCTGTTTCGTAGATCTCCTCATTGAGTGCAGCCTTGATGTGTAAGCCCGTGGAGGTGGTGGTAGCGGCGATGCACTCGACGACGACTTCGAAGCTGGTTAGAGCGTCGTGAGTCTCAGTCGGGGTCAGGTGCGCGTCGATGTGTGGGCGCCATGGTCGCGGGTGAGCGCAGGCGGGCCGGTGGCCCGTCGAGCATCACACGCGGACAGGGCGCCCGCGCA
>Ga0100377_1001396_pt1 | contig 20868 bp, 21 predicted proteins | sample CryGeymeta201501_FD_83664 | JGI IMG/M metagenome (GOLD analysis project Ga0100377, IMG submission 83664) | Groundwater microbial communities from Crystal Geyser aquifers in Utah, USA - Crystal Geyser metaG 2015-01 | ecosystem: Environmental > Aquatic > Deep subsurface > Groundwater | place: USA...
AGGAGTAATGTAGTGAATCACTTAAAAAAAATGGACAAACAAAAAATTATTAGCTTCTTCAAACATCAACATACACTATATGCTGCTTAATTATAAATCTGATATTTTATGAACTCATCAATATTAATCAAATAGTGTAAACTTTTTTCAGGACGAGACAGGGTGCAGTAAATATAAAATGTACGACCAATTTGTAGCCATAACTTTCGGACAGCTCAATAAATGTTATACATTGAGTGATATTTCTACTGGTATCGGGGTTTGCGAAACGCTAATTAGTGATTTAGGATTGTCTCAAAGCCCAGCACGTTCAACCATAAGTGATGGCAACAAAAAACGCAACTGGAAAGTTTATGAAACGCTGTATTATAGACTTTTAAAACATTATGCCAACCTATTAACACGTAATAATTCTCGCAACATTATAGATGAAATTAAAGACCACAGCATCAAATTAATAGACAGCACCTTAATTAGCCTATGTTTATCAATGTTTCACTGGGCAAAGTTTCGGACAGCAAAGGGAGGACTAAAAATACATACCTGTTGGGATGATGCCTTGCAAATTCTAGATTTTTAGTCAATATTACGGAAGCAAAAATGCATGATAGGTATGGATTAGGACAAACTATTTTTGCTAAAAATACCATTATTGTTGAGGACAGAGCTTATTTTGATTTTATGCTGATGTTGAATAGAATACATGCAGAAAATATTTTTGTTACCCGAATAAAAACAAATACACAGTATCAAAGCATAGAAGAATTAGAACTACCAATAGCTACAGACCAAGATATTTTAAAAGATGAAATAATATTATTGAGAGGAACAAAAGCTATTAAAACCAAGATGAATGAACATAAATTACGTTTAGTAAGTGTTTACAAAGAAGATGAAAACAAAGTCATCCAAATTATTACCAACAACCTAGATTGGACAGCTAGAACTGTTGTCGATTTGTATAAAAAACGATGGGATATTGAATTATTTTTCAAAGCCATGAAACAAAACCTTCAAATAAAAACATTTGTCGGAACAAGTGAAAATGCAGTGAAATCTCAATTATATATAGCTTTAATAAGCTATTTGTTGTTGGAATTAATAAACAGAACAATTGCTAAGAAAACGAAAACGTTTTCAAATTTTGTAGAAAAAATAAGGCTATGCCTAGTGTTCTATTTAAGTATGGAATACGTTTGTAATCAAGTTGGTGAGGGTGCAAAAAAAAATAAGAAGTCAAACCAAAATAGCATTTGAAACAGACTTATTTTCTCTGTAAAAATAATTAATCCCAATAAAATCAATCCCTAACAAAGATTTTTTAGCTTTTCATCAAAATTTTCGGATAGCTGTGAAAAATACACAATTAGTTGTTATCAGGATTCATTAGTTGTCCAGCAACAGAAAAATAACCCAAAGGTTTCATTTCAAACAACTGCTTATTTTCATTATACACCAAACATTCATCAATGGGTTTGGCATATAAATGCAAACTCATTGCTCTTCCATTAGCTGTGTTCTTTAATACATGAAATCCCATAGTATCATTTATATAAGAATGTTTTTGTTCGTATAATATGGAATGATGAATGGATTGAGGAATACCATTTTCATCTTGTTTAAACCTAGTTTCTTCAAAATTTCCTTGAACATGATACACCCAACATTCTTGATTATTATGGGAATGTATGGGTGTGTACTGATTTTTTTCCCAACAAATTAATATCAATTCGTAGTTATTTGTTCTAATAATACAATTCCGAGTGTAATGTTTCTTCGACCAAAATTGATAAGGCTCAACTTCTTTTTTTGGAATTGCTAAAAATTGGGCAATTGATTTTAGTTGTTCGATTGGATTTTCGGACAAATAGGTTATTAATTGTTTTATGGTTGTTATTTTTTTCAAGACGTTTGAGCAATAAAAAGCCAAAATAAGCATTTTCTATAAAAAAAATCGTCCGTCAGTTGACGGACGACTTTAGTGATCTGGCTGGGATTCGAACCCAGGACCCTATCCTTAAAAGGGATATGCTCTACCGACTGAGCTACCAAATCTTCCTTAAAAAGGAGTGCAAATATAACAGTGTTTTTTAAAGAATAAAAACTTTTGTCATTTATTTACTTTTTTTTATTGAATTTTTAATGTTGAAATCTTTTTATTGCTTTAGCTATATTTGTAGAATAGATTTAATAATCGCATGAAAAATAAAGTTGTCATCATTACGGGTGCCTCTTCAGGAATTGGTGAAGCTTGTGCGATAGCCTTTGCTAACAGAGGAGCTAAAGTTGTTATTGCTGCTCGCAATCAAGAGCGATTGCAACTGGTAGGGGAGAAAATTAGAAATATTGGGGCAGAAGTTTTAGCTGTGAAATGTGATGTTGCTCTTCCTACCGATTGCGAAAATTTAATCCTTCAAACTATCAGTAACTTTGGAAAATTGGATGTATTGATTAATAATGCTGGAATTTCTATGCGTGCTATCTTTAATGATACGCCGATAGAAGTGATTAAAAAAGTAATGGAAATCAATTTTTGGGGAGCTGTTTATTGCACAAAATATGCCCTGCCTCATTTATTATTTTCTAAAGGTTCGGTTGTGGGTGTTTCTTCTATTGCTGGTTATATTGGCTTGCCAGCTCGGACAGGTTATTCTGCATCTAAATATGCCATGCAAGGTTTTTTTGATGCATTACGAACTGAAAATTTAAAAACAGGCTTACATGTAATGATTGTTTGTCCAGGGTTTACGGCATCTAACATTAGAAATACAGCTTTATCGGCTGATGGTTTACCTCAAGGAGAAAGTCCGAGAGATGAATCCAAAATGATGACTGCTGAAGAAGTTGCCAGTCATATTTTATCAGGTGTAATCAAAAGAAAGCGTACACTTGTTTTAACAACCGAGGGGAAATTAGCAGTTTTTTTAAGCAAACTTTTTCCAAAATTTATTGAAAAGCAAGTGTTCAATAAAATTGCGAAAGAACCCAATAGTCCTTTTAAATAAAAATGACTAAATCTAAAAAAATATTTTTATTGGGTTTTATGGGTAGTGGTAAAAGCACTATAGGTAAAAAATTAGCCAATCAAATCCATCAAAAATTTATTGATTTAGACGAGGAAATAGAAAAACATACCCAAAAAAGTATCGCTGAGTTATTTGAAAATAAGGGAGAGGCATATTTTAGAAAAAAAGAAAAAGAGGTGTTGGAGAAATTTTGTAAGGACAAAGAAAATTTTATAATGGCATTAGGTGGTGGCACACCATGTTTTCACAATAATATGGAGTTGATAAATCAATCGGGAGTTTCAATTTATATCAACTACAATGCTGGGATTTTAGCTTCGAGGCTATTTAATGCTAAAACTGTTCGACCTTTGGTTCAAGGAAAAAGCGAAGAAGAAATAAAACTTTTTATTGAAAAAACATTATTGGAACGAGAACTTTTTTACACTCAAAGTCAATTTACCATTAAAAAGGATAATGTAAAAGTGGAGGATGTATTGAAATTAACTCAAAATTTCTAGTAACTCCATCAACTCTTCTTTTTTATCAATATAACCTAAGTTATCGTAGGTATAAACCAAATGTTGAATTAGTCGTTGAATAATGATGGTATTGGTACACGGAATGTAGTATTCTTCTTTAGGCTCTTTTTTTAGTTGTTCCAAAAACTTATCAATATCGAAGTTGCTAAATACTGTTCCTTTATTAAATACATTGATATAAAAAAGTACATGTCTTGGAATTTCGGCATACGCTAATATAAAATGAGCTGGAACATCAACTCCATAAATAGGAATGTTTAGTTTTTTGCAAATAGCAACGTAGATAATTCCTAGCGTTATGGGATTTCCTTTTTTAGATTCTATAACATTGTTAATGTATGAGTTTCGTGGTGAGTTGATATTTTTTGTGTTCCCATAAAAATGATGAATTTCGAAAATGAATTTATTCAACACTTTAACTTGTTCTAAAGCAGTTAATTTATCGTTGAGTTCTAACCAAATTTCTTGGGTGAGTAGGTTAATATAATCACGTATTTTTTGATCTTCTAAATCGGGATATTGGTATTTGGCAATAATAATAGCCCCTTCAATTAGGTCTTTTTCTGGAGAATTTTTCCAGTTCGCTAATCCTTTTTTTATTGAGTCGAATTGGAGGTGATGAATAATATCTTCAATTCTAGTTTGTAATACATGGTCGAATGAATTTTCCCAAACATCTTCTAAATGAGGAATAACTTCATCACCATACGAAATTATTTTACGCTTAATTTCATTGTATATGTTAGCGTCAGGGTCGTCTAAAAGACTAATTAATGCACGCAATTCTGTGTTTTGCATTTATCAAAAATACAAGAGTATAGGATTGAATGTTGTTGGTGAAAAAGGACTTATTAACGCTAGGATGTTAATTTTTGACAACTAAAACCTTTATTATTAAGAACTTCAAGAATAATTATTTAATAATTTCTGCGTCTTCCATAATTACGTCATAAAAATAGCCGTAGCCAAAATCTTTATCCAAACTTATTCTTCCTTTTATGGTAATAATATCACCAAGGTTAACTTCATGAGTAGTTGTAACTGTTAAATCAAAATTTTCTGCAAAATTAGTTCCATCTTGAAAATGTATCCAGTTTTTATCCATAATCCCAGTACTAAATTTAACCACTTCTCCTGTTAGTTGAATCGTTTTTCCAGTATATTTAGTCTTATTTTCAAAGAGAGATTCTATGGTAATGTCGCCTTTTTGATGTGCTATTTTTATTTCCTTTTTCTCCAATAATATTTTTGAACCAGTAGAAATAGGTTCTTCAAGTTGTGCATCAGTATTGTTTTCAGAAAAACCTGGAGAAGTTGAGATGCGATCAAGAAAGAGCACTTTATCAAAAGTTCTATTTAACTCTTTGCTTTTAAAGTTAGTCATCGTTAATCCTTCTTTGTGATAATAGGTTTCACCAACAGCAGCTTGCATTTTAATAACAGCCAACCAGTTTTTGGTATCTCCATCTTTTACCTGTAAATAGGTGTATTGACTTGTTTGAATAACTTCTTCTACCAGCACAACATGAATATCTGAAGTTGTGTTGATTGGTTCATATTGTTCGTTGGATTGACAAGCAAATAGGCACACAATAATTGCAGTTATAAATAGCGTTTTTTTCATCTTTTAAAAGTTGTAATTAAATTTTTTTTAAAATCGTTTACTCAATTGAAGATACAGTCTATAAAATTGATTAGGTTTTTCAAAATTTGATTCCATATTAAAACTAAAATAAAATTTATTAGCTAAAGCCCTAGAAATAGTTAAATTAGCTATGTATTGAATTAACGGAAGCTCAGCTTTTAACACTTCATAATTTACATAACTATAACCCAAACTAACATTCGTTTTGCCCTCATTAAATCCTCGTGAAAAACTGAGGTGATAAATTGCTCCATTTAAGTAGTTAGATTCTAACCTTGTGCTTGAAAAAGTGGTGGATAGTTGTGATTTAAACATGTTATTATAAGTGATAAAACCGTATGCGTTCCTAGTTTCTCTACTATCATTTTTCTGAAATCGAGTACCTGCTTTTACACCAATAAAAAGATTTTTGGAAATTTTATAGTTGATTTGAGCACTCAATCCTTGTCTAGCTTCAGTGTCAATCAAAGTGCTCAAATAATCTTTGTTTGTTTCGTAATAGATTACATTTTTTCTAGAATCGTAAGTTCCAGATAATGTTAACCTCCTAAAAGGTTGATACCGTAATGAAAAATAATTGTTGGTTAAATTAATCACATTCTGTTTTTGCTCATTCACCACTTTATAAAGATCAGCTTCTAAGGTGTAAAAAACGTTTATATTTTTTAGTAAAGAATTATTGTGTTGAAAAGTAAAGAATCGCCTATCAGTTACAAAATTGTTGGTTTGGTCAATAATTGCTATGGAGTTTTGCATATTTCTTTTAGGAGTTCGTAAACGATGTCCGAAATAGGCACCATATTGAAAAAGATTAAAATTAAAACTATAATTTAGATAGCTAGGGCGAGAACCAACAAAACCTCCAGCAAACATATTGTGAAATGATTTTTCAACTTGTAATCCATCCATACATCCTAAACTTGAAATTTTTGGATTTGTTTTTCTTCCCAAAAGAATAAGAGTGTTTTTATCGATGTTATATTTTATTGCTAAACCATAAATTTTTAAACCATTAAATACATTGCTTTTTATTTCATTCCATTTGCCATTCTCTTGCCTAAATAAAATGTTACTTTCTAACGAAAATTTTGAATTGTTAATGTTATTGATGTTTAACGAAAAAGCATAATTGACAACATAGGAACTTTTTGCTGGAGTATTTGAAAAGTTAGCATAGCTAGAAATTGCAATTCTACCACTTACTAATTCGTTGTTAGTTTTGTTATTTAATTTTTCTTGAGATTTATTGGTAGTATCTACTAAAGCAGTTATGGAATCGGTATTTATTGGTTTAATTTTCTCAGGTTTCTTGTTTTCAATTCTTCGTTTAGCAATAATTTTATCTTCTAAATTAAAATTAGTTAAAGAAATAGGTGTGCATACCACCGAAGTAGAAGATAGATTTTTTACAACTAAAGATGGAGTTAATTGGTTATTAATCGTTGTAAAAAGTGTATCACCCATCAAAATGCCCTCGGTAGATTTATATTTAACGTAAACACTTTGAGAACTCAAAAAAGAAACAACTCCTTCTGTGTTTTCAAAAGTGGTTTGAGCTGTTAAACTCCAACCAAAAATTAATACAAAACCGACAACAAATAAAAACCTCATTTTATCAAATCAAAATAAATTAATGTTTCCCATTTGGATGACAATTATAACATGCAGTGCTCACCCAAGCATAACCACCAACATCATCGTGTTTATCATCCATTTTAGATTGATTGTGTTCGTGACAATCAATACAACTAAAACTACAGTCTGTAGGACTGGTATGGCATTCAACACAAGAAATTCCATTATGATCCCCTGATGTAATTGGGAAACTATGTTCTGAATTTGTAGTCGGAGTCCAACCAGGATTAGTAGTATGACATGCTGTACAATTGGTAGTATAACATCCACCAGAATGCACAGGATTTGTCGCAGAATTATAATCGTTTAAATGGCAAGAAACGCATTCTGGAGAAGTATTTAAATAATTATTATTTTGATGACATGCCGCACACGCAACATTATCATGACCTTTGGTTAGGGAGAAAAAACTATGATTAAAACCAGTATTTTGCCATTCATAAGCATAAAGATAATGACACTCACTGCATTCTGTAGAAAAATTTGCGGTATTGTGATTAGGACTGGTAGTTGCCATATAATTATCTCGGTGACAATCGATGCACTCCACTCCAATAACATTATATTGATGAAGTGATTCGGATTGGTGGCATTTTTGACATTCAGTCATCGTATGAACACCTAATAATGGAAACCTGCTTTGTTGATGAATTTCAGTAATATTGTTGACAATCCATGATTCTGGTGAATGACAATTATCACAAAAATTACCTACGGTTTGGTTGTGCAAATCGGTATGACAACTAATGCAATTATTTTTTGCTTTTTCGTCTGAAAAAACTAGAGTTGTATGGCATAATTTGCATGCTATCGAAGAATGCTGTCCAATTAAAGGCATTTTGGTAGTAGCGTGGTCATAAGAATAAATAACAGCATCTAATTTCCAACTTTTAGCACTATGGCAAACATTACAACTTACCGTAAAATCTTTTCCATGTGGAGATTCTAGAGAAGTTTTTGTTATTTCCACATTCGATGAAGCAGAAATTAGCCCAATGTATAAGATAATTAAAGCACTTATGATGAATGACAGGACTCGCATTTTATGGAGATTTTATAGTTAATAAAAGATACGTTGTTTTGTAATAATGGTTTATGACATTTTATACATTGTACATTGGCATGTTTGTCAACCAATTTAAATTGAGTGGTATTGTGGTCGAATTTAGGTGCTTTCCAATTTTCAAATTCATGGCATAATTTACAATCGGTTTCGCTATTTTTTTCAAATTGTTTTAAGTGAACATCTTCGTGACAGCTTTTACATGACACATCAATGTTTAAAAACTTTTGTTGAAAAGTTTTGTCTGTATTTTCGGTAAAATGACATTTTCTACAAGTTGTGGTTTTATGCACCCCTAAAAGTTCAAATTTTGTTTTAGAATGGTCAAAAGTTATTGCTCTCCAACTTTCTTCACTATGGCAACTTTTACATTCATTTTCTAGGTAATATTTGGTATTGATAATGTCCTTATGAATATCAGAATGACAATCTACGCAACGTTTTCCAATTGCTCGAAAAGCCCATTTGTCTGTTTTTTTATGACAATCAAAACAAGGAGTGGCTTGGTGAGCTCCATTTAATGAAAAAGTACTTTGATTATGTTGCTCAATGGTATAAGAGAAGCTCTTAAATCCTTTCAGGTCGTGGCAAGTAGAACAATCTGGTAAAACTCCATTTTTTGCAAATTGATTGTCGTGATAATCTTTGTGGCAGTCCACACATTTACCAAATTTTAATGGAGCAGTAAATTTACCTTTGTGGCACGATTTACAATCAACAATGATGTGTTTTTCTTCGAGTTTGTACTTGGTTTTGTTGTGGTCGAAGTTGTTTTGTTTTTTTAAGGTTAAAAAAGATTCTACAGAGTGGCACTGAGTACAATTTTGTCCAAATTGATTGTTGTGTACATCGGTATGGCAATCGGTACATTTAGAAAATGGTAAATTGGTAAAAACTTGGAATTTTTTTCCTGCTCGGTCTTCTACTTTATGACATTTTAAGCAATCAACTTTTTGGTGTTTACCTTCTAATTTGTATTTCGCTTTATCGTGGTTAAATTTTGGAGTGGGTTTAAATTTATTATCGTTGTGGCAATCGTTACAGTTTTCAGATAATGTTTTTTGATGTACATCTTCATGACATGAAATACATTTCGATTTTAATCCTAAAAAAGTAGATTTATTTAATTTTAATTTAGGTGCACTAATATATTTTGAAGTGTGGCAATCCGCACATTTTTTTTTAGCATGAGCATTTTTTAGTGCATATCCAGTTAATTCATGGTTAAACTTGTTTTTATCCCACTTAATAATTTCAAAAGTTTTTCCGTGGTGGTCGTTGTGACAAGTTGCACATTGTTTTCCTTTTACGTTTTTTGAAATGTGATAACCTTTAGCTTTTGTAATTTGTTCTTTTAGCTCTTTGTGGCAATCCAAACATTTGTTGTTGGTTACTTTATTTCCTAAATCGTGGCATTTGGTGCAGTTCGAAACTCCTTCTAGTTTGCTATGTCCTTTTGATAGTTCACCAGGAGAAATTTGTGCACTAATTTTTCCTCCAAAAAAAGCTAGCAGTAAAACAGAAAATATAACCTTATAAAATTTCATGCTTCATTAATGTTTTAAAATAGTCTCTCCAAATTTTTTCGTGATTTGTATCCCTGCTTTTTGTAAAAATTCGGTAGGAAGTTCGCCTCCAGCAAAAATATAGACTAAGTCATTTTCAATTCTCAATTCCTTGTTGGTTATCATATCCACTAAAACAACATGTTCATTATGAATAGAAATAGGTTTGGTATTAAACCGTACATCAACACTTTTATTGTCGATGGCTGCTTTTATTTTAGCACTGTTTGAAGGTTTTATTCGGTTAAATGTTTCATTTCGATACGAAAGAATTACATTGTTTTTTTCAGCGAGTAATAACACCGATTCTATGGCAGAATCACCACCACCAACAACTATAATTTTTTTACCACTAATGAATTCGGGTTCCAACAAACGATAAGCAACTTTTTCTGAAACCTCACCAGGAATAGCTAATTTTCTTGGAGTTCCTCTTCTTCCAATCGCTAGCAATACTTTTTGAGTGGTGTATTCTTCTCCAGCGGAGGTGTTAACTTTAAAATTGGAATTTTTAGCAACAATCGATTCAACTTTTGAATTTTCTTTAACTACAATATCGTTTTTTTGAATAACAGTATTCCATAAGTCAAGCAATTCCGTTTTACTTATTTCGTGTAATTTTATTTTACCATAGAGCGGTAAATCCATGGGCGAAGTCATTACAATTTTTGACCTTGGGAAAGTATAAACTGCACCTCCTATGCTATCTTGCTCTAAAATTATGGCTTTTAGATTATTTTTTTTTGCTGCTAAAGCTGCAGAAATTCCTGCTGGTCCTGCACCAACAATAATTAAATCGTAAGTAGCACTATGGTTTTTTGTAATTGTTTTAACGATGTTTTCAACGGCTTGTTTTCCTTGTTCTACTGAGTTTTTTATTAAACCCATTCCGCCTAATTCTCCAGCGATATAAATTCCTGAAACATTGGTTTCAAAGTTTTGATTAACATGAGGTAAATCAACACCTCTTTTTTCGGTTCCAATTCGAAGTGAAATGGCTTCGGTAGGACAAGCATGAAAACAAGCTCCATGACCAATACATCGTGAAGCGTTGATGGTAGTTGCTTTTCCATTTCGTATTCCCAGAACATCATGCTCAGGACAGGCAGAAATACAAGCACCAGTTTTTATGCAATTACTATCTATATAGGGATGTAGCGAAATAGGTTCATAAAGCCCTTCTTCTTTAGCAATTTTAATTTTTTCTTCAACGATATTAGAACTTTTCTTTTGTTTTCTCAAATAGTAAAAAACGATAATCAAGCAGAGAAAAAAAACAGCCCCATAAACAACAATATTTTCTAATAATACTTCCATCACTAAAATACCCATCGATAACCAAACAAAATGGTTACGATAACGTGAACAATCATAATTATAAACATAATAACAGCAAATGGTAAATGAATTACATGCCAATATTTGAGCATGTTTTTCATAGTGGTTAAGCGGTCAATTTTACGGTTTAATGAAATTTCGCTTTGGAGTATTTGCATTATTTTTTTGTAGCCACTTTTGTCGATATTACTATTTTTTAATAATGTTTCTGCTCTTCGAATAGATTTTTTATCGTCGAAATAATTTTTAAAATAGTTGGTGATAAAGTTGCCTTGTAAAACCTCAATTTTCTTTTTTGTCAACTCTATAATTTCACGATAACTCGATTCATCTAGGTTTGCTGTAGTGTTTAATATTCCACCAACATCTGTTTTTAGGTTTTTAACTTCAGTTAAACTTAATTCTCTACCTTCAATGGTTCTAGGTATTTGAATGTAAATAAATCGACCAACAATTCCACTTAAAAAAACAGCAACCATGCTCCAAAAACTAATGGAAACTACCCCTCCAAATTTAAAGGAAGTATGAAAAAGTACCATGATTGGACCGACAGTACACAAAAAGATATGGAACTCCAACCAATGTTTTAAATAACCAAAATGGGCAAAGTATTTCACTCGTTTTCTAATCATATATATGGAAACACCAATAATGATTAAAAGAGTTCCAATAATACCTATACCATGTCCAAAAATACCACTTGGTTTAAGCGATTGGTAATCGGGATGAAAAAATCGTTCTTCAATATTAACTTGGTAGTACGACAAACCCTTAAACAAAAGATAAAAAAACACAAAAAAAGTAATGGCTACTAGCGTTGCAATATATATATTATGACCTATTTTAGACATACTTAAAAAGAAGTGATTTACACAATGGTAAAAGTAACCTCAAATTTCGGATTGTAAAGTTAGTTTTAGCCTTTCTTTGTTTTTTTTAATGATTAATGCAACAAAAAATGAATTGTATATCAAAGCCACTTCATGATAATCAAGTTTCATTAAGTTATCAAACTCTTTGTTATAAAGTTCACAATTATTTACAATACGTTTTGCTAATTTATGTTTACTAGGTTGAATAGAATTTGCCAATTAATATTAATGTAAATATGTTGCTCAATATTAAAGCAACTTTTTATTTTAACAGTTGACATTTGTCAAATAATGAATGAATGTTGAATAACTTTAAAGAAATCTTATTTATCCAACAATAGATTTTTTCTAATTCTACTCAAAGTTTCGAGGCGAATACCTAAAAATGATGCAATATGATTGAGTTGAATGTGGTTCATAAGCTTTGGATAATTAGATTCAAAAAATAGGTATTTTTCTTTTGCAGTTAAACATTGCAACATTTTAATTCGCTCTTCCAACTCAATTCTATGGTTATTTATAATTTGAGAATTGATAGGGGAAAGAATAGGATTTTCACTCATTATTTTCCAATAATTATCTCTTTTTATGCGACAAATACTTGAATTTTCTAATGCTTCGAATGTTTCTGTTGATTTAACAGAATTAATAAACCCTTTTACATTGGTAAAAAATTCATCTTCTTGAAAAATGTGATGGAAACTTCATCGCCTTTTTCTCGGGTATAAAAACTTCTAAATAATCCCGAATTTAAATAAAAAAGCTCGTTACAAGAATTTCCTTCCTTTACTAAAATAGCTCCCTTTTCAATTGCTGTTATTTCCACTACAGTTGATATCAGTTTTTTAATAGCATCTGAAATTTTGATATGTGTTGCTAAGTTTTGAATTAATAGATAAGATATTGCACGTGAATCGTTTATCGTAACTTGCTTTTTAATAATTTCGCATTTCTTAAAAAAAACCGATATGATATCTGTAGATGCAATAGGAGTGGAGTTTAGTGGGCAAACCTTGTTTCGTGATGTAACATTTGCCATTAACGACAATGATAAAATTGCCTTGATGGGCAAAAATGGTGCAGGTAAATCTACCATCATGCAAATTATTGTAGGCTTGCAAAAACCAACTAGAGGAAATGTTCGTTGTCCGAAAGATGCCGTAATTGCTTATTTACCACAGCATTTATTAACAGACGATAATTGCACCGTTTTTGAAGAAACAGCAAAAGCTTTTCGTCAGATTTTTGAGATGCGAGATGAAATAGATTGTCTAAACAAGGAGTTGGAAACTCGTACCGATTATGATTCGGATGCTTACATGAAAATCATAGAAAAGGTAACTACGTTGGGAGAGAAATATTATTCGATAGAAGAAATTAATTATGATTCGGAAGTGGAAAAAGCATTGCAAGGTTTAGGATTTAAACGTTCCGATTTTACAAGACCAACCAACGAATTTAGTGGGGGCTGGAGAATGCGAATTGAATTGGCAAAAATTTTACTGCAAAAGCCAGATTTAATTTTATTGGACGAGCCAACCAATCACGTTGACATTGAATCTGTTGTTTGGTTAGAGAATTTTTTAATCAACAAAGCCAAAGCGGTTATCGTTATTTCTCATGATAAAGCATTTATCGATAATGTGACCAACCGAACCATTGAAGTGACGATGGGAAGAATTTACGATTACAAAGCGAACTACACCCACTATTTACAATTGAGAGCCGACAGGCGTTTGCACCAAATAAAAGCATACAAGGAACAGCAAAAATTTATTGCCGATAACATGGCGTTTATCGAGCGTTTTAAAGGTACTTATTCTAAAACTAATCAGGTAACTTCTCGAGAACGAATGTTAGAAAAATTGCAAATTATAGAGATTGATGAGGTAGATAATTCAGCTTTAAAATTACGCTTTGCACCAGCTCAACGTTCGGGTGATTATCCAGTTGTGGCTCGTGATTTATGCAAAAGTTATGGAGGACATATAGTTTTTAAAAATGCCAACATGAGTATAGAAAGAGGACAGAAGGTTTCTTTTGTTGGGCGAAATGGGGAAGGAAAATCGACCATGATAAAAATAATTATGGGTGAAATTGATTTTGAAGGAAAATGCGATTTGGGACACAATTCCAAAGTGGGTTATTTTGCACAAAATCAAGCTTCGTTATTGGATGGAGATTTAACAGTTTTTCAAACGGTAGATGAAGTAGCGGAAGGAGAAATTCGGACTCAAATAAAAAATATTTTAGGTCGTTTTATGTTTAGTGGCGACGACATTGATAAAAAAGTAAGCATCCTTTCGGGAGGAGAAAGAACCCGTTTGGCAATGGTTAAATTACTGTTAGAACCTGTTAATTTGTTAATTTTAGATGAGCCAACCAATCATTTAGACTTAAAATCGAAAGATGTACTGAAAGAGGCTTTGTTGGCTTTTGATGGCACATTAATTTTGGTTTCTCACGATCGGGATTTTTTACAAGGTTTAGCCGAAAAAGTGTTTGAATTTAAAGACCAACGAGTTATTGAACATTTTGAAACTATCGATGATTTCTTAGTTCGTAACAGAATAGAAAATTTAAAGGAAATTGAGTTGAAAGGATAATACTAGAAAGTGGGTAAATAAAAAGTTGAAGGAGTTAAAAAGTTAACAGACTATATTTTTTGTCACACTGAGAAATGTCATCCTGATTCTGTTTATACTGAGCGTAGCCGAAGTAAAGGATTATCGAAGTATAGAACAAAATTGGCTGGTAAAAAACCACTTTCTCGTCGTCAGTTAGCAGCATAACGCTTAGTAATTTTTATTTTAACATACTACACTGAGATTGGGTGTTAGTGTTTCGTTGTTTATTTAGTCTTGCTTTGTCCTATTAATAATGTCATTCCAAAGTTCTCGCATATTCGGGGTGATAGTCCAACACAAAGAAATGTTTTCTTCTTCAAAGTATGACCATGTCATAATATTACCAAAAATGTTTATAGGTCTGACAAAACCATCCTTATCCACCAAATTTGGGTAGATATGGCTGATAAACGACTTATTGCTAATCAAATGTATTAAAATCATCATCAGTCAGCTGACTGATAATATTTGGTAAACTTTATTGTTTCAGCTTAGGATTCATTGCATCGGTTAATCCTTCACCAATTAAATTGTAAATGGTAACCGTAATAAATATGGCAAATCCAGGGAAGATGGCTAACCACCATGCTGATGCGTCTTGTCGGGCTGCAGCTAATAACGAACCCCAAGTGATGGTTTCGGCTGGAACTCCGATGCCGATAAATGACAAAGTGGATTCAATTAAAATTGCAGATGCTATACCAAAAGCAATGGAAATTAAGATTGGCGACAAAGCATTGGGCAAAGCATGTTTGATAATAATCCTAAACTCTTTATAACCTAGTGCTTTTGCAGCTTCGATGTATTCGAGATTTCTAATGCGTAATAATTCTGCTCTTGTAAATCTGGCAATTCCTGTCCATGTGGTTAATCCAATTATCATCATCACCATAAAAATAGAGGGTTTTGCTACCACAGCCGCAATAGAAATAATTAAAAATAAACGAGGAATGGAAACAACCACTTCTATTAACCTACTTATTATTATATCAACTGGAATAGTAATTGGCTGAAAAAGAAAAGGTATTTTTTTAAGAAGAAATGAAAAGAATTGAAACACCAATAGGATTCCCAAAAATAGGAGAATGCTGATAATCAGTTCAAGCAGAAAATTTCCAAATGAATTTCCTAAAGCATCGGCAAGTACGTATGCTCGTGCTCCAAAAGCATAAAATAGGGCAATCACAAAACCAACGCTATACAAAATAATAGAGGAAATGCTCATTTTTAATTGATCATCACCATAATAACCTGCAATGGCACCAAAAAATATTCCAATTAAAGCAGCAATTCCCATAGAAATAATTCCCACCAACAACGCAATTCTTGTCCCATGTATCATTCCAGCTAAAACATCATGACCTAAGGCATCAGTTCCTAACCAATGTTTCCATTTTTTTGAAATTACTTGTTGTTCATCAAATGGACTAACTGAAGTGTTTAAAAAGTCAATATTTTTAGGAAGGTAAGGAATTAAAGGCAATATTTTCCATTCATAATTTAGTTCTTTCCACGAAACATTAACCAGTTCTTTGTCCCATTTGGAGAGTCCTAAATCAACAACATATTCTTTAAAAATAGGGAAGTAAATGTTTCCATTGTATTTTACAGCAATTGGCTTTTCATTGGCTAAAAAATCAGCAAGAATTGCAATGATTATAAATAGATAAACGATTCTTAGCGACCAAACGGCAATTTTATTTTTTTGAAATTGTTTCTTAACAACTCTCCAATAACTTTCATTTTCTTTTCCAGTAAATTCTTCGCGTTCATTAGAAAGATGAAGGGCTTTTTCTTCCTTTACTTTTGTTCTGAATACTATGGATTTTATAAAGTTCACCAGTTATTTTTTAATAGTAAATGAAATTCGTGGATCAATGTAAGCATACAAAATATCAGCAACTAAATTACCTATTAATGTTAAGATGGCGGTAAACATTAAAACGGTAAAAACAATGGGATAATCTCTGGCATATATGGCACTTAATGTTAATTGCCCCATGCCAGGAATAGAAAAAATGATTTCTATGATAAATGAACCAGAAATTGCCATTGGAAAAATGTTGGCAAACAACGTAATGATAGGCATAAGTGAATTTTTAAAAGCGTGTTTCCAAACGACAACTCTTTTTTTAAGACCTTTTGCTTTTGCTGTTCGGATATAATCCAGTTCTAAAATATCCAACATTCCTCCTCTCATTTGTCGTGATATAAATGCAAAAGAAGCATAGGTTAAACAAAACAAGGGTAAAATAAGATGATAAGCTGTTTCCCAAAAACGATCCCAAAACGGAGCACCTTCAGAAAGACTACCCAAGCCAAAAGTAGGAAACCAATTTAATCCTCCACCACCTAAAAATTGAATTAACAAGGTTGCTACCCAAAAATTTGGTAACGAATACAATAGAAATAAACCAGTAGAAATTAATTTTTCGGAGGGTTTCCCTTTATCTATAGCCGATTTCACACCCAACGGAATGGCAATGAAGTAGGCGATGATAATGGAGGAAATACTCAATATCATCGACCATTTTAATGCATCTCCAATTTTAGAACTCACTGGTCTTTTATCTTGAAATGAAATACCAAAATCTCCTTGAATGAATTTAGAAATCCATCGATGATATTGGTTGTTAAGTCCATACCAATAAATTACAGGAATATACTTATTTGCAACAGCTTTATCGATAAGTAGGTGATGGTAAGCATTGATAAAGTTGTTGAATTCGTTTTCACAATTTTTTTTAAGCAACCCATTTTGTAAAATGTTGAGTTCAATATTTTTGATGGTTGTACTTATTTTTTCTTCACTATAATTAGTGTACAACACATTTACAGCATCTTTTAATTTTCGAAGTGGAAGAGTTGATTCCTCGTTAATTTCTATTTCAACTATTTTGTTTTCTAATTTTTGGAGTGAATGGTAATAATCGGATACATTTTTCCATTTCCCATATTTATAAGATAACCGTTGTAACATTTCTCGATGTGCTTTTTTAGGAATTTTATAAAGGGTATCAGGGAAAGTAGCATTGGTAAATGAAAAATAAAATAGAGGTAAATCAAAACCCAATTCGTGCCTTTTGGTTTGGTATGTTTTTTCATTGGTTAGTTTTTCTCCAGAACTGCCATCGCCACCAACATTTTGATTGAGCATCGTTTCTACTGGGTCGCCAGGAGCGTTGATGCTAATGATAAAAGTAAATAAGGAAATAGCAAGTAAAGTAGGGATAAAAATGAATAGTCTTTTTAATAGGTAGGAAAACATAACTATAAAACTAATAATTTTTTAGTTAGGAGAATCTAAAGATTTTACAGTAAAACCACCCAACCAATAACCGGGACGGTAAGGAGAGGTTGCTGTATTGCTAAATCTTTTATGAATGGCAATTTTTTCTGTTGGATAATACAAAAAGATATTGGCACATTCATCATGTACTATTTCTTGAAATTTATAGTTTAATACAGCTCTTTTATCTTCGTCAATTTCTCCTCTGATGGAGTCGATTAAAGCATCAGTTACGTCATTTCCAAAGCCTGTGTAATTAGAACCACCATTGTAGGAGGAAGTATGATAAATTTGTTTATAATCTGATGGAATAGGAGAACTGATAAAACCTCCATAATACATATCGAAATTATGTTGCTGGTTATTTTCAATAAAAATTGACCAGTCTTGTGCAACTACGTTAACTATAATGCCAACTTTTCTAGCTTCTTCTTGAAACATCAATCCAACAGCTTTCCGAGCATCGTTACCTTGGTTGTAGATGTACGATAGTTCAAATTTTAATTTTTCTCCAGCAATGGTATTGTCTAAAATTCCATCACCATCTCTATCTTTCCAACCAACTTCTGCCAATAAGGTTTTTGCTTTATCTGGGTTAAAATCGTAAGGTTGAATGTTATTGTTAAATTGTTTTTTTTGTGATGGATGTTCAGGTCCAATAGCTTTTGTTCCATAGCCTAATACAATGACATCAATAATTTTGTCAACGTCAATTAGGTGAGCTAAAGCTTGGCGAGTTCTTTTATCAGAAAACATTGGTTTTTTAACATTTATTCCCAGATAGGTATAAGCCATTTGTGGAGGGGTGTAGGAATTAAAATTATCGGTAAATTTTTTAGTCTTTTTTAATTCATTAAAATCTTGTGCTTTAATACCTCTCATTACATCAATTTCTCCACCTTTTAAAGCTTCTTTAGCTGTTGTTTGGTCATTAATAGTTTGAAAAACAATTTTTGAAGGATGAATGTTAAAATACATTCCCTGATCTTTTAATTGATCTCCCCACCAATTTTCTTTTCTTTTTAAAACAATTTTTTGTCCCGTTTGCCATTCTTCCAATAAATAAGGACCACAACCTTGTATCCATGCAGCATCTCTTTGGTATTTCTCTGAATTAAAAGCTGTAGCAAATTCAATTATTTTTTTGTTGGAAGCTAATTTTTCGCTATTTTCGACTAAATCACTAATGGTAAACTCATCCATTAATCCTTTTGGGTCGTAAATTTTTTTGGGAAGCAAGACCAAATCACCACTAAAAACTTCGGCAAGTAAATAAACATTTTTACAGATAAAAGTAAATTGAAGTGAGTCGTTTTCATAAAAAACGATGTCTTTAATAAATTCGTAATAAGGTTTTTGGTTTGGATTATCCACTTTAGGATTTAAGATTACTTTTAAAGCAAATTCAACATCTTTAGCAGTAATTGGCGTTCCGTCATCAAATTTTGCTTCAGGTCGTAGGTTATAAGTTATTTTCATACCGCCATCATTAGTCAGCTCAATTTTTGGTCTTTTTTGAGCAACTAAAGGCACAATTTCTAAAGTGTTATAATCAATCGATAATAAACTATAGAAGATGTTGGCTAAAATATTTCCGGCACCAGCATCGGAGTAATTAAAAGGGTTTAACATAGTTGCGTCAGCCGACTCGTGGTTAACAACTATATCGCTGTTACTCGAAAAACCAACATTTTCTATTTTAGAATCTGTGTCTCCTCCACAAGAAAATAAGGAAATTGATAAAACTAAAATTGAAAAAAGTGAAGTGTGTTTAAATTTCATTGTTAGTTTTTGATAAAAATTAGTGATAACAAATATAATATTCTTATTTGTTTCAGTGAATCAATTTAGACATATTCATCAGCTATTCAGATTAACCCGCTTTATTCATGAATTTGCGAAGCAAAAACTATGAATGTGCGGAGGGTTATGGGATGCAAAGCGGTTAATCCCGATTTAGTAATACCCAAATTTGGTATTACTTTATCGTAGATAAATTCGTGAATTTTCTGGGTTAAATCATTTTGTTAGCAGATAATAATTTGAAAAAATAAGTTGTTTTACTTTTACATTAAAAATTGATTGTTACTTTTGCCTTCCAATAAAAAGGAGAGGTGCCTGAGAGGCCGAAAGGACTTGTTTGCTAAACAAGCGTACCCCAAAAGGGTACCCGGGGTTCGAATCCCCGTCTCTCCGCCAATAAAAAAACCTACTAAAAGTAGGTTTTTTTATTGGTTCAATTCCATTTTTCGTTCTCTAATCCAATCTTCGGCTTGAAGATAATCGCTAAATATTTTTATTGGATTAGTAGGTTTGTGAAAGGTCATATAAAATTTAGCAATTAACCGTGATGGCAAGTTGTTGACTACTATTGCTTGTGCTTTTCTAATAGCAACTATTTTCTTGTCGGTCGCAAAAAATTCACGAGCTTCGTGAGACATATTACTTCTTATGTTTCTGGCATCAACGAGAGTTACGAATGATTTTCCTTCAACAAACTCAATTGTTTTATCATCTACTTCAATGGCATCTTCGAGCTCAAAATCAACCTGATCTTTAAACTGCAGCATAGTAAAGCCTTCTTCAATTAAATAAAGGTGAGCTTTTTCTAATTCTATGTATTTTTTATAGACCAATATAGATATTTAGCCCATAAATGTAGTATTTTTATCTATAAAACAATAAATTAGAAAATTATTTTTGTTATTGTTTCATCAAGCTTTTTGTAATAATTCCATTTTCTGAAACTATTTTAATCCTTTGCTGATGTGAGTTTAGCGTCTTTCCACTCGCTCGGCTGTGCCGAGTGAGAAATATTACTGTTGTTTTTAACAATTTCACCATTCATCAACTTTAAAATTACTTTCGGTATTTGCACTACTAAACGTATAATATTCGGCATTAGGGAAGTAAGCTGGTGCTGTGTTGGCTTTTCTTTTTTCTGACATAAAGTATCCGTTAGCTGACGGATAAAAATAATACTCACTCGGCACAGCCGGGCGAGTGAGTAAGATAGATTTTTTATTGAAGATGGAAGAATAGGTATAATGCATAGAAATGGAGTAATTAGATTTGGTAAAGATATTTATCAAAACCAAGGTGATGAGTTAATTGAAAGGATCAAAGAAACGATTGGTAGATAATGTTGCAATCCCCCCTCTAAGCCCTAGCTACCGCAAGTTTAGCGTAGCGTAACTTGTGGTTACAGCAACAAGTTAAAAAACGTTTCACTCAAAAGCTTCGTAACCGTACGAGGCTAAGTTTTGCGAGGGCAATGTGTGTGGTTA
>Ga0100377_1001415_pt1 | contig 20708 bp, 23 predicted proteins | sample CryGeymeta201501_FD_83664 | JGI IMG/M metagenome (GOLD analysis project Ga0100377, IMG submission 83664) | Groundwater microbial communities from Crystal Geyser aquifers in Utah, USA - Crystal Geyser metaG 2015-01 | ecosystem: Environmental > Aquatic > Deep subsurface > Groundwater | place: USA...
CCTTTTTGCCCGGAATGCGCCAGACGCAAGAAAAGATCCCAGTCTTGAAATTTGGTGAGCGTTTCGTCGAAGCCCGGAAAGGCCTCTCGACGGATGAGCGCACTCGTATGAATATAATTCTCCTCCTTCAGCGTTTCCAAATCGAATGGTTTTCCTTTGAACAACTTTTGTCCCCAATAAAACGATGGATAAACGAAGCCGATATCTTGGTTTGACGCAAGCGTTTTTACCATGATTGAAAGCGCGTCGGACTCGAGAACGGCATCCGCATCCAGAAAAATAACAAGCTCTCCTTTTGAAATTCGAAAGCCTTCGTTTCTTGCATGAGGCGCTCCCCTATTTTTTTTAAAACGAATAAACTGAATCGGTGGGTTACATTGCTCAACAACTTCTTTTGCAGCCTCCAGATCCTTTGAAGCGTCATCGATAACGATTATCTCAAAATTTTTTAGATTTTGTTCGCGTAAAGAAGCGAGACAGAGCTTGAGCTCGTCCGCGTGATTATAAACGGGAATGATGACAGAAATTGTTGGCATACTATTTGAGTAATGCAAGAAGACGCTCGGTTCGCGTTTCCCAGCGAAACTCTGCGCGTACGCGTTCTCGCCCAAGACGCCCCATGGCAATGCGGCGATTCGGATCTTCAAATAATGTTTGAATAGCATTGGCGATTTCGCCTGCATGGTTAGGATCAACGAGCATGCCTGTTTTCCCATTCAGAATCGCTTCCGGAACGCCACCGCTGTTTCCACCGATACAAGCAAGCCCATGCGCAGCTGCTTCTAAATAAACAATGCCGAATCCTTCGACATCAGCTCCCTCATCGCGCGCGGGAAGCGCGAAGACATCGGCGGCTGAGAGCCACATATTTCGCTGTTCGTCATCCGCGTCTGTTACAAAACGCACGCGCTCCTTATTGTTTTTTGCAAGCCCTCGGAGACGATTTTCATCATTTCCTCTTCCAATAATAACGAGTTTTATGTCAGCCGATAGAAGCGCTATTGCCTCTATTAATTGATCAAAGCCCTTCCGTGAGACCAGACGCCCTATTGAAATAACGAGCTTATCCCCTTCTCTAATCTGAAGCTTTTGGCGAGCTTCACTTTGCACCGTTGCGTGAACAGCCTCCACGCCGGGCGTCAGAACTTCCGGCTGCAAGCTCGGATTAAGTTGGCGGATTTCCTTTGCGACGGCTTCGGAGTTCGCAATCACAATATGCGCTCTTCGAAGTACCTGTTTTGTTAACCAAGTTTTTCTTGAAGACATGCGAGCCAGACGAAGATCGAGTCCGTGTACGATCACCGAATAATTCAAGCCGCCCAGCATCCGCGCAATCCATGCGGCACTTCCAATCGGAAGAACATGACTTACAAGAATATGCCGATAGCCTCGCTTCTTGAGTAAATGCATCAGACCAATGATTGGCCGCCATGCGATCGGACCGCGTGAGAACATCCATACCGGTTCAACTTTCCCGGGCCCCTCCGCGGGATGCGTTTCATTTACGAATACATCCATTTCTCCGTTTGCGTGTCGAACCAAACTTCCAAGGTATCGCGCAACACCACCAGTCTCAGGCGGATAATCAAGCGTGACGAGAGCGATGTTCTTCTTCATGGTTTTTCGTGGAAGTCTTCTTCCGTTTTATCCGGCATCACCGCTTTACGCTGAAGCCAACCAACAACTCTTTGGAAATCTTCCTTTTGGAATAATCTCAAAAGATACAAAACAAGAAGCGCATAGAACGGTGCAGCAACAAGCGTATAGCCCCAAGGCGCGCTTGAAAGGGCAAAGCGAATGGAGAACCAAATCAGCGCAGCTGCCAACAGACCGCGAACAAGTAATGTACTCATCCACATCCACTCCCCTTGAAGATCTTTTCTAATGAACCAGAAACCGATAAGAGGAAGGATACTAAAGCTGATAACACCCGCCCAAGCCGCTCCCATCGCGCCATAAGGCGGTACGAGAAGAATATTTGCCGTTACATTTACCACCATGGCAATGCCCATGGCCGTTGTTTTAAACGAAGCTCGATGCGTTGCATTGAGAAGCGACCCGATCGGAAAATCCAAAAAGATTGGAATCAAAACCAAAGGAAGAATTGAGAGCGGAATGATAGAGCCACTGTACCTTGCACCATAAACAATCTGTACGATCGGTTCCGCAAGACCGGAAAGCAATGCCGTAAGCGGAACCGAGACAAACATCATGAGTCGAAGCGAGCCTTTGAGGAGCGCCTTTAATTCATGCGTGTTTTTTGCTGATGCAGCGGCGCTCATTCCCGGATACAAAGCTGCAATGAAAGCTAAGGGGAGAAATTGGAGGGCATAAGTCACTTTATACGCGACGGCATAATGTCCAACCGTTTCTATGGAATGATATTGCTTTAAGAGCAGCGTATCGAAGTAGGAATAGATTTTTACGAAAATCCCGGCAAGCGCGAACGGTAGCGCAGATTTCGTAATACGCGCCATGGTCCAATTTCCTCCAAGTAAAGGTGTAAGACCGAGCTTTTTGCTTTGAACAAAGCTCCAGCCCACATTCCAAAAGCTTCCCACCATGAGAGCGCAGACAAGTCCGATAACGCCCCATCCTAGCAAAGCCGCGGAAATACTAATGATTGCTGTAAGAATTTGTCCAACAAACATTCCCATGGCTTCAAAACGTAAGAGACGTCTCCCCCGAATCGCGCCATACCAAAGCAGCGAGAGTGCATCTGTCGACATGACAAAACAAGCGAGTGCAACGGCCAAATAGGTCATGCTCGACAATCCGGCAAACCATCCATACAACAGCACGCCAAGCACCGCTGTAGGAATGAGAACAAATTTTAAATGGAGCGCTTTTCCTAAAAAGGCGCGGCCAGATTTTTCGTCAGAAGCCATTTCTCGAATGAGCACCGGCGTTAATCCAAGGTCGGTAAAGGTAACAAAAATGGAAGTAATGGAAATAGCGAAGAAGAAAATCCCCATTGTTTCCGGGCCGACAACTCTTGCTACAATGCTAAAACTTAAGAAAGAAACCACTTTTTGAGCGGTTGTGGCGGCGATAAGCCATGCGGCGTTTTTTGCAACCTGCGCACCTGAAGACATGCTCTGATCTTAGCCGAAATTAGAGAAAATATAAAGCCCGAAGGGCATGCGCCGTGGAATTGAAAAGGCCCCGCCCAATGCGCAAAAATTGTACATTGGACGGGGTTAAGCGCGGTTCATTCAAGTATCCTTTCGCACGAAGAGGAGTACCGTTTCGAAGCCCCAGATAGAATCGAACAAAACCGAGGAGAGGAAGTTTCCTTGAAAATCCTCGCTCAGCAGTACGACATGGGCTCCCTGACGCTTAGCGTCATGACACATTGTGGATGAGCCCAGAGCCACAATTGGAGGCTGCCCAGGCAGCTTTGGCCTCGCCTTGATAAAGGCAAAGGCTTCGAGACGTGTTGCGGGGCGATAACCCAGCTTCCCCATCTTAACGATAGCCTCCTCGGACTCAATCTTCCGATTGAAGTGCTTGGGGAGAAACACCCGATCGCCGGGCATCTCATCACTTTGCACACAGGAGGCGTGTTTTTCCCACTCGGCATCGCCACAGAATATATCCGAGACGCCGCCTTTTGAGAACTCCGCTTCAAGCTCGGCCTTGTCCCGTGGCATGTCGTAGTCGACATACACGAGATACTCGTCTTCCCTGAGCGGGGGGCTCATCTCCTCAGTCGTGAGCATGATGAGCTTTGCAATCTCCTGTTGCAGATTACCATCACTCACCAGCCGCCTGAGATGCTGCGTATTACCGCCTTCAGCTTTAACCGCCTGAGCAATTACTTTGAAGACTCCATGCGCGAAGTCCAGCCTGCTCACCACATTACCGATTTCCAGATCTTTCTTATCCTGTTCCATGGTTAACCTCCTTTCTTCGACTCACCTCTTGATTTCGCACCATGCAAAATCACGAAGTTTATCTCTTTGTAACAAAAGCGAAGTAGACACTCAAAATGTAAGGTCCGATACTATAATCTAATATAAAACAAACGACCGCAAAAAGCTATTTTTATTTATAGAAGCCTCAAGCTTTTCCCTAAAAAATTAAAAGACCTCGTCGTCCAACGCACAAATCCAAGTTGAGGATTGTGTGTCGGATGGGGTCCAGAGGGCCAAGTACCCAAGGTTCCAAGTGCCGTTTTTAAGGGCCAAGGGACCGAGGGTCCAAGGTCTACTTGCGGACGAACAGGAACCGGTTGTCGGAGTTCCACTCGTTGTCGAACCAGTTGTTGTCGAGGATGCGCCTGTCGGAATCGCTGTTCAGCATCGCGACATAACGGTTGTCACCGTTCATCGTGGACGAACCGTCCTGTCCGTGTCGAAAGCCATCCGGATCACCACCGCTTGAATAATCTCGCGGTTGAATTTTATTCGGGGCTGTTAGCCCTCCAGCTTTCGACACCAAGTATCTTCAGTTTATGAACGAGCCGACGCACGCTGCCGACCGGCGTACCGCCCGGCATTCTGGCAAACGGACCCATTCAGATTTCGACCGCCTGCAACCGTAATCGCAAGCAGATTCGTCTACTCTCCATGCGATATCTTATCAAAAAGCAAGCGACCCCGTCCAACGCACGAATCCAAGTTGCGGATTGTGTGTCGGACGGGGTCCAGAGGGCCAAGTACCCAAGGTTCCAAGTGCCGTTTTTAAGGGCCGAGTGACCGAGGGTCCAAGGTCTACTTGCGGACGAACAGGAACCGGTCGCCGGAGCACCACCCGCGGCCGAACCAGCCGCCACCGAGGATGCGCCTGCCGGAACCGCTGCGCAGCACCGCGACGCCACGGCGGCCACCGCGCACCGGGGACGAGCCGAGAGCCACGATCCAGAACTGACGCTGCAGCTCGGGGTTGGCCTTGGCGAACGCGTACGCCTCGAGGTGGGTCGCGGGGCGGTAGCCCAGCTTGTCCATCTCGGCGATGTTCGCCTCGCTCTCGGTGTTGCGGCCGAAGTGCTTCAGTAGCATGACGCGGTTGCCCGGGGTCTGGTCGATCTCGGCGCACGACGAGTGGGGCTGCCACTCGTAGTTGCCGTAGAACAGCTCCGAGACGCCGTCCTTCGAGAACTCGCTCTCGAGCTTCCCCTTGTCGCGTGGCATGTCGTAGCCGACGGACACGAGGTACTCGTTCTCACCGAGCGGCCGCTCGACCTCCGAGCCGGCCGGGACGATGAGATCCGCGATGCCGCGCTGGAGCGCCGGCTCCTTCACGATGCGACGGAGGTGCTGCATGTTGCCGCCCTTCGCCATGACCGCGTGCGCGATCACCTTGAAGACTTCGAAAGCGAATCCAAAGCTGCTGAGAACGTCGCCAATTTCCTGATTCCTCTTGTTCTTTCGCATGATCATCTTTCTTTCTCTGGCGCACCTCTTAATCCCGCATCATGCAGGACCACAAGGCTTACCTATCCGTGACCGAAGCTAAGTAGACACTTGGAATTGTAAGGTTCAGTTCCGTAGTCTGAATAAAACAAAATATCACAAAAAAGCCCTTTTGTCAAGGGTCTTTTATGCGTATTCCCTTTATTTAAAAGAAAAAACTCTCCGGCAAAAATGCCGGAGAGTTTGATCGTCCTTTGAAATTTTCTGTGACCGTTGAGCGCTTAACGCTTTGACCACTGCGGAGCGCGACGGGCTTTTCTGAGACCTGGTTTCTTACGTTCTTTCTCGCGCGGATCGCGTGTAAGATATCCAACTTTTCTCAAAATCTTTCGAAAGGTTGGGTTCAATTCACAGAGGGCGCGTGAAATACCGAGGCGAACAGATTCCGCTTGACCGCGAAGTCCTCCGCCTTCAACGAGAGCGCTTACATCAACCGTGCCTTCTAGACCCGTTTGCTTCAACGCGTCGACGACGATGTTACGCAATTCGTAAGTTGTAAAATATTCTTCCATCGGGCGTCCACTGATGGTGATTAGCCCTTTTCCATTCTTGATGACGCGTACGCGTGCAACAGAGCTTTTGCGACGTCCGAGGCCGTAAATATAAGAACTCCCACTTGAAACCTTCTCAGCTTCAACCACAGGAGTTTCTTCCTTTTTCTTGGCGCGCGTTGCTGTCGCTTTCTTCTTTACAACGGGTTTCTTCTCTTTCTCTTCGGGGTCTTTTTTCGCCGTTGTTTTTTTCTTCGTCTCAGTCGCCATAGGTTAGGTTACGATTATCAAACGTTTCATACGATCATTCTGCGTGCGGTTTTTCGGAAGCATGTACTTTACCGCGTGGCGGATGATTTCTCCCGGACGCTCTTCACGAAGCTTTGGCATCGAAAGGCGGCGAATACCACCCGGGCGGTTCGAGGAAAGGAAGTGCACCTTCTGCTCTTCTTTCTTTCCGGTAAACACAATTTTGTCTGCATTTTTCAATTTTACAACAGCCCCGCGATCGATATGCGGTTCGAAGTCTGGGCGATTTTTGCCCATGAGGTAGGTTGCGATTTCACTCGCGAGACGGCCGACGATTTTTCCGGAACCATCGATTTCGATGACTTCACGTTCAACGGTGGGCATTCCCCTTGTATTTTTCCAAGCCATAGTTATTTCAAAAGTTGAATTTGAGCAATTTCCGCTCCGTCGCCTTTGCGCTTTCCGAGCTTGATGATGCGCGTATAACCGCCCGGACGGGTGGCGTAGCGCGGACCAAGCTCTTCAAGAACCTTGAGAACGGCGGGTTCGGTCATAAGATCTTTCATGAGCTCACGGCGGGCATGAAGCGACTTCGCCCTTCCCTTGGTAATGAGCTTCTCCACGATAGGACGTACAGCTTTCGCTTTTGCAAGAGTCGTGTTCACGTGTTCATACAAAATAATCGATGTCGCAAGATTGCGCATCAATGCTTTACGTGGTTTGGCCGTTCGGCCGAGTGTTTTTGTCTTATTGCGGTGCCTCATACATCAATGGGAGAATCGGGAGAATTTAAGCTGTTTCTTCACTATACGTCAAGTCTTTCAAAACGCCAACATAGTCCGTGAGAAGCGATACCGTCTGCTGAACCGCTTCAAGCGGGTCAATGCTTCCGTCCGTTTCAACACGGAGAACGAGCTTATCAAAGTCGGTTTTTTCACCCACACGGGTGGTTTCGACCTTATAAGACACATTTACGACCGGGCTAAACAATGCATCAATCGCGATTGTTCCAAGCTCCATCTTTTCTTTTCCGCGGTCTTCTATCGAGCGATAACCGCGTCCAGGACCAACGGAAACTTCCATTTCGAAGCTTGCAGATGGATCAGTCGTCGTCGCAATGTGAAGATCTGAATTCACGATTTCTACCTCCGCGTTCTTTTCGAAGTCCGCTGCCGTAATCGTACTTTCGCCTTTTACTTTTAACACAAGCTTCACCGGCTCTTCGGAATGAAGTTTCAGACGAAGACCTTTCAAAGCGAGGATAATCTCAAGTACGTCCTCTTTGACATGCGGGATGGTTGAGAACTCATGATCTGCCCCTTTGATTTTTACCGCCGTAACAGCGGCACCTGGCAAAGAAGATAACAGAACACGTCGCAAGGCGTTTCCAAGCGTCGTGCCGTATCCCTGGGCACAAGGTTGAACGGTTAAAACACCTTCGTGCGGGCGTTCACCATGTTCGAACTGAATTTTATTTGGAAGAAGAATAGGCTCCATAGGCGTGGTAAGAAAAGGGCTGGGAAGAATTAACGTGAGTAGAACTCAATAATCATCTTGGAATCGAAGGGTTGTTGATGGATTTCCTCAGCGGACGGTAAGCCGGTAACTTTTACAGAAGCCATTTTCGGATCAACCGAAATCCAAGACGGGGTTTCTTTCTGCGTTAAGTTCTCTTCCACTTCTTTCCAGAGCTTTGTTTTTTCGCGCTTATTGTCGCGAAGCTGAATCACGTCGCCGGCACGGACTGCATAGGAAGCAATATTCATTTTGGTTCCGTTCACATAGAAGTGCGCGTGCGAAACAGCCTGACGAGCAGCTGCGCGTGTTTTCGCGAAACCGGCTCGATACACCGTGTTATCAAGACGTGCCTCGAGTTGTTGCACAAACATCAGTGCCGTGTCTCCTTTTTTCTTTGAGACCTTTGCAAAAAGATTGCTAAATTGTTTTTCCGTCATGCCGTACATGCGCTTCGTTTTTTGCTTTTCGCGAAGCTGCTTGCCGTAGTCGGTCATGCGGCGCGGTCGACGACCGACACCCTGCTGACCCGGGGTATTTGGCCGGCGACTCAAAGCACGCGCGTGCGCAGATGCATCTGAGAGAGCAACTCCTTCGCGGCGTGATTGTTTGGCGGTGAGTTTCGTTTTTTTCATATGGGACCGTTCAGCCTGTCAATGATGAATAACGTTAAATATTATACGCGACGGGGACGCGGAGGGCGGCAACCGTTGTGTGGGGTCGGAGTGATGTCTTTGATCGAAAGGACCGAAAGACCTTGTGCGTTCAATGCGCGCAAAGCGCCTTCACGACCCTGACCAACTCCAGAAATGAAAACCGTAACCTCCTTTAATCCGTAGGGTTCAACCTTTTCTACAACATCTCGGACGATAATGGACGCGGCATACGGAGTCGCCTTTTTCGGACCCTTAAAGCCATTGGAACCCGCGCTCGACCAAGCGAGAACGTTTCCATTCATATCCGTTAAAGATACGATGGTATTGTTGTAGGAAGATTTGATATACGCGCGTCCCTGAACCACCTGACTGCGTGTTTTCTTCTTTCCTTTCTTCGGTTTCGGCTTTGGAGTCTTCGAAAGCTTCGCCGGTTTTTCTGCTGCGGCCTCCGTTTTGGCCTGCTTTAATTCTTCTGCCATATGTAATGCTTACTGTTCTACGGTTTAGGTCTTTTCAAGCTTACGCTTACCAGATCCCATCGTTCGACGCTGGTTTCCACGAACGGTACGGGAATTTGTCTTTGTGCGCTGTCCGCGAACAGGAAGGCCTGCTTTGTGGCGTTCGCCTCGATAACAGCCGATTTCCTTCAAGCGTTTGATGTTTCCAAGCGTTTCACGACGAAGTTCACCTTCGACTTTGTAGTTCTTTTCAATTTCTTCGCGCAGTTTATCTTCGTCGGCGGTTGCCAAGTCTTTTACGCGAATACTCGCATCAACGCCTGTTGCCGCAATGATTTTTTTTGCGGTTACATCGCCGATTCCTAGAATGTAGGTCAGCGCAATTTCAATGCGCTTATTTGATGGGAGGGTTACGCCTGCAATACGTGCCATAGATAAAAAATGTAATATTAGCCTTGACGCTGTTTATGTTTAGGATTCTTTTTACAAATCACAGCTACCCGGCCTTTTCGGCGGATAACCTGACAGTCCCGACACATAGGTTTTACAGATGCTCGTACTTTCATAATTCGACAGTAAAATGGGTATGCCTTGAGAAATCATCGGCAACGTGCCTACTCCTCTTAGCTTGATAAGTGGCCTATAATCTATATGTGATCCGACCTTTTGTCAAATCGTAGGGGGTCATCTCGAGCTGCACCTCATCACCAATGGTGAGGCGGATGCGAAATTTGCGCATTTTTCCCGAAAGATAGGCTCGAATCTCTTGGCCGTTGTCCAGTAGGACCTTAAACGTAGCCCCAGGAAGCGCTTCGGTAATTGTGCCTTTCATTACCAAAAAATCCTTCGTTGGAGACGTAACTTTAGCGGCCATATACGGTTGTTTTCATCAAAAAATTCTTAATAATCATGAAGATGTGGCTAGAATAACAGGCTTTTTAGGGATTGGTCAATCTATTCCCCTTTTTTCGGTCCCGAAACAGTTGCTTTAATGCGCCGAACCCCCGCAGACACGGATTCCTCTTTTTTGATTTTGAAGCTTCCAAGCTCCCCTGTTCGCTCGGCATGAGGGCCTCCGCAAATCTCCTTTGAGAAACAATCTTTCTCATTATCGCCGATGAAGTAGACCTTCATTTTTCCGCCAAGCTGCGCATACTTATCTTCAAAAAGCCCAATCGCTCCACGCGCCTTCGCTTCTTCCACTGTCAGCTCCTCAAAATGGATGGGGAGATCCTTTTTGATTACGTCGTTCACAATATCTTCCACGCGCTGAATTTCTTCCAGCGTCATTTTTTGCGGATGAGAAAAATCAAAACGCAAACGCTCTGCTGTTATGTTACTGCCTTTTTGTTCAACGTGGTCTCCTAATACCTCTCGCAAGGCTTCATGCAGAAGATGCGTCGCTGTATGAAGACGTGTCGTTTCTTCGCTCTGATCGGCGAGACCGCCTTTAAACGTTCCTGCAGACGCCGTACGCGAAAGCTCCTGGTGCTTTTTAAATTCTTTTTGAAAAGCGTCGTGATCAATATGTTTTCCTCGCTCCGCGAGAATTTCCTCGGTTAATTCAAGCGGAAAACCGTAGGTCGAAAAAAGAACAAAGGCTTGCTCACTGGTAAGATCTCCTTTTGCGAGCATCTTTTCCAATTCATGCATACCTTTTTCCAGCGTCTTATCAAACTTTTCTTCCTCCTGTTTCATTTCATGGACAATACGCTCTCTGTTTTGTTCAAGCTCCGCGTATTGCATTCCAAAAACGCCAATCACAACATCGGTAATGAGATGCGTGAAGCCATCCTTGATACCCAGTTTGCGCGCTTCACGAATAGCCCGTCGAATGAGTCGGCGCACAATGTACCCCTGTCCAATATTTGAAGGCGACACGCCTCTTGTGTCACCGATGACAAAGGTCGCTGCACGAATATGATCTGCGATAATGCGAAACGACCTGTCGTCGAATGCATTCGCTCCGTAGGTTTTTCCGCTCAAAGATTCCACTTTATTGAAGATGGCTTGAAAAATCTCTGTGTCAAAAATCGTGGGAACTCCCTGAAGCACCGCTGCCATTCGCTCAAGGCCCATGCCCGTGTCAACGTTCTTCTGCTCAAGCGGACGGAAGCTTCCGTCTTCCGCCTTGAAGTATTCCATGAAGACATTGTTCCAAATTTCCACAAAGCGTCCGCAATCACAATTGGGATGACAATGCACTCCATACGCTTCGTTATGTTTTAAGCCGGTATCATAAAAAATTTCCGTGTCCGGTCCGCAAGGACCTGTTTGACCGGCGGGACCCCACCAGTTCTTTTTCTTTGGGTAGGCGTAGATACGCGCACCGTTTTCTCCCGTCGCCGGAAGATCTTTATTTGCTTCGCCCATTTCCGCCGCCATTCCTTTTACTTCAAACAATGCCTGCCAAATTGCAATTGACTCACTATCTTGCGGCGCGTCTTCATCTCCTTCGAAAACGGTCACGTAGATTTTTTTCGGATCGATATTGAGCTGTTTTTCATCCGTCAAAAATTCAAAGGCCCATTCCAAAGACTCGCGCTTGAAATAATCGCCCAGCGACCAGTTCCCCAGCATTTCAAAAAAGGTGAGATGGCGGTTATCACCGACTTCTTCGATATCATCCGTTCGAAGACATTTTTGCGCACTCGCAAGGCGCTTTCCACTTGGATGAGGTTCCCCAAGAAGATATGGAACCAACGGATGCATTCCAGCTGTCGTAAAGAGAACCGTCGGATCATTTTCCGGTATTAAAGAAGCCGAGGGGATGATTTTGTGCCCCTTCGATTCAAAAAAGGTAAGAAATTTTTCTCGTATTTGATTGACAGTCATAGCGTTTATGCCTGCACAGTAGCGTGCATTTCAGCCCTGGGCAAGCGGCTTTTCCTCTTTTTTAGGCGGCGGTGATCGAAAGCTGCGATATACCAGTTCTGCTTGATTTGCGAATACTTTCAAAAGAGGCACATCTAACTCGCGAATTTCATCCCCATCAAGTTTTATAAGGATGTACGCAAGCATATTGCTTTTAAGATCAGAAGGGACAACCAGAATCTCGTGATCGTCTTCAGATCGAATGAAGGCATGACTTACGCCTTGTTCTCGAAGCGTTTTCAAATCTTTATTCGGTACGCGAAAAATAATTTCCGCATTGCTTGAATAGAGGAACTCCCCCTCCGTCCGAAGCTTCTCCGTATCCACAAATCGAATCAGCGCAGCTTTTGCGCCAATAGACAAACAGGCATTCATGGCAAGCGCTTGCAGAACTTCTTTTGGAACGGTTTTTGCTTCCGTGAGGGTCTTTGACGTATTGTTCGCAATCTTTTTCAGCAATTCTATTTTGCGATTCACGGAGCCAATATATGCGTACGATTCAATCAGTTCGTGTTTTGCGCGGCTATAATCCATTTCTGTTTGTTCTCGCTCTTTTTCTCTTCGCTCCATCAGGCGTTCATAAGCGGTGAATGTGAAGAGACCAGCAATTCCAAAAGCAAAAATAGTCAGCTCTTCAAGCTGCGTCTCAGAAAATCCAAACAAAGACCTCGTCTGCATGGACGGCGCAAGAACCGCCAAGACAAAGAAGACAAGATAAAGAACAGAGATCCATTCAATACGTACAGGTTTTTTCATGGGAGTTGACGCAACTATATCGAATCTTCGGAAATGGTTCCACCTCCAAGGCATTCGTCTCCGTTATAGAAGACAGCGCTCTGACCCGGAGCGGGTGCCCAAACCGGTTCTTGGAACAAGACATGCGCTGTTTTGTTCAGCTGTACATTAGCCCGGATGGCCTTTGCATGATAGCGAACAACAACATCAACCACTCCGTCTTCCGGAAGCGGGTTGAGCCAGTGTAAATCTTCCACGTTTAGTTCTTTCTTACAGAGCAAGGGATGTTCCCGATTTGGAACAACGATAAGTTCATTTTTTTTCTCATCCTTTGCAGCGATGTACCAGGCATGACCGCCTGCGCTCACGCCCATCCCCTGGCGCTGCCCGATTGTATACGTATCAAGTCCATCATGTTCGCCGATAATTTTCCCTTCAGAATCTACAATGGTACCGGGCTTCGACTCAATGCGCTTGCGCAGGAAATCTTTGAAATCAATTTTTCCGATAAAACAAATCCCTTGTGAGTCGGGTTTGTTTGCAGTTGGCAATTTTAGCTCTTCCGCAATTTTGCGCACATCCGTTTTTTTATATTCCCCAATTGGAAACAATGCATGCGCGAGCGCCTCAGGATGTATACGATATAAAAAGTAAGATTGATCCTTACTCGCATCTATGCCGCGTAAAAGGTGCGCGCGTTTGTTTTTATTACGCGCAACACGGGCATAATGTCCCGTTGCGATAAAATCGAAACCAGCTTTTCTCGCCGCTTCATAGAAGAGGCCAAACTTAATTTCTTCATTGCAAAGGACATCTGGATTTGGCGTGATTCCGTTTTCATATCCTTCAAACAATCGCTCAAGAACACGCGCGCGGTATTGTTCTTCAAAGTCAAAGGTGAGCAAGGGAATGCCGAGCTGAGCTGCAACGCGCATTGCATCGCGCCGTTCTCCGCGCCATTCACATTCCCCTGTCCATAAATCTTTTGTATCCGACCAGTTTTTAATAAATCCACCAGCCACTTGATAACCTTCCTTTACAAGAAGCGCCGCCGCCACGCTCGAATCAACCCCGCCGGACATGCCAACGAGGACTTTTCTTTTAAGAGGGGTATTTGTTTGTTTGTGTTTATTCCAAATTCTGGTCATATTCGTTTCGTTTACCGGGCCTACAGCATTAAAAGTACCGGGAATGTCAGTTTTGTCCATTTCCCGTTCGTGAATCTTGTTCGGCAGAGGGATGGTGGCAAAAATCTTGACGCTCTCGCCTTCGATCACCACTTCATCAATTAAGAGTTTGATTATATCTTTTTTTAGATGTTCTGTCACTATTTTCGGATCATTTATTTTACTCAAAAAACTTATAGCAGGTTTCCTTAAAGAGATCGATCTTTGCGCTTACGTCATGCTGAACATTGAGCTTCATCATAAGAGCATCACGTTCGGAAATAAGTTTCTCCTCGCTTAGCTCGATATCTGTTTTCTCTTTCCTTAATTCCGGAAGCGTCATTACTTCGGCTTTAAAGGCTTCGGTGATTCGTTTCTTGGCCACTTCCAGTTTTTTGATCGCACCTGAGATATAATCCAATCGGCCTTCTATACTTTTAGCTCGTTCTTCATTCAATATGGATTCGTCACGGAAAGTGTTAAAAACATCTTCCGGATTTTTCAAAATGGATTGTACCGTATTCCAAACCATCGGCTCGATTTGATCTGCTCGCAAGTATGGACTATGGCAATTCTCTACCGGATTATTGTTCATCCGGCTCTTGCAGTAGTAATAAATGACACCGCTCTTTTCTTGATGACCGCAATACTTTAGATGGTCTTTACCGCATCGGATAAGTCCTTGCAATAAATATGTCTGTTTGGTGCATCGTTTGGCGAACATAAGATTCTTTCTCGCTTGCAGGAGTCCTTTCTTGTGCTGTTCATCGGAAACGATCCTCGGTATCTCTATGGGAAACCATTCCTCTTTGGCTCTTTTGATTTGCCTTACTTTCGGCTTCCCAGTCCGGAGATTTGCCACATCCAGTTTTATAGTCTGATTTTTACAGCAATACCACCGTCCGGTATAGACCTCGTTGGCCAAAACGTTTCGTATGGTCACCTCGCTCCACCACCCAAGCGGAAACTTTTTCAATCCTTTCATCTTCCGATTCTTTTCGGTATTTTTCAGAGCATCGTATTTCGTGGGGATTTTAAGCTCAAACAGTTTCGCTTGGATTTGTCTGATGTTGAACTTATCCTCTGTGTACCAGTCATAAATCATTTTCACCACCTTGGATTCGGTTTCATCGAGCTCGTGTTTGCCGATCGCATAATTGTATCGGTATCCGAACAGCGGCCGACCACCGTTAAACTTCCCGGACTCGATTCTCCTTTTCATTCCGCGCTGGGTTCGCTCCATTATTTTCGCTCTCTCGAACTCACTAAACGCGCTAAGGACGGTGAAGAGCAATTTATCATTTGGAGTCGACGAGCTCTCCGGTCTTGAAATGGATGGTAACGTTTTTCTTTTTGAGCTCCTCGAGGATGATGAGCTGGTTATACGTGTCTCGGCCGATTCGGTCGGCATCATAGACTAAGAAATATGCGACGTCGTCATGCGTTTTCAGATACTCACGAAAGGCTGTAAGTGCTGGACGGATCAGTGCTGCTCCGCTGAAACCATCGTCAATAAACATCATCGACTCGTCCGGGATCGGCAATTTGTGATTGATGGCATATTGCATCATTCCACCAATGTCGTGGATTTGAGTGTCGATGGTCTGATTGCTTTTTTGTTCCTCGGTTGAAACCCGAGTAAAAGAGCTTTTGAATGATCCAAAGCTTTCCGATAAGGAAGTTGAGGAAATTCGGGATCAGATGTATATGCTTTGCGAGATTATGTTCGAGCAATGGCAAGCGGAAAGAGGAAAAGCTACATCCGAACAAAAAGAAAACGTGCATGATAAGGAGAACAGTTAAGCGGATCGTCCAAAACTTTCAAAATTTGGCGCGAGCTTGCTTCGCAAGCGAATGCAAAGGATCAAAGAACCCAAGAACCAAAGGGTCAAAAGTTATAAAGATACAAAAGATTTAAGATCCAGACTTGCGGAGACGGAACACGAACACGCTGCCCGGACCCCACTCGCTGCCGGGCGTCGCCCAACCATCGCCGTCCAGCCACAAATCGACTCCGCTGTTCCCCAGCGAGAAGACGTCCGGGCCGCCAGAGCCGGCGATTGGCTTCATGCCCATAAAAAACCATTCATGCAAAGGTTGGTTACGATACTTCAAACGATAATTGGGACCGGCATCGGCAGGACACAGTTCCAATCCGAGATTTTGAGCACGCTCATAGATTTGATCAATCGTGACAACTCCCTTGAATCCAAGATCGGCGTAGGTAAGTCGAATAAACGTGGCTTCTTCCCGATTTTTACCCGGCACGAATTCCCTATTCTTGAGCATTGATTTTGCGGAGTCGAAGATGCATACACCGGCCGCCTCCATTTCGGAGATAAGTTGCTCTGCGGACTTCCCTCCTATCTCGACGTTCTCTCTGCGAATTTTCTTGTCGGGAAAAGACGTATACACATGTTCGATATTCTCCGGCAGTTTTTGAAATATGCCCGGTTCGAGCTGTCCGACATACGCCTTGGTATTTTCATTTATTTGGCTCGGCACGTGAGCGATCTCGTCTCTGGTGCATTCAAAAATGACGAGCATATCCTCCTCAGTATTTCTTCCTTGGCGAAGCTCGGCGATGCGCGGGTCTTTCTGATATCCGAAGCCTTCGATAGTTCCGTTGATTTCGTAGAGCAGAACAAGATCGTCTTTGGTGAACGGTTCGTCATTCTCACGCTTTTTCTCAAGAGCGGTGAGCATTCGCATGTCCTCGCTTTTCTTGCGATAAACATCGGCTTCTCCTCCGAATTCCGAAAGCTTGCTATCGAGAGCTTCCTGCATGACAGGTTCGACACCTTGATGCGGTTGAATTCCACGCACTTCACCGATCCTTTTGTCTCCATCCATGCGAATGGCAAGACGAGGCTGAGTCGGTTCGCCGTTTGAATCATTGGTGTAGTACACATAAAAATCACCGCTCTCTATCTGCGTTTGAGCGGTGGAATGTCCGGCAGTACACCAACCGGTGCCTTTGCCTTCGAGCGATTGAAAAAGCTTCTCCGCATCGCCGCCTCTCCCCTGCTCGTATTTCACCCATTCTCCGCGAATTTCCTCGCGGTTCTCCATCGAAGCGGCGAGGGATTTTGAAATGAGCTCGGCATAAAGGTTCGAAAACTTCTTTGAAAAGACTTCCTTGATCTCCGGTTCTTTGAGGTTCTTATTGTCCGCTTTTATTTTTTCATAAATGTCGGCGATCTGCGCGAGTGGTTCGCGGTAGATATCCGGATACGGCGCGACCGTGCTGTCGGTGCGTTTCTTGAATTCACCACGTTCCTTGTCGAATTGGGAAAGTTTGGTGACGTTTCTCCAAACGAAATATTTAAACCACGCCGGATAGACGGCATCGTCGGAGGTGAGGTAATCCATCCATGCGTCGAGCGACGCTTTCTGATCCTCGATGGCGACGTCCATCATCTGCTCGCGGACATTTTCCGGAATTTCTTCTACGGCTTGTCCGCGTTCTCGCGCGATGCGTTTTTGGAGTTCAAAATAGCTGTCCGGAAAATTCTCACGCTTTATAATGAGCGCGTCATAAATCTTGTCCCGGAACATTTCGAGATTGCGTTCGCGCTTACGTTCGTCCGGATTGAGAAAGATGTTCTCAAGCCGATCCATATAGGCCTCTATGCGCTCGGCCGGGTCGTTTGGCATCTTTTCGCCGGTGCGAGACTCCTGCCGCTTGACGGCTCGGTTCACCTCCGGAGATGTCTGCAATTCGGGGTTTTTGAGGTGTAACGGATGCTTTTCCATGACCTTACTTTAGCAAAAATTCATCTTTAAATCAAGAGGGTTTTGCTATACTGGTTTCAGATAGGTTACATTGAACGGCTACGGTTTTTCAAGACCCTTCCGGCTCATGCGAATTGAGAGTCCGCCCGGTCAAGGCTTGGCGGAGAGGATTCGCATGTCAGTCAACAAAAAAGAAAATACTTGGTGCGACGCGTCGGTTGATTCTCGATCACGCATAAAATACAGTCCGGTCTTTTGCGCCACGCGCACCAGATGGACAGTGTCACGGATGACGTGCCGCACAACACCGACTCTGACGGCAACCCGAACGTCTTCAAGCTGGAACGCAACGACGACGGTTTGTGGCTGAACGACAATTGGGCGAAACCCGACAACGAGTGGAATCCGGACAACAAGTTCGTGTTCCGTCTCCGAAACTCTTTTCTTTCCCGCGGCTTACACGTCGCGGTTTTTCTTTTCGGGATTATTGAGATTTTTCTTCCAGCCCCCGAACATCTTGCCCGCTTCCTCGAGCTTTAAAGAAACGTCTTCGCAGTGCTTGTTTGAAATGAGCTTGCCTTCCCATGCGACCGAAACGAGGAATTTAAGCGTGTCCAATACCAATATGCAATCGGCTATCTTTCCCGCTTTCTTCTCCTTTTCGGTAAAATAAGCGACATACGCAAGCTCGAGCAGATCGAGGAATTTATTTTCAATTCTAGAGCCTATGGTATACCGGGCTCCTTTGGCGATATGAGGAACAATATTAACCCAAATCAAATATCCCTCTTTGATTCGATTCAAAATCGAGGCGGAGTTGAAAATCGGGGGGGGGAGAATTCACTTGTCGATTCATATTTACCATAATATCATTTCCGTAGAAAACTTACTCGCGGCGTGGCGCGAATTTCTACGAAATAAGCGTGGGCGCAAAGACATTGAACGATTTTCACTTCATCTGACCGACAATATTCTCGCCTTGCACCGCGAGCTTTTCGACAAGACCTACCAACACGGACCTTATAAGGCATTCCGGATCAACGATCCGAAACCGCGTGACATTCATAAAGCGAGCGTTCGGGACCGGCTTCTGCATCACGCCATATACCGGATATTGTATCCGTACTTCGACCCCAAATTTATTTTCGACTCGTACTCTTGTCGGCGCGTCAAAGGCACGCACCGTGCGATAAACCGCTTCCGCGATCAAGCTCGTAAGGTTTCGCGTAATCATACGCGGACAGTCTGGGTCTTGAAATGCGATATCAAAAAATTCTTCGCGAATATCAACCACGAAATTCTTGGCAATATTTTGAAGAAACATATCAAAAGCGGAAATACGATCTTACTGTTGAGCAAAGTAGTCAGGAGTTTCCACACCAAGGACAGGCCGGACATAGGCTTGCCTTTGGGCAATCTTACGAGTCAACTTTTGGTGAACATCTACATGGATGAGTTTGACCACTTTCTGAAACGGGAAATGAAAGTCACTCATTGCGTCAGGTATGCGGACGATTTCGTGATTCTGCATGAGAGCAAGGAATACCTGGAAAATCTTCTCCCGAAAATATCGGCATTTCTCGAGACGCGACTTAAGCTGTCCCTGCATCTGGACAAAGTGTTTATAAAAACATGGGCGTCCGGCGTTGATTTCCTCGGTTGGGTGCATTTTCCGCATCATCGGGTGCCGAGGACGTCAACCAAAAAGAGGATGTTCCGGAACTTAAGACAAAAACAGGCCGAATCGTCGTTGGCATCCTATCTCGGGTTGCTTAGTCACGGAAACACGCATGATCTCCGGGAAAGGGTCAAAGAGGAGTTTCCTCCGGAGGAATGATCACTTAAATTTGCTTAACTTAAGCAAATCGTCCCAAGGGTTCAAATTTGGTCAAACGGCTGGATCAAGGTGCAAGATGGGTCAAACGTTGATCCTCGGTACAAAGCTCGCCACAAGGGCAACCAAGTGGTAAAAACGGCATCCAAAAACCGCCTTTCGGGCGGTCTTGGTTTAAATCGTGGCAACTGGAAGTACCGGTCTCCGTCCCCTCTTGCTTGGTTCAAACTTCAGTGGACCTAAAACCATTTGAAACTTAAGCCCTTCATTCGTGTATGTTGCTACGAGGACTTTTGGAGGGTTGTTTGCAAAACGCTGCTTTTTTCCCGCAGCATTTCCAGAAAGGCTTTTTTCCATAATGAAATATCTCAACAGACTTTGTACGCGCCCAACTTAGCAATATGCCTCTAAAATGTAAAAGATGCTATACTGTTTGCCACTAACTATGGACCACGAAAAACCCGCGATGGATGCGGAAGCGCTCATGCGAGCGATCGAGAAAGAGCATGAAGCCATGATGCATAAACTTGATGCCCTTGATAAGCAGGAGGCGCGCTTTGAAAAACGTCGGGAGCCTCTTCCGGAAAAAATATATCATGTTACTACCCGACAACATGCGCAGGCCATCCTGCGCGAAGGATTAAATCCGGCGAAACTTCTGCTCGAAGATGAAGAAGTCGTTACCTTATCCGATGACATTGATTTTGCTATCGCTGTCGCAAGAATTACGCAAAACACCACACAAAACAATTTAGTTGTCCTTGACATTGATACGCAATATCTAACGCCTTCGCGCGTCCATAATTATTTACGAACAGCGGAACCAGATAATCCAAACCCGATGGATGCAGCAGCCATTCATGAAGTCCATTACGAATCAACCATTCCTCCGGAGGCAATACACATCGTAAAAAATACAAAATAAAAAAACGCCCGACAGATATGACTCCGAACGGGCGATGGTTTTGATGATGCTCACGATTGAAATGATGCATCATCTTAAAAAGACTTCTTTCGAGCTAGCTGTCTCCAAATAAAAGAATACACGGCGGTACTCAATATATATGAGAGAAAGAACGTGGCGGAGATCGACCGAGAGGTGCCCCCAAAGGCAGCAACCCCGTAATAGGAGCTTGCAAAGAGAACGATGCCCGTCATGATCTCGAAGACATACGAACACCAAACCCCCAATCTCTCTCTCATGCTCAGCTCCGCAAGCCCACGTTTTGCAAGCGCCTTTCTCAAGCGCTGCTTGTAGGTGATCTTGCTCAAGAACAACCAAATTCCAAATTGAATGAGCGCCGCTGCAGCCCCAAAGAGCAAAGCGTAAACCATCTCTCCTCCACTTATCAGGCCACTGTGGACTGAACATACCCATAGAAGCACAAACCTCCTAAAAGTCAAGATTTCTCAACCGAATATTCTCTATATTTCTTTATGCCTCGCAGTACGCCTTGATCTTTTCCCCTCTTTATGTGACCGCGCCCCTGTCTGAAGGCGCGATGCATTCAGGCAACGGCAGTAAACAATGTCGTAGGAGGATCTGAAATGAGTAGTTTCGAAATGAAGGCGGTTCCG
>Ga0100377_1001418_pt1 | contig 20691 bp, 18 predicted proteins | sample CryGeymeta201501_FD_83664 | JGI IMG/M metagenome (GOLD analysis project Ga0100377, IMG submission 83664) | Groundwater microbial communities from Crystal Geyser aquifers in Utah, USA - Crystal Geyser metaG 2015-01 | ecosystem: Environmental > Aquatic > Deep subsurface > Groundwater | place: USA...
CTAACATAATTTGCAAGATTTTATACCTTAAAAGTACAAAACTTGGCAATTTTAATCAAGCAAATTATCATATAATTTATTAACAATCAATATGTTAAATACTTTTTAAGGAGCGACTATTTAGATAAATGATAACCCTTCTATCTAAACAAACTCAATGTTCCTTTTTCTAAATATTCTTTATCATCAATTCCTTTCGCTTTAATAATGTAGAAATAAGTTCCATCTGGTGCATCTCCTCCATCCCAATGAGCACCAACAGTTTTCCAAGAGAACATCAATTGTCCCCAACGGTTATATATTTCACCTTCTTCTGAAGTTAAGTTAACTCCTTTTACCCCAAAAAAATCATTGGAGCCATCGCCATTTGGTGTAAACACATTAGGAATAATAATTAATGACTCATCTATTACCTCAATATTAACTTTAGCTGTATCGTAGCATACTCCATCTGTTACGATTAAAATCACCAAATAATTTCCTGTTTCTGTATATTCATAAGAGGGTTCAAAAAGAGTGCTTGTGTCACCATTGCCAAAATTCCATTCATAACTAAAACCAGCACCAGAGCTGCTACCGTTTCCGAAAACTACAGTTAATGGTATTAATCCATTAGTAGTTGATGGATTGATTACTGCATTTACAGAAATGATGGTAACTAAAACATTGTCTGTATTGGTACAACCATTAGCATCAGTTCCAGTAACAGTGTATAGCGTTGTTGAACTTGGATTAACTGTTTGGTTTTGCCCTGAACCTAATCCATTATCCCATTCATAACTTACACCACCAATTGCAGATAAATTTGTTGTGCTTCCATTACAAATGGTAACATCTGTTCCTGCATTTATGGTTGGTAAAGGATTAATTGTTAATGTTGTTATGATAATACTATCACAACCTAATGTTGTTTGTAAAGAATCATAATAAATTCCACCTGTTGATTGGAAAGAGCCACCCAAAAAGATACTATCTCCAATGCAAATATCAACTACAACTGGCAAATTATAAATAGGATGAACAGTTAATGTAGTTTCAATCAAACTATCGCAACCCAATGTTGTTTGTAAAGAATCGTAATATATTCCTGATGTTGTTTGAAGAACTCCTCCCAATAAAATATTTTCGCCTTGACAAATACTTGCGGTTTGTGGTAAATTGTAGATAGGATTTACGGTTAAAATCGTTTGTACTAAACTATCGCAACCTGCTGCTGTCTGTAAGGAATCATAATATATTCCAGCGGTTGTTTGAAGTAGTCCACCGAGCAAAATACTGTCACCTTGGCAAATAGCAACATTTTGAGTAATCGAATAAACAGGAGTAATATTAAGTGTGGTATTAACAATACTATCACATCCATAACTTGCGGTTAAAGTATCGGCATAAATTCCTGATGTGGTTTGAAATGATCCACCCAGTAAAATACTATCTCCTTGGCAAATAGATTCATTGATATTGGTGGTTAAAAAAGAGACTACAGAAAGGGTTGTGTTTACAATACTGTCGTTTCCTGCAGATGATGTAAGTGTATCGGAATATATTCCAGCCAAATATTGATAAGCACCCCCAAGGAAAATACTATCTCCATTACAAATAGAAGCACTGGTATCGATAACGGTTACCACAGAATCAACTCCAGTAATTTCAAAATAAACAGCATTTACCCAATCGTCAGGAGCACCAACTATTTCGTATTTAACGAGTGTAGAGCCATTTGCAATAAAACTTGAAAAATCATAATATTCATCATCTAATGTAGTTTTAGAATCTCCAAAACCACCCAATGTAATTAATCCTCCGTTTGCTAATATTCCATCATCATAACCACCCGCAACTGGGTCTATAACAGAACCGTTAATGATAACAGTTGAAATTTGTCCTCCTGTTCCAGTAGAGAATGAAAATCCCAAACCTAAAGTAGCTTCAAAACCTGGAAGGGCAGTATTAATAGGTGCAGTGATAATAGAATCAGTAACTAAAACTAATCCTCCAGCAGCTCCAGAACCTATCGAAACATGGATAGCAGAATTAACAACAGCAGGGTTGTTCCAAACTACAATAATGCCTACTCCATCAATATCTCCAGTATTTGTTTCTGTTGAAGTATAAACGATATTGGTGCCAGCTGCTGCTGCATTTAACCCAGGTCCGAATAAAGTGGTGACATCTTCATACCTTGTGTAATTAATAGAACCACCAGCATTAGAATTCGTTTGGTTTGGCATCGGCAAGATGGCTGATGGAAATAAAGAGCCACTAATTGTTATTGGATTTGCACCTGGATCTGGAACAGTGGGAATACTAGTATAATAAATATAGGCTTTATATACAGTTGTAGCATTTATAGGCTTTTCAATGGTTATCGGGCAGGATACAGAATTCGTCCCACAAGCATCTGCTCTAACTTGATACTTTCCAAAAGTATTTAATAATTGAATCATTTGAGCATTAGCAATGTTAGAAAATAAGATAAAAACAATTAAAATTGTTTTAAAAGAGATGGTTTTTAATTTTTTCAATTTCATAATTAGTATTAATATTTTAGATAGACGTTATACAAAAGTTTAAGTTGCATAGCAGAAAAAAATTATTTCATTATAGTTCTAACATAGTTTTAATGTTTAATTCAAGAATTTCTCCCATGTTTTTACACGTATTAAAAGTAGGTAAGTGATGATATTTATTTAATTCTTGTCTTAAAAATTGAACGTGTTCTTCAGTAGAGACCTTATCTTTCTTTAATACATTTACTAATTGGTCAATTTGATTTTTCCCATTAAAATACCTTTTTCTTAATAAAGATTTTTCTTCTTGTTGGTATTGTTCTATGGCTTGTAGAGATAGAGAATTTTGAGTGAGTTGAACAAAAAATAAATTATCTTTATAAAACTGAGGTAAATAAATTTTTAGCGATTTTTCGTACGATTGTTGATCAAAATCTATTGCTCTAATTCGATACTGCTCTTTGTCAAAATCTTGTGTAATCACAATAACAAAATTATAGGCTCGCATATCCCCTAATAATCTAACAAAACATCTTTCATTAAATTTTACAAACTCTTTAGCTAATCTTACATTATTAATTTCTCGATGTTTTGAAGTGACCTCTTCAATAAATTGATCGCCAGGCACACCAATAATATGCTCTTCAATTAATGTATCTTTATAATATATATAATGCATTTTATTGGGCGAAAAGTGGTGCTCTAACTCTAAACCATATACCCTCGAAGCATCAGCAATTTTGATGTAATAATAATCGTAATTATCGTTAATTTGATTGATAATTTTAATACGAAATGGTTTAGAATTTCCATAAGAACAATAATCTATTCCATCCACTGTTAAGTAATCCACTTTACTTCCATCTGAAATTAATAAGCGATAAATTTCGACTAAACTAGCATATAAAAAATCTATCTCATTAACATTATAAAGTGCTCTGTTCCACAATGTTGGTTTTCCATTATTATCAGCCAAAGGAACTAAGCTGGTGTAACGTAATAAATCTTCGTATTGCAATGGAATCTCAATGCTTATCGAATGTTTAATGAGGTATTCATTTAATGCATTATTAATTTTAAAAAAAGGTTTTTTATATGCTATGTGATTAAACTTCATAATTAAAATCTGATTGATAAAGGTATTAAACTAATTAGAATCATAACTATCGTTCAACAAAAATTGTACTTTTGAAAAGTAAATAATAAAATTAATTGCTTTATGAATATCGATTTAATAGGAAAAAATGCCATTGTTTGTGGAAGTACTCAAGGAATTGGAAAAGCAATAGCCACAGAATTGGCTTTATTGGGAGCTAACGTAATTTTAATTGCACGTGATGTAAAGAAATTAAGTGCATTTTGTAAAAAATTAGATGTTAGTAAAGGGCAAGTTCATCATTATTTAGTAGCTGATTTTAGCATTCCTCCTCAACTAAAATTGGTGATTGAAGATTTTTTAGAAATAAATGATATGAAAATTAATATTTTAGTTAATAATACTGGAGGTCCTGCTGGTGGGTTAATTGAAAATGCGAAGACAGATGAATTTATTCATGCTTTTTCTAGTCACCTCATCTGTAATCATATTTTAGTGCAAGCCGTAAAAGAAGAGATGAAAAAAAGTGGCTATGGTAGAATCATCAATATTATTTCTACATCGGTAAAACAACCACTTAACGGATTGGGCGTTTCGAATACTATTCGAGGTGCTGTTGCCAATTGGAGCAAAACTTTAGCCAATGAGTTAGGCGAATTTGGAATAACTGTAAATAATGTATTACCTGGTGCGACGAATACTGTTAGATTAAAATCAATAATTAGTAATACTGCCACAAAAACTGGAAAAAGTTCGAATATTATTCAGCAAGAGATGGCAAATCAAGTTCCATTAAAAAGAATTGCACAACCAGAAGAAGTGGCCTATGCAGTAGCATTTTTAGCATCACCAGCTGCAAGTTACATCAGCGGAATTAATCTTCCAGTGGATGGAGGAAGAACCAAAAGTTTATAAAAAAGAGGCTATTTTTAGAACAGCCTCTTGTTCTATTTTTTTATCCTTTAAGAACAAAAGTTATTGGTAAATTGTATAAAACGCTTACAGTTCTTCCACTCTGTTTCCCTGGTTTCCAATTGGGCATTGACTTTACAACTCTAATAGCTTCTTTGTCTAACAAATCATTTACACTTTTAAGTATTTTAACATCCTTTATCTCTCCTGTTTTTCCAACTGTAAACTGAATGTAAACCGTTCCTTGAATTCCAGCATCTTTAGCCATTTTAGGGTATTTCGTGTTATCACTTAGATATTGGAAAAGTTTTTTTATTCCACCTTCAAATTCAGGCATTATCTCTGCGATTGGAACTGGTGCGGGTTCTGGATCTATTTCTGGAGCAACATTCCATTTACTTGGATCAAATTTTGGATTTGGATCAGGTTCGGGCGTTGGATCTGAGCTAGGAGTTGGTTTGGTAATTACTTTTACAATCTCAAATTCATTGGAATTAATTTTAGGTAATTTAATTTTCACCATTGGCTTTTCTATTTTTCTAGCAACATCCGGCAATGGTAAATAGGGTTCTTCGGTGTCAATTATTTTTGTTCCTGGTAGTGATGAAATGTACACTGGTGAAGTCCACTCAAAAGCCAACAAAGTAAATCCTCCAGCAATTATTAACCCCAGCTGAAAACAAACACTTCTCCATTTTTCGAGTCTGTCTCGTTTTTTATTAAATTGATTCATGGTATTAGAATTTAATGGTTAGTAATATTGTAATAACTATAATTTTGCTACTTTTAGTATCTTGATGTTGTTTTAATTATAATTCCATAACGTGAAAAAGATTATATCTATTTTATCTATCGTATTAATTTTTGTAGGTTGCAAGCCTGCCGAACCTACAACAGAAAATACCGCTAATACTAAAAGATATGCTATTGGCAAAGGTGGTGGGTTTACGGGAGCCTATACCGAATACATTTTAGAAGAAAATGGTAAAGTGTATAAATATGATTTTAAATACGATAGAGAGGTATTTATCAAACAATTAGAAAAATCTGATTTAATTTATTTTTTAAATAAAATCGATGCTTTAGGACTCGAAGGAGTTGAAATTAACCAACCTGGAAATATGACTTACTATATTGATGTTAGAACAGGAAAAAATTCCATCAATAAAATAACTTGGGGTGCAAATCAATATTACCCACCCAACGAATTAGTTGATTTTCATAAAGAGTTGTTTAATAAATTAGCTGAATTAGAATAGTTTAATTTTTTACTATTCTGTTGACATATATACTTTCTCCAGCTATTAATTTTATTAGATAAACACCTTTAGATTGATTAGAAATAGTAACATCTAAATTATTAATTCCTTTCATTACTTCTTTGTTTTCAGAACCTATTAAACTTCCTAGTACATTATAAATTTCTAACTGAACATTTTGGTTAATATTGGAAATAAATTGAACAGAAAACACCCCATTTGTTGGATTAGGGAACACACCTAAGCTTTCGATATTGTGATGTTCTTCAACACCTACTGCAAACTGAGAAAACACAATGTTATCAATATAAGCATTGTCTCCTTCGCTATTAAAAGGAAAACCACTTAATGGGTCGGCAGCCTCACTAAAGCCCATTCTAGTTTCAAAAACTACCTCAAACTGAGTACCTGCAAAAGCATTTAAGTTAACTGCTTTGTTAACAAAAGGGTCTCCAATTTCAGTAATTGGATTGTAAGTACTTCCTATTTGGATTCCATCTGCCACAATTCTTAAACTACTTGCTTCTGGAACAGGCTGTCCTAACTGTAAAGCATACACTTTGGATGAAGTCTGTCTTAAATCGAAATATAAAGATGCTGCTGACCAACTAGTTGCATCTACACAAAATTTTGCAAAAGCAGCAAACTCTAAGTTTTTACTCCAAAAATTTGTGGTATCTGTGTCAGGAATAATTCCTGAATTGATAGGATCGCCACCAGTCATTCGCAAAGCGTAAGTTCCTGTAGCTGCTGAAGCATTAGAAACAGCAACATCAGACTGAACATTTTCTGTAAGCAGCATTGTGTCTAAAACAGCAACATTGCTTTCGAAAGTAACTTTATCGTTATGAAATAATGGATAAGGATGTTTTATACTGTGACCAATAAGCGTATCGTTCCCATTCATATTGTCAATTGAAAAAGCTGTCCAAGCATCTAACACATGTATTCCATTAGCTGAAAGATTTACAGTGTTGGTAAATGTATAAGACGTGGTGTCTTCAGCATACAATGTGTTTCCTAAGCTAAAAGTTTCACTAACTATAGCTCCTCCATCTAATTGATAAGCAACATCAATATTGGTTCCAGCAGCTAATGAATCGCATCCCAGAAATTGGATTTCAACTTTCACAGTTTCGCCTCCTGTTAAATGACAATCGGAAATTGGGGAAACGATTTTTGAAAGTGCAACATCAACATTTTGTTGAATTTTATTCTCAATTTGTAGGTTGATGATGCTATCATTTAAAGGTTGTGCGTCAAAATTATAGTTCACCCAAGAACTAACGGTGTGAAATCCAATAGTTGACAAATCAGCACTTGCAACAAAGGTGTAACTAATGGTATCTCCACCATTAAATTGGCTTGCTAAGGTTATTAATTCATTTACAATTGCACCACCGTCAACCTGAAAATGAACTGGAATGGTATCTCCAGGAAGTAAATTAATCATACATCCATTGTTTCTTATTTTTATGGTTACTGTTTCGGCATTTGTTAAACCACAACCTGTAGTTGGAGATTCAACAGAAAGTATAGCAAGGTCGTTATCTTCAATTGCAAAACCAACACCAACGGCTGCCCATGCTTTTGATGTCTCTATTACTGCATTAGAACATACTCCATATAAATCTTCTGCTGCTTGAAGCGAACCAGCTCGAGCATCTGCATATTCGGATGATTGAGTAAGATAAACAGATAAATTACGATACGCAATAGCAGCAGCGGTGTCTAATCCTAAACCTCCAACCACATAAGCATCTCCATTATCGTTGGTGCCACTTCCTCCATCCGAAAGTAAATAAAACCAGTAATTTTGAACTCCACTATTGGTATGAACTCCACCATTATCTACTGCTGTAAATTCCCAATTTACTCCTAAATAAGTATCAGGATCCCCTTGTGAGTTGGGGTCTGACATGGATCGAAATCCAGTTCCGTTAACATCAAAATCTTCACCAACCAACCAATCGCCGTTAGCTGAATCGGCATAAAACTCAATAGCTGCACCAAAGACATCACTAAAGGATTCGTTTAATGCTCCAGATTCATTTTGATAGACCAAGTTTGCTGTATATTCTGTAACTCCGTGGGTAATTTCATGACCACCAACATCTAGAGAAGTTAAAGCGGTATAAGTTGTACCATCACCGTCACCATAAGTCATTCTTACCCCATCCCAAAAAGCATTAGCGTAGTTCACATCATAGTGTACATAGCTTAATAAAATTGAGCCAGCATTATCATAACTGTTTCTGCCATGCTTACTCAAATAGTAATCATAGGTCATTTCTGAAGCCCAATGAGCATCTGTTGCTGCTTCATCTTGTTGAGCATTTACATTGTTCCAATTATTATCGGAATCAGTAAAATCTACTGCTAAACCATAATCTGTTCCTTGCAACATATTGTAAGTTTCAATTCCTCCACCTCTAGCGTATTCTCTTAAACGATAGGAATTGGAAGCTAACGAATCGGTTTGAATAGATTGTGTTCCAGTATATTTGGTAATTGCAGTTCCTGTTACCTCTGCTGTGTGAATTTTATTGTAAGCATGGATAATTTTTCCTGTTAATGCATCTACAAAAACATCTTGTTTAGCCAAAGGTTTTTCAGAATACACCTCTACTTGATATGCTAATTGATAATTACTCCCAATTTGTGTAAAATAGTTATCAAAGTAAACAATTTTTGCTTTTGGATAATAGGTAGCATTGGCATCATTTTTAATTTTCTTGATGAGTTGTTCTGCTCCAGCATTTTCCCACATATATTTTTTTGCATTTACATGAGCAATTGCATTTTCAACAGCATCTTTGGTAGTTAAAACAACTGAATTATTTGCAACAATTCCGCTTACTAGTTTGCCATTAGAAGAAATTACTTGTTGATTTTTTTCATGCACTAAATATTGAGCACCATAAACTTCAACACCGCTATTGTATTGTTGAAAGCGATAATGGGTAAAACCTAATTGGTCATTTTCTTTTTTTAATGTAACTAATTCATCATTGGTTGATAAGCCTAAACCCTGTTTATATAACTTTAAAAGGTTATCTACAGTAATTGGACGGCTTGTTTTATAAGTAATAAAATTCTCCCCTTTTTTTGATTGGATAAAATCGGTTAACTGATTTTGTTGAGCGAATATCGAATTTCCAAAAAATAAAGCTATAATTAATAATGTATTTGTTTTTCTCATAAGAAATTAGTTTAGAAGCTTAAAAATATTAAATTATTTTTAATTTGTTTCGACTATTTGATGAATGGTTAATATTCGTGTTTATTGGGTTGAAAAAGAGATAGAAAAATTGATTTAAATAAAAAAGGTTGTGAAAAACTATACCTATGTAATTATAAAAAGTACATTTCCCGACTCTTGGTAGGTTTATCTCAACCGATGCAGATGAAACTCTTTGGAAGATAACTTTATTTCATATTCTTATTGAAATATTCTTTTAAGTTGTTTTCAAGTAGAAGTTTATTGGAATGCAAACTAACTTTGTATTGCTCTAACAATTCAAAGTATTTCGATTTCCAATAATTAACTGTTTCAAAAGAGATATTGGGTTTAGTTAGTGCTTCGAGCTTATATTCTAAAGGCATAAATTCAATTAGTAAATGCAACTTTTGAGAATTAGTGTTACATTAGTAGTTACTCTTTTAGCTTATTTTAGAATTATCAAGTGGAATAAATAATAAATTTCCTACCTCACTAATGTAAAATCATTGGTTTTAATTTCGTTTGCAAGTTCTAATACTGTTTTATTGATAAATACTTTTTTTAGATGCTCACGAGCTATCTTAAAATCATTATGGATAGGACATGGGTGTTCACTCGAACATTTTGAAAGTCCAAGTCCACAAGACTCAAAAAAGGATAATCCATCAATAATTTCAATCACATTAATAATAGGAGACTTTAAATTGTCTTCCGATAAATAAAATCCTCCACCAGGTCCTTTAACAGAAGTAATGATGTTTTTTTTGGCTAATTCCTGCAAAATTTTACCCGTGTAAGCCTCTGGAATTTTAAGTGTTGTTGAAATGTCTTTTCCTCCTTTTGGACAAGATTTATCCCCTTCTATAGCAAGAAATAAAACAGTTCGTAATGCGTATTTACATTTTTGTGATAGCATTTCTGTAGTTTAAAAATGACCTAAAGCGGCTTTACCTTTTTCTGTTAAATTCTCTAAAGTCCAAGCAGGTTCCCAAACCAAATCAATGTTGACTTCATAAGCTGGATAATTGGCTAAGATTAACTGCTTAGCATCCTCAACAATCATATCACCCATTGGGCAACCAGGAGAAGTAAGTGTTAAATCAATATTAATTTTGTGGTCAGTTTCATTGATTTTTGCTGCATAAACTAATCCCAAATCTACAACATTCACCATTAATTCTGGGTCTATTACTCCTTTTAGCAATTCTACTATTTTTTCGTTTAAGGTATTCATTATTCGATATTTTTTGGTTGATGAAAAATAATTTTTACGATATTAAAATTGTATAGTGCAACGGACAAAAACAAAACGATTCCGCTTATACTTACTAAAAAATTTATTGTTGTAAGTATTCCTAAAAGAAATAAAATAAATCCTAAAGCAAAAATCCATACTTGTGCAATAGCTATTTTTTCGTGATAAAGTTCTTTTGGCAAAGGCATTTTTACTTTTCCAATTTTACCTCTGTAAACTTTTAGCCAAATAATAAAAGGTAAAGTTTTATAGGTTTGTCCCATAATTAAAGAAGTAAAAAATCCGATAAAAATGGCACTTCCATAAGCTACTGATAAAGGTAAGGTTATGCGTTGAAGAATTTCAAAATTTAAAGCTAAGATTATTATTGCCGCTAACGGAATAACAAACACCACAAAAGAGAGGGCAGATTGTTTCATTCCAATATCGAGTTGCTTTTTTACTCTTTTTTGATAGGCTTCATAAAGGTATGACAAATAACCAAAAATACCCACCACAACTAGTATTACACTAATAGTTACAACATAGTTAACTTGAAGATAAAGTGAAACAATTCCGATAATTAATCCTAAATTAATGAGGTAATAAGCAAAGGTTAATTTAATTGTGGTTAGATTGTGAGCAACCATAAACATGGGCAACAACCGACTACTTACTCCAATAATTAGTTGAATCATCCAACCTGCCAAACCTGCATGAGCATGGAGTTTTAAAAGTTCTAAATGGGATGGTTTTAAAAAAGTATGTGTAAAATTAATTGCTAAAGTTAATCCTGCCAAGACGGTAAATAACAACCAAATTACAGCAGTAACGATAAATGTTCGTTCTATACTTTTTTTGGTAGATTGATAGGCGGTAACTAAAACATTTAAAACAAAAAGCACAACTGCAATTACAATTATGCTTCCAGCAATAAACATTAGTGTTCCGAACGAAAAAAACCAAAAGGAAATTGCTAGTAAAATAGCTCCAAATCCGAGTAAAAAAAATGACGAAAATGCCAATTTTTCGCTGAATAATTTTACTTCCATAATAACTGGAATGAGTTGGTATAAGGCTCCAAATATTACCATGGTTATCCAACCTAAAGCCAGTAAATGTGTAATGGACAGTAAGATGGGGTTAAAAAAATGTTGTGTAAACGCAGCAGAATTAAACACAATCAAAAGTGTAACAACAAGCCAAGTTATTGCTCCAAACATAAAATGAGGAACAACAACCCAAGACGAAGGGGCATTTTGGCTAGCTATCTGATTCATTTAGTGATGAATTAGTAATTTAACATTTTCATCGTCCATTTCAGCAATCCAGGTTTTGAAATTCCGTTCTGCTAATTCGGGCAACAAATATTGTGGTATTTTTTTATGATGAACATATAAAAAATCACCTGCTCCCAACTCTTCTAATTCCTTTAAAATAGTTACCATCGGCAAAGGCATTTCTAAATCCCGAACATCTACCTCATGAACTTCCTTTTTGCAATTGGCTTTTTCTTTTTCCAGTTCTTCGATAGAAACTTTAACGACTAAGTTGTTAATGATTGAAGTTTCTGACTTCTTATCAGTTTTTAAGAAATAGGTATAAATTACTCCATCTTCATTTTTTACCATACTCACATATCCTTTAGCATTTACAATTTTTATGAGTGGTGTTGGCTCAAAAGTATTGATAATTTCTAACGCATATCCGTCTTGGAGTATGGCTAACGCACCCATAATTTCTTTAAATGGGTCGTTGCCTTTTGCTAAAGATGGTCGAACATCTAGCGAGGTAACTTTAGCTTGTTGAATGGCATTGATAATTTCCATAGGTTTTGTTTTTTCTAGTTTTTCAGGTTTTAAAATGGGATTTATTTCTACTTCAAAACCAATTTCTTCTAATTTTTTAAAAAATATTGCGATGTCACATTTTCCAATTCTAGCAGCATCTTCAATCGTAACTCTCGATGCTAACACCTTACGCAATATTGGATTCCGTAACTTATTAAAATGTGGATTGATAGAGGCGATAGCATCGATTGTTTTTTCGTTTTCTTTAATTAGAATCGATATTTTTGTTTGTGAATTAATCTTCATTCTTCCAAAATTCGGGTGTAAATTTTTGACTATTAATTTTTATTTTCGACAAAGCAATTCCGATTGCTCCCATTCTATCAGAAGGTATTATTTTCTCTAAATATGGGAACATCGTCCTTTCTTCAAACCGAATATGATTGATTAATACCACTGATAATTTTAATACTATACCCATCACATCAGTTGTTGCTTCTTCAATTTGTTTTATTAACATCCTTATTTGTTGATGTTCGGCAATAAATTGAGTTTTAATCTCATTATTTTCAATTTCTGGGAGGAACCATTTTTCTTCATTATCAAAATGTGTTGAAGTATTGGTTGTCCAAAAATCTTTTACAAAAAACTGCAAGGTTTTTAAATCCATTTCATGAGCTTTTTTTAATCGAGAACAAAACACCAACGCATGATGATGCTCTTGAGAAAGCACCACCAAGTTTTGGCTTCTTTTTATAGGTGTGTTTTTTATCATTTAAAATTAACTTAATAATTCTTTTTCAAGTTTTATCGCTTTCGGAAAAAGGATGTTGTTTTCTAAATGCACGTGTTGGTGTAAATCTTTTTCAAATTCATCCAATTTACTGTAAAGCACTTGGTAAGAAGTACAAGCATCTGCTGGCGGAGTAAAGTTATTACTTAACAGATGTATTTCATCCATGTATTCTCCAACCGTTTCATGTTCTGTCATCATCATGTTGATAGGATTTTCAATATTTCCAAATGCCGAAGATGCTATTTTGCTGTTTTCTTTTTTAGTGCTAACTAATTCTTTGATGTAAGGAAAAAGAACCATTTCTTCTTTTTCCATGTGAGCTTTAAAATCTGCTGCCACTCTTTCATACAATTGAGCTATTTTTATTACCTCGGGATGGTTACTGCCATGTCTGTTTGCCACTTTATCACTGTATTCGTAAAGCATAGTAACATTATCTTTTACATATTTATGATGAACATTAATGATGTAATCTACTAAGAAATCTAGTTCCCAAGAATTAAAATCATGTTGTGTATTGGTAACTTGATTTTCAACTTCGGCTAGTGCAGAAACAACTACTTTTTCGTCAATTCCTTTTGCATCACATGCTTCTTTTAGTGATTTTTTTCCTCCACAACAAAAATCTAAACCAAACTTGCTAAATACTGCTGCTTTTCTATAATCTGCTGCAACTAATTCGCCAATAGTTGTAGGCTTTTCACCCATATTTAACTTGCTAATTTTTACTTCCCAAAATTGAGGACCTTCTAAAACATATTCCCAATCAAAAGTTTGTCCTCTTTCTGCTACCATTTGATAATAAAGTGGTTTTGGATCGTGGTCGTTATGAATAATAAAAGATTCTCCACCATCTAATTCATCAAAACATTGAAAAATTGTTGAATGTTTAAATCTTGGTTCAATTTGCGTTACATCTAATGTTTCCATAATTATATTTTTTTAAGAATTATAAATTTATTTATTGGCAAATATAGGCACTATTTTTTAAATAAAAGATATAAAGGTCTTTTATTCTTGTAAAAGTTTTATATCAATAGAATAAATGAAATAGAAATCCATTAGAAACCCATTGTATTTTAAAAAGAATTATTAGGATTAAAGCTATTCTGTTTCTAAATAATCCAAATCTTTACCATAACTTTCTTCAAGGAAAAATACCGCAACAATAGCTAACACAATAACTGTTGCACCCACAATCATAGAGGATTGGATAATTCCCATGCTTTCTGACATATATTTCCACCAAATTAATACAGGAACAGTGGCTCCTCTAACAAAGTTGGGGATAGTAGTGGTAGCCGTTGAACGAATATTAGTTCCAAACTGCTCTGAAGCAACAGTTACAAACACCGCCCAATATCCATTAGCAATTCCTAATATAAAAAGAATTAAGTATAAAAATTCTGGGGTATAGCCACTAGCAGAAAAATACCATACACTTAAAAAAGAAAGAGAAATGATAGCAATCCATAATGCTTTTTTTCTTGATTTTAATTTTTGACTAATATAACCAGTTATTACACTTCCAAGTGCGGCTCCGAAATAATGATACATAATTGATTTTCCAGGGCTTACTGCACCAGTAACACCTATCGCTTCTCCAAATTCTTTTGAAAAAGTAACCAAAACACCTATTGTAAACCAAACAGGAACGCCAACAAATATAGAAGCTAAATACTTAATAAATTTTTCCCGATTTCTAAAAAGACTTAAAAAATCTCCTCGTTTTGCCGTACTTTCTTTTAATTTATTAAACATTCCTGATTCATGGATGTAAAGACGAAGCCCGAGCAGTAATAAACCTAAAACTCCTCCTACCCAATAAGATTCTCTCCATCCCCATTCTGAAACCCAAAAAGCCAATGCTGCTCCAATAATTCCTATTCCAGATACAATACTTGTTCCCCATGCCCGAGTTTCTTTGGTCATTACTTCCGAAACCAATGTGATACCAATTCCTAATTCACCTGCTAAACCAAAACCAGCAATAATTCGAAGCGTTGCATATTGGTTAAGTGTTTGTACAAAACCATTAGCAATATTAGCCAGAGAATACAATAAAATAGTTAGAAACAAAGTAGATAATCGTCCTTTTTTATCGCCTAACATTCCCCAAACAATTCCCCCCAAAAGCATTCCAATCATTTGCATGTTTAAAAGATAAACTCCTGCATTTTTAATTTCATCAGCAGCAATTCCAATTTCTTGTAAGCTTGGAACTCTTACAATACTAAAAAGTATTAAATCGTAAATATCTACGAAATATCCCAATGCAGCTACAATAACTACAATGTTTAATGGATGAGTATGACCTTGTTTAAGCATCGATTTAAAATAATAAATTCTGTTTTTTCTTCAAATTTGACCTTAAAAATACACAAATCACCTATTTTTTTTGCAGTTAACGGAAAAAAACTTTTTTCCGTTAACTAAAAAGGCTTATTCATCCTTTTTTATACCATTTTAATTTGGTGTTTTTGCATAAAAATGAGCAATTTTGATGTATTGATACTAAGATTGCTTTGATGTACAGATTATTACTTTTATTATTTTTGATAGGAATTATTTTTTCGAACTGTACTTCTAATCAAAAAATTGCTGCTTTAAAACCAGCACCCGATGATGCCAGTCCATTGGTTTATGACAATACAGCGTCTTTCGTTAGTTTACCCATTACCATCCAATTAAAAGATGTGGAAAATCAGTTGAACAAATTGCTGAACGGTTTAATTTATGAAGACAACAATATTGAAGATGACAACTTAACGGTTAAGATATGGAAATTAGCCCCCATCACTTTAGAAAATACAATGGAAGGAAAAATTAAAACCATTTTACCACTCAAAGCAACTATCAATTATCGGTATGGCATTGATAAATTTGGAGTTCAGTTGTACGATACCCGCGAAATAAAATTAGATGGAAAAGTAAACTTGTTGAGCAACATTGGTTTAACCAATTGGAAATTAAATACCAAAACCGAATTAAAATCGTTGGAATGGAATGATAGTCCAAGTATTACTATTGCTGGAAAAAGTATCGCCATTACTTATTTAATTAATCCAGCCATCAAGTATTTTAAAGCTGATATCGAAAAAAGTATTGATGATGGAATTAAACAATCGTTAGATTTTAAACCCAACGTATTGGAGGCGTTAGAAAAAATTTGCACACCAACCGAAATGAGCCCCGAATACGAAAGCTGGTTGCGTATTGTTCCTGTTGAGTTGTATGCCACCGATGCATTGTTAAAAAACAACAGTTTAAAAATGGAAATGGGTTTAAAATGTTACATCGAAACATTGATAGGACCAAAACCAGCAACAAAATTTGATAAAAATAAAATTTTATTAAAACCCGTTTCTAAAATGCCCGACAAAATAATTGCCAACATTGTCGCCGTTTCTACTTATGAAGAAGCCACAAAAATAATGTTAAAAAATTTTCAAGAACAAGAATTTGGTGGGGGAAAGAAAAAAGTGACCGTTAAAAACCTAGCAATATGGCATAAAGGAGGGAAAATGGTAATTGCATTAGATTTATTAGGAAGTGTAAACGGAACGGTTTATTTATCAGGATTTCCGCAATACGACGAAGCTACCAAAGAAATATTTTTCGACCAATTGGATTATGTGTTAGATACCAAAAATAAAATTCTACGGTCTGCCAATTGGTTGGCTTCGAGTTATATTTTAAAAAAAATTCGAGAAACTTGTCGCTATTCTATTAGCCCTAATTTAGAAGAAGGCAAACAAATAATGACGACCTACACCAAAAATTATTCACCAATGCCTGGAGTTTTTATCAATGGAACAATAGATGGCATTGCATTTAAAAAAATTCAACTCACCAACAAAGCCATTATTGCTTTTTTAAACATTAACGGAAAAGTGAGTGTTACCATTGATGGGTTAAAGTAGAAAATTCATTTTTATATTGAACGACAAAAAAATTACTGGTCTCTGCCATGTGGCATCTATTATCTTTAAACCAAACATCCGTTTACTGACGGACTAAACCTTTTTCATTACAAAAATCTTTTGCACTTAAGGTGGGTAATCAAGATTGTATTTCATTGTGCCGTGACTGTGCCGACATCTGCACATTATGTGCAAGGTTTGATGCAAGAGGTTCTGCGTACGGACAAGAACTTCACGCTTTGTGTGCTGAAATTTGTAAAGCATGTTCAGAAGAATGTGTTAAACACGCTTCTCCCCACACTAGTTGTAAAGAATGTGCTGACGCTTGCAAAAAATGTGCAGAAGTTTGCGAAGAACTTGCTTCAGTTAAAGCATAATTTATCAAAAAAAGCCTTGTTCCAATTTTAGTGCAAGGCTTTTTTATTTAATTTTTTTAGTGTGAATAATGTAACTTATAGTAAAAACTGTGTAACACCATGCCTTATTTATCAACTCACCTTTGTAAAGTGAAAATTAATTCACTAACTAAAACTAAATATGATGAAAACAAATTTACAAATTGCATGGATAGCAGCTTCGCTGTTTTTAATTCCAAACATAAATTTTGCACAAGCACCTAACTTAGGAACTGCTGCCGATTTTATTCTTTTTACTACTGATGGACCAGTAAATATGACGAGTACGAATCAATTAACAGGTAATGTAGGAACCAATAATGGAACCTCAACAACTTTTAATAACATAAATGGTCAACTGCACGATGCCGATGGTGTTACTGCACAATGTGCTGCCGATTTATTAATTGCATACAATCAGTTGAACGGTACTGTTCCTAATTTCTTTCCTTCTTCATTATTAGGAAATGGCGACACCTTAATTGCTGGAGTTTATTCTATTGCTGCTGCAACAACATTAAATTTAAACCTTTACTTAAATGCTCAAGGTAATGCTAATGCAGTATTTATTTTTCAAATAGCAGGACCTTTATCCACCAATGCTGGGTCACAAATAAAATTAATTAACAATGCAAAAGCTTGTAATGTTTTTTGGAAAGTAGAAGGGTTAGTTGACATGACAACAGAAACTTCAATGAAAGGAACTGTTATTGCCAACAATGCAGCCATTTTAATACACACGGGTTGCACTTTAGAAGGTAGAGCTTTATCTACCGCTGGAGCAATTACAGTGGATGGTATTTTAGGTTATACACCAATTGGTTGTGGAAGCCCAACACTTACAGGGCCAACTGCTCCTTCATTAGGTACGGCTGCTTGTTACGCAATTTTTTCTACTGATGGTTCTGTTTCTAATACTGGCATTACTACAATAACAGGAGATGTTGGAAGTAATAATGGTTCTGCAACTGGTTTTAATCCCTTGTTAGTAACAGGTAATATTCATCCTATTCCAGATGGATCTACCGCACAATGTGCAGCCGATTTATTGGTAGCTTATAATTATGTAAATGTATTGCCTTACGATATTGAATTAATGTTTCCTGTATTGCTTGGAAATAGCTTAGTGCTTACTCCACACACTTATTTGATTGATGCTGCAGCTCACCTTACCGATACACTTTTTTTAAACGCACAAGGTAATGCCAACGCAGTATTTGTTATTCAAATCAATGGAGCATTAACATCTAGCACTTATTCGCAAATTGTTTTAACCAACAATGCTCAGGCAAAAAATGTATATTGGAAAATTGAAGGTGCTGTAAGCATCAACAACTATTCTCTATTTTGTGGAACAATTATTTGCAATAATGGAGCTTTAGGAGCTTTAAACACAGGTGTTACACTAAATGGAAGATCACTTACTACAACAGGTGCAATTACTACTACTGCAATTACCGCCATAGCTAGTCCGATACCTGGAAATTGTGGAACGGTAGGTATTTCTTCACTTGATGATGAAAACGAAGCGATTACCATTTATCCAAACCCTTTTAGTACATCTGCAACCATTGTTTTAAATGATTTTTCTAAATCAAATACAACAGAACTAAGAATGTACAATGTGTTGGGAAAAGAAATGATGAACGTAGTTATTACTAAATCATCTACTACTTTCGATACCAGTAATCTTACTTCTGGAGTTTATTTTTATCAACTAACTGATAACAATAAAACCATCCAGTCAGGTAAATTGATTGCAAGGCAGTAATAACTATTGTTAAATATACTCAACCAAGCATTATTTTTTTCAATTACCAATTCACATTTACAAAGTAGTTCATCGAAAAGATAATCGTTTTTTTTTATTTTCTCCAAAAGCTTAGTTGTGAACATACTCTTTTTTTGTATCTTTATTTAACATTTTTTCGAAGTAAAATTATTACTTATTGTTTTTCAATCTGTTAGCAATGATTTTTCTTTTCAATATTGGTTAGTAAAGAATGAAAAACAACTTCCAACACACCGAAATTCTTGAACGCATTAACTATGCTTTTGTGGCATTGGATAAAAACTGGTGTTATACTTATATGAATAAAAAGGCAGGCGAGATTTTTAATCGCAACCCGCAAGATATGATTGGTAAGCATATCTGGACTGAATTACCAGAAGGTATTGGTCAGCCGTTTTATAAAGAATATTATAGGGCTATGGCAGACCAAAAATACATTTACCTCGAAGAATATTACCCTCCATCTAATAAATGGTTCGAAAATCATATTTATCCTTCACCAGAAGGGTTATCAATTTATTTTAGAGATATTACAGAAAAGAAAAAAGCAGAAGAAGAAATTACAGAGAGTGAATTGAACTATCGTTCGCTTTTTGAGCAGGCAAGCGATGCGATTTTTATTACCGGGACTGATTTTAATTTCATTGATATTAATACCAGCGGTTGCAAATTGACAGGTTATTCAAAAGATGAATTTATCAAACTCACACCGAATGATTTGGTATTTAAAGAAGATTTGAAAGCAAATCCATTCAAAAAAGATCAATTAAAATCGGGAAAAACATTCTCATATGAAAGGAGGTTAAAAAGAAAAGACGGAACGGCTGTAGCGGTAGAAGCCAATACAAAATTTCTTCTGGATGGAAGAGTAGTCACCTTTGTAAGAGATATTACCGACCGCAAAAAAGCAGAAGAAGAAATTTTACAAAAAAATAATGAATTCAAAGCACTTGCAGCATATTTACAAAACATAAGAGAAGAAGAGAGAAGAGAAATTGCTCGAGAATTACATGATGAACTTGGTCAACAATTAGCCGCTATTAAGATTGATGCAAAATGGCTAAACAAAAGAATAGTTGATGATGATAGTATAAAAAACAGAACAGATGAAATGCTTTTACAGATTGATGAAACAATAAAAACAATTCGTGAAATTACTTCCGAACTACGCCCCGAAATATTGGATGAACTTGGATTAAACACAGCACTCGAGTGGAAAGTTAAAAAGTTTTTTAATCGCACAAATATAAGATGTAACCTTCATAACGAATTGGAAGAATTAAATTTACCTCCGAAAACAGCTATCAATGTTTACAGAATAATTCAGGAATCACTTATCAATATTGCCAAACATTCTGAAGCAACCAAAGTAAACATTCACCTGAAAGTGGAAAATAAAAATCTAATTATTCTTATTTCGGATAATGGAAAAGGATTTGATTCCGAGAAAATAAAACAAAAAAAATCATTCGGTTTGATAGGAATGAAAGAAAGAGCAGAAATGATTGGAGGAAATCTCAAAATTTTTTCGAAAAAAGGAAAAGAAACAACAGTAGAATTGATAGTACCGTTGGCATAAGCATAACCTTAAGGAAATTATAATAGCCAAATACAAGCCTAGAGGTGTTAAATATTTATTGGAAATCATAATAGTTTCAGACGACCCCAGAGGGGTTAAATATTTATAGAAAATCATAATAGTTTCAGACGACCCCAGAGGGGTTAAATATTTATAGAAAATCATAATAGTTTCAGACGACCCCA
>Ga0100377_1001419_pt1 | contig 20690 bp, 22 predicted proteins | sample CryGeymeta201501_FD_83664 | JGI IMG/M metagenome (GOLD analysis project Ga0100377, IMG submission 83664) | Groundwater microbial communities from Crystal Geyser aquifers in Utah, USA - Crystal Geyser metaG 2015-01 | ecosystem: Environmental > Aquatic > Deep subsurface > Groundwater | place: USA...
GCCCCGGCGACCCGCAAGCCCCCGGAAAACAGGCCAGAAACACAAAACCCCCGCCAGCATCGCCGACGGGGGCCCTGTAAAGCAAAACGCCCAGACCGACTGGCCTGGGCGTTCAGAAGCTCCCCATTCGATCGCGTAGACCAACCGGGTCTATGGGAGACTCGTTGGTGTTCAATGACTCTCCGCCGCGCAGGTCAGCTTGATGACGGCGGTTGCGGGTTGCCGCTGCTGCCGGCGCCGAAAGCGGTGAGCGGATGAGACTTGCCCTGGCCCGCGGTTTACAAGGTCGCGCAGACCGCAAGCAGCACCACGCACACGGCGACCACGGCAACCAGACGTGCGGTCTCTATGGCGACACGGAGCACGAACCGGCAAGCCGAGTAGAGAATAACGAACAGCAGGATGGCTGCGAGAGCGTTCATGTCATGCTCGTGGGGCGCTGTTGGTGGTGCCACGGATGGCCACGACGTCCTCGATGTCGCGGTCGACCGTCATGACCAGGGAGTCCTCGTTGCCAAAGCCGGCCATCGAATCAGTAGTCCCCTTGTCGAGGCACGCCTCGCCCCTGGCCGCGGGACGAGCCAAGCACGCCGCCGGCGAGCGCACCGAAAGCGAAGTAGGTCATGGCGAAGAAGCTCGCGAGGTGATGGACCAGGGACGACTCGAGGGCCTGCACGTCGCTCTGGAGCACCACCCACAGGATCACCGCCGTCCCGATGATCAACGCCTTGTCACGGAGCCCCGACGCCCGAGCGACCGTGGCTACGATGACCCAGCCCACGATCCCCCCGGCGATCGCGCTCAACATCTCGGGAGTGAGATTCATGGCTCCGTCTCCTCTGGTGTCTCTGGTGCCGGCAGCCCCTCGTCGACAGGACGCGACTCCTTCGTGGCCGGTTCGACGGGGCCGCAGTGGAAGGGGGGGCCCGTCACCTGGACGGGTCCGGCCACGCCTTGCTTCGCTACCTTGGAGAACACTCCGCCAAGCAGGTCGTCGATCAGAAAGCGCTCAGGCCGAACCCCGAAGCTCTGCGAGCGCACCTCCTGCATCAAATGGATGATGACCTTCGGGTCGATGTACGCCACCTCGACGTCGTACTCCTTGGCCACATCCACGATCGCCAGCGCCATGATCTCGGCGCGCGTTTCGGCGCTCAGCGGTCGATAGACGAGGAAGCGGCCGATGCGTCCAACGATCTCTGGTGCGATCCCCGTCGCATGAAGCCGGCGCCGGCAGACGTCGTCCTCCACGGGTCGATTGCCGAATGCTTGGCGCGTCTCGAGCTCGGTGAGGATCGCCTTGGCGTCGAGGTTGCTGGTGAAGATGAACACGGAGCGGCGACAGTCGAGCTCGCGATCGCCCGCTGATCCCTCGGGCGTAGACAGACGCCCGGCGTCCATCGCATTCATCAGCACCCGCAAGATCCTTGGGTGGGCCTTGTCGATCTCGTCGAACAGCACGATGAGGCGTCCGCCGCTGGTGCGGAGCGCATCGACGAGCTGGCTGCCCTCGCCGTGGCCGACGTAGCCCTGCGGCGCGCCGAGGAGCTGGCTCACTCGGTGAGGCTCCTGGTACTCGGTCATGTCGAGTCGGAGGTACTGGTAGCTCTTCTTGTCGTCGTCGAAGTCGGCGAGGACCTCAGCCAAGACTTCAGCCGTGCGCGTCTTCCCAACACCGCTGGGACCGATGCTGAAGACCACCGCGGGCCGAGCCGGACTAGGTCGCGCACAATGCCGAACCACCGCCGCCGACAGAGCCCGCAGCGCATCGTCCTGCCCTCGGATACGAGCACAAAGCTGTTCGAACAGCTCGTCCTCATCGAGGTACATGGGGCGGTAGATGTCTCGGATCCCCTCGTGCACCGCCTCCATGTCGGTCAGCCCAGCAGCACCACTGCCCGGAGTGCCTCCGCGTGCGAGACTCCCATCCACCGCGAGCCCCGCACCGTCATCATGCATGGCGCTCTCCCGAACGAGCCCTTCGAAGGCCTTTAGGGCCACGAACAAGTCCCCGCGGACGGAGAGCACGAAGCGGGTCCTTCCCGGTCCTTCGCTGCGAGCGTTGATTTCCTGCCAGGCCGGCGAGGCCCCCACGTAGCTCGTGTCGGAGCCGATGTGGACCTCGCAGGTCGCGTCGTCGAGCCTGAGGAACACCAGGTCGGTCACCGGCGGCACGAACGCCGGCGGCAGCCCGACCCGAGGAAGCACAAGAAGGCCGTCGGTGATGAACTGGTTCGCCAGGTCGTTCTTCGTGGCGATGTCGAGCGCTGCGATGTTCACGTCTACCTCCCGTCGCTGGTCGAGGCCTGGTTCTTCTCGTACGCGGCGACGGCCTGCCCCTTGGCCTTGCTCTTGCCACACACCGAGCACCCAGGGTCGCGACGCCCCTTCAGCCACGCCGTGTCCATGGAGAAGAGCGCTTCTTCCTTGAGCTCACGGGCGAAGTCCTTCGGCGTCGACGGGAGGTCGGCGAGCAGGGCGTCCCAGAGCTGCTCCCCCCACTTGTACTCCGGGTGCGTACGAACGACGATGTCGTTGCGTCCCTTCATCCGACCGTAGAAGCGGCCGTAGTGGGAAGCCTGCCCACGCTCGAGGATCGCCACCGCGACCTTCAAGGCCACCATGTCGATGAACTGGCAGTCGATGAGCGTTCCCACCATGCCATCGAGGTTCAGGTCGTCGTTGGGCCCGGTCGCTGCCTCGGCCGCCTCGTAGCGCTCTGGAGCCACGCAGCGATAGCAGCCCGTCTCACGCGGAACAGACCAGACCACCCTACCGCCATCGCCACGTGCGTGGATGCCGATGAACACGGCCGGGATCCCCCGACGAACAGCCTCCTCGTTGACCAACGCCTGGGCCTCGAAGTTGTCCGTGCCGCCCACGACGAGGTCGACGCTGTCGAACAACTCGTCGAGCTCGCCCTTGGTCATCTCCGTGAAGCTGCGCGTGTACGACTTCACCTGCACAAGTGGATTGACCGCACGCGCGCGGCGCTCGAACGCCTCGACCTTGTGCAGCCCGACATCCTCCATGGTGTAGCTCGTGCGCGCGAGGTTCGAGACCTCCACCACGTCGAAGTCACAGATCTTGACCACGGCGGGGCTGAGCCGGACGGCCTTCTCCACCATGTAGCTTCCGGCGCCGAGCCCCACGGAGAGAATCGTCTTTTCGTGAAACGCCTCCGAGATGAGGCCCTTCAGCCGCTTCGTGTACTCGGCGTGAAGCGTCCGGCGCGAGCTCGACGGATCTACCGTGCCCTGGCGCTGCTCCCCGTCGATGTGGTGCACCTTGGCGTCGTTCAGTGTGGCCGCGCTCCCGTCGTCCTGGTGACGGAAGGCGTCCGCCCAGGCCGGCACCTCGCCGACGCAAGGCTCTCCCCTGCCGGCGACAGCGTCGCGGTTTGGGGTGTCCCTACCATCCTGCCGAACCTCCACGGTCGTCCACGACCCGCGCGTGACCTTCCACTGGAAGGTGTCTCCGACGTTCATGCTGACGCTCCCCGTGTAGCGGCGGTCGCTCACCCGCTGGAGCACCAGACCGGCCCCCGCCCAACTGCCGAGGCGAGGGTGACTGCCTCGTACTTCGACTTCGGCATCTTCGGGGGTCAACTTCGGCACGGTCACGTCGAACACCACCTCAGCCGGCGCTTCGGACGCCACTTCGGCGTCATCGACATGGTCGGGCTCGCTCTCGCCGATCGCGGCCAGCCACTCCGGGTTGAAGGGCCGCTCGGGGAACTCATCGACGTCGCAGACCAGGAACTCGGCGATCATCGGGGAATGGATGTCGTCCCGACTGCAGACCCAGGGGTTGATCACGACCGTGCCGTCGTATTCGAAGGTCAAGATCGGGATCGCGAAGAACTGCATCCACTCGTTGGCGCGGAACACCTCCTCCACGTAGCCGAGATCGCCCAGCCCCGGCCCCGACCTCCTCGACGGGATGCCGAACCCGCCGGGATGGCTGTGGAGGTCGCCGTTCCACAGCCGCATGCGCTCCTCCGGCAGCTCGAGATGGAACGTACGGCGCGCTTCGCCCCACTCGACATCGGGACTGTAGACGGCCCCGCCCGCGCGCTTGGTTCCTCCCTCGTCGAACTCGACGAGATCGAAACCCATGCGATCCTTCGGACCGAAGCCCTTGGCGCCCGATTCCGGAGGCAGCGACCCGACGCTGCGCAGCAGCGCATCGAGAGCCTCCGGCGTAAAGCACATCGGTGCCGGCGACTTCGGGGCGCCATGGTGGTGCCCGACGCGCCACTTGGGCACCGGACCGTTGTTCACGCGAGATCCCCGCGAGAGCCACCCCTTGCCGCCCCAACTTGCCTTGCTGTTCTTCTTGTGAGTCGTCATTCGTACTTGTCCTTTGGTCAGGGGTTGGGAAAGGTGCCGGTTTCCTTGAAAACCGAGAACGCGACCGTCCAGTACCGAGCCCGCTGGACCACCGTCTTGAGGTCCATCGAACTCTGCTGCGGCGAGCGCCCATGCTGAGAGTTCAGGCAGAGCAGGCCATCCGAGAAGACGTGGCCCGTGGTCACCTCAACGCCCGCGTTGGGCGCACCGCCACCGCTCCAGGGGTTCTTGAGACAGAAGGCGATGGCGTGCCTCCCGTCGAAGGTCGAGCGGTACTCCAGCTTGTAGAGCCTCTTGTCGGAGTCGCAGTCCCAGTGCTCCTCGATGAACACGGCGCAGCCGTTCTCTTCCGCGACAAGAGCACGTGGGTTCAGGCGCCTCATCATGCTCGCCGCCTGCGAGCTCCAGACGTTTCCAGGGCCCCTCGGTGCGCCAGCCGGCGCGGGCGTCGAGAAGAGATCACTCAGGAAGTCGAAGAAGGACATTGCTCGGGCCTCCGGCTAGGGGTTCGGGAAGGACCCGGTCTCCTTGAAGACCGAGAAAGCGGTACACCAGTAGCGAGCCCGCTGAACCGTGTAGTCGAGGTCGTAGGGGCTGCTCTCGAGGTCGCGGATGGTGTCGCTTCCGACGCAGAGGAACCCGTCCTCGGCCACATGGCCCTTGACGTACTCCTCGCCTGCGTTCGGTCGTCCTTCACCGCCCCACGGGTTGTACAGGCAGTAGGCCACTGCTCGGCGTCCGTCCCGCGTCGACAGGTAGCCGATCTGGTACATCCGCCCGTCAGGATCGGTGACGTCTTCGCGGAAGCCCACGTTGCCGCCATCGTCCATGACGTTGGCGTTCGGATTGAACCGCGTCATGATGTTTGCTGCTTGACTCATGTTGTGTCCTCTCGCTTCGGTTGCGCTGGCCCAGCAGGTCAGCAGCTAGATCAACGGCAGGGCGTCGATCGGACAGCGGTGGTGAAACGGGTGCCGTTGGCCACAACGCCAGCAGCGCTCGGGGAACGGCCGCGGGATGCAACCCCACGGGACACCATCGATGTCGCGCAGGCAGACCGGGTGGTACTCACCGGTGGGCGTGCCCTGGCGAGCGCGGCGCAAGGCGTCGGCATCGACGGCATACTGCCCAATGGGCGTTCCCTGGCGAGCGCGGCGAAGCGCCTGCGCCTTGATGGCAACATCTTGCTCGGCGCCGAAGGTGATCCGGCTGGGGAGCGGGTTGGAGCTCGGGCGGTTCATGTTTGCCTCCTTGTTGAATACCTGCATCGTCTTTTCCGTCAGACCGTTGTTGGGGTCTGCTCGATGAGGTTTACAAGGAGCGTGCCACGAGGCGTCGACGACCTTGGCACGAGCGCCGATGCGTCGAACAGCCCCGTAGTCACTGGGTTTTGGACCGATCTCCGGTGGCGGGGACTTCCCCCCGGGGAGCTAGCGACGAACCGTCCCGCGGCGCGGGACCGAGGCTCCAACGGATTCGGTTCTGCATCCGGCGGTAGCGAACCCGCAGGCAGCCACCCCTCTGTGCTTCGCTCGGCTCGGCATTTCCCTGGAGGCAGATAGCACAGCGATGCGCCCGCAGGAACGCCGGCCGACGTCCAATCGGCGCACGACACGGCCGGACGGCGGGATTGATTGCCCGATCTTCGCTGGGACGCCGGACTTGCTTCTCAGACCAGATCGCGGTCAGTGCCGCCGCGTCGCTCAGCGCTTTGGCATTGGGGGCAAGACGCGTCCCATTCGGGGAAGTAGGTCCATCAGCTCGCAGAACTCGTTGAGGACCTCGACGCCGCGATAGTACAGCAACTTCATTTCGTCATCGAAACGCAACGAGTCCCGGAAGGGCGGCGCACCAAGGTACTGCCCCGCGAGGAGGAGCAACAGACGCCGGTGTGCGCTTTCCTTCGTATCGACCTCCGAATACACCCCGTCGCTCGCCAATTGCTGCTCGATATGTCCGATGATGGTCTTGACGCAGGTCGCCATGGCGTCGAGCGCGGGAGAGCATCCGTAGAAGCACCGCGTGGGATCGGCACCCTTGTTCACGTCGAAGTGGGCGCATCGGCTCTCTGGATGTTGCCGCAGATACTCTAGATGCCCCTGACCAGTGAAGGACGAGAGTATCTTGGCGTAGTCGACCAGGTAGTCTGCGGTGCTCGCCTTGGGGTCGATGAACCAAATCTTGCTCCCGCTAGAGCCCTTCTCCACGAAGATGTTCTGCGCCACGATGTCACCGTGAATCAAGACCTCCGCGTCCCGGCGAGGCTTCAGACAGTCCAGCTTCCCGTCCGTCACTGCCTCCTTGATCTTCTCGTAGAGATGACCCGCATTAAAGTGCGGTTGGTTGTTGATGATGAGCGCGCGCGGCATCGTGAGAGCCTCGAACATCGGGTTGGCACGCACCCAGTCAGAGATCCGCTTCAAGACCTTCTCGACATGCGCAACCATCGACTTTCGCCAACGCTCAGCATCCACATCAGCGACGCCTTCAGCCAGCACTCTCTTGTGGCTTGCGGCAACATCGCCCAGACAGAGTTTCAGGTGACCGTTGGTTTCGTGGAAGCCGATCCTCTCGAATGCAAGGTCGCTAAGACTCTGCCCCGGCGCACGACCCATGCAGTAGATATGCGCCAAGCCAGTCTGCTCCTGCTCTGGTGTCGTCATGCTTGGAGGGAAAAGAATCTCGGGCATCTCAAGCGTGGCACGGACATTGCTGTCAGTGAGGAAACCGACCTCCTTCTTGAGGCTCTCCCTGTCTCCTGAGCTGTCCACCTTCCCAGAGATCTTCAGGAATGCTTCGCGGATCTTCCCGTGCGAACTCTGGTGCTCGGGGGCAGGTTCGTCCTCCAGTACTTGCCAGTAGACCGTCTCGAGGACGTTGCCGGCCAAGCCCCCGCGTCCAGCTCGCTTGTTGCTGCGATTGTGGATGTCCTTGGCCGCAGCCTCTACGTTGCGGCGGCTCAGGAGGGCTGTACGTCGCAGCTTGTTCACGTGCTCGCGCGATGACATCTCTGGACCGAGGCGGTCACGGGAGAGATCCTCGAAGACATACGCCCACCAGAGGAAGACCGTATCTCGGTACGTCCCCCGCACCCCGTGCGCTGTCGGCACATCCCCGGACGAGACTGGTTGCCCGCGTCCCCCACCGTGGTCCTCAAGGACGGGCGGGATCTCACTCTTCGCTATCAGCGGATAGGGCTTGAATTCGGACGTAACGAACGTCGTGGCGGTGAACCACGCGATCCGACTGGCGAACTCGGTTGGATCGAGAAGCTCAGCCACCTCCAGTCCGGAGGGGTATTGCTCTTTCGCGTTGAGGATGTCCAACAGGACCGCCATGTTCGTCGGACTCTCCCCCTCGAGCAGCAGCTTGGCAGCCTTCGCCTGAAGATCGAAGATTCGGATGGTTTTCAACCCATAGAAGTGTCCCTTGTTGGCATGCAACAGGAGCCTGGCGAGAGGAACGTACTTCTCCTTCTCCTTGTCCTTCTCCCTGTTCTCGCTCTCGTCCTGGAGCGCATTCTCGACCTTCGCCTCGAGCGGGAGTCTGACGACATAATCGCCACCCGCCTTGTCCTTGGTTCCGATCTCAATGCGCGCGACCATCTTGAACATGTCATCATCGATGATAGCCAGCACGCGACTCGGTTTCGGGTCCGTCATCTATCTGCTCCTCAGTGCGAAATCCGTGAACGAAGCCATCGAGCACGACGCTGAGCCACACGCATCTGGTGGTAGGTGGCCGTGCCTGGGGTCAATACAGCATCGAGCACGCCCCGCAATGGGAACAGGCTCACGCCGACCTGGCACCGTGATAGCGGTGGATGAAACAGCCTGCTCAATCGCTCTTCCTGTTCGTGAAGTGCTCGTTGTGCATGAGGCGCCCCAGCGATGGAGCGAGAGACGAGAACACAGCTGTGCCGGTACTGAGCCAAGCAGCGCAGGTCATATAGCCAGTCTAGCCTTTGCTCCGGGTTGTGCGAGTACAGCAGCACCTGTCGCAAAGAGGACACCGCGCTCCGGAGTTCTGGAGCGATCTCATCGCCCTCCCTTGTAGAAGACCACACCTCCCACCCTCCCACGCCGCCCTGCTGGTTGAGGACTTGACGCAGGGCATCGCCGACCGCTCGGTCGTCGCTGAGTATCAGGCCTTCCATGTTGGTAGCCCACCTTTGAGTTCGGCGTCGCCGATTAGACTCAGGACGCCAATGGCCACCGGCGCGAATCCATGTACGCGACAAAACCGACCCCTCTTGGGCAAGCCGACCGGAAGTGCTGGACGATGCACCCCCCAGGAGGTGAGTCGCATGTACGCTGCTCCGATCATTCGCCCGAGTCCCTCCCTAAGCCCGACCCCACGTTCCGCGACAGGGACCGGGGCGATTGTTGATCGCGATCTCGGCTGAGGCGGTCGAGCAGGCCTCTCACCTCTATTCGGCGCGGAGCCAAGTCCCTTGCCAGCCAGAGCAGAACCTCCGAACGACGCAGGGCGGCTAGAGACGTCTCGTCGTCGATCATGAAGAGATGAGCGATGCGCGTCCGTGCGGCCGGACACTTGCGATGATCACCCGCGAAGAAGTTCCAAGTGCGTGTCGAAGAATAGCCGTTCGAATCGGCGGTGATGATGGCGCACAACTCGAGGTACGACAGAATGGCGGCTGCCGCGCCGCCGACCACAGTGACGCCCTCTCCGCGAAGCCGACTCTTGTCCCGAACCCCTGCCGGGAAGTCGACTCGGCGCGCCTCACACCATCCTGCGAGGACCGACAGCGCATCCGAGCTGGCGGGCGGCGAGCTTTCCCCTTTTGCACCGCCACCTGGCGCCATCGCGTCGACGGGTCCCAGCGGTGCGCTCGGCGTATCCTGAAGGCGCGCCCAGGACGCAGCCTTCTTCAACTCCGCGCCGGAGTAGGGTGGGTTCGCAGTCACCTCAGCGAGCTTCTGGACGACGCCCTTGAGCTCGCGAACCTGCGCGTGACGGGCGAACCCCATAAGCTCCCCGAGTCCCTCCCGCGTAAAAAATCTCTGAGGCTCATCGGTGGGTCCCGCCTCCAAAACCTGGAGCGCAAGCGCGACTACGTCTTCCTCTCGCTGGTGCAGCGATGGGATGTCGAGGCGATGACCCTGAGCAAGACGCTGCCCAAGATCTTCACGCATCCGATCCCGCCCCTCGGGGCTCAAGGTGACGAGGAACCAGACGTCGATCGCTCGCTGCGTGGGAATCGCGACGTTGCCGAGATGCGGCGTGAAACGCCCCTCGTTGAAGACCCCAAGGAGGCGAGTCTGCATCATCTTCGGCGCCGTCCCAATCTCATCGATCAGGAGCGTGCCCTGGAGCGGCTGGCAGTCCGGACCGGGCGTTTGACCCGCAATGTCCGTGAGGTGAAGCACACCCAGCTTCGCGAGGTAGAAGCCGCCAGGCGGTGCCCGGCGCGTCGCTACCGGGGCCCTCACTGCGAGCAATGCGCCGTCCTCAGGCCTCACGTCGTACCACTGACCGGCGCCAGTGAACTCGGTGGTCCCAAACAGGGTGGAGGTGAAGTCTTCCGCGTCGTGACCAGAGAAGTTGACGAGATTGAATGGAGCGGCCCTTCGCTGAGACATTGCTTGGAGACTCGACGCAATGTAGTTCTTTCCGCTGCCAAACTCGCCCATCAGCACGACAGGCTTCGGGAAGCTGCCAGCGCCTGGCGTCTGGTAACCAATACGTTCGTCTCCCAACACGACTCGACGCATCTGACATGCCAGCCTCCTCATCGCCTGGGAGAATGCGCACAGGGAGGGATCCGAGATATGACCCCAGGCGATCAGCTTCTCTGCCAGACGATCCATCAAGCCGAGACCGCTCTCAACCCGCTTCGGCAGGTAATCCTGAAAGGAGGCATCACCGCCGCTACCCCGCCCCCCTTCTTTCACGATTCCCCGCACCTCGTGCGTCTCTTCCACGTTCGAGAGGATCAGCACCGGCACGTCGGGAAGACGCTCGCGCAGCCGAGCGAGAAAACGAGGTCCCGATGCTGCCTCGATTCGGCTCTCATCGCCAAAGAGGAGGTCCAGAAGTACCGCCGCGATCGGCCGGGTGTCCTGCAGCGCTTCCTCGATAGCGGCATCGAACCACGAAACGTCAAAGGTCCCGGTCGGCAGGCTGCCCATCTCGTATCGGTAGTCGGACGGAGGGCGAAGGAACGTGATCTCCAGGTTCATCCAGTCGTTCAGGCGGTGCTCCGCTGGGGACATGGGCGCGCGCTCAGAGGCGACGTCGAAGAGGTCTTGTCGCTTCGTGAGCTGGTCGTCGATCACCAGAACCCTCGTCCGGCCCTGGCGCCGGAGCCAACCGTCCGGCACACCGGCCCAGAGGGGGAAGTCGCACCCACCGACGATAGTGGGCGGGTTAGAACCTTCGGTAGACATCGACCAGCACTCCATGCAACTCGCTCAGCTCATCGACAGTCATCCTGTCCGCGGCCACCGCGTGCAACCCCTCCTCGAACGCGGAGAGCGCGGCTCGGACGGAAGCGACGAATCCTGCGATCCCCAGTCGCTCACGCATGCGAGCGCGATGGGCTGTCGCAAGGTCGTCCCATCGGCCAGGTTCCATGTGCGTCTTGAGTGCCCTCAGTCCCTCCTCGAACGGCGTGTACGCAGTCGCGAAGGCTTGCAAGTTCGACTCAACGTCCGCGCGGGTCTGCTCCCACCGCGCGAGCCGTAGGCGGGTGTCCGGAAACTCGTCGCTCCTGGCCTCGCCGGTCAGCACTTTCTGCGTCCCATCCTTGCGGTGGGCCTCGAATAGAGGTGCCAGGCCGTTGTCCAGGGCGGTGTGCCTCAACTGGCTACGCCGCAACATCAATGGATGGTCCCCCCAGTCAAAGATGCCCCGCAGCGAGGACGTAGAACCCGAGGCTCGCTTGTGCGACGAGCTCTCGGAGTTCGTCCCGGCTGCGGGGCACTCCCTTCCGCTTCTCCCCACCATCGGTCACCTCCCACGCCGCCCGGACTGCGTCACAGGCACGCTGGTAGACAGTCCTCGAAACGGCTTCGGCGTCTGCCGGCCCTCGTTCGATCCCGGCCGCGGGCAGCCAGCCGTACTGACGCGCTTCGTCCATGACCGCCTGGAAGCCCGGCGAGGTTACCGACGAAGCTGTCAACATGGTCCGAATCCGTTCGATCCCAGGCTCAGAGCTCCGAAGGCCCTCCCAGTACTTCAGCGTTACTACTCGGCTGCCAGCCGGCGAAGATGATGGTCGTGCGGCTTCGACCGCAGGCCTGAGCCAGCCGACGGCATCGTCGTGCTGCGTGTATCGGAATCCGTCGAGAAGGACTCCGAAGGCTAGCAGCGGCCCAATCTGGTCCGGCTTCGGTAGGAGAAAATCAGGAGGAGCGCCGCCGTCGCGAAACCACTCCAATACCCGAACGAGCGAGGCCTTCGCGTTCCTAACGGCCTCCGCGTTCCGTCGGATCAACGGAGGGAATCTCCAATGTCCCTCTGCGTCCACGCTGAATTTCGTGCCTCGGTAGTGGACGACTGGCGCCTTTAGCGATTTGCCCCATCGCAGAACATTTTCCAAGTCCGGATTGTGCCCGATCGTCCCAACGATCCCGACGGACGCCGTGTCATCGGTAGGCTCGAAACCGAATTCACGAACGATTATCTCGATCTCCGCACGGCGACTCCCTGCGTCGGGATCGACAATGCAGACACACTTACGGACATCCATTGTCTACGTCTCCACGGAGTTGAACGACAACACAAACTGCTCCGAGGTAACTGCAACCTCAAGGGTTCCCGGTTTGCAGTTCCATTCGCCGCTTGAGTGAATCACGACGTCGAGGCCTGAAAGAAGTTCGAAGCGGCACAGCGCGAGGGAGGTCCGGTGCAGAACACGCTCACAGCTACCCACCGCTCCAATGATCGCCGCTCGGTGCGCCCGGAGCCTCTCGCGTAGCTCATCCGCGCTCCCTTCTGCCTTGGCTTTGAAGTATGCCCGTAGGCAACAACCGTTGCTGGTGTCAACGACCATGTGATTGCACCGCCCGTCGTCGTTGCACGCTAGGAACAACTCGTACACCTGCTCGAGGACGGATCTCCTCGTTGCGTCATGCGTTGCTCTGTCGCTTAGCTCCGACCCGCGCAGGAGGGGAAACTTCGCCCAGCAAGGGTCGATCGCCACCTGCATGGGCAAACCACACTTCTTTGCCACCAATGACAGCAGAAGCGCGACGGTTCCGAGTCGAATCGGATATCCGGGCTCCCCATTGACGCTGGCCCAGCAGCCCTTCATGGACTCGTACGCAGCCTCGAGGCAGGGGTGGCTGCTGTTCGACAGCACTCCGGTCTCGATGGGTTCGATGCCCTCAAGAGAAAACATTCTTATGGCTTCGCGGGCGAAAACCGCACCGCTGCTCAAGCTCCCGTTCTCGCAGTCGTCGCTGATACCGTGCCCCCAGTGGCTTGGGTCAGCGAACGCCCAGAAGTCATCGAAAGTCAGTGCAGCGTCCAAATGGTAGGCCGCAAGGCCCGCGCTTCGGAGTACATACGTCAGCACGCGCAGATCCTGGGGAAGCTCCCTTGAATAGATTGCGAGGGCTGCACCGCGCAAGCCGGAGGCATGCATCGGATTGGCGGAAACCGTCAGCAGGTAGTTCCATGGCCGCGGCCAGGCCAGGTCTTGTACCCACGCCGAAAACCTGCTGAGGGACTCGGATTCAGAGTTCAGGTAATCCTTCAACCAACTGGAGGCTTCGCTCGGAGGTTCTGGGGCATTGGCCCTCACATTGGACAGTGCGGCAATGTAGGCTTGGGTCCCCTGATTAGCGACCTCCCAACACTTATTGTCATAGCGGACGGGCTTGAAACGCAGGTGCACGATCGCGTCTGGGTAGGAGGTATCGGCATCACCGTCGGTGAAGTCCATCAGCAGCGCCACAGGGGCGCTCTCGTGATGGTCCCTTGCTAGGTCTGCCAGCTTTCTAAGCAAAGCGGTAGACAGGCAGACTTCTTTCTGGAACTCCCTGTTGTTGGCCCGAACCACGGCTTCGAAGCGGGACAGCTCCTTGCCGGACAACCCATCGGCGTGGAAGGTAAACCACTCCTGGCTCTGCATGCGTCCCAAGGTGAGCCAGACGGATTGACTTGCATCTCGGAAGAGCGCCTCTATCGCTGGAGCATAGATCCACCACCACGGCTTGCCGGCTGGAGGCTCACTGACGGCCTGACCGACCTGATTAGCCTGGATGATCTGGTGCGCGGTTTCTCCATCGGCTTTATGTCGAACGCCATGGTATCGGTCGATACGCTGATAGAGCGAGAATCCAAGGCTGATCCAGTCATCACTACTTGGCATCGGCCGCCCCCACTCCCAACTGGGGAATCTCATGGGTCTCACCCAACCAGCCCCGGTAGAGCTTCCCGTCCGGCATGACAACGACATAGGGATAGCCCACGGCCGACTCTGTTCCGATCTTGAGGGATGAGAGGGCCACGCGACGACCGGCCGGGAGGAACTCGAATTCCCACTCCCGCTTCTCCCGAAGCGCCTCCCGCTGATCGCCGCAAAGCCGAAAGTCGTCCATCTCCAGCAGATCCTCGGCGAGTTGCGCTGCCTCGACGGCGTGGGCACGGCTATACTCGATGGGATTGCGGTCGGAGGTGCACTGGATGCGGTCGAAGCTGAACCGGAAGAGCTCGCGGACGTACATACTCTCGGCGCCGAGCGCGAAGCCCCAGTCGATGTAGCGGCGGAGGGCCTCCGCTGTGTCGATACCCCCTTTCTGCAACGTGAGGTTCAATCTGAAGGGCAATCCGCAATCGGCGAGGTGTGCTGCGATCTCTGCGGTTGAAGGCCGATGGGGGAGGACAAACATCTGGCGGTTCTGCGTCTCGTCGTGGTGATGCACCGAGAGATTCACGCAGCCGAGGCCGGCGGCCGCTAGCTCCATCGCGACGGTGTGTCCCTCGGCGTTCGCGACACGATCAAGGAGACGAGACCCGTTCGTGTAGAGAGCCTTCACCTCAAGGTCGGAGTACTGCTTGATCTCCTCAAGGACGTCTAGCACGCGGGAGAGGACGAGCAGCGGCTCGCCGCCAGTGATGATGACGCGGCGACCGCCCTGCGCGTGAAATTCGGACATATGACGCCGGACCGCGTGAATGAACGTCCCGCCGTTGGCCCCATGCGCCTTGAAGGTCGCTTCCTGCACACAGAAGGGACACCGAGCGTTGCACCCGACGGTCACCATGATGTCAATCTGCTCGGCTCGGTCAATGGGACCGGCGCGGTAAGGCACACCTTCCTGGCGCGCAGCTGCAGCGGGCGTGTCTTCACCGGCTGGATGTGAAGGGGCTCGTCGATGCGTCATTCGGTCAGTAGCTCCGTGCGGCCAGCCCGCCGTACCATGAGACGGAGCGCTATGCGGGAATCGCCGTCACTGTCGAACTGGATGGGACCCATCGCACCCTCGAATGGCGACAGCGCGACAACTTCGGCCTTGCCAGGTGTGCGCCCATCGTTTCGAGACGCTGCTGCCGCGATGGCCAACAGAGAGTCGTGGCAGAAGCCGGCGACCTGGTAGGGTGGTCTATCATGGCGATCCGCATACGCTGAGCGGAAGGATTCGACCGCTTGCACGTTGGACTGCCCAAGCTCAAGCGGCGTGCCGTCGAACACGATGCCGTCCGCATCTGCCCCGAGCGCGTCAAGGACGACCGGATTCGCGAAGCCAATCTCCGAGTAGACGGGTAGGTCGCGATTCGCCTCACGCAGGTGCCTGAAGATACCGATAAAGGCTGGGCCGTATCCGGTGACGAAAACAGCCTCAGGCCCCTCGGAGAGGACACGTTCAACCAGCGTGCGCGAGTCGGCCTGCGTCAGCGCGAACGGTTCGGCAGCCGTGACGGTGACACCCGCGTCTCGGACGATTCGGACGAATTCGTCCTTGTTGCTCTCGCCGAAGTCATCGTGAACATAGAGGACCGCGACGCGTCGGTAGTGCTCCGCCATGTGGCGCGCAACAGGCTCGACGAAGTCCTCGGTCGTTGGGTAGACGCGAACGACGTTCTGGGTGCCCGTGGGCAGCCCGCTCAGCGCGGTTGTGGTGACGATCGTCAGGATTCCCTCGCGTTCGGCGATCGGAACGATTGCGCTGCCGACCGAACTCAGCGCCGAGATGATCGCGTCGGGCCGCCTGCGCGCGAGCGTTGCCTGCAACGCGGTGACCGCCTCCCGTGGCTGGTTCTTGCTGTCGATAACCTCGACCTCGACTCGAACTTCGCCTCCATATCGGCGCTCAATCTCGTCTCGGGCGATCTGGATCCCATTGTTGCAGTACTCGCCGAGCGATGCCCCGGGGCCCGTCATGGGCAGAACCGCAACGACCGTGATGACTCCGTCGTCACCTGCTGTCCGCTGCGACCAGACGATGATTGCTGCAACCGCAGCGATCGCGACGATCGCACCGACGATCCAGGCCCAGGGTCTCTTGTTGGATTCCGATTTCATTGTCTATCCTCTATGTCTGGGTCGGTTGCGCCGCCGGGAAACCGATCCAGAGCTTCCTGGACCTGGTGCGTGGTTGCCAGTCTGCCGTAAGCCATCTGGATCGTCCGAAGGGTTGCGAGATGCGATCGCTCGTCGACGCCCCCTGTGGCGTCAATAAGGAATACCACGTCGAAGCCGCGGAAGAAGGCGTCGTGAGCAGTTGCCTCACAGCAGATGTTCGTGGCCACTCCCGTTACGATGACTTCGCGGATCCCGGCCACTCGCAGCAACGTCTCCAGCGGCGAGTCGAAGAACGCGCTGTAGCGGTACTTGGTGATGACGTGGTCGCCGGGGGCGGGGCCGAGGTCCCTGTGGATATCGCTGCTCCAGCCGTTGGCGGGCAAGAATGAGGCCGGGTCGCGCAGAGCACGCATAGTGGCGATCGTGTCAAGGTGCGCGAACGGCTCGATGCAAACATGACGCGTGAAGATGACCGGCCGGGTCCGCTGACGGAATGCCTGCACAAGGGCCGATACTTGGGGCAGAATTGCGGGTCCACCCCAGACGGGAAGCTGCCCTTCGCGATCAAGAAACTCGTTCTGCATGTCCAGCACGAGCAAAGCAGGCGCGCAGAACTGGGGGGCTGCGACATCGGAAATCCCGAGCGACTGAGTCCAGTCGCGAAGGCTCCGGTCGAGTTCCTCGGCCGACTGGAATGCGGGCTTGGACGTGCTCATGATTTCGGCTCCCGTCGCCCATCAAGCGCCACTCGCACATCGCGAGCGAGCGCGGCCAAGAGTTCGTCGGCACCTGCTTCAAGCTGCGCAAGCTGGGGCCCGAGCCCCGAAGGAACGCGGTCGCCGCCGCGCGCTACCTCCCGCAGCGTGAAGAGGTACAGAACCCGAGAAGACGCACAGGCCGGGTCGCCGAGGCGCTCCGCGATGGCCGCAGCAGCTCCTCTCGGGTGGTTCTGGTAGTAGCTCAGGACCAACGGGACAACCTCCTCTCGCCTGCCGCTGAGAAAACCCAAGACCTCAGTCCTGTCAAGCAACGCGGAGTGCGCCAGGAAGAACAACATCGAGAGCTTCGTGTTGAGGTGGGGCTCCTGCTTCCAGAGCCTGCTCACGGCCTGTTGCAGCTGGTCGTTCGCAATCGGTCTCGCAACATTTACGGCGAGGCGACGAAGGGACGGGCGGGGGGCGCTCAGCATGGACTGCAGCCATGGTCGGTCGTCGTCTTGAACCAGCTTGCGCAGCTCATCGATGTACGGCAGACCCGCCATCGCCCAGGCGTCCTCGTCCGTTGGTAGGAGCCCCTGTCGCCAATGATCGATGGCCTCTTCGCAGTAACGCGCGACAGCGAGGCCAGCGTGGCCAACGAACAGGAAGGTGGGGGTTGCAGGGGCGGGAAGTCGTGACGACAACCCGGCCTCGGGCTCGTCCGCGAGGAGGACGCGACTCGATCGGAGTGTAGCCATGGCCCACGCGAGCCGCTGCTTCTGCCCGCCGCTGAGAAGGCCGGCCCGCTTGCGAGCGGGAATGTCGGCCGCCCAGGACGGGAACGCCTCGTGGAACGTCGCGGCCCCATCCCGGCCGATTGCCAGGCGGAGGTTCTCGCCGACCGTGAGGTCGGGGAAGACGTTGTCGCGCTGGCGCATCGACGCCAACCCGCGCAGTGAGCGCTCATGCGGGGGTAGCGCTGTCACGTCCTCCCCACCCAGCGAGATCGTCCCGTTCTCGATGCGCGCGGGGTCTAGACCCGCGATCGCGTTGAGCAGCGTGCTCTTGCCTGAGCCGTTCGGCCCCGAGATGCAAACCGTATCACCTTCGTAGATATCCAGGTCGAGGTTCTCGAGCACCCTCCGGATGCCAACCTTCACCGTGAGGTCCGACACACGCAGGAGAGGAACGGCCCGCTCGCCGCGCTCAGCCCGGCGAAGTGTGGTGAACTGGAGGTTAGACATGGCTTCTCTCGATCTCCTCAAGCCGACCGTGGTTCAACTTCCAGACGCGGTCGGCGAAGCGGGAGATGGCGTCGTGTCGATGCTCGACTACGAGGATCGTCTTGCCGTGCTTGCTGCACAAGCGGCCGAGATCATGAGAGAAAGCTTCGGCCGCGTCAGCATCAAGACCTGCCAGCGGCTCGTCCAGTAGTAGCAGGCTCGCCTCCATCTGTAGCAGGCGCGCCACCGCGACCCGCTTCATCTGCCCAACCGAGAGCATGTCGCACGAAGACTGTGCCCGATCAGCCATGCCGACGGTTGCGAGATTCTGATGCGCCCGCTTCCGCGCCATGCGCTCCTGGCGCAGAACCGCTGGCAGCGCTAGGACGGCGAGAATCGGGTTCTGCCCGAGCATCCCCGCGGTCCCCGCCAGTACGTTATCGAGCACTGTCATCGACGGGAACAACCGGATGTCTTGCCACAGGCGACCGAGGCCGAGTCGTGCCAAGCGCTCTGGAGACGACCGGACAGCGTCGACCCGCCGTTCGCCGAACTGCAACTCGACCGAACCGCGGTCCGGCGCAAGGTGGCCGGAAAGGACGTTCAGGAGCACCGTCTTTCCCGAGCCGTTCTCCCCGCCCAAGAGCGCCAACTCTCCAGGGCGAAGGTCGAACGTGACGCCATCGAGAACCGTCTGGCCGCCGAACGCGATCTTCACGTCGCGCAACATCGCACGTGCGGAGGCCGCCGCACCGCGCGTTCGCGCTGCCTCGTTGAGCGCCATCTCCATTGTCGTTGCAGCTTCCATCCTGTTCACTCGTACCGGTACTGCCCCGCGAGTCCTTGTGGCCGCAGGCGCATGAGGACAAGCAGTAGCAAGCCGTATGCCAACAGGCGGAGGTTTGCCGCGAAGGCGTCCGGAAGGGCGGCGAATCGCAGAACCTCCGGAATCGCGATCAGGGTGAGGGCGCCTACGAGAGGGCCCCGAAGGTTTCCTGTACCCCCAACCACGACCATGCTGAGCATGAGGATCGACTCGTCGAGACTGAAGGACGTAGGGTCGATGTATGAGGCGTAGGCCGCGTACATCGCGCCGGCGACTCCGACGAGCGCCGACGCGACGGCAAAGGCCTCGACCTTGAGCCGGCGAGCTGGGATCCCAAGGGAGCGCGCCGCCAGCTCGTCGTCGCGAACAGCTTGAAGCGAGCGCCCAAAAGGACTTCGCGTGAGGAGAAAGAGCATGCCGATGCATAGCGCCACCATAACACCATAGGCAGCCGACATGCTACCACTGGTGTCGAGCTCGATACCCCAGGTGACGGGCTTCGGGATTCCAGACAGGCCGAAAGGCCCTCCCGTCAGATCTACCCAGTTGTAGAAGATCGCGAACAGAGCCACCTGAACCGCAAGGCTCATCATCACGAAGGCGTCTCCCCGAAACCTCCAGGCTGGAAGCGAGACGAGGAGGCTCAGCGCACCCCCGGCCACGCCGGCCCCCGCAACGGCCGGAAGGAACCCGACACCCAGCTCGGTCATCAGCAGCGACGAGGTGTAGGCACCGAGGCCAAAGTAGGCGGCGTGCGCGACCTGCAGCAACCCTGCGTGCCCGACCAACAGGTTCAACGAAGCGGCCACCACGAGGTAGATCTCAAGCAGGATGAGCAAGTGTAGGAAGTAGCTCATGCCGCGTCCTCCACGCGGATGGTCCTGCGCGCGGTGAGGCTTTGCAAGCCGCCCGGGGCGAACACGAGGAAGATCGCCAACAACACGAACGTCGTCGCGTCCTCCCACCGCGCCGAGAAGTGCCACACCACCTGGGCGCGCAACACGCCGAGCAGGAGGCCCGCGACAGCGGCACCCGTGAATGAGCCGCGGCCGCCGACGATCGTCGCGGCTACACCGATGAGGACCGTGTGCATACCTGCGTTCGGGTCGAACCCGACGTCGCGGGCGGCTGCGAGTGCGGAGATCGCCGCCAGGGCGCCGCTTAATCCGAAGACTGCCCACCGAAGCCGTCGGACGTTCCGGCCTAGCGTCGCCAGCAGCGAAGGGTTGCTAGCCATCGCGCGAAACTGAAGGCCGACCTCTGTCCATCGAAGCCACGCGAAGGTGCTGGCGAGCGCCGCAGCCGCGACCACCACGACCATGAGCTGGCCAGTCGTCGCCCGCAATCCTGCGACATCGTAGACAGTATCGACGCCCGTACGGAGAACCTGAGCGTCGTTCCCCCAGACCAGGACAACGAGTTGCCCCACGACCAGAAACGCCCCCAGCGACGAGATGAAGTGGATCTCGGGCGGAGCGCGCTTCCGTTCGAGCGGCCAGTGCACGAGCCCCTCTGCCCCCAGCCCGAGCGCTATGCATGCCAGGATCGCCAACCCAACGCCCACAAACCACGGCATCCCGGCGTGGAGCGCAGCGAGCAGGACATAGGGTGCCACCGCATAGATGGCCCCCAGAGCGATGTGGAAGACCCGCGTCGTTGAGTAGACCAGCGAGAAGGCGACCCCTACGACCGCGAGAAGCAGACCTTGTATGACGCCGTTGAGGAGGGACTGAATCATCTTCTCGCGCAACTCCGATGCAGCTAGGGCACACGACCCATGCGCTACCCTTGCACGACTCGTGCCACGCGTCGACGCGCTGGTCCCCTGCCCAACGCTTCGCTGCGATTGTCCCCGTCCCCGCCCCCCGGCCCTTTGCCCTCCTGAGAGACCGCTCACAAGAGGAGGTGCACGCCGATGTCCGAGATCATCATCTGCCCAACGGGGCTCACGGGACGCATCCGGGGGATGAAGGTCCGCGAGGAGCGGATCCTCGCCGACCGCAAGCTGGCCAAGGCCGGGGGCCAGGTCGATGAGCTGCTCGCCGCCTGCTGGGAGGAGACCGTCGATGCCGGGCCCTACGACTTCGGGGAGAAGGA
>Ga0100377_1001422_pt1 | contig 20657 bp, 12 predicted proteins | sample CryGeymeta201501_FD_83664 | JGI IMG/M metagenome (GOLD analysis project Ga0100377, IMG submission 83664) | Groundwater microbial communities from Crystal Geyser aquifers in Utah, USA - Crystal Geyser metaG 2015-01 | ecosystem: Environmental > Aquatic > Deep subsurface > Groundwater | place: USA...
TAGTACGGGATGCTCGACCCTGTCTGGAAGGTGTAGGGCAGCGGCACATCGCCGTTGCTGCCGCGCACGTACACCGTGAAGGCCGGGCTGCACGTGTCAGGCACACCGTTCTGGTTGTTCAGGGCCAGGCAGACCTGGCCAGGGCCACAGTCGGCCGCGACGGTGCAGCTGGCGTCGTGGACGGCGTAGTCCCAGATGCGCACCATCGTGGTGCCAGAGCACTCGCGGGAGTCACAGCTGCTCAAGCTGTTGTTGTCGCAGAAGTAATAACCACACGCTGGGCACGCGGCGCCCGGCGCGGGCTCCAGCGGCTCGTTGGAGCAGCTCAGGCAGCTGTTCAGGCCCGGATCGGTGCATGTGGTGGTGTTGCCGTTCTGGCACTCGGTGGTCCCGCAGATGCCGCACAGCGTGCCCGGCGCCAGGCCGGAGATCGCCCCGCAGCCGCCGCAGGCGTTGAACGGGGCGTTGTTGCACAGCAGCCGGGTGCGATCGAGCGAGCAGGTGTACGTGCCGCACTCGCCGCACCGGTCACCTGGGCTCTGACCGGCCAGATCACCGCAGCCGTTGCAGGCGTTCAGGCCCGTATCCTCGCAGTGCATCGACTCCTCGGAGTCGCAGACCCAGCTGCCGCAGTCACCGCAGTTCTCGCCCTCGGTGCCCGGCAGCGGATCGCAGCCACCGCAGGAGTTGTTGCCGCCGTCGACGCACTGCGTGTTGCCGCTGACACACTGGTAGCTGCCGCAACGGCCGCACGGGGTGCCGACCGTGTTCAGGATGCTTCCGCAGCCGCCGCAGGCGTTGTAGCCTGGATCGTTGCAGCGAACCGCGCCGGTGATGTTCGGGTCGCACTCGACCCTGCCGCACTGGGCTCCGCACACGTCGCCGATCTGCGCGCCGAGGTCACCGCAGCCGCCACACGCGTTGAGCGGCGTGGCGCCGGTGCAGCGGAGCGACTCGAGGTCGGTGGAGCACTGGTAGCGGCCGTCGTTGCAGGGGCCGCAGAGATCGCCGGGCGAGGCGGCCAGCATGTTGCAGCCCCCGCAGATGTTCCGGCCCGGATCCTCGCAGTGCAGGGTGTTGCCATCGGCGCAGGCCCAGCGGCCGCAGTCGCCGCACGCGGTGCCCAGCCTCTGCTCGTCGGCCACGATGCCGCAGCCGCCGCACACGTTGACGTTGCCCTCGGCACACCGCAGCGTGTTGAGCCCGGAGCACTCCCACCGGCCGCAGGCGCCGCAGCCGCCGCCCGGCTGCGCCTCGAGGTCCATGCAGCCGTTGCAGGCGTTCAGCTCCCGGGCGCCGACGCAGTCAAGCGTCCCGCCCGCGTTGCACGCGAACTCGCCGTCGTTGCAGGCGCCGCAGACGTCGCCGGGCTGGGCGGGGAGCGCGCCGCAGCCGCCACAGATGTTGCTGACGTCCTCGTCCACGCTGCCGTCGCAGTCGTCGTCGACCGCGTTGCACGTCTCGTCCACCGGCTGCAGCACGGGGTTGCACGCGAGCACCTCGTTCTCGCAGCGGTAACGGCCCGTCTTGCAGCGGCCAGGCTCAGAGGACTCGCAGGAGGTGCCGACCAGCGCGACGTTGTCGGTGATGCCGTCGCAGTCGTTGTCCGCGCCGGCGTTGTCGCACGCCTCCGGCTCCGGCGGCACATCCCCCTGACAATCACCCCACACCAGCGCCTCGCCGTCGTCCCGGAAGCACCGGCGCGACCCCATCAGGCACTGCCCCACGCCCGCCGCGTTCGGCGGCCCGGCCTGGTAGCAGTCCTCCTCGGCGCCCTCGAAGGGGCACTCGCACAGGGGGTCGATGGTGCCGTCGCAGTCGTTGTCGATCCCGTCGCAGCGCGCGGGCTGCTCCGTCTCACCGAAGTTCGAAGGGAGCGTCTGGCCCGTGCAGGTCGTGGGGCTGCTGACCGGGAACAGGCCGGCGGTGCAGGTCAGGAAGCCCGCCTTGCACCCTGTCGACGGATGGCCGAGTTCGCTCGGCTCACCCGTGTAGCACGGCATCCGCAGGGGGTTGTTGTCGTCCCCCTCGTCGGTCATCTCGTCGCAGTCGTTGTCGACGCTGTCGCAGACCTCTGGCGCGTCCGGGTTGACGAACGCACGCGTGTCGTCGCAGTCGATCTGATCTTTCTTGCAGGCCAGGCCGTAGCCGAACTGATCGCCGTCGCTGTCGATGCAGCCGCGCGGCAGGTCGTTGTTCGTGCCGTTGTTGTCCGTGGCGTTGTTGTTGTTCGTCCCGTTGTTCGTGCCGTTGTTCCCCGCGTCGTCCTCGCCGCCGACGTCCTCGGCCGGGAGCGGGCCGTACTGGGCGGCGTCGAAGGAGAGATTGCAGGCCGACAGCGCAAACGCGCCCCACACGAGCAGGAGGGCAGCGACGCCGGAGGTCTTGATGGCTTCAGGCAGCATGGTGCGATGGTCCAGGCGATGCATTCAGAACGTCCCTCCGACCGACACGCCCGCAGCGCTGTCCGTCCACAGGGGGGCGATGATGAGGGACTGGGCGGCGTCAGCCGGCGCCGCCGCCTCGGGGGCGGCCTCGAGGCCGTCGACGGCCAGGTACAGCAGCACGCCTCCGGCCGCGGCGAGCACGCCGCCGCCAATGTAGAACGCCGTGGCGACCAGCTGGTCGCGGTCGATCTGGTTCTGGAGCGCCTCGGTGCGCGCCGCGTTCCGGCGCGTCTCCACCGACTGGAGCTCCGAGATGGGGTCGGCCAGCCCGTTGTCCACGAGCGCGGCCCCGATGAGCAGGCCGCCGCCGAGCACGGTGGAGCCGATGCCCGACCAGAACAGCGGATCCTCGACCAGCCCCGGCTCCTCCTTCGGACCCACGACCACGTCCGGCCCCTTGGCCCGGTCGAGCGCCTCGCGCCGCGCCCGGTTCTCCGCGGTGACGACCCCCAGCCCCACCGACCGCGAGCTCAGCGTGCGCGCCTCGCGCGCCTTGAGCGCCGGCATCACCACCGGCAGCCGCCGGCCGATCTCCGCCTGCAGCTTCTCAGGCAGCGTGCCGTCGGCCACCGCGCGCTGGAAGTAGTCCGCGGCCTCGGCCAGGTCGCCGAGCTCCTCGTAGGAGCGGCCGATGTTGTAGAGGATGATCGGGTTGGGGTCGAGGTCGTAGACCTCCTTGAGCTTGTTGAGCGCCTCGCGGTACTGGCCGGCCTTGAAGGCGTCCAGCGCGACGCGGAACATGCCACGGGCAGCCTCCTTGCGGACCTCCTCCGACGACGAGGACCCGCCTGCGGCGGCGTCTTTGCCTTTCCCCTTGCCCTTCGGCTGTGAACAGGCCACATCGGCCAGCGCGGTCAGCGCGACGCAGGCGCAGAGCGCCGCGAGCAGGATCCGCACCGGGCCGCCAGGGCGATGAGAGGGGCGACTGCTGTCAAACATCGTGTTCTCCACCAACCGGATGGCCCGTTGCGGGCACAGGTGCGCGCGGCCTTGCCGCCAGATCCGTGTCCCTCCCGTGATTCCGGGTCAAGGCGACGAATTCGCGGCTCACGGTCAAGGACGCTCCACCGCCCACAGTAGCAGAACCCGAGCCCGCTTGAAAATCGACTTGGCATCATCGCGGTCGGCGAGGTTCGGCCAGCGCCGAGCGAACGCCCCGCCCCCGTCGCACCGCGCGGCACGCCGAGATGTGAACCTTGCTTGATATGTTGATATTCGCTGGGGTCGGGTCGCGATACTGTGTAAATTCAGGAACGTATCGACGCCGGATCAGGCCGGGCGATGGGGGCAGTCCGCGACGTTGCAGGTGCCGTAGATCTCGAGGCTCCGCCGGGTCACGGTGAAGCCGAGGTGCTGCGCCTGGGTGTGGATGCGATCAACGATCTCCTCGTTGTCGAACTCGAGGATTCGGCGGCAGTCCACGCAGATGAGGTGATCGTGCTGCTCCTTGAAGAACTGGGGATCGAATCGGGTCTGGCCGTCGTCGAAGTGGCGCGGGTTGGCGAACCCGTGCTCAACGAGCAGCTTCAGGGTGCGATACACCGTGGCGTAGCCGACCCTCGGAGACTCCTTGCGGACCTCGGCCAGCAGCTCATCCACGCTGATGTGCTTGTCGATCTGGAAGAACGCGCGCGCGATGACGTCGCGCTGCCACGTCGATTTGAGCCCGGCCTCCTGGAGCCGGCTCCGGAACGCGTCGAGGACTGCCTCGTTTCGCATGTGGGTCGGGTTGGCCACCCTGCTGCCTCCCTTTCGATCGCTGGCCGTGCCAGGCCACAACACCCAACACGTTCGGATCGCGAACATCCGACTTTAGGGCGAAACACGCTGTCGTCGCAAGGGGGGCGAACCGCCCGCCTCTCCCCGCTTGTCCGTCCCGCCCTCCTCTGCTACTCCTCTCCGCCTGAGAACCGCCAGGCCCACCGCCTCACCGACGCCGGAGCCACCATGAATCGCCGAGCTGCGCCACCGCCGCGCCGTCACTCCGCTGCTCTCTCGCGCCGCGCGCTGGGGCTCGCGCCGGGCTTGATCGCCCTGGGCCTGCTCACCGCCTGCGCCGCGGCCCCCGAAATCGCCGACGAGCTTCCCGTTGATCCCGTCCCGGCCGACTTCAAGCTGTCGTTTCAGGCGGGGCTGCCCGTCCCGGATCTGGCACCTGTTCGCCTCGATCCTGAGACCGTCCTCATCGAGGACGCGACGATCTTCACCGGCGCTGGCCCGCGCATCGAGCACGGCTCGATCCTGCTGGTCGCCGGCCGCATCGTCGAGGTCGGCCCGGGGCCGATCACGGCCCCGAAGGGCACGGCGCGCATCGACGCCGCTGGCCGCTTCATCACGCCCGGCTTGATCGACTCCCACAGCCACCTCGGCGTCTACCCCGCCCCCACGATCGAGGCGCACTCGGATGGCAACGAAGCCACCGGCCCCGTCTCGGCCGATGTGCGGGCCGAACACTCCCTCTGGCCGCAGGACCCTGGCCTGCAGCGCGCGCTGGAGGGCGGCGTGACCACGGCGCAGATCCTCCCCGGCTCGGCCAACCTCATCGGCGGCCGGGGCGTGACCATCAAGTTCCACCCGGCCATCTCCTCTCGTGCCATGCGCTTCCCCGACGCGCCGTGGGGCCTGAAGATGGCCTGCGGCGAGAACCCCAAGCGCGTCTACGGCAGCAAGGGCGCCCGCCCCTCGACCCGCGTGGGCAGCATGGCCGTCTGGCGCACCGTCTTCCAGCGCGCGGCCGAGAACCGCGCCAGCCTCGAGGCTTTCGAGAAGAACCTCCTGCGATGGAAGGCCGATCCGAAGGCCCTGCCCGCCGCTCGACCCATCCCGCCGCCCCGTGACCTGTCGATGGAGACGCTCGTGGCGGCGATGGACGGTGATATCCTCGTCCACGTCCACTGCTACCGCGCCGACGAGATGATCCAGATGATGGAGCTGGCTGGCGAGTTTGGCTTCTCGATCCGATCCTTCCACCACGCCGTCGAGGCCTACAAGATCCGCGATGTGCTCGCCGCCTACGACGTCGCCGTCTCAACCTGGGCCGACTGGTGGGGCTTCAAGGCCGAGGCCCACGACGCCATCGTCGAGAACGCCGCGCTGATCAGCGTCGCCGGCGCCCGCGCGATCATCCACTCGGATTCGGCGATCGGCATCCAGCGGCTCAACCAGGAGGCCGCCAAGGCCCTCTACCGCGCCCGCGACGCCGGCATCCCCGTCACCGAGGAGGACGCCATCCGATGGATCACCGCCAACCCGGCCTGGGCCCTCGGCGTCCAGGATCGCGTCGGCACGCTCGAGCCAGGCAAGATGGCGGACGTGGTGGTCTGGTCACGCCACCCGCTGAGCGTCTATGCCCGCCCCGAGCTGGTCTTTGTGGACGGCGTCCGCGAGTTCGACGCCGCCGCCGCCAACCCCCCATGGAGCGACTTCGAGGTTGAGCCTCTGCCCGCGTCGGCGGACGCCCCGTCAGGCGAGGTGCCCCATCCCCCTGCCCTGCGAGGTGGCCGATGAGGATTCAAAGGACGCGCTGGCTCCCGATCGCGCTGGCGCTCGGCCTCCTGCTGACCGTCGCGCGCCCTGCGCTGGCCCAACCCCCGATCCTGATCGAGGGCGCGACCGTCCACACCGTCTCCGCCGGGGTCCTGTCGCCAGGCTGGGTGCTGATCGGCCCCGACGGCCACATCGCCCGCGTCTCCGCCTCCCCGATCGAGCCGCCGGCCGGCGCCGAGCGCATCGACGGCCGCGGCAGCGTCCTGACGCCCGGCCTCGTGGCTGTGCAGAGCGCGCTCGGCATGGTCGACATCTGGGCGGTGCGGGAGAGCAACGCCGCCGCCGTCGACAACATCTCCATCAACGCCGCCTTCCGCGCCGCAGACGCCTTCAATCCCCGCAGCGTCGCCCTCGCGGTGAGCCGCGCCGAGGGGCTCACCTCCGCCCTGATCGTGCCCTCCTCCGGCGTCGTCCCTGGCCAGTCGGCGTGGATCGATCTGGCCGGCCCCGCCGGCACCTGGGGCGCGATCGTCGGAGGGCCGGTCAGCCTCCACATCGCCGCTGGCGATGCCGGCGGACAGGGGGCCGGCGGCTCCCGCGGCGCGCTGATGCTCCAGCTCCGACGCCTCTTCGACGACGTGCGCTTCCTGCAGAACAACCCCCGCGCCTTCGATGAGAACCGCTCCCGCGCCCTGGCGGCGGCCCGCATCGATCTCCTCGCCATCGGCGAGTTCCTGGATGGCAAGCGGCCGGTCGTGTTCGTCGCTGACCGCGCCAGCGACATCGAGGCCGTGCTCACCTTCGCCGCCGAGCAGAAGCTGCGGCCCATCATCGCCGGCGGCGTCGAGGCGTGGATGATCAAGGAGCGGCTGGCGGCCCTCAAGGTCCCCGTCATCGTCAACCCGCTCGCCAACCTCCCCGGCACCTTCTCTCAGCTCGGGGCGCGGGAGGACAACGCGGCGATCCTGACTGCCGCGGGCGTGCCCGTGCTCCTGTCGACCTTCGACACCCACAACGCGCGGACGCTTCGCCAGTTTGCCGGCAACGCCGTGCGCGCGGGCATGGATCACGACGCGGCCCTGCGAGCGGTGCCCCTGGCCCCCGCCGAGGCGTTCGGTCAGGCGGCGCGCTCGGGCTCGATCGAGGTGGGCAAGGTCGCCCACCTCGTGCTGTGGTCCGGCGATCCCTTCGAGCTCGAGACGCGCGTCAAGCAGGTGTGGATCGGCGGCGCCTCGGTCTCCCTCGACAACCGCCAGACCGCGCTCCGACGCCGCACCATGACGCTGCAGCGCCGCGACCCGCCCGCGCTCCCGCCCATCCCCGAGGACGGCGACGACAAATAGCCGCTCACTCCCCTGCCCCGAGGGCCAGCCGGATGAGCTGCCCGTAGATCGCCACCCCCGCCTCGAGCTCGGCCACCGTGATCCGCTCGTGCTCCGAGTGGGCCAGCTTGATGTCGCCCGGCCCGACCAGCCACACCGGGCCGAGCGCCGTCAGCCACGCGGCGTCCGTGTTGAACCGCACCACGCACGTCTCGAAGCCCTCCGGCGCATCGAACCGCTGGGCGGGAGAGCTGATCACGTTCTCCACCTCGACGGCGTGCGCCTCGGCGACCTGCTCCACCAGCCCGAACAGCACCGTCTCGTCGCTCACCGTGCGGTAGAGCAGGATGGCCTCGGCCGCGTCGGCGATCACATTCGCCGCCACCCCGCCCCGCAGCTCCCCGATGTTGACCGTCGTGGCGCCGAGCGCGTCATCGTCGGGCCAGGTGCCGGCCAGCAGCGCCCCGAGCCCCTCCACGAGCCGGTGGTTCGCCGACGGCTTGCCCTCCGGGTACGCCGAGTGCCCCGCGTGCCCGCACGCCTTCATCCGCACCTTCAGGATTCCCTTCTGCCCGACCGCCATCATCGCCTCGGTCGGCTCCCCCAGGATGATCCGCTTCGGCCGCAGCCCCAGCCTCGCCGCTTGCGCCGCGCCGCAATGATCCACCTCCTCGCCGACGACCAGCAGAAAGCCGACCCGATCCGCCAGCGCTGGCGCATCGACGGCGAGCTGATCCCAGGCGGCCATCATCGCCGCGAGGATGCCCTTGGTGTCGCAGGCCCCGCGCCCCCAGATGGTGCCGCCCTCGCGCCGGGGCGGGATGAACGGCGGCACCGTGTCGACGTGGGTGCACAACAGCACGTCCGGGGAAGCTGTGCGGGTGGCGACGATGTTCCACCGCTCGGGGCCATCCACCTCTTGCCGGACGACCTCGAAGCCGCGGCCGGTGAGGTCGGTCTCGAGGGCTCTGAGGGTGGCCGCCTCCTGGCCGGAGGTGGAGTCGATGTGCATCCATGCGATCAGGCGCTCGAGGGTTCGCTCCATGGCGAGGCTCCGGGTGCTGCGCGCCGCTGGCGCGCGTGGGATTGAATCAATGGCTCGGTGGGTCGTCTATGCCTTTCTGGACGTGGAGAGGTGACCCGCATTGACAGGGGCAGCGACTTCATTATACCGCCGTGAGTGCCAGTCCGACCCGCGATGCAGGGCCCCCTGCGAGCTATCGCTCGCACGGCTCCCTGCCCTGCGGACCGGACTGCCACTCAGGCGGCGTGATACCGCCGTGAGTGCCAGTCCGACCCGCGATGCAGGGAGCCGTGCGGGCCGGACGGCGACTCAGGCGGGGTTGACTTGCCTTCACCCCATGGGGCCACCCGGCCACTGAGAGCAGCGGCTCTCCTGACCACGGTGTTTGACCGGCGCCTGCCACGCGCCGGCGACCACCCCCGACGATGGAACGTGCATGAAAGCCAGACATAGCCTCTCCGATCGCCTCTACGCCCTCACCCTGACCGCCGTCATCGGCGTGTTCGTCGCCATGGCCCTGGCCTGCGGCTCCTACGACGAGGCCACCTACGTGCGCGGCGAGGACGCGCCAGGGCTCGATGAGCCCGCCATGAGCACGGGCCTCGACAAGAAGGATCTTGAGGCTCTGTTCGACGAGAACATGGACAAGCTCCTCAAGTCTCCCTTCTACCGCGAGGCGAGCAACGGTGACCAGCGCCACTCGGTGGCGGTCTTCCCTTTCCGCAACGAGACCAGTGAGCACGTCGGTCCCCAGCTCTCCGCCCTGCTCGCCAAGGTCGAGACCGAGCTCGTCAACGACCGCAAGGTCGACGTCATCGACCACGAGCGTCAGGACGCCCTGATCAAGGAGATGAAGCTGCAGCAGTCCGACCTCTACGACCGCGACCGCGCCGTCGAGGTCGGCAATCGCCTCGGTGTGGACTACTTCATCACGGGCAAGGTCTACGACTCGGCCGAGCGCACCAGCGACGTCCGCCGCGTCCAGTACTTCCTGTTCATGCAGGTGGTCTCGGTCGAGACGGGCAAGATCGAGTGGCAGGAGGAGTCGAACCTGACGAAGGGTCTGGTCCCCGTGGAGTCGCTGTGACGTGTGGTGCCTCTGGCTGGAGCGCGCTCCGCGGTCACTTCGCACCCTCACCCACGGGAGATTCCATGACCCACCTCCGCCCCTTCTTCGCCGTGCTGATCGTGGGGCTGGCGGCGCTAAGCCTGGTGGCGGGCTGCTCCGCCGGCTACCAGGGCAAGGTCTTCGACATGAACCAGGCCCTCCAGGAGGGCGACGCCGAGAGCGCGCTGGCGATGGCCAACGCGGCCCTCGGCGTGGACACCAGCACCCAGATCCCCGGCGAGCTCGACGAGGACGCGCCGCTGCTGCTGCTGGAGCGGGCGACGCTGCTGCAGGCCAACGGTGAGCACGAGCTCGCCGTGCGCGACCTGCTCGAGGCCGACAAGGTGCTCGAGGTCCTCGACCTGACAGGCGACGACGACACCCTCGGCAAGTACCTCTTCTCGGACGACGCCACGCTCTACCAGGTGCCCCCCCACGAAAAACTCCTCATCAACACCCTCGCCATGATCTCCTACCTCTGCCTCGGAGACCTCGAGTCCGCCCGCATCGAGGCCCGCCGCCTGACCGTGCTCCAGAAGTTCTTCAAGGACGCCGCGGCCGAGGAGGTCACCCTGTTCGGCCTGGGCTCCTACCTGGCCGGCTTCGTCTTCGAGAAGTCCGGCGACTACGACGAGGCCCTCCAGTACTACCTCGAGGCCTGGCGCACCCACGGCTTTGAGGCCGCCCGCGTCCCGATCGCCTACCTCGGCCGCGCCACGGGCTACGACAAGGACGAGGTGGGTGAGCTGATGCAGGAGGTCGGCGATGTCAAGATGCCAACCGACGAGGAGGCGGAGGTGCTGGTGATCGTCATGAACGGTCGCGGCCCCTACAAGGTCGCCGAGCGACTGCCGATCGGCGCCTTCGTGGTGAGCGGCGGCCCGCACCATCACCGGGAGATGACGGCGGAGGAGCAGGAGCGCGCGGACCGCGTCGTGGCCTCCGGGCTGCTGAAGTGGATCAACTTCCCGACCCTGATCGACCCGGTCGATGCCTTCGGCAACATCCAGGTCAAGCTCGACGGCGCGACGCTCGAGACGCCTGGCGTCGAGTTGGACATCCGCGGCGCGACCCACGCCGCGTGGGAGCAGGACAAGCCCCTGCTCATGTTCGCCGCCTTCACGCGCATGGTCACCCGCGCGATCGCCGCCGAGGCGACCACCGCGGTCGGCAAGGGCGCCAACCTCGACAAGTCCCTCTTCCCTGGCGCGAGCTGGCTGCTCGGCCGCGTCGTCGAGGGCACCCTGACGGCCGTCGACACCCCGGACACCCGGTCGTGGACGACACTGCCGGCCAACATCCGGATCTATCGTCAGAAGGTGGCGCCAGGCACGCACAAGGTGCGCGTCACGGGCTCGTCGCCGGGACGGCAGACCCGGCAGGAGACGGTGGAGGTGCGTGGGGGGCGGTTTGGTGCGGTGAGCGTGAGGTTCTTGCGCTGAGGTGGACGTGGTCTATACGCCGCCGGCGCCCCCGTTGCCGGACCGTCGAGCGTTCCTCCTTTACAACGCTCCCCGGTTGTGACATTGCCTCTCGCCGAACGCGCACGCGGAGGCCCGACCTCCCACCGTGCCCGCAGGGCCGTCCCACGCGGCAGGCCCGCCGAACCACGCTTTCATTCGCATACCCCCTCCGCTCCCTGTGCGTCGCCGCGCGGGGCGGGGCATCGTTCACACCGAGCCGAGGAGAACCACCGTGGCGCAAGATTTCATCTACCATATGAAGGGGCTGAAGAAGTCCACGCCGGACGGCAAAGAGATCCTGCGGGGCATCTGGCTGTCGTTCTTCTACGGCGCGAAGATCGGCGTAATCGGGCCCAACGGCGCCGGCAAGTCGACGCTGCTGCGGGTGATGGCCGGCCTCGACCAGGAGTTTGAGGGCGAGGTGTGGCTGGAGCAGGGGATGCGGGTGGGCTATCTGGCCCAGGAGCCCACGCTGGACTCGACGCTGGACGTGCGCGGGAACATCGAGCTCGGTCTGCGCAGTCTTCGGGATCTTCTCGTCGAGTACGATCAGATCAACGCGAAGTTCGGGGAGGAGATGGACGGGGACGCGATGGATGCGCTCATCCAGCGGCAGTCCGAGGTCCAGGACAAGATCGATGCGGCCAACGCGTGGGAGCTCGACCGCATGGTCGACATCGCCATGGACGCGCTGCGCGTGCCGGACGGCGCGGCCAGTGTGGAGAACCTGTCCGGTGGCGAGCGCCGCCGGGTGGCCCTGTGTCGCCTCCTGCTGTCCAAGCCCGACCTGCTCCTGCTCGATGAGCCCACCAACCACCTCGACGCCGAGACCGTCGCGTGGCTGGAGCGCACCCTGCGCGACTACGAGGGCACCGTCATCGTCGTCACCCACGATCGCTACTTCCTCGACAACGTCACGAAGTGGATCCTGGAGCTGGAGAACGGCAAGGGGCTGCCGTATGAGGGCAACTACTCGGGCTGGCTCGATCAGAAGCTCCAGCGGCTCACCCAGGACGCCAAGGAGGACTCCGCCCGCGCCAAGGCGCTCGAGCAGGAGCTTGCGTGGGTCAAGATGGGGCTCAAGGAGCGGCACGCCAAGAACGCCTCCCGCCTCCGCGAGTACGACCAGCTGCTGCAGCGCGCCTCGCAGAACGAGAAGATGGAGATCGTCATCCCGCCGGGGCCGCGGCTCGGTGACATCGTGGTCGAGGCCGACCACCTGTCGAAGGGCTATGGGCAGCGGCTGCTGATCGACAACTTCAGCTTCAAGCTGCCGCGCGGCGGCATCGTGGGTGTCATCGGGGCCAACGGCGCGGGCAAGACGACCATGTTCCGGATGATCGCCGGTGAGGAGACCCCGGACTCGGGCTCGATGACGGTCGGCGACACGGTGAAGATCGCCAGCGTCGCTCAGACGCGGCACCTGCTCGACGACGACAAGACCGTGTGGGAGTGCATCACCGGCGGCTCGGAGTCGATGCTGATCGGCGGCCGTCAGATGAACAGCCGGGCGTATGTGTCGGCGTTCGGCTTCCGGGGCTCGAAGCAGCAGCAGAAGGTGGGCACGCTGTCCGGTGGCGAGCGCAACCGGGTGCACCTCGGCATGATTTTGCAGCTGGAGAGCAATCTGTTGCTGCTCGATGAGCCGACCAACGACCTCGACGTGACCACGCTGCGGGCGCTGGAGAGCGGGCTGGAGAGCTTCGCGGGCTGCGCGGTCATCATCAGCCATGATCGCTGGTTCATGGACCGCGTCGCCACGCACATCCTCGCCTTCGAGGGCAACAGCGAGGTGTTCTGGTTCGAGGGCAACTACCAGGAGTACGAGGCGGACCGCAAGCGTCGCCTCGGCAAGGAGGCCGACCAGCCTCACCAGCTCAAGTACAAGCCGCTCCGCCGCTGATCGCGGGGCACCCCGCAAAGTTGTGTCCCTCCGCCACCCCACGCTAATCCGTCGCGCTCGGCGCGCGCCGTCTCGCGCGTGGGGCTACCGTGGGAGGGCGCCCCCGTTGGGGGCTTGGCCGCGCGCATGTCGAGGGACGGGCTCAGCCTCTGTGGCTGCACAAGAAAACTGTTTCAGGTCAGGCAGTTGGGTTCGCTTTGCAGCTCCAACCGCTGGCTGCTCGGCAGGCTCTGCCCTCCTGCAACTGCCCTCCGAACCTCCCCTATCCCTCGCCACGAGCACGGCCAAGCCCCCAACGGGGGCGCCCTCCCACGGTAGCCCCACGCGCGAGACGGCGCGCGCCGAGCGCGACGGATTAGCGTGGGGTGGCGGCTCAGTAGCAGTCGCGGATCGAGCTGACCGCCTGGAGCTCGACGCGCCCCTTGATCGGCACCATCCCCCGCTCGCGCAGGTCGAGGACGGGCTCGGTCGCCTGGAGGTCGAGGTCGACCTCCAGCTTGCGGCGGCTGGCCGAGATCACCGTCAGGGTGCCGGCGATCGTCTCCGAGTCGTAGCTCAGCATGTCCGCGCCCTCGCGGTAGCGGGAGCGGTCGTCCGACGTCGACAGGATGGGGATGGGCTGGTTGAGCTGGAGCGACTCGGGGATCTCCACGAGCAGCGAGCCGTAGTCGGAGCGGCTGGAGTAGGCCGACTCGCCCCACTGGGCGTAGAGGTAGACCTGGCGCGAGCCGCCGACGTCGATGCGGTCGCCCTCCACGGCGAACGCCATGGGCTGGATGATGCAGGCGCGCCAGTTCGACGGGTCGCTGGCGGGGAGCGTGGCGCAGGACTGGAGCAGGCTGGCGAGCAGTGGGAGCGCCACGGCTGCGAGCGTGACGGCGGGGCGCTGGTGAAGGGGGGAGGGCATGAGAGGCATCGTCGTCCGAGGGTTTCGGGGAGGGCGTTGACCGGACCGCGCGCCGTCAGCTAGATTCCGACGCCGATCCCAACGAGAGGCCGGGCCGGCGCGTGAGGCGCGTCGGCGACGGTGGCTCCATCGACATCCATGAGAGCACAATTGTGCTCGCGTTTCCAACCTGCATCGAGGCTCCCTATGACATCCACGCTCCCCGTGGCGCTGGCCCTGGCGCTCTGCGTCGGGCTGCTCGCCGCATCCTCGCCCGTGCTCGCCGAGCCCGGCGGCCCGCCCTCCTCGGACGTGCCGGCCATCCCGCACGAGCGCTACACACTGCCGAACGGTCTGGAGGTCATCCTCCACAAGGACAGCACCGTGCCGCTGGTGGCGGTGGACGTGTGGTATCACGTCGGCAGCGGCTGCGAGGAGCCCGGCCGGAGCGGGTTCGCGCATCTGTTCGAGCACATGATGTTCCAGGGGGCGCGGCACATCGGCGAGGACGTGCACTTCGATGTGCTGCGGGAGGTGGGGGCGTCGTCGATCAACGGGTCCACGACGCGCGACCGGACCAACTACTTCGAGGTGGTGCCCAGCCACCAGCTCGAGACGGCGCTCTGGCTCGAGAGCGACCGGATGGGCTACCTGCTCGACATGCTCAACGACGCCAGCTTCGCCAACCAGCGTGACGTCGTGCGCAACGAGCGGCGCCAGAACTACGACACGCGGGCCTACGGCCAGGCGCGCTTCGTCATCGCGGCGGAGCTCTATCCCGAGGGGCACCCCTACCGCTACCTCACCATCGGCCGCCACGAGGATCTGGAGGCGGCGACGGTCGCCGACGTGACGGCCTTCTTCAAGCAGTGGTACGTGCCGAGCAACGCGACGCTGACGATCGCGGGGGACTTCGATGTCGAGGCGACCAGGGCCTTGATCAACAAGTGGTTTGGCTCTTTCCCTGCCCTGCCGCGCCCCTCGGTGGAGGGGCCAGCGCCGCCGTCGCTGGCCACGACCGTGCGCGTGGAGCTGGACGATCCGTTCGCCAAGCTCACCCGCGTGGAGTACGTCTGGCTGAGCCCGAAGATGCTCGGCGAGGGCGATCAGACGCTGGATCTGCTGGCGGATGTGCTGGGGGCGTCGGGGTGGGGCCGGCTGGACAAGCTGCTGGTGACGGACAAGCAGCTCGCCCGCTCGGTCTCGGTCTACCAGTCGGGCGCGGGGTTCAACGGTGAGCTGCACGTAGCGGTGAACCTGGCCCCGTCGGCCAACCTGGCGGAGGTGGAGGGCCTCCTGCAAGCGGAGCTCGACCGCGTGATGGCGGAGCCTGTGGACGCCGCTCAGCTCACGACGGCGGTCAACGCCATCGAGTCGGGGTACGTCTGGGGGCTGGAGTCGGTGCTGCGTCGCGCTGAGCAGCTCCAGTTCTTCAACCACTTCAAGGGCGACCCGGGCTGGACCTCGACCTACATCGAGCGCTATCGGGCGGTCACGCCTGCGATGATCCAGCAGGTCGCGAAGGAGGTCCTGTCGCGGCCTCGCGTCGAGGTCATCAGCAAGCCCGCCGGAGGTGCCCGATGAAGCAGCTCACCACGCAGCTCCTCCTCCTGGCCCAGCTCGGCGCGCTCGCGGCGTGCACGACGGCGCCGCCGCCGATCCCCACCCCTCCGCCGGTGGACACCCCGGATGAGCCCGGGCCTCCGGTAGAGCCGGTCTGGCCCGACGAGGCGTTCCGGTCCACCCGCCCCACGCCGGGCCCCATCGCGGCGTTCGAGTCGCCGAAGGTCGAGACGTTCAAGCTCAGCAACGGCCTGTCGGTGGTGCTGGTGGCGCAAACCGGCCTGCCGGTGGTGGCCATGGAGCTGTCGTTTCCGTTCGGCGAGTCGTCGGACCCGGTCAACAAGTCGGGGCTGGCGGAGCTGACGGCGCGGCTGATGAACCAGGGCACCGAGTCGCTGGATCGGGCGCAGCTCAAGGAGCGCCTGTCGGGGCTCGGCTCGTCGATGTCGGTGTATGCCATCACGGAGCAGTCGGGGATTCAGGCGCGCTCGCTCAAGCGCAACCTCGAGCCGACGCTCGACCTGCTCGTCGAGGTGCTGACGCGGCCAGGGATGCGCAAGGTCGATCTGGAGCGGGTCCGCAAGGAGCTGATCGCCGATCTGGTGCAGCAGCGGGGCGACATCCAGGCGGTCGGCGCTCGGCTCACCCGGCCGATGTTGTTCGGCCAGCGCCATCCGTACGGCCATATGCTCGTGGGCAAGTCGGTGGCGTCCGTCTCGCTCAAGGATTGCGCGTCGTTCCACGCCGGGTTCAAGCCGATCAACGCGACCTTGTTCGTGGTCGGCGCCGTGACGCGCGAGGAGCTGACCGCCGCGCTCGAGCCGCGCCTGAGCGGCTGGACAGGCAAGGCGCGCGTGGGGCCGAAGGCCGGGCGGCCAAAGACGTCGCCGGGCACGATCTACTTCGTCGACGTCAAGGGCGCCGAGCAGTCCCGGGTGGTCCTGGCGCACGCCGGTCCAGGCCGCATGGCCCCCGACTACACCGAGACGTACCTGATGAGTCGGATCCTCGGCGGCTCGTTCTCCAGCCGGATCAACATGAACCTGCGCGAAGACAAGGGCTGGGCCTACGGCGCGCGGGCTGGCTTCGGCTACCTGAAGCAGACGGGGTGGTTCACCGCCGAGAGCAACGTCGATGCGCCGCACACCGGTGAGGCGGTCACGGAGCTCCTGGCCGAGATGCGGAAGATGAAGGAGACGTCGGTCACCGACGCCGAGCTGACCCGCGAGCGCGAGGGCACGATCCTCTCCCTTCCCGCCCGCTTCTCGACCGTGATGAGCACGATGGGCACCACCTCCAACCTGGCCACCTTCGGCCTGCCCTGGGACCACTACGACGCCTTCCAGCGCGATCTCGCCAAGGCCGCGGTGGCCGGCGTCGACGGCACCGCGCGCAAGTACCTGAACCCCGAGGCGGTGGTCGTGATCGTCGTCGGCGACGGCGAAACGGTGCGCCCCCAGCTCGATGCGCTGGTCAAGAGCAAGGCGCTGCCGCGCATCAAGCTCGTGGAGGTCGACACAGACGGAGTGCCGGTCAGGAAGCGTTGACGGGGCGGCTCAGCTTGTCCACCACGGCGTCGACGTTCGCGCTCATGTTGAGCGCCTGATACTGGGCCACGCTCAGCTCATACGCCCGCCGCGCCAGGTCCGCCCGCCCCCCGGCGACCGCCATGTCCCCGGCCAGCTCCAGCACCCACGCCAGGTAGTCGTGCACGAGGCCCGACTCCAGCAGGAGCGGCATCGCGGCGGCCGCGTGCGCCTCGAACGCGGCCCAGTCCCGATGGGCGGCGGTGCTGGCCATCAACCCCCCATGGGCCACCCCCAGCATCCCCCTCTGCCCCGCCTCCTCAAACTCCGCCCGCGCCACCTCGAACGTCTGCCACGCCTCGCCGTACCGCCCCCGCGCCAGGTGCACGACACCGAGATCCACCCGAAACTCCGGTGTTTCACGGTAACCAATGGACTCCCCTAGCTGAAGAGATTTGACCAGATAATCCTCGGCTTCCTCGAATTGACCCTGGATCATCGCCAGTCCGCCCATCGAGTTCAGGCAGCTCGCCAGCCCCGCCCGGTGCCCCGACGACTGGAAGTGCGAGATGCCCCGCACCAGCATCTGCTCCGCCTCCTCGAACCGCCGCGTGGCCGTCAGGATCGTGCCGATCCCGTTGAGCGCGAAGCCCAGCAGGTTGTCCCGGCTCGCGTCGCCCAGCAGCGCCACCGCCGACTCGAAGTACCGCTGCGCCGCCTCCAGATCGCCCAGCAGCCGAAGCCCCGAGCCGAGGCTCACCAGGCACCGGGCTACGTGGTGGCTCCCGCTCGTCCCGGTGTACACGTCCATCGCCGCCTCGTAGCTGGCGATGGCCGCGTCGAGATCGCCCCGCAGCTCGTGGCTCTTGCCCCGCAGCTCCAGCAGCTCAGCCCCGAGCAGCTCCGCACCGGGCAGCATCGACCGCTGCAGATCGAGCGGGACCTGGGCCAGCGCGGCGTCGGCCGCCCTCAGCTCGCCGAGCTCCTGGCACGCCCGCGCGAGGGTCATCCAGAGCCGGATCCGGCGCGGGTCGTCTGCGTGCACCCCCAGACCGTCCAGCGACTCGCCGCAGCGGGTCAGCCCGACGTGGGCCTGGTACAGGTCGCCTGCGCCCATGGACATCTCAGCCGCCGCCAGCGCCAGCTCCGTGCCGTTGGGCACGTCCCCGGCGACGAGCAGGTGGAGCGCGATCCGGTGCGCGGCCGTCGGGTCATCGTCCCCGTGGCGCTCGTGCAGCACGCGGCCGCACATGGCGTGGATCCGGCTCCACCGGCCAGCCTCCCGGGCCGTCCGACCCAGGCTCTCCACCAGCATCACCTCGGCAAAATCCCACCCCGTCTCGGTCCGCACCGCCAGACGATGCCGCACCAGCTCCTCCACGAGGCCCGCCACACCCGCCACCTCCAGCCAGCGGCAGGCCAGGCGCCACTCCTCCTCGTCCACCGAGGTGCCCAGCACCGCGGCCACCTCCAGCGCCTCATGCACCGCCGCGCGCTCCATCGCGTCCCGCCCGAGCCGCGCGGCGAGCGCGTCGATGCGGGCGCTGAACACGCTGTGGAGATCGTCGGGTACGTGAATGGACTCGCCGTCGCGCAGGCGGAAGCCCTCCCTGCCCACCTCCAGGACCCCGCGCTCCACCCAGTCGCCGATGAGCTGCACCGCGAACAAGGGCCGGCCCTGGGTGCGCTGCGCCACCTCCTCGGCCAGCTTGCCCTCCAGCCCGAGGATCGAGCGCACCAGCGCGAGGTGGGCTTCGGGGATCAGCGGGTCGAGCTCGAGCTCGTAGGTGCCCTCCACCTGCACGAGCTGCTCGATCTGGCGGGCCTCGAGGTCCTGCTCCTCAAGGACGTCGTCCCGGACCACCGCCACGATCAGCACAGGCTGCGGAGACAGCCGCTGCGAGCGCATCATGTGCTCGGCAAAGCCGATCGAGTCGGAGCTCCACTGCAGGTCGTCCAGCCAGAGCACCACCGGCCGCCTCGGGCAGAGCTGCTCGATGAACCGGCGCACCACCACGTACCGCTCCTCCGCCGACGAGAACCGCATCCGCGGGATGTCCTCGGCTTCGTCCGGGCTGAGCGACGGCGCCATCACCTCCACCAGCGCCGCCACGTCCGCCGGGTCCGCCGTGTGGCCGACCAGCTCGGAGAGCTGTGCCTCGACCCGGTCGTAGATGTACTCCCGCCGCAGACCGACGCACTGCATGTGCCGCGCGAGCATCCGCGCGATCCCGTCACCACGGGATCCCTCCTGCGTGTGGGTGGCCTTGAGCAACGTGGCAGCGCCGACCTCGTGGGCGCGCTCGGCGAACCACTGGGTCAGGCGTGTCTTGCCCACGCCCGCCCCACCGCGCACCAGCAGCAACCGCCCACGATCGGACCGCGACACCTTGCGCAGCGCGTTCCAAAGCATCGTCCGCTCGGCCTCGCGCCCCGTGAGCGGGATGGTGCGGATCCCGAACAGCCCGAGCCCTGCGCCCACCAGACGCATCGAGCGCCGGGGCACCTGCGGGCGCTTCCAGGTCAGCGGGACCGGCGGATAGGGCTTGTCGTGGGCGCTGTCGTCCTCCTCCAGTCGGGCGCGCACCGGAAAGCCGTCGGCGTTCAGGCGGAGGCTCTGGGTCCAGCCCGCCGCCGGCAGCGACACCGTCACCTTCAGCTCCGCCGCCGCCTGCATCGACAGGCCCCGCTCCTGCTGCATCATGCGCGTGTTCATCGGCATCTGCTGCGTCTCGAAGCCGGGGTCGTCGACGGGCATGTCGCTCGCCGGGTCGCCGAGCGCCAGCAGATCGAACGCCGCGTCCGCCGCCCGCTGATAGCGGTCGTGGGGGCTCTTGCGCAGCAGCCGCTCGACCCAGCCCTGGAACCCCTCCGGGACGGCGATCACCGGCGTGACCACGGGCACGGGCGTGTACATGTGGTGCCGCACCACCTGCACGATCGTCTGCCCGTGCTGGTAGAACGGCGGGTAGCCCGTCAGGAGCTGCACGGCCATGCAGCCGACCGAGTACAGATCCGTCCACGGCCCCTGATCCCGCCACAGCCCATGGATCTGCTCCGGCGCCATGTAGTGCGGCGTGCCCGCTGCGTTCGAGTCCCGATTGCCCGCCCGCGTGTTGCCCTCCACCGCCCGCGCGATCCCGAAGTCGCTCAGCTTGAGCAGGTGCCGCCCGTCCTCCTCGTGCCCGAACAACACGTTGCCCGGCTTGATGTCCCGGTGGATGACCCCGCGCGCGTGCGCGTGGGCCAGCGCGTCGAGGATCTGCAGCAGGTTCGTCCGGAACTCGTGCCAGTCCCTCGGCATCCCGAGGTCCTTGAGCGAGCCCCCCACCGCCAGCTCCATCACCAGGTACGGGCTGCCAGCGGCCAGCCGCGTCGCCGACAGCTCCTCCGTCTCCGCCGACACCTCTCCGTAGTCAAAAACATGAATGATATGAGGATGATGTAGTCGCGCAGCGGCCTGGACCTCCGCCCCGAAGGCCTTGCGAAACTCCTCCCGCCGGCTCGCCCTGAGCGTCATCACCTTGACGGCGACCTGCACCTGCTCAGTCCGATGGATCCCCTCCCACACCTCGCCCATGCCGCCCCGGCCGAGCGGCGCGCTCAGCATGAACGGTCCGAGCGGGATGTAGTATCTGTCGAGGTCTTCAACCATCGCGGTGCCCCTGCTCCCACCCCACCCGCCGCCCTGCTCCGACCCGGACGCTCGTCTGCGTGGCCCACAGCGTATCGCGGACGACCGCGCCGATCAACGGCGCGCAGACCGACCACCCGATCTCAGAAGCCATTCGAAAAGTATATGCCTCGTTTCCTCGTATCTTCTAGACCGTCGTGCATCTCGGTTGAGCCCGCGATGCAGGGTCTTCTGCGAGCTATTACAGTTCGCTCGTCTGGGGTGTGTTGAGCCCGCGACGCAGGGCCCTCCCCGA
>Ga0100377_1001429_pt1 | contig 20600 bp, 14 predicted proteins | sample CryGeymeta201501_FD_83664 | JGI IMG/M metagenome (GOLD analysis project Ga0100377, IMG submission 83664) | Groundwater microbial communities from Crystal Geyser aquifers in Utah, USA - Crystal Geyser metaG 2015-01 | ecosystem: Environmental > Aquatic > Deep subsurface > Groundwater | place: USA...
GAGGGATCAGTATAGCCCAGCCTGCATGCTGTGGAGCACGCAGTGCAGGGGGTCCGGTGTGCGAACAGCACGCCGGAGACCGTGCGTCGCGTGCTCCACAGCATGCACGGCGGTCTGGAGGATACCCTGGTCATGGTCGCAGGGGGCGCGGCGAGGACAGCCGCAGGCCTTGCGGCCCCTGCCACGCGCCGCGGAGTCGACGAGGGAGCCGTCAATCGCCGTCGAGACGCGCCCTGAGGCACCGAGCAGACCGCGCAGACCGCTGGGGCAGACCACCGCGGCGCCGAGCATGACGTTGAGTCGGGCCGCCAGCGTGGCCTGAGGCCCCTGGCCAGCCGCCCGACGCGCCAGCACGTACTTGACCTCCAGCCCCACCGGCTCGGCGTCGACCTCCTTGCACGCCTTCTCCATCGCCTCCTTGCGGCTCTTGCGCTCCTCCTTGAGCTTGCGGGAGAAGCGGCCGCGGTTGTTGGTGGTCGACGAGCGCGGTTCGGGTCGAGCGTCGGGGTTGTAGGGCCCAGCCTGGATGCGGGCGAGGAAGTCGTAGTAGGTCGTCACGCCCGGCAGGTGGCCAGGCTCCCACCCGGCGATGATGGCCAGCAAGGGATGGAGGTTGAGGTGGTGGTCGAGCTCGTGAGGGTTGGCCCAGTCCAACGCCACCCCCAGCACCAACGAGCGCAGCATGCTCGGCGGGTCCTTCGGAGGCTTCGGCGCGACCTTGCCCTGCGACAGGCTGCCGTAGCACCTCGCCAGCTCCTCAATGACCGGATCCAGATCCAGCTCCGCCAGCTCCAGCGCCACCTCCAACCACTCCGCCGGAACCTCGCCCACGTGCCCAGACTTGTTCAGTGATTCCAGTTGCTCGACAACTCCGGCCAGATAGCTATCATGACTCATGTTGAAGTCCTTCCTTCAACACGGGCATGGACCTCGGCCCCCGCCAGCACGTAATCCGACGGGAGTCGAGGGACCCAGCCCGCTCAATTGAACGAGGCCTTCGGGTGCCAGCTTTCTTGAATTATGTCAGGGGGTTGGGGTATTCCGACAGGGCTAAGGGCGGGGCCCCTTTGACACCGTAGCTTGCCCACGCGAGCCAGGGGGGCCTCCACGATGCCATCCCTGCCCGAGAGGGCGGGGCCCTTTGAAGTCGATTGACGAAGTTCCAGTCTTTGAACGTTCCCACGGTCCATCCCAGCCCGTGATGGCAGGCCCCTACCCTACCCGACGCAACGCCCTCGCCGCCCCACGACCCCACCATGGCCCCAGCGCCCTCTCCGGACCGCCCCGGCCACTTCGACACGCCTCCGGCGACGTCTGCGCGCCTCCGCGACCTCCGACAGCCGCCTCTGGCGATCGCCAGGGTTGGGTATCAGGCCTCCGACAGGTCGCTGGCGATCGCTGGGAGGGGGTTTCAGGCCTTCGAGCGACCTCGGGCGATGGCAAGGAGCGCGCTTCGGGCCTCGGGCGGGGTGCGGGGCGTGGGGGGGCGCGACGAGGTGGTCGTGGGGGCCGGCGAGGGGGTGGTGCGGGCGAGGGGCAGGGAGAGGCGGTGGAGAGGGAGAGAGGCGGTCAGGTCCGGGGGGCGCGTCGGGGGCGGGGGCCGCTGGCGGCGGGACTGCGACCTGACAGCGGGGGCCGTGGAGTAGCGAGGGTCACCTCCTGGAGCGCTGATCGGTTTGACGGACCGAGGATGAGCGAGTCCCGTGTTCACCGGGGTTCCCGGCCGAGGAGCCTGTGCTGTTAGCACAGGCGACGAGGACGGGGACCTCGGCGGGCACGGGGCGAAGCTCAGGCGACGGGAGTCAAACCAATCAGCGCTCTAGAGCGCCACCACCAACATTGCACCCCTCAGAACTCGCCCAGCACCGACACGCCGACGCCATCGAAGGCGCCCACCGGGCCGACCGACACCGCCGCCGAAGGCTGGGGCGCCGCGGCCGGGGCGGACTCGGAGCCGCCATCGGCGATGATCATCACCAGGCCCGTGACGCCGGACACGGCGCCGAGCGCGAACAGCACGTTGGCCGTGGTCGCCTGCGTCTCGCCCTGGTCGCGCAGATCGTGGGCGTCGCGCTGGATCTGGGTGTTGTCGAAGTCGCTCATCGTCCCGAGCGAGAGCACGCCGAAGACGCCGCCCGCAGCGACGAGCGCGGCGCCGACACCGATCCCCACCCAGCCGAACGTCGTCAGGTCGCCGTGGGAGGGGCTCGGGTGAACCGGCCCGTCCCCGCCGGGAGGCGTCTCGATGGGGCGGCCGTTGGCGCGGTCGATCGGAGGGGTGACCAGCGCGACCGCGCCGCCGCCCTCCTTGGCCAGCACCGCCTGGAGGATCAGCTCAGCGCCCGGCTCGGCGGTCGCCTCGTAGTTCCAGACCGTGAAGCCCTCGCGGTTGACGCTGATCGCGTGCTTGCCCGGCGAGAGCTCCTCGTTGATGTACGGCGTGCGGCCGACCCGCTGACCGTCCAGAGAGACATACGCGTCGGCGACGTTGGCGGTAATGCGGAGGCGGGTCGGCTTCGCCCGGACCCGATCGCCCAGGAACTCCTCCATCTCCTTGACGAAGAACCCGATGGCGTCCGTGTTCGCCGTGAAGCGCTTGTTCCAGCGCTTGACCACCTTGTTCAGCTTCAGGTCGTAGACGTTGACCTCGATGTCGTACAGCTCCGACACCGCCACGAGGCGACCGTACACCAGCCGCTGCGCCTTGAGCGTGTCCGCCAGCATCGCCATGCAGTCGGGCGACGGCTCTTCGCAGCCGACGAGCAGCAACGAGTCGAGCAGCGCGATGTCCTCCTGCTTGACCAGCTTATAGTGTGGGTTGTTGCGGGTCTCGGACTTGATCACCTGGGTGATCTGCTTCGCCAGCTTCGGGTCGGCCCCCTCGCTGACGACATCGAACACGGCGATCTCAAAGGTCGCGTCGGCGTTGTCCTGGGCGCGAGCGGGCGCGCTGTGGCCAAGCGCCAGCAGCCCGAACAGGATTGCAAGCGCACAGGCCAGCGCGTGAGGGCTGCGCGTGGGCGCGCTGAGAGTGGAGAAGGTATCGGGTGCGGTCATGAGTCCCTCAGGAGAACCAACGCGGCCAGGCGCCGTCGTCCAAGGTCATCACGCTACCGCATCGGAGCGGTCTTTTCAACGCGCCCATGCGAGGGGCGCTTGCACCAGCCGCTCGAGGGGGTCGGCCCGTACCGGTGGGCTATTTCTCGTAGATGTCGATCTTGATCCGCGCCTTGCCGACGCTCTTGCGCTCGACGACCTGAGCCTGCGCACCGGAAGGATCGGAGTCGCCCGGCCTGGCGTCCACAGGCTCCCACACCACGACCTTCTTGCCGTCGGCGCCGGTCTCGACCTTCTCGGTGTACTGCGCCCTGGGGCGCTCGGGGGTCGCGGCGGGCTCAGCGCCCGCACGGGCTCCGGCGCCGCCGGCCGCGCTGCCTCCACCGCCGGCACCACCACCGACCTGGTGGTCGACGACGCTCTTGCGGAGGCTCTCGGGCAGCTCGTCGGTGTTGGGGTCGCCGAAGTAGAGCACCTGGGGCCGGGTGCCGAGGCGGCGCGGCTTCGAGACGTAGATGCGCGTGCCGTCGCCAGAGCGTGGCAGCACCTTGAAGCCGCCCGGCTGGTCCACCAGCTCGTGTTTGGCGTCGAGGTTCTTCTCGAAGAAGGTCTTGAGATCGGCGTAGCTGTGCGAGGGGGCCAGCGCGGCCAGCCCCTTCTCGGCGAACTCCGGCTCGGACGCCACAGGCACCGGCGCATCGAAGATCGGCGAGGGGTCGGGCTTGAGGACGCCGTCGGCCCCGAAGGCGGACTCGGGGGGGGCGGGGGTGGGCGCGGGGCGGGCGTCGGTGTTCACCGAAGGCGGCGGCGCGGGCGCCGGGGCCTTCGCGGTGCAGGCGCTCGCCACCGTCGCCAGGGCCGCGGTCAGCGCCAGGGTGAGGACGAGGGTGGATCGGGTGGCCATCAGTTCAACACCTGCGCCCAGGAGGTCGCGAAGGCGGCCGTCGGCGGACGGTCCAGCTTGAAGCTGACCTGGTTGATCTTGCTGGCGTTGCCGGGAGGCGCCGTCGTGCTCTGCGAGCGGCCGGTCTGGACGATCAGCTCGAGGTCGTTGGTCGAGTTGGCCGGATCGACGCGGGAGGCCGCAGCGGAGTCACTGTCGAGGTTGTCGGGCGTGTCCGGCGTGCAGGACGGCCGCGACGCGATCTCGAGGCCGAAGATCACGCTGTTGGGCTCGAGCTCAACGTAGCGCTGGGCCGAAGCGTCGAGGGTCACCACCGCGCTGGCGTTGTTGGCGACGTCGTCGGCGGTGAACTGGCTGATCACGTCGTCCTCGCTCGCGGGGTCGTCGCCCACATAGTCGACGGCGTAGATGCGCCCGCGGCCAAAGGAGCAGACGTCGGACTTGTCAGGCATGAAGGTCGGGAAATAGGCCACCCGGTCGAAGATGATGGGCTCCCCGGTCAGCTTCTCGCCGCGGTCCAGCGTCAGCTTCCAGTTCACCGTCGCCGTGATGTTGTCGTTGTCGATGGTGCCGTTGGCGTTGTAGCCAATCTTCTCCGACAGGCTGAACACCACGTTCTGCTCGTCGCGCACCTCCAGGTGGTCCGTGTCGCCGGTGCCGTACAGCATCACGATCTCGTCCGAAGGGCCAGTCGCCGCCGAGGGCTTGATGAAGATCGGGCGGTTGGTGCCCGAGTCGTGGAAGATGTCCACGAACCAGTTGGAGGGGTTCGAGTCGCGCAGGTCGATGCGCAGCACGCGACCCTTGGCGTCGCCCACGAACGCCCGCGTCAGGAAGCTGCCGGGGAAGTCGTTGTAGACCGCCACCGAGCCGGTCACGGGGGCGTCGATGCGACGCGCACCGTCGTTGGCGAAGTGCGTGAAGTGCGTGAACCGACGGATGATCTTGCCCGTCGCCAGCTCGATCACGTAGATCGCCCGACCCTCGTTGCCCGGATTGGCCGGATCGGACGGGAGGCCGCCGGGGAGGATGGCGATGCCCTTCTCGATCAGGTCCACCCCCTCCTTCGTCACCACCGTCCCGAGCCCGGCATCCCCGTAGCTGAGCCCGATCATGGGCTCACGGATCGCGAAGTCGAGACCCGGATAGTTGCGGAACGGGTCGTCGCTGCCGATGGCGTTGTCCAGCTTGCGCGCCTCGGTCGAGGGGTTGAGCTCCCACAGGTGCCGCGGGGTCTCCGGCACGCTCACGTCCAGCGCATAGTAGGCGCGACCGCCGGCCCGCAGACCGCCGACCAGCACCGTGTTCCAGATGTCGTTGAACGAGACCGCGTCCACGCCGCTGACCGGGTCCACGTAGCCGTCGGGCGCGTTGGCCGCGCCGCGGTACATGCGCACGTCGCGCACGACCGGCGCCGCGTCCACGCCGTAGATGTGGGTCGCCTTCTGCAGGTAGAGCTTGCCGTGCAGCTCCTCGGGCAGGAAGGCCCAGAGCTCGTTGCCGTCGTCGCTCTCCCCGTCAAAGTAGTGCAGCAGGCCATCCTTGGAGCCCTGGGCGATCGCGGTCTTGCGCGGCGCCTCGAGCGGATTGACCGCCGCAGCGAACCGCTGGTAGCCCGGCACCTCGATGTTGAGCTCGGGACCACCGACGATCACCGGGCTCGCATGGAACACGCCGCCGAGCTTGCGGTCGGTCCGGTCAGGGTCGCTGCCGTCCACGACCGCCTGGATGGTCGCGAAGTCCACGCCAGGCAGCGTGTCCGCGCGGAACATCTGGTTCAAGTCGGCCTGGTTCAGGTTCGGGATGCGCGCGGCCAGGTTGCTGGTGTTGAACTTCAAGAGCCTGCGGCCGCCCTCAGTGTAATAGTTGCGCTCCACCGGACGCGCCGCGCGCGGGTCGCGGATCGCCGTGTAGATCTGGCGGGTCGACGGGTCACGGGCGTTGAGCGCGTCCGCGAAGTCCACCACGTCGCCCTGGATGCCGCCGCAGCTGAACGTGGCCCGCTCCAGCAGCCCCTTCCAGAGGTGATGGTCGTTGTCGAGGCTGAACGCCGCCGAAAAGCGGTACTGGCCCGCCTTCGTGTCCCGGAACGCCACGCGGGTGGTCGCCCGCGTCGCCGTCCGAGCGCTGATCCCGTCCACGATGCCGTTGAGCACCTTGGTCAGCTCCTTGGTCAGCCCCAGCTGCCCGTCGGCGATGTAGGCCGCCACGTTCGGGTCGCTCGGGTCGGCGTCGGTCTGGCCCAGCATGGCCAGCTGATGGATGCACGCCACGTTCGGAACCGCGCCCACCGCCGGCTGCAACGCCACCGCCTGCGCCACACCCAGGCACGAGGCCTGGTCGCTCGCCGAGACGTTGAAGCCGATCACATGCACGCGCGCGTCGGGGTGCGCGTTCATCAACTCGGCCACCTCCTCCAGAGAGGTCTTGTACGGGTACTGAGCGTCGCACCGGCTCGGACAGTCCGGCGGCGTGCAGATGGCGCACTCGTCAAACGTCGGCGCGCCGTCCGTCACCAGGATGACCTCCTTCGGACGGCAGGACGCGAAGGTGTCGGTGGTGATGTCGTCGTTGACCGACAAGTAGTGATTGACGTCCGACAGCATCGCCGCGATCGGCGTCGCCTCAAACGGGATGAACTCGGCGATGCTCTGCTCGATCGTCGACGCGATGAGCCGCCCCTCCTCCGCGTCGCTCATGTCACCGACGCTGATGCTACCTCCAGCCAGGCGGTTGGCGTCGTGGATGTTCACCAGGTCGCGCACGCCGAGGTTCCACGCCGCCGTCTCGATGGGCGTCGAGTAGCTCCAGGTGTCGCCGCCGGCCTCGGCGCTGTCGAAGGGGAAATAGCCGAACCGCACCACGTCGCGGTTCAGGAAGATCAGCCCCGACTCGTTGTAGCGCTGCGCCCCGCGCGGCTCGAAGTGCGGCACCGGATAGGCGTTGTCGAGGGCGAACGGGTCCGAGCCCGGCCCCGAGTCGCGGTCGACCTCCTCGCACCAATAGGAGTCCCAACGGCCCGTCAATACCTCCTTCGCCTGGATGGCCCGGGTCTTCTCGAACCGGTAGCCGCTCGCCAGGATCTGCGACGGCGACGAGCTCCACAGGAAGTTCGGACACTGGCGCGGCGCGCACAGACCACCGATGCACGACTGCCCGGCGAACGAGCAGTCCCGATCCGTCAGGCACGCCTCGTTGTACACCGAGCCCGCGCCGCGCGGCACGCAGCACGGATAGAGCGCCTCCTCGTCGGTCGACTCCATGCTCCCCGACGTGTCCAGCAGGATCAGGACGACCGGAGGCGCCCCCTTCCGGATGTCCGAGGGCGTATCCGACTGCGCGAACGCCTCGCCGGGCTGTCCCAGGTGGAGGGCCGCCAGGGTGGCGACGACCGCCAGGCCGAGCACCGGGCGGATCCATCCGCCGAGTCGACGTCCCGCGGGGGGGGTTGCGCTGCGTTGTGGGCTCATCTCGGTGCCTCGAAGCCAGGAAGAGGCGGCCCGGCCATCGACGCGCTCGCTTCGATGACCGACCACCTCCTGCTTGACGGGGTGGACGGGAGGTCTCTCGACCTCCCCAGGGGGCTCCCGAAGACTCCCGGAAACCCCTGACGCGTCGACTTGCGACGCTATCGATAGTACCCCTGACAGTCCAGGGGGCCAATCAGCGCGTGCGCCGCGTGCTGGCTGCGGGCGCCGTGCACGGACTGATTGTATTTCAGCGCCTCCAGGCCCGTCGGCGTCTCTCCGACCGTGCCCGTCGACGCGAAGTGGAAGCGCTTGAAGCAGAAGCTGTGGGAGAAGCCCGGCGCCTTGGGGCCGTCCTGCGGGTCCTCGAGGCGCACCGACAGGTTCGGCAGGTTGTCCGTCGTGCTGTAGTAGCCGCCTTCAGACTCCAGCCCCTGGCAGTTCGGCGGCAGGTTCGCCTGGTTGCAGTTGGCGACCGTCTGCGCCGGACCGGCGAACATCAGCTGGTTCGGCACGAAGTCGCCGCGCGTGAAGTTGTACGAGGGCCGGAAGTTCGCCGGGTCGCCCGCCGTGAGCGCCTGGCGGTTCTGCGCCCGCGTCAAACGGTCCATCAGCTCCCAGTAAGCCTGACCGCTCCGGCCTACCTGGTCGACCGCCATCACCAGCGCGCCGTCGCTGGCGTAGATCGCCTGCTTGGAGATCCGCTGGTTCCGGCTGCCGCGCAGCTCGAACGAGGTCTGGCGCAGCGCCAGCAAGCCCATCGCCGTCAGCGCCAGGATCAGCAAGAGCACGATGATGAGGGCGCTGCCACGCTCGGAGGGCCGGCCAGCAACGCGGGATGATTGATGCGGGGTTCTCACGGGCTCATCCCTCCCTACTTCACGTTGCGGATGGTCAAGTTGGTCAGCTGAAGCGAGTTCGTCAACGTCATCACCCGCGTCGAACCCGTGGGGTCGTCGTCGAGGTTGAACGTCAACACCGGGGCCGTCACGCTCGCCCGCGGCTGGTGCTGCAAGCTCAGGTCCTCACGCTGGGTGCGCGAGGACAGCAGCACGTTCGCCACGCGCGCCTTGGCCCAGTCCTGCCGCGCCGCCAGACCGGCCAGCGCGATGTTGCCCTGGTTGTCGCCGCTCAACGTGTCCACCGTCATCTCCGGCGCGCCGAAGGTCGAGCTGTCCACGTCCAGAGAGACCTGGAAGTCCACGGCGTACTCCAGCACCGGCACCGCGTAGATGTTGCCGCCGTCGAGCTGCAATGGCTGGCCCGTCCGCGGATTGATCTCGGTCCGCACCAGGTCCATCTTCGTGCTGTCGTTCGGGTCCGGCTCCACCGCATACCGCACGACGTTGATCACCGACACCTCATAGCCCTCGCCAGCGATCCCCTCGATCCCGCAGCCGCGGCCGTCGACGCGCTGGACCAGGCCCGCGACGTCGATCGTCGCGTTGCCGCCATTCCAGGTGCGCGCCGTGATCGGGGCCAGCTGGGCGACGCCGGTCGGGTCGCTGATCTTGATCAGCCGCCCCGGCGAGAACAGCGCGTTGAACCGCGCCTCGAGGTTCGTGTCGCCCAGCCCCTGAGCCAGCCGCGTCGGGTTGAAGGCGATGGGCTGGCCCGGCTGCACGTTCACCACCGGGAAGGTCGTCGCCGCATCGAAGCTGCCCATCAGGAAGAGCACATCCGGCGCGAGGTTCGCGTTGTTCGCCGAGCCACCGTTGAAGACCGCGCTGGTCGACCCGCCGTCCACGACGCGGATCCCCACCAGGTTCTCCAGACCGAAGCCCACCGTCGGACGGGGGCAGATCAGCGGATCGCGCGCCGCCGACGGCGTCGCCAGGTAGCCCACCCGCTCCACGTCCCGACTGACGAAGTCCAGCGCAAACTTCAAGTTGCCCTGCGCGTCCACCGTCTGGTCCTGGACCGAGAACACCTGCGAGATGACCCGCGAGAGCATGAACGCCGCCGCCATCAAGATGGAGACGAGCACCACGGCGATCATCATCTCGATCAGGGTGAAGCCCCGACGCGAGGATCGATGCTGTTGAGGTCGATGCGATGCTTTCATGGCGACGGGTCTCACAGGTTCTGTCGACGAAGGACGAAGGGGATGTAGGTCACGTTGACGTTCGTGTTCGCCACGCCCGCCGGGTAGACCACGTCGGTCATGCGGCTCTCGGCGCAGGGAGACGGAGGTGTCGTCAGCCACGGCGCGTCCTGGTTGGTCGCCCACGTCACGCGGATCTGCCCGACCAGCACCCGACCAGGCACCTGCCAGTCCGCCCGGCCGTCCACGCAGAACCGCGCGTTGAGCTCACGAGAGGCCGGGTTGGCCACCGCCATCGCCGGAGCGGTGGGGATGGCCTCGTGGGTCACCGGGTAGCCGCCGTACAGCAGCGTCCACTGCCCGATGTTCCCGTTCGACGTCAGCGCGTTCAGCATGGGCGTATTGCCCCCGCCGAGGTTCGGCGCGTACGAGTTCCAGTTGACCGCCTCACCCTCGATGCGCTGGACGGTCTTCTCCGCCACGAACGTGCCGACCGAGACGTCGTTGGCCGCCGAGGTCCCCTGGATGAACGCGATCTGCATCGCCATCATCGCCAGCAGCCCGACCGCCAGCACGACGCCCGCGATCATGACCTCGATGATGGTGAAGCCGCGCTCGGTCCGCCGATGCAGCCGACGCCGTGTCCTGGATGGTGTGCACATGGTCATGTCCCTTCGGTCCTCGCTCTACTGCACCATCCGGGTCTCGCCCGAGAAGCTCATGGTGATGATGTGATCGGACCCGAACTGCGACGGCTGACCGTCGCAGTAGCTCAAGCACGAGCTCGGGCAGGCGTCGTTGAGGTAGGCCACCCGGAAGCAGATCACCCCGGCCTTGTCGCAGTGCGTCGCCCAGTTCTTGACCCCGTCCGCCTCGGCGTAGGCGTCGCCCGTGCAGACATCGGCGCTGTTGGCGTCGGCGAACATCGGCTGCTGGGTCGCCAGGTTGAGCACGCGCCCATCGGGCTTGATGCAGAACGCCATGTAGGGGTTGTCCCCCGTCGACGGGCTCGCCTGGATGATCTGCACGTTGTGGTTCGGGTACCACGTGTCGACGACGAACGACAGATTGGGGTCCGGCTCGGCGCCCGCCGGCGGCTGAATGCACGTGTTGTTCGCCGATGGGTACACAAGGATCCGTCCCTTGTTCTCCGAGTCCGGCGCCAGATCGCCCACCCCGACGTACACGGTCAACGCCCGGTTGGTCGCCGCCGACACGCTCCGCAGCCCGCGGAGCCGCTGCGCGATGTCGCGCGAGGCGTTGAACCCGATGCTGTCGGCCCGCGAATCGTAGAAGTACAGCGTCGCGGCGACCGCGAGGATGCCGATGATGACGACGACGATCATCACCTCGACGATGGTGAAACCGCTGCGCCTGCGTGCTCGAAACCCACTCATGGACTCTCCTCGCGAGAATGCTCCGACCGTTGCGCCTTCATCATGCCACAACCTTCGTCCGGACGGGAGCCTTCCTTTCCGGAACACAACAGGAGCAAGAGGCATACCCAGTCCCTGTACACGCTGGCGACGGGCGTCGGCCGATCCACCGCCCCACCGCGACACCGTGACTATGAAAACATTGCGCTATACCGCAACAATTTCTTGCGCGGGGCCTCTCGCGCTCTGGAAATGGGGGTCCAGGGGGCGCTGCCCCCTGGACCCCACTCTTCTCGCCCTGGCGGGGAGCCCCACCCCTTGTGCGCCCTCCCCCCGGTCGTTATAGTCTCGCTCCAATCCTCGGGCGGCGCCGACGGACGGAAGCCCTCGGCGCCGGTTCGCACGCCCTTCAGCTCACGAGCACCCGCCTGCATGCGTCGCCTCTCCCGAAGCCCACTGCCCGCTTTGGCCTTCGCGCTGGTCTCGGCCCTCGGGGCCACGGCGGCGGCGCAGTCGGGGGTGCGGGTGGACGTGGCGGGGGTCGGGCAGGCCACGGCGGTCCGGTCGCTGGGCGGCGAGTCGATCCTGTGGCGGCGCTATACGCAGTATGTGGGGCTCAGGGGCGATCAGCCGCTGGGTGATCGGGACGGGCCGCGGCTGGACTTCGAGGGGCGGCTGCGGATCGCCACGGACTTCGGGCCGACGAGCGCGGTGCGCAACCGGATCGATCGGCCGGCCGATCGGTTCAGCGACAACACCATCGAGACGTTGTTCGTGCGGCTGGACGAGCTGGGCGATCGGGCGGACGTGACGCTGGGGCGGCAGCTGCGGGTGGACCCGCTGGGCTTTGCCCACTTTGATGGTGGGGCGCTGGACTACCGGGCGCCGTCGGGGCTGACGGCCAGCGTGTTCGTGGGCGCACAGGTCACCGAGGGCTGGCTCGGGGTCAACAGCGCCGACTTCGACCAGGACGGGCTCGATCGGTATAATCCGGCGTTCGGGGAGCCGGTGCTGCTGCAGGGCGGCGACGTGGGGTTCGAGGGGGAGCACTTCCGGGTGCGGCTCGGGGGGCGGCAGGGCTATCGGCTGGGCGGGGGTCCGGCGCTGCCAGAGGGCTTCGAGCCGCAGACGCCGGGCGGGCAGCCGGCCACGGAGCAGCGGCTCGGCGGCGCGCTGCACGGTCAGCCCGCAGAGCGCGTGGAGCTCGACGGGGACGTCATCTATAACGTGGCGCTGGCGACCTTCGACCGGACGGCCGCCGGCGGCGTGGTGTACCTGCCGTGGGCGGAGAGCTGGGTGGGGGCGGGCGTGGAGACGTGGCGGCCGGCCTTCCGGCTGGACAGCATCTTCAACGTGTTCGGGGCGACGCCGCAGGGGCGGTATCGGCTGCGAGGGGGCGGGCGGTGGGACGGCGAACACGGGGCGCTCCAGCTCGAGAGCGGGGTGCACTGGGCGCGCTATGGGGACGACGATCTATCGGCCGCCCTGCCCGGCTTCGCTCCGGGCACGGACGCCCTGGGCGCCGATGTCCGCACCACGTTCCGGCTCGCTCGCGCCGCCCGGAGGTGGGCGCCGACCTTCGATGGGTGGCTGCACCTGCGGGCCGAGGGCGGGTACGCCGGCACGCTGCTGAGCGCACGGGCCGGCGGCACGGTGGAGCTGATCAACCAGGCGCTGTGGCTCTGGACGTCCGGCCAGTTCGCCTGGATGGAGCACGATCTGCAGCCGTTCCGGACCGGCCCGCTCGCGGCGGGCTCGCTCGGGACCTCGTGGACGGCGAGCCGGTGGGGGGTGGTGTCGACCTTCGCCGAGTTGGCCTCGACGGCGGACTATCTTTATGCGCTGGCCTTCTTCGGGAGCTACCAGCTCGACTTTGACCTGATGGATTGAGCCCGATGACCCACCCCACGCTGGAGCGTGTGGCCCTCGGGCTCGCGCTGCTCACCGCCCTGGCCCTGATCGCCGTGGCCGCCCCGGACGCCGACGCCCAGGACAGCGCCCCGCCCCCGTCCGGCCGGCCGCTGCGGCTGGTGCCGGAGTACAAGCCGGGGCAGCTCATCCCCGACGGCTTCGATCTGCCGCCGCGCTCGGAGCAACCCCAGGACGCCGAGGCCCGGGCCTTCGGCTTCGTCGAGCCCAACGGGGGCGCGCGGGTGCGGCCGGACAGCCACTCTGCAGACTTTGCACACCGGCACGGGACGCTCGCCCGGGCCTCCTCGGCGGACTGCACCAGCTGCCACGCCGAGGCGGCCTGCCGGGACTGCCACCGGACGGTGCTCAAGCCGCTCGACCTGCACCCGCCGGGCTACCTGGCCTACCACCCCATCGAGGCGCGCCGGGAGGCCGACAGCTGCACGACCTGCCACGCCTCCCAGGCGTTCTGCCGGGACTGCCACGCCGCGGCGCAAGCCGGCGGCAGCGGCGACGCTAAACCCCCGAGCGGATTGAGGTTTCATCCAGCGAGCTGGCTGGGGCTGCGCACGGGGCCCGACCACGCCACCGAGGCGCGGCGCAACCTCATGGCCTGCACCTCCTGCCACACCGAGCGCGACTGCGTGCGGTGCCACGTCAACGTCAACCCCCACCCCCCGGCGTTCCTGGCCCAGTGCCGCGCCATCGCCACCCGCAACGCCTCCACCTGCGGCACCTGCCACCTCGACCTGGCGCGCGTCCTCCAGATGTGCCGCTAGCTCCGACCCGGCCCAGCACGACCATGGACACCATCGAACCCACCACGGACGCCCTCTCCGCCGCCGATCGCGGCGACTTCGACGAAGCCCGGGACCTGGACCTGATCGCCAGGTTCCCGCTCGACGCCCTCCTCGACGACCTGCGCACCCGACCCGGACGCGCCGAGGTCAAGGGCCTCGACGGCGGCGCCCTGGCCTTCCTCATCGCCCGCCTGCGCGTCGCCACCGGCCGCCGCATCGTCGTGCTGACCGCTGACGACCACGACGCCCAGCAGCTCGCCCAGGACCTCGAGCTCTTCCACGGCCGGCCCGAGTCCCACGACGTGCTCCATGTCCCGCCGGCCCACACCTCCCCCTACGGCGACATCTCCCCCGACCGCGCCGCCGCCCAGGACCGGCTGGCCGCGATCTTCCGCCTGCACATGGGCATCGGCGCCGAGATCGTCGTCCTGTCGGTCGCGTCGCTCATGCGCCGCATCATGCCCGTCCAGACCCTCATCGAGTACGCCGACGTCATCCGCGTCGGCACCACCGACCTCACCAACGAGCGCCTGCGCAAGCTCCTGGCCGACGGCGGCTACTCCGCCGTCTCGCTGGTCGAGGACACCGGCAGCTTCGCCATCCGCGGCGACATCGTCGACGTCTGGACCCCGTACGACGACCACCCCGTGCGCATCGAGCGGTGGGGCGACGAGGTCACCTCGATCAAGTCGTTCGACCCGGACAGCCAGCGCACCCGCGAGGACCGCGAGGACACCTTCATCTTCCCCGTCCGCGAGGACGTCCTCACCGAGGACACCATCGCCTCGGCCCGCACCCGCCTGCACACCCTGGCCGACGAGTGCCACCTGCCCAGCAAGCAGGTCCGCCAGGTCATCGGCGACATCCAGGCCGGCATCCACTTCCTCGGCATCGAGAACCTCCTGCCGGCCTTCTACCCCCGCCTGGGCTCCATCATCGAGCTGATCGACGACGAGGCCCTGATCTGCGTCGACCGCCCGGCGGCCGTCCAGGCCGCCATCACCGACCTCTTCGAAAAACTCCAGGGCGAGTGCGAGCGGCGACGCGCCCCGGCCACCGAGCTCGTCTTCGGCGTCCACGAGCACTTCATCGACCCCGAGCTGTTGTTCGACTGGATCGACGACCGACCCCGCATCGTCGACATCATCGGCCTCGAGGTCCTCGACGCCGACGCCCCGCCCAGCGCCGCGGCCCCCGACCGCCGCTACGACTTCCGCGTCCAGCCCAACCACGACATCGTCCGCATCCGCAAGGAGCGTCAGGGCGCCGAGGGCACCGTGCACGCCATCATGGGCCTGCTCGACGGCTGGAAGAAGACCTACGGCCGCATCGTCTTCGCCTGCTCCACCGCTGGCGAGACCCAGCGGCTGGCCGAGCTCTTCGAGAGCTACAAGGTCAAGGTCGAGCGCCACATCCGCCCCATCGACACCACCGCCTGGCGCTCGCCCCCCGCCGCCTCGGTCCAGCTCGTCACCAGCCCGCTGAGCGCCGGCTTCCGCTCCCCGGCCCTGTCCCTGGCCGTCATCTCCGGCGGCGAGATCTTCGGCCGCCAGCGGCGCGCCGCCAGCCGCGAGCGCACCTTCCTCGAGACCAGCGCCATCGCCTCGTTCCGCGACCTCGAGGTCGGCGACACGGTCGTGCACGTCGACTTCGGCATCGGGCGCTACGGCGGCCTCCACCGCATGACCCTGGCCGGCGTCCCCGGCGACTTCCTCCTGATCGAGTACTCCGGCGCCGACAAGCTCTACCTGCCCGTCTACCGCCTCGGCCGCGTCCAGCGCTACATCGGCGCCGAGGCCATCAAGCGCCTCGACAAGCTCGGCTCCGGCGGCTGGGAGAAGACCAAGGCCCGCATCAAGGCCCAGCTCAAAGAGCTGGCCATGGATCTGATCGAGCTCTACGCCCGACGCCAGATCATGCACGGCCACCGCTTCCCCGGCCCCGACGCCTACTTCCACGAGTTCGAGGCCGCCTTCCCCTACGAGGAGACCCCCGATCAGGTCTCCGCCATCGACGCCGTCCTCGGCGACATGCAAAAACCCCAGATCATGGACCGCCTCATCTGCGGCGACGTCGGCTTCGGCAAGACGGAGGTCGCCATCCGCGCCGCATTCCTCGCCGTGCTCGCCGGAAAGCAGGTGGCCGTCCTGGTGCCCACCACCGTCCTGTGCGAGCAGCACCTGTCCACCTTCCGCGAGCGCGTGGCCAACTACCCCGTCCGCGTCGAGTCCCTCTCCCGCTTCCGTGCCGGCAACGAGTCCAAAGCCATACTCGCCGACGCCGCCGCCGGCAAGGTCGACATCCTCATCGGCACCCACCGGCTGCTGTCCAAAGACATCAAGTTCCGCGACCTCGGCCTGCTCATCGTGGACGAGGAGCAGCGCTTCGGCGTCGGCCACAAGGAGAAGCTCAAGGAGCTCAAGGCCAACGTCGACGCCCTCACCCTGTCCGCCACACCCATCCCCCGCACCCTGCACATGTCCCTGATGGGCCTGCGCGACATGACCATCATCGCCACCCCGCCCCCCGGCCGCCTCTCCGTCCGCACCCACATCGCCCGCTCCTCCGACAACGTCATCCGCGAGGCCATCCTCCGCGAGATCCAGCGTGGCGGACAGGTCTACTTCGTCCACAACCGCGTCGAGACCATCGAGGAGACCGGCGCCAGGCTCCGCGAGATCGTCCCCGAGGCCCGCATCATCATCGGCCACGGCCAGATGAAGGAGCACCAACTCGAAAAAGTCATGGTCGCCTTCGTCAAGGGCGACTACAACGTCCTCCTCTGCACCACCATCATCGAGTCCGGCCTCGACATCTCCAACGCCAACACCATGCTCATCGACCACGCCGACCGCTTCGGCCTCAGCCAGCTCTACCAGCTCCGAGGACGCATCGGACGCTCACGCTCACGCGCCTGGTGCTACCTCCTCGTCCACGGCAAGCGCCTCAGCGACGAGGCCCAGCAGCGCCTCGAGGTCATCGAGCGCTTCACCGAGCTCGGCAGCGGCTTCCACGTCGCCTCCTACGACCTCGAGATGCGCGGCGCCGGAAACCTCCTCGGCGCAGAGCAGTCCGGCACCGTCAACGCCGTCGGACTCGACCTCTACGGCGAGCTCCTCGAAGAGTGCATCGCCGAGGTGCGCGGCGAGGAGGTGGAGACGGAGATTGAACCCGAGGTGAACATCCCGGTGCCCGCCTTCATCCCCGAGGGCTACATCCAGGACGTCTCCCTCCGCCTCGTCTTCTACAAACGCCTCTCCCTCGCCCGCTCCGACGACGAGCTCTCCGAGCTCTACACCGAGCTCGTCGACCGCTTCGGCGACCCACCCACCGAGGTCGACGCCCTCCGCGAGGTCGTCGCCATCAAGATCGGCATGCGCCGCCTCCGCGCCGACCGCCTCGACGCCGGCGCCGGAGCCGTCGAGATCCAGCTCAACGAAAAACCCCGCATGACCCCCAAACAGGCCATGGCCCTCATCCACACCTTCCTCGGACGCTACCGCGTCACCCCAGACCGCAAGTTCATCCGAACCCTCACCCCCGAAGAGGCCGACGCTGGCGTGCTCAAGGCCGCAAGGATGGTGTGTCGGGAGATGTTGCAGGCTGCGGGGTTGGCGTAGGGCGGGAGCTTCATCCACAATACCGTCGAAAAAGTCTGGAGTCCGTTGTCGCAAATGGGCGCTCACACAGCACTGTTTTTCGAACACAAACGACTGCTCGGACGGCAAGGTTCTGGATCTCAGGGATGGAAATCAGTGTGAGTGGGAGCGTGACCGGCTTGTCCCGGTGGACGAGTACGTCGAGTTCCTCAAGCACGGTCTCGAGCCGGCACCTGTCTCTGTACTGGCGTTTGGAATCATCGTACCGGACAGCGGCAGACGATACGAGTTCGGTGAACCCGTGGAATATGCTTGTGCGACCCCCCTGATCCGGGGAACATCAAGCTACCGGTATAGTGAACTGATCGATGCGTTCGGTGGATCATTTTATGATATCTGCGAGCCGCCGTACGATGGGGCGTTTCAAGAGATCGCGACTGCCATTGGCACGGCAGCGCGGCAGTAGAGTGCGTGTACATCCTCGCCGTAGCCCGTCCGGCGTGCTCAAGGCCGCGGATGGTCTGCCGCGAGCTGTTGCAGGCCGCGGGGTTGGCTCAGGCGGGGAGCGGCATGAGGAGCGGTGAGGTCGAGCGCAGCGCTGGCCGCACAGCGGCGCGGTGATATCACAGGGGGCCTTCAGGGGCGTTCCCTCTCCGCCAGGGTGTGGCGGATGAGCGGCAACATCACCTGGTCCTTCGGACGGCCCGTGCGCTCTTCAATCTCCAGCAGGGTCTCGAGCTTGAGCAGCCGCAGCGTACGGCCGTCCACCACCGCGCTCTCCGAGCCGCCGAGCAACGCCTCGTAGTCCAGATCTCCAGCGACGGCCCCCAGCAGATCGAGCAGCCCTGCGCGGGTCCTGAGCAGCTGATGCCCCGGGCCGCGAAGATGCGACGCCTGCGGCCGCAGTCCGCATCGATCCAGCCGCGACGTCGCCTCAAGCTCCTCCAGCGCCGCGAGCAGCCGCTCGACGTTGTCCTCGCCGCGCCGATGCACAATGTCGAGATCCATCGTCGTCACCGGAACGCCCTGAAGCACCGCACAGACGCCTCCCACGATGATGAACTCCACGCCGTGGTCGTGCAGCACCGCGAGCAGGCTCAGGAAGTCAGGGGCGGGTTCGAGCATGGCGCGCCTTCATCACGGCCTGCATGTGCGCCTGGAGCCAACGCAGGCGCTCCTCCGGCGTCTTGTCCAACATCCAACGGATGACCGTCAAGTCGGTGCCGTCATCCGCGAACGGCGGCGGCTCGGGCGCCGCGAGGTCTGGCGCGACGGTCGCTGTGGGATCGATGGGCACGTTCGGGGTGGACATGAGGATCGCTCCAGCTCGCGTGAACCGCCGCCGAAGCATAAGGGGCCGTCCAGCAAGAAGCGAGCCGGCGGCGACGGTTCTTCTCCGCACGTGCGGCCTTACTTCGACTGGGGCAGTACGGGGCAGGTGGCCCGGCCAGTGCGGCGGACGCATCCGAAGATGAGCACAACTAAATCACCCATTCGAGATAAAGAGACTCATCGATCTTCTATGATAAGCAACATTTCAAGGTCATCGTCGGTACCGAGGAGACCGTCCTCGCCAAGCGAAAATAGAATATAGTGTTGGCCATCGTTCCGCACACCGATTGGACGTCCCCAGGCATCCAATTGACCGGTCTCCTGAAGGTGCTTCGAATTCAAACGCCTAGAATCAGAACCGCTTTCGTTATCGTCATAACACAGGCATATTCCATACATCTTTAGCAGTGAAATTATATCTCTATCATCAAATGGATATGAAATATCGTCGCTCGTTCTGGGCTCACCATCCGGCCCATCCGAGACGAGCTCCCACGGGTCAGCCGGTGGACTAATCAATCGGATCGGGTTACCCCACGCATCTGTGCGATCCATTACTGAAATCCCTGAGAGGAGTGCGGGCCCATCAAGAATATGGCACGGCTCCGTGCTCTGATATGTCTCCACTAAATCCGGCAAGAGCATACGCGACCTTACACGCCGCAGCTCTGCCCATGTCTGGCTCGCCTTCTCGTTCTCTCGTTCCTCGGCCCTGAACCAGCAGCAGGCGCAGATGATCAGGGCCACGACAAACCAGGCGATGCCGGCAACCCATCGACGTTTGACCTTTGAAGTCATCATCCCTCCTGTCCATTCAATCCTTTCTCAGCGAGTGGATCCACTCTTGGCTGGTCGTCAACCACTGACAGGTCCCGCCGAGCGGTCCGTCGACGGCGATTTCCCGCTAAACTCCGGAGATCACGTGTGGTCACTCAACAAGCAAGACCATGGTGAAGTCGCAACTTAGGGTGCTATCCTGCCATAGTAATATTGGAGTATGCCGGATAACCAGCGGCACAGGTGCGCATCGTTACCCAGTGCTCAGCATTGTGGCGAACTCAGTCGAGTATCGTCCCGCTATACCCAAGCATCGACAGAAAAGTCATTGCATTGATTTCGAACTCTGGACGCCCGAGTGACGCGTACCCCAGCGCACCGCCCCATCACGCGCCATCGACTAATTTTTTAGCGTCGAAAACAATTCACCAGCATCCACAGCATCCGACAATTTGCCCTCAAGAACATGAAGATCAAGATATTTACGAAGTTTATCCGGAATTGGAATAGTAGACCTCAAACCCCTCCATTCCGCATTCGGCTGAGTACGTTGCCTCAAACGCGCCCGATTATAGATTCTTGCCGATATGTTGACCAAATTTCGAGCATTACCACTCCTACCAATCAAATACGCCTCTCGCGCCTTCTCTATGCCTTTGAGCAATTCAAGATAGCTCCCGATGCTATCTCCAACGTAATACCCAGCAGCTTCACGCGTTAGTATATCCGAAACGTCTACGAAATGCTTACCGATGGAGTCACCTGCATATCCAGAGCGCTCATACGCATGATACGCCGAGTCCACGACCACTGCATACTCCGTATCAAATGCATGAGAAAACATCCAAGCATGCGTAAATTCGTGATACACCGTATTCATGACATCAGAAGATAATAGCAAATCATCAGCATCTGCAAACCGAAATCCATCAATATCTTCGGATCGAAACTTAATATCACGTTCCACCTCTCGAGTCTGCCCCGAACCACTGATACCATCATCTATATCCACCACAAAGTCCCCGCCAAGAACACTACCGATAATACCAACAGGTAATCCTAGTGAGTCGGAAACCATGGCCATATTAACTATAGCATCAAATGCCATCTGATTGCTTGATTGCCCGGAGTCGCTCTTGACAAATCGTGGAGAGAGGATAGCGACCGCCAGCATTACGACCGAAACGAATGCAGTTCTAAAATCTACAGTCCCCCACGGATCCCACCCATTGACCGGGTCCATCCCCACATACGCGTACGGATTGAAGCTGTCGACATACCCCAATGGGTCCTGACTGACGAACTGGGCGAGGCGCGGCGAGTACCACCGGGC
>Ga0100377_1001430_pt1 | contig 20598 bp, 14 predicted proteins | sample CryGeymeta201501_FD_83664 | JGI IMG/M metagenome (GOLD analysis project Ga0100377, IMG submission 83664) | Groundwater microbial communities from Crystal Geyser aquifers in Utah, USA - Crystal Geyser metaG 2015-01 | ecosystem: Environmental > Aquatic > Deep subsurface > Groundwater | place: USA...
GCGCTGTCGAGCTGCAGCACTGCCTGGGCGGCTCCCTCGACCCGCCAGCGCAGGGTCCAGGCCTGGTCCTCCTCGACCCGGCCCAGCACGGGCGCGACCGGCGTCACCACCACGGGGGGGCCCAGCCACAGGGCCGTCGCCGCGCTGGCGGGAGGAGGCGGCAGCGCGGGCAGGGCCTGGAGCAGCTCCACGGGCACCGGGTGGACGACCAGGGGGCTGGTGGGCGGCTTGCCGGGCGTGAGGATCGCAGCGAGTGCCTGGCGGGCCCGCAGCTCCCGGTCCAGCCAGGGCTGCAGGACCAGGCCCAACCACACGGAGCCGTGCAGCGGGGGCAGGCCGACGCGCAGGCTGCGGGCGAGGGGGTCGGCCGCCAGCAGGGTGCAGGCCGCGGTCCCGCCGGTGGCGGCCGCGGCGACGACGAGGAGGGGGGGCGGGTCGCTGCCGGCCAGGACCGCCTGGGCGGCCTTGAACACCAGGTCGCCATCGTCGCCTTCTTCCAGGTGCAGGAGCAGCTCGTCATCCTCGCAAGCCGTAGGGGGGTCCACGCCTTGCAGGCCCCGGCTCGTCGTGGCGGGCTGCAGCGCGCCGGTCTCGATGACGGCTGCCGCGACCAGGTCCAGGAGCCACTCGAGCTGCCGCCAGCGCGCGCGCTCCTCGGGCACGGCCACGAAGGAGGCCACGGCCGTCGCCCGCGGCGCCGGCTCGACGCTGCCACCACCCAGGCCCTCCAGCGCGTGGACCAGGGCCTCGTCGGGCAGGTCCTCCCAGGCGGCGCGGGCCAGGGCCTCTGCCGGACCGGCGGCCAGGGCCAGGCCCCGGACCGCGTCGACGTTGGCCTCGACCAGCTCGCGCTCGTTCGCGGTGCGGGCAGCGGCCAGGGCCACCACCGCCAGGGGCCCGGGTGCCAGCAGCCAGGGCCCGGGCGCCGCCGCGGGGGCCGCCGTGTGCAGCTCCGCCAGGGTCGGGGCCGTGTGGGTGCTGCTGGCCAGGTCCTCCAGGCTGGCGCGGGTGGCGATGACCTGGACGAGCTGCGCGCGCAGCGCCGAGGGCACCGTCACGGAGCCGATGGCGGCCAGGGCCAGCCGGAACCGGGCCAGGGCCGAGGGATCCTCGCCCAGCACCCCGGGGGTCGTCTCCCACAGGCGCTGCAGGCTGTCGACGGGCCGACGCACCCGCTGCCAGGCGAGGGCCAGCTCGGGCGCGGTCGCGACGAGGCCGTCGACGCGCTCGACGAGCGCCTGCCAGAGAGTGGAGTCAAGGAGGGCGGGGGGGGTGGACATGACGGCCTCGGGCTCTCAGGCGGCGACTGGTGGCCGGCCCCAGCCCCCGAGGGCCTGGGTCTGGGTGGCGCCCGCGGAGCCGGCGGTGGGGGATGACGAGTCGGACGAGCGCTCGCCGGGCGGCGGCGGCGCGGTCGGCACTGCGAGGTTGTGCTGCGGGTTGGCGGCGTTGAGGTCCGTGCGGGTGGTCGTGGCGTTCTGGGAGCCGGGCCCGCCCTGCTGCTGGCCCCGCTCCCAGGAGGGCGCCATCGAGCCCGCGCTCAGCCGGGCCCGGACCTCGCTGCCGGCCATGCGCTCCAGGGAGAAGGGCTCGGTGCGGAACGCGAGGTCCACGCTCGAACGAAGGCCGGCGCTGGCCTGGATGTCCTCGCGGGTCACCTCGTCGTCGGCCCGGACGAAGCCGACCGAGGCCTGGACGCTGGCGCTGGCACCCCAGGGTCCGGCGGCGACCGAGGCGCTGGCCGCGGTGCTGACGCGGGTGTCGAACTGCTCCTGGTGCCGCTGCTCGGCGATGCTGCGGGCGTCCACCCGCATGTCCATGGACGCGTGCAGCCGGCCCTCGTCCACGACCACCCGCTGCAGGCCCATCAGCAGCATCGTGGAGAGCATCTTCTGGCGGTCGCGGCCCAGCTTGCGGCGCACCAGGGGCAGCAGGGTGCCGCTCAGGTCGTCCTCGTCGACGGTCGAGACCTCGTCCTCCGTCGCCTCCAGGGCGGCCTGCAGCGCGGCTGACTCGGGCATGTTCCGGTCGGGTCCCAACACCAGGCGCGGCTGCTCGGCGTTGCTGCGGTCGATGACGAAGACGCCGAAGCGGCCCATCGCCCACTGCACGGCGCGGTCCTGGCCGACCTGCTGGCTGCCGAAGTCGGCGGCGCTCATGTCGACCGCTTCGAGCAGGTCCGCCACCGCCTGGAGCTGCTGGAGGCTGCTGGTGGAGATCGCCTGGAAGACGCCGGTGATCAGGTTCGTCACGAACTCGGGGAAGGCCAGGCCGTCTCGCAGCTCGCGGACCCGCTGACCGGCCGAGGCCACGGCCCCGCCACCCTGGAGCTGCGCGGCGGTCTGGACCTGGGCCTGAGCCAGGGGAGGGGCGGACGCCGCGGTGGCGGGAGCGGGTGCGGACAGGGCTTGTGAGGTCGGGGCCTGTGAGGTCGGGGCTTGTGCGGGCGGGGCTTGTGCGGGCGGGGCCTGTGAGGTTGGGGAGGCCCGCGTCGCGATCTCCTGGTCGAGGGCGGCCTCTTCGGCCATGAGGCCGGCGGCGTGCAGGGACAGCCCGACCATGCGCCTGGCCAGGCGGTTTCGCAGCTCAGGCTGGCTGGCCAGCTCGGGCGCCCCGTCCAGCACGCCGCGGACGGCGCTCCGGACGGCGGTGAGCACCGGGGGCGAGACGGCCGGCGAGGGGTCGGCCGGGCGGTCGCTCATGTCACACCGGTGCCCGCGGCGAGCAGGCGCTCGGCTGCCGAGAACACCGGGTCGTCGGGCCGAAGCTGCACCTGGGCCGAGGACAGGCCGCGGCCCTGGGCCGCCAGCCACTGGATGAGGCTGCGGCCGGCCTCGGCCCGGGCGACCGCCGTCATCCACGGCACGGGGTGGGGCAACAGGCGCGGCGCGGTGCGGGCCACCAGGGCAGGCAGCGCGCCGCCGCCGAGGGCCGTGCTCAGCGAGCGGCTGCGCAGCAGGGTCACGGCCTCACCGACCCGCCGCGCCAGGTCCTGGACGGCGAAGCCGGTGATGCCCACGGCCTGGCCGGTCAGGAAGGACGCGACGTCGAGGGCCGCGACGGCGACCCGGGCCTGGAGGTGGGCGAGGCCCTGCTGGGCGGGGGCCCGGCCGGCCTCGGAGAGGGCCTGGAGCAGGCTGCCGAGCGCGGGACGGAAGGGGTGCTCCTGGCCGGCAGGCAGGCCCAGCCCGAAGAGCCGCTGCCAGAGCGCGGCGCGCTCGTCGGCGGTGAAGTGCTCGTCGGCCTCGCGGTGGAAGCGGACCAGGTGGGCCGCGGTCGCGGTGTCCAGGTTCAGGTCCAGGGTGCCGCGAGCGGCACCGGTGGCCAGCAGCTCGACCAGGGAGGGCAGCCCGGCCTGGTCCATGGACATCAGCCACCAGGCGGCCGCCGCGAGGGAGAGCTGGGCGGGCTCGACCCGGCCGGTCCCGACGCCGGGCAGGTCCAGCACCCCCAGGGCCTGGGCGCCGAAGCGCGCCTGGGCGGCGTCCAGCCAGGCACAGATCAGGGCCTCGACCGGCTCCAGCTGCAGTTCGGGCAGCTCGGCCTGCGCGGCCTGCGCGTGCGGTGCGAGCGCAGGCCACCGATCGACCCCGCCGTAGGGCAGGGGCAGGGCCGACACGACGGGCAGGCCCGCGGTCACGGCGTGGTGGACCCGCCCGGGGCCTTGGCGCCACCGCGGCTGTTGCGCTGGATGTTGGCCTGCTCCTGCTGGCTGGCCAGCATGTTCAGGTCCACGGTCTCGCTCTTGAAGTTGACCCGGACCTCGCCCGTCAGCTTGGCCTTCATCTCGGCCTTGGATTCGCTGGTCGTGTCTACGGCCGAGGACACGCTGGTCCGGTGCTTGTTGGCGTTGAAGTTGCCGGAGCGCCGCCCGCTGAACCAGCCGCCCTCGCGGCCATAGGAGGAGTCGGAGTGGGAGTCCTCCCGCCGGTCGTGCATGGCGGCGCTGTCGGTGCGCGCCACCTGGTCGCTGGCTGTGACGTCGAAGATGACCTTGGCGTTGATCAGGCCGTCGGTCACGACGATGCGGTTGATGCCCATCATCACCATGGTGGCGAGCATCTTCTGGCGGGAGCGGGCCATCTCGAGTTGGGCCTCGCGCACGAGCTGGGCCTCGCTGGTCGGCTCCTCCAGGTCGACCCCTTGGGAGAGGCCGTACTGGCTGGTCAGGGCCTGGAGCTGGTCCTCGTCGGCGCCGTTGGCCAGGCCCAGGCGCGGCTCGCCGTCGGAGACGCTGACCTGGAGCAGGCCGGGGTGGGACTGCTGGAGGAAGTCACGGGCCTCGTTGGGCGTGATCTTCTCGTTGGCGTAGTCCTCGACGCTCTGCACCACGCCCTTGACCAGCTCGCCATAGGCCTGCATCTGCTTGATGCTGGCATCGACGATGCTGTTGAAGACGCCGTCGATCAGGCCGGAGACGAAGGCCGGGAAGTCCACGGCGCCGACCAGGTCCTTGAATGCCTGGGTCCCCGCCTGCAGGCCCGCGCCCTTGAAGTCGGCCCCGGCCACATCCTGCTTCTGGGAGAGGCGGTCGCCGGTCTTCTGGCCGGCGTCCGGGGGCGGTGCCGTGGCCTGGGCGCGGGCCAGGCGTGCCCCGGTGGCCCGGGCGTGGGCGGCGGGATCAGGGCGGACCGTGCCCTGGTCGATGGCCTTGGCCAGGTCATCCTGGCCGGCGGCGGGATCGGCCAGGAAGCCGACCACGTGGACCAGGCCCTGGGCCAGCTCCCGCCGGCGGGCGTCGTCGAGCTCGCGGAAGGCGGGGCTGTGTTCCAGCAGCGCGCGGACCTTGGTCCGTACGACGTCCTGCTGCTCTGCCGACAAGGTGCTCAGGCTGCTCACGCGGTCCTCCTGTTCGTGTCGGTGGCCGCCGGTGCCGCCGGTGCCGCCGCTGCGCCTGCGGGGGGCGAGGCGGCGCGACCAGCGAGCCCCTCCAGGACCCCCATCTGCATGGCGTTGACCATGCTCTCGGGGGGGAGGGTCTCGCTCTTGAAGTTGACCCGCACGTCGCCGCTGAGCTGGGCCTTCATGGCGGCCTTGGACTCGCTGGTGTCGTCCAGGGCGCTCTGTACGGTGGTCTTGTGACTGGTGTTGGTGTAGCCGCCGGCCGCGCCCCATGGCGCCCAGCCCGCGGCGGCGGCGCCGGCCTCGATGCTGGTCGACTGGCTCTTCTTGAGCTCGTAGTCGCGCTTGGCCTGGTCGCTGGCCTTGACGTCGAAGATGACCTTGGCGTTGATGCGGCCGTTGGTGACGACGATCCGGTTGATGCCCATCAGGACCATCATCGCCAGCAGCTTCATGCGCGAGCGGGCCAGCTGCAGGCGCACATTGGACAGCAGGGCGGCTTCGGACTCGGGATCGGACAGGTCGGGGGTGGTCCGCCCGTCCTGGCTGTAGCGGGCCAGGGCCCCGGACTCGGAGCCCTGGTCGGTCAAGGCCAGGCGGCGGTTGCCCTGACCGTCCGTGGTGATCCGCACATCGCGGGGGTGGCGCTGGACCAGGTGGTCGCGGGCCTGGTCGGCGGTGACGTCGTCCTGGGCGAACTCGTCCACGGACTTGGCCGTGGCCGCCAGCAGCTCGCCGTAGGCGTGCATCTGCTGGATGCTGGCGTCCACGATGGCCTGGAAGACCCCGTGGATGAGACCGGACACAAAGGCGGGGAAGTCGACGGTCTGCACCAGGTTGCCGAACTGCTCCACCCCCTGTCGCAGCGCGCCGGCCTGGAACTCGCTGCCGACCAGGGCCGGCGTGTCACTCTTCTTGGCTCCCGGCTGCTGGGGATCGGGCTGGGCCTGGGCCTGGGAGAGCTGGGCGCGGAGCCCCTCGACGGGCGCCTCCTCCTCCTGCTCCTCTACCGAATCGGTCCCACTGTCCAGGGCCGTGGCGGGGCCTCGCTCCAGCCAGCCCGGGTCCTCGGCCAGGAAGGCCGAGACCTTGACCATGTTCTGCGCCATGTCACGCCGCGCCTGCGGGGACAGGGCGTCCCAGGCGGGCGAGGCCTCCAGGATCCGGCGGACCTCGGAGCGGACCGTGGCGAGGTCTTGTCCCGGCAGGGAGCTGGCGCGCTGGGCTTGGATGGACGTCTCCAGGGCAGAGGGGGGAAGGGGAGAGCTCAGGGCGTGGGCGGGGTGCCGCCGGGAGTGGGCTGGACGGCGGCGGTGCCGGGCGCGGCACGACCTGCGCCACGCGCCTGGGCGATGCGGAAGATGTCGTTCTGGGAGACGAACTGGTTCAGGTCCACCGTGTCGGACTTGAAGTTGATGTCGACCGAGCCGGCGAGCTGGGCCGAGGCCGACAGCGCCGCCTCGGTCTGCTCCTGGGTGATGCCCGTGACCTGGATCGCGGGGGTCTGTGCATACTGGTAGTCACCCGTGGTCCACCGCCGGGCGCCGCCGCTGGAGCCGGTGACCTTGCCCGCGTCGTTGTAGGTCAGGTCGGCGTTCTCGGTGTCCGAGGAGCTGCCGCCCCGCTGGATGGCCGTGGTGGTCCCGAAGCTCTGCATGTCGTAGTTCGTGGCCGAGCGGCTCATCTGGTCGCTGGCCGAGAAGTTGAACTTCAGCTTGGCGTTGATCTTCCCGTTCGTGACGACGATGCGGTTGATGCCCATCATCAGGACCGTCGCCAGGAGCTGCTGGCGGCCGCGGGCGATGTCGTTGCGGGCCGCGGGCACGAGCTTCTGCTCGATGGTCTCGTCGTCGATGTCGGTGATGCCTTCTTCCATGCCCAGGTCCGCCGCGAAGTCCGGCAGGGAGTCGGTCTGGGCGTCGGGGCGCAGGGCGACCTTGGGCTGGCCCTGGTCGATCTTGAGCTGCAACAGGTTGGGGTAGCGCCCGACCAGGTGGTCCCGGGCCTGGTTCTCGGTCACGTTCTCGTCGCGGAAGTCGGACAGGGACATCGTGACGGACTTGACCAGCTCGGCGTAGGCCTGCATCTGCTGGACGGTGGCGTCGACGATGGCCTGGAAGACGCCGCGGATCAGCTCGCCGACGAAGGCCGTGAAGTTGACCTGGCGCAGCAGCTCCCCTGCCTGGCCCACGCCGGTGGCGATGGCCGTGCCGAAGTCGCCGGCCTTCTTCGGGGTGAGCGTGCTGTCCGAGCGGGTCGTGGCGCCGCCGGTGAACTGGCTCGGATCGACGCCGGCCTGGGGGAAGGCGCCGCCGCCGCCCGAAGCGCCGGGCAGGGAGGGCATGGCGGTGCTGCCTGGGGAGGCCTGGCCCACCGCGAAGGGGTCGGCGGGGCGGGAGCCGCCCAGGCGCTGCTGCACCATGGCCTGCACGACACGGGAGGTGTCGCGCAGGATCTCGTCGCGCGTCCCCGTGGGCATGGCGACCATGGCAGGGCTGCGCCCGAAGAGCTGGCGCACCTGCTGGTCGATCTCGGCTCGCTGCTGGTTGGCGGACAGGGTCATGGCGTCTCCGCCGCGGCGGGGGAGTCCGACGCGGGTGGGGGGAGGGCGGCGCGGCCGGGTGGGACCGGTCGGTGGGAGGGTGGGTCCACCACCGATCACTGCATGGGCAGGAAGGGATCGCGGCGCGGGACGGCCCGCATCTGCTGGTACGGGCGCTCTTCGGGTCCGCCGGGGCCGGTGTGGGACCGACCGTGCTGCTCGTAGCCGGAGGGGCGCAGGTAGACGGAGATCCGCGCCGGCAGGTCCTGCCGCACCCGGAAGCTCACGACGCTGATGCTCCCGGGACTGTCCATGTCATCGGGCGTCAGGGCCTGCATGACGCGGCGCATCGAGCTGTGGGAGCGGGGGCGCTCGCTCAGCAGGAGGTTCAGCAGACCGTACATCTGTCCGGGGGGATCCGGCAGCCCGGCGATGAGCATGTCGAGCTTCAGCTCCAGCCCGCGGTGGGTGTCCCGCAGGCCCATGATCACGCTGCCCTCGGGCAGGATGAAGCGACCGCCGGTGGCCACCCCGATGGCCCGCAGCATCGAGGGCAGCTGCCCGCCGATGCCCAGCCGGTGCAGCAGCGGCTCCATGTCCATCAGGCGCAGATCACCCCGGTGGTAGAAGTACAGGCGCTGTGCGCCCCGCTGCCGACCGCAGCCGATCGAGGTGAAGATCGGCTCCAGGCCGGGCAGCGCGGCCTGGGCCACCCGGGCGGCGTGCTGCAGGTTGGGCGGCAGGCCGTCCAGCTCGCCGCGCCGCAGCTCGTAGTAGGCCTTGACCTCCTGCAGGCCATCACGGTCGATGCCCATGCCGAACCAGGCGCCGAAGCGGGCGTCCCCGTGCAGGCCGCTGCCTCGCCACGGCTCGCTGCGGGCGTCGAACCAGCGCAGGGCCTCGCTGCCGTAGGCCTGGGACACTAGGCGTCGCACCTGGCGGCCGGCCTCCTGCTGGCGGGCCATGGGCGAGGCCTGGGGCCCACAGGGCTCGATGTCCAGGCGCAGCGACTCGCCGGCCAGCTCGCTGAAGGAGTGCTCCATCGGGAACTGGCCGGGGCTGAGCGCGTTGTCGTGGTACCGGGGATCGCCCAGGGGCAGCTCGAAGCTGCGATCGAGCAGGTCCGAGATGGTGGGCACCGGGTCGGGCGTGCCCAGTCGGCGTGCGGCCAGGCTGAGCCGCCGCTTCGCCACCTCGGCGGCGGGGGGAGTGTGCATGCGATCTCCGTGGAGCCAGCTGGCTCAGGCCTGGGGGATGTTGGGCAGGGAGCTGACACCGATCTGGCTGAGGGCGTCCTTGACGGTGCTGCTCAGGCTGTTGCCCAGACCCAGGCTGGGGATGGTCGGCTGCGAGCTGATCGCGACCGGGTCGGTGTAGCGCTCGACGGTGCTGTCGGGGGTCCCGGTGACGGCCAGCCAGCCCTCGACCAGGTTCACCAGCTCGGGGGCGGTGAAGTCGATGCCGCCGCCCGAGGCGGTGCTGGCCAGCTTCGGGGCCATGCGGGACAGCCACAGGATGATGTTCGCGCCGTTCTGGGCCATCGTCCGGTAGCGCACACCGTTCATGGCGCCGCCCAGGTAGATCCCCGACACGCGGTCGACGAGCTGCCAGACGTCGTTGACCCCGTAGGCCCGCATGACGGCGGGGGCCTCGAGCATCTCCTTGACCTCGCGCACGACGGACTGCATCTCGATGGCGGCGAAGTGGGCCACCCCGTAGCCGTGCAGGCTCAGGTTCACGGCCAGGTCACGGGCCGCCTTGTGGGCCTGCTCGTTGGTGACCTTGCGGGTGTTGGTGGTGAGCGCGTCCCGGGCCAGCAGGCTGACGGTCGACAGGAAGCGGATCCACAGGTCGGCGAACTCCCGGTTGGGCAGGACGTCGCCGGCGTTGCCCTGGGCCAGGCCGAGGACCCGACCGTAGATGGAGCGACGCTCCACCTCGGTGAAGCGGTTGCGGGCCTCCTTGATCCACTCGTAGATCCGCTCGCCGTCCCGGGAGCGCGACAGCGGCAGCATGCCGGTCATGAAGTGGTCGGCCACGGCGTCGGCCACGGCGTGCAGCTTCATCTCCTCGAGCTGGGACGAAAAGTAGATCGCCGCCACGGCGGCCACGTTGTCCGACTCGATGTCTACGGCCGTGCCGGCGTCCAGGTCCGGCAGGTCGATGTCCAGGGCGGCGGTGTTGCCGTCACTGCGGCTGCTGAGGTCGCGGCCCAGGGCCAGCACGATCTGGCGGAACAGGTGGGGGTCGCTGGGCGAGATCCCGTCGTCCACCAGCCGCTTGGTCACGTCCGCGAGCTGCCGCGTCCGGACGACCGTGGTCGGGTTGGCGCCGAGCTGGTTGGACAGCCCGTTGGTGCCTTCCTCGTAGAGCTGGTGGTAGACGTTCTGGAACAGCTCCTGGGCCTGGTTGTAGGTCTTCACCGCGTCGGCGACGTCGGCGATGAACTGCGACACGATCACCAGGGGGCGCCGGGTGACGGTCCCGTCGGACTGCACGACGTCGATGTCGACGGCGCGCGTGACCGAGCTGTTGATGTCGATCCGGCCGTAGCTCGGATCGTCCTGGTGCCGCGACAGCAGCACCCCCACGACGCTGGCCAGGCGCAGCAGCCGGCGCCGCTTCTCGTGGTCCGGCTTGGGGGAGGACCAGGGGCCGAAGCCGTCCTTGGGGTCGTAGTTGATCTCGAAGGCGGTGGCGTCCTCGGGGGCCGTCGACTTGGGGAAGTCGAAGTCACGGATCAGCACCCACCGTGCGGCCTTGTACAGTGCCTGGTTCGACGCGAGATCGGGGTAGCTTTCCTTGCACGACATGGGTGGCATCCTCCACTAGGGGCCAGGGGGCGAAAACGCCGCGAGCTACGCGCCGAGCGCTGCCGGAGCGGACGTCGGAGAGAGTGCGGGGTCGGTGAGACGCAGCGTCTGCTCGAGATGAGACAGGGCCGCAGGAACGTCCAGGATCCCGGCCCCGCAGCCGGTTGGTCGGACCCCAGACGAGAACGGACGAACGGACGCCCGGAGGGCATCGCGGACGAGGGCGGGCGTGAGGGCGTGGCTGTACCGGGCGGCCCGGGCCGACAGCAGGGCGCAAGCGGCGGTCACGAAGGGCGCGGCGAAGCTGGTGCCGGACTGTTCACAGTAGCCCTGCAGGGCAAGGGTCCGGATGTGCTCGCCGGGGGCGCACAGCAGCACGTGGCTGCCAGTGGTGCTGAAGCTGCACGGCAGGCCGTCCGACCCGACGGCGCCCACGGCGATGACCTGGGGCAGGCAGGCCGGGTAGTAGCGCTCGGACTGGCCGCTGTTGCCGCTGGCTGCGACCAGGATGCAGCCCCGGGCCGAGGCATAGGCGACGACCTCGGCGTGGGGGATGTCGTCGTCGGGGCGCAGCGAGGAGGCGGGCGTGCCGAAGGACAGGTTGAGCACCCGGGCCCCCAGGTCCACGGCGGCCTTCATGCCCTCGTCGATGTCGGCGATGGAGCCGACGGCGGTGGCCTGGCCGCGGCCCAGGACGTGGGCGCCGGCCATGGCCCGGACGGGCAGGATGCGGCAGGCGCCGCCCAGGCCGCGCGGCAGGTGCAGGCCGCGGGCGGCGATGATGCCCGCGGTCGCGGTGCCGTGGCCCATCTCGTCGCGCGGATCGCGGTCGACACCGTCGAAGTCGCCGAAGAGCTCCATGCCGTGGTTCATGCGGGCCGACGAGAGCTGCACCGTGTCCAGTCCCGGTCGGAGCGCCGGGCCCAGCTCGGGGTGGTCCAGGGCGGCGCCACTGTCGATGACGCCGACGATGAGCGCGCTGTCGCCCGGCTCGGCGGCGAGGGCCCGGTCCGCACCCACCATGTGCCAGGGCCACAAGGGGTCGGGTTGCCGCCGCCCCGAGGGGTGCGTCGGGTCGGGGAGCGCGAAGGGCGCCGTACACAGGTAGTTGGGGCTGACCTGCTCCACCGTGCCCAGGGCGCGCAGGGCCTCCAGCACGGGCAGCACCGGGGCGGTGGGGTCCATGTGGACCCGGAAGCAGCGCGACAGGCCCAGCTCATGCTCGACCGCGTCCCAGTCGGGCCGCCCGCCGTTGCTCCCGCCGTTGCTCCCGCCGTTGCTCCCGCCGTTGCTCCCGCCGTTGCTCCCGCCGATGGTGCGGGCCGGCTGGAAGACGCGGCTCACGCGCAGCCGCGGAGACCACCGCAGGATCGCCCGGTCGACCGGGCCCCCGTCCAGGCCCAGCGCGGCGGACATGCGACCCTCGCGGATCTCACGCTGGCTGGGCACCCGGCCGGGGGCTTCGCCGGGCCGCATGCGCAGCAGCACCTGGCCGCGCACGGCGACCCGGCTCTCCGGGTTCCAGGCGTGGTGCGGGGCGACCTGGATCATCGGCCGCCTCCTGGAGCGACCCGCCAGGGATCGGCCACCCGCGTCGCGGGCGTCTCGGGCGCAGCTGTCGAGCCGGCGCCGTCCATGTAGAAGAAGCCCGTGGCGCGGGCGCCGCCGATGCGCACCTCGAGCTGGCCCTCGCGGTGGTGCGACAGGGGCCGGACCAGCAGCGCCGAGGGCTGGGCCTCCAGCACCTCCACCGCCTCGCCGCGCAGCCGCACCTCCGGCTGCTCCTCGCCGGACAGGTTGGCGCCCTCGATGCGCAGCAGGGCCGGCTCGTCGGCGCGTTGCACCACCGCGTGGCCGGTCACCGTGGGGCGCGAGGCCGAGCGCAGCGCGGCGCGCAGGTTCATCACCGGGATGCCCAGGTAGGCCTCGACGGCCTGGGGGTCGGTCCCGCCGCTGAGCTTCTTGAGCTGGCCCACGGTGCGCACGCCGACCATCTGCAGGCGGCGCGTCTGGTCGGCGTCCAGGCTGTCGGACAGCTCGCCCAGGCCGCGCGGGTCCTCGTCGTGTTGGAAGGCGATGGTGTTCTCCTCGACCATCTGCCGCGTGATGCTGGTGAAGCTGAGCTTGACGACGCTGGCGCCCGACTCGTTGGGTCCGGCGTTGCGGATGCGAAGCTGCCCGTCGCTGCCGACCTCCCAGAAGACCTGCAGATCCACCGCCAGGTCCTTGAGCGCGAAGGTCAGGGGCCGGCCCGTCCGCGCCTTCATGGCGAGGGCGTCCTGGGCGCGGTCGAGCTGCGCGGTCAAGGCCTGCACGAACTGCTCCAGGGTGAGGAGGGGGCCGGAAGGGTCGGCACGGGAGCTCATCCGGTGGTCCGGATCCAGGTGGCGCGGAGGCGCCCTCGGGGCGGGTCGAAGCCCGTCGCCCACACGCCGCGGGGCGTGAAGGCGAGCAGGCCCTGGGCGGGGGAGAGGCGGGCTTCGAGGGGCAGGTCCACGGACACGTCGGTCACGTGCAGCCCGGTGATGGCGCGAGGATCCAGGCCGCTGGGGTCCAGGCTGTGGGCGAGGTCGGCGAGCAGCTCTTGCAGCGGGATCACGGGGTGCCTCCGCCGGGCGCGGTGCCGGAGGCCGACTCGGCCGGGGCGGCGGCGGGCGCGGCAGTGACAGCCGGCGGCCCCGCTGTCACCGCGGGGCGCGCGTGCTGGTTGATGAGCTGGATCGCCGGGGTCGTCGCGAACTGGTTGAGATCGAAGGTCTCGCTGCGGAAGCGGATCTGGACCTCGCCCATCAGCTCGGCCTTGATGCCGATGTCGGCCTGGGCGTTGACGCTGAGGGTCGAGACCATGGTCTGGGCGGCGACGGTGCCCGAGCTGTCCCGCTGGGCGATGCCGGCCCGCGTGCCCGAGCTGCCGGCGGCGATCTGGGCGCTGACCGTCTCGCTGGCCTTGGCGTGGAACTGCATGCGGGCGCGGATCTGCCCGTCTTCGACCACGACCCGGTTGATGCCCATGAGCACCATGGTCGCCAGGGTCTTCATGCGGGACTCGGCCAGCCGCTGCCGCGCGGCGGCCAGCAGGGGACCTTCGAGCAGCTCGGCCGTCAGGTCCTGGCCCGCCAGGTCGAAGTCCGACAGCCAGTCCGGCGAGCCGGGGGTGCGGCTGCGCGGCTGCAGGCGGGGCTGGCCGGGCTCTCCGGGTCGAGGCAGGACCAGGGCGACGTCGGCGCCGTGGCGCTCGATCATCCAGTCCCGCGCCTGGTTGTCCGTGACGTTGTCTCGTGAGAACTCGCCCACCGACGAGGCCAGGCTGGCGACCAGCTCGGCGTACTGGCGGACCTGGGCCGCGGTGGCGTCGACGATGGCCTGGAAGGTGCCCTGGATGAGGCCGGCGACGAAGGCCGGGAAGTCCACGGCGTCCATGGTGGCGCGGGCCCGCTCTCCCAGGACCTGGGTCCCGGGGGCGTGCGGCGCAGCCGGCGTGGCCGACGGGGCAGGGGGGGCGGTGGTCGGGGGCGGTGCAGGCTGAGCGCTGCCGGCCAGCCCGGCCCGCAGGCTGTTGGGGGTCTCCAGGCCGACGGCGTAGGGGTCAGCCGCCAGGGCCGCGGGAACGGCGCGCTGGCCGGGTGATCCGAGGGCCGTCTCGACGCGCCGTAGATCCGCGTCCAGGCGGCGCCGCTCGTGATCGCCCAGGGCGGCGTAGCCGCTCGAGCCCCGGAGCTCCCGGGTCGCCTGCAAGGCAAGCTGTCGCGTCGCCTGCATGGATCACCCGAGCCGGTAGGCGATGTCGGTCAGGCGATCCGTCGTGCGCAGTCGGTACAGGCGGGCCATCATCGGTCGGGTCGTGGCGGCGGCGACCATGCGGTCGAGCATCTCGGACAGGCCGGGCACCAGGATGGGGTGGGGCGCGTTCAGCCCCCGCAGGGCCTGTGCCAGGGCCGCGTGGGTCATGGCGTCCCAGGCGCCGGTCGACTGCAGGCCGGCGACGCTGGCCTGGAACTCGCCGAGGTTGGCGAAGCCCAGCTCGCGCAGGGCCGCGTCCAGGTGGTGGCGGGTGCGGATGGGGCCGGCGACGCGGGCGATCCAGGCCGGCCCCGCGCCCCCGCCCATGTCGATGCAGCGGTCGAGCACGAAGGCCAGGGCCCGGTCCGTGACCAGGCCCATCATGCGGGCGAAGTCCAGGTGCGGGTCCAGGTAGCGGGTGACCGCCACCTCGCGCTGGGCGGCCTGCACGTAGTCGATGGTCCCGGCCTTGTGGAAGCGCGCCAGCCAGGGCTCTCGCCACAGGACGCTGCCGGCGACCGGCGCCAGTCGACCCTCGCGCTCGGCAGCGGTGGTGGTCGCCACGAGCGCCTCCACCGTCGCCTCGTCGACCTCCAGCACGCGGTCCAGGCGGTGCTCGGCGGGGAAGGCCGGGTCCTCCTGCAGCGCCTTGCTGCGCCGCTGTGCCGCCTGCAGGACCTGGCCCAGGGCGCCGCTCTGCTGGTCGAAGAGGAGGAAGCCGAACAGCAGGCCCTCTGCCATGCGGGTCGAGGAGCGGTCGTCCCACTCGTCGAAGCGGGTCCAGGGGATCGACGCGGCGTAGCCCTGGTCCCCGCTCTCGGCGATGGCGACGACCTCGGTCAGGCGCAGCTTCTCGGGGATGCTGAGCTCTGCCTGCTGGAGGTCGGGGGCGGCGGCGCCCTCGGCCAGCGGGTCGGTGTCGGGCAGCTCCTCGCCCTGGCTCTGCGTGTCGTCGTAGTCGACGTGTCGGCCGAGCAGGTTGGGCGTGGAGGACAGGGAGAGGGCTTCCAGCTCGGCAGGAGCGGCGGCGCCGATGCGCGGCGAGGTCGGGGCGCGGGCAGCGTTGGCCGGTGGCTCCTCGGCGCCAGGCGGTTCGGCCTGTAGGGCGGGGGTGCCGTAGGTCTGCACCGGCCGGATCTCCCGCCCCGGGAGCTGGGCGGGGAGCTCGGCGCCGTGCTCGATGCCGGGCGGCTCTTCGAGGGCAGGCCCGCCGTAGGCGGCCTGGACGGGCTCATGGGCGCCTTCGTAGACGCCTTCGTAGACGCCTTCGTAGACGCCCGCGTCGGCGCGCTCATGGGCACCTTCGTAGACGGCTGCGTCAGCGTGCTCGTAGGCGCGCTTGTAGGCGTCAGGGTCGAGCACGGCGTTCTCGTAGGCGTCGGGGTCGAGCGCGGCCCGGCCGTAGGCACGCTGCCGCCCGCCAGGGGGCAGGATGGGGGCCGGGCCTGCCTCTGCCGCGTCGGCGAGGCCGGGAGGCTCGGCTTCTTCCCACGGGCTGCCGTAGGTCGGCGTTGACGCCCGCGCCTGCGCCTGCGCCTGGGTCGACGGCGGCGGCGGGGTGGGCAGCGCCTCGGCCGCGGCGCGACGCTCGGGGTTGCCCCACAGGCCGGGGTCATAGCCGTCGTCGTAGGCCAGATCGGTCCGGGGTCGTGCCTGCTGGCGCAGGGCCAGGTCTCCGCCCCAGACCAGCAGCGGCTCGCCGCCGCCGGCGTAGCGGGAGCCGGCGCCCCCACCCAGGCGGCGCTGGTCCAGGCTGCGGCCGGTGAAGTCCGAGGACAGGGAGACCGCGGGGACCTGATCGAGGGCGTCAGGGGCGATGCTGAAGTGCGGATCGTTGCCCTGGCGGTCGGCGTAGGTGCCCAGGGCGAAGTACAGGCGCTGGGAGCCGGCGAAGCGGCGCAGGCGCTCGGAGGGCAGCATGAAGGTGCTGTGGCCGCCGGGGGCCTGCATCAGGCCCAGCTCCCGGCTGGTGAAGAAGTTGGTGGCCTGGCGACGCGCGCGGTGATCGGTGTGGAAGAGCGTGGGATCGGTGGCGCAGGCGACCTCGAACCAGCGCTCCTCGGGCACCCGCACCGCGAAGGAGGCGACGGGGAAGCGCTCGGAGATGCGGGCTCGACACGGTGCGATGTGTTCCATCGTTGTGCTGCCTCGGCGGGAGAGGAGGAGGAGGGGGGGCCTGGCGTCCCACCCGACCAGTCGCAAGGTCCATGCCACTTGCTGAGCCGCTGCCTGACCGGATCCTGGCCATTGCCCCTGGCCGGTCCGCCATGCCCGCTGCGGCGGATCGTGTACGATCGTGCAGGGCGGGCTGGCGTGCCGGGGGCTCAGGCCGGGACCACCACGGAGGGATCGAGCCGCGGCCGACGGGCGTAGCGGGACACGCCGGAGGCCCAGGCCGCCTGCATGTGCAGGTGGGGGAACTCCGTCGCGCCGAGGTAGCCGACCAGGATCGGGTTCGAGCCGCTCAGCCGGGAGGCGGGGATGACCGCACCCTCGCGGATCTCGGGCCCGAAGTCGATGCCCTTGCCGGTGGCCGTGTAGGCGTCGACGGACTGCACGGTGCCCGCGCCGTCCTTGGGCGGGAACTCGCGGGTGATGAGGTGGAGGTACTCAAGGTAGAGCGTGAAGGTCGCCGGGGTCCCGTCCTGCCCGGTGTAGTCGTAGATGCAGGAGAGGCCGACCACCCCGCCGTAAGCGTTGCCGTCGTCCCGCCAGGGCTGCACGCGCACCCGGCCCTCCCGCAGGGTCGCGTCGCCGCTGCCCGAGAGCCCCAGGCCCGTCTGCTCCCGGTCCCCATCGGCCGACACTAGCACGGTGTTCAGCTCGGCCAGGGGAATGGAGGTCCGGACGACGGCGTAGACCGGAAGGCCGCGGCGGCGATCGTCCACGCCGCCGCCGGAGGTGTTGTCGAGGGACACGTCCATGCCCAGGTGCCGCGACCGCCCGCTGGTGCGACCGGACCGGGCCCGCTTCTCGGTGGAGTTGCGGTAGAAGGGGTCGGTGATGTGGGCGTCCGGTACGCCGTAGTGCAGGTTCGCGACGAGGGCGTGCGCCATGGCTCCGCCGTAGCTGCCCTGGGAGAACAGGCGGCCCTCGGCCTCTCGCCGCCGCTGGAGCCCCGGCAGGACCTTGCCCCCCGCGTGGACCCAGCGGTTGAGCTCCTCGGGGACCGCGGCGTACTCGCCGGCGTTCAGGCGGCGCAGCAGGGTCGAGGTCTGGAAGTTGCCGTCTCCGATGTTGAAGACGAAGCTCACCAGGGCATCGAACTGGGCCTGGTTGAGGTCGACGGTGACCCGGGAGCCCACGGCCCGCACCGCCGTCGAGGCGTCGTCCCGCAGCAGCTGGCGGGCCCGGTCCTCGGTAATGCCGGCGCGGAACTCGGCCGACTCCGAGCCGTTGCAGGCGCCGTGGTGGACCAGGTGGCCGATGCCGATGGTGCAGTGGCCGGCCGCGTCATTGTAGAGCGCGGCGCGGAAGCCCTCGAAGCCGGTGATGAAACCGAGCCCGGCATCGGACACGTCCATCTCGGAGGGGTGCCCGAGGCCCTGGCTGAGGCCCGTCCACCGCGCCCCCGCCCCTTCTTCAAGGTAGCGCTGGATCGCGGCGGCGATGGGCGCGCCGAAGCGACCGGGGTGCTCGCGCTCGAGCTGCTCCAGGTCCGCCTCTACCAGGCAGGCACCCAGGTCCCGGCCCAGCCCCCGGGGGTCGAGGATGGCCATGGGCGCGTCGGACCGCAGGGGGGCGCGCAGGGCTTGGGAGACGGCCTGCGCCAGGGCCCGCGAGGCGCTGGTGGCCGCGGGGTGGACCCAGACCTCGGCGCTGCTGGGCCGGGCGCTGGCGTGCAAGGAGACGAAGGCCCTCGTGCCCTCGTGCGTGGTCGCCCGTCGCTGCTGCAGGGACAGGTTGACGTCCGCGCCCCGGGTCAGGGCCACGCGCGCCGCGGGCAGGCGGGTCGCCACGTCGTGGGCCAGGCGCAGCACCAGGTCCTTCTCGCTCCAGCCCCCGGGGCTGCTGCACCCGTAGGGGGTCGAACTGCCGGCGGCGACGCTCCCACCGTGACCAGGATCAAGGACGACTTCGGGCATGACAGACCTCCGAGCGGGCGGCCGGCGCCGCTGTGCGGAGGCTCTGTGTGCATGCCCCGTGCCACCGGCCTGTCGCGCAGAGGATCCGCTCCTGGGCGCATCGACTGGGGTGGGGGGGGCTGCACCCGGGCCCGGAACTGCGCACGGTCGGGCAGGGTGGGCCATGCTCGATGGGGCAGGGCCGGGGACCAGAACCGGGGACCAGGGCCGGGGACCAGGGCCGGGGGGGCTCAGATCACGTGGGCCAGCTTCTTGAAGATGGTCCGCACGTGGATGCCCAGGCGGTGCGCAGCCCGCGTGCGGTTCTCGCCCTCCTCGCTGAGCGCCCGCTCGATGAGCTTGCGCTCGCACAGGGCCACGGCCTCGGCCAGGCTCAGGCCCTCGCGGTCCACCAGGCCCCACAGCTGCTCGTCCAGGTTCTCATCCAGGCGTGTGGCCAGGGGCCCGATGCCGCCCAGGCCCAGGTCGCTCGGCTCAATCTGCGTGCCCTGGACCAGCAGGGCAGCCCGCTCGATGCGGTGCTTCAGCTCCCGCACATTGCCCGGCCAGCGGTGGGCCCGGAGCGCCCGGCGGGCGCAGGGGCTCAGGACCAGCCCCCGGCGGCCCGTGTCGCCCAGGAAGTGCTCGGCGAGCAGCTCGATGTCGTCTTCCCGCTCGCGGAGCTCGGGCAGGCGCACGTGGATGACCTCCAGTCGATACAACAGGTCGTCCCGGAAAGTACCGTCCATCACCCGCGCGTGGAGGTCCTTGTTCGTCGCGGCCAGTACCCAGGTGTCGCCGCAGCGCGTGACCTCATCCGAGCCGACGGCCCGCACTTCGCTGGCTTCGAGGAAGCGCAGCAGCTTGGCCTGCATGGGCAGGGTGAGGGAGTCGATCTCGTCGAGGAACAGCGTGCCCCCCCGCGCGCTGCGGATGAGGCCCGTTCGGGCCTGGACGGCCCCGGTGAAGGCGCCCCGGGTGTGGCCGAACAGCTCGGCTTCGGCGAGCTGCTCCGGCAGGGCACCGCAGTGCACCGGAACGAAGGGCTGGCTGGCCACCCGGCCGAGGGCGTGGAGGGTGCGGGCGAGCACCTCTTTGCCGGTCCCTGTGGCGCCGGTGATCAAGGTGGTCCGCCGCGCCTGCGCAATGCGGGACACGGTGTCTCGCAGGCGGCACATCGGCTGAGAGTGGCCGATAAGAAGGGGAACACCCTGGGGAGTTACGCCCACAGCCTGTGTAGCGTGCAACATGGGACCCTCTGCGGCGGGCCACCCATCGGGCGGTCACCGCTGGAACGAATAGAGGCCGCCGGATACCGGCCGTCTCTCTACAGGAAAGATACCACAAGCGGAGGGGCGACAGGGGCGAAGGCGCGCTCTCACCCGCGTCACCCAGGGTTCACATATGCGGCGGCCATAGACGTCGGCGGGTCTGTGGGCACCCGATCGGCGTCCGGGTGCCGCCGAGGGTGTCGGGTCTGTAAATGTACGGTGCGGACGATCGTGAGCATGCGGGCGAGCAGCCGCTCGCGCGAGGACCAGGCGGGAGTGCCGTGCCGCCGCGACCGGGGTCGAGGACGATGGTAGCCACGAAGACACCTCTGGCACGACTCTTGGAACCGGTCGGCCTGCGCCCCGATGTGTGCAAGGGTCATTCCACCGACCTTCGCGCGGAGGGGCCGCGCAAACGGCTTCGCTTGCGCCCGATCGGGCATGCCCGATCGGGCATGTTCGGGCCCGATCGGTCATGGCGGGCTGGGGCGCCGGACCCTCTCTCATTGACAGATGACGGTGTCGGGGATCCGGGTGGATCCGGGCGCGATGTGGGGACCGATCGGGCGAGGCCGGAGTGGGTGGAGACGGAGTGAGTGGAGACGGAGTGAGTGGAGACGGAGTGAGTGGAGACGGAGTGAGTGGAGACGGAGTGAGTGGAGACGGAGTGAGTGGAGACGGAGTGTGTCAAGGCTCGGGGTCTGTTCGTGTCGGTCGCGTGTAACATCGGTCCGCAGCTGGAAGCACCACAGACTCCCCTCATGGCGAGGGGTCGGCGCTTCTCGATTCTCGGGAGTCCGGGGCCGGCGCGTGTGCGCACGCCGCCTGGCGCTCAGCAGGCTCGTTGGGCGGTGGTGAGCCTTCGGATGTCGATCACGTCGCCCCCGATGCATGCCTCACACCTGCGCTCTTCGTGACCCCGCCCTGCCCCCGACGACCGCGGTCCCACCGACGTCTTCATGCCTTGGGGGCTTCCATGAGGGGCTGTGCGTGGGGGCTGCGCGCAGGCGGGACTGCACGGGGCGGAGGGGACGAGTGGGACAACGGGGGTGGGAACCACAAAGAGTAGATGAGGCGGCCGGCGCTCCAGTGAGCAACGCTGCTCACCAGTCGAACCCGCGACCTTCGGAGTCACCGGCCATGATCAAGCGTAACCAGTCCTTTCTCGGCATCGACCTCTCGGACAAGACGGCAAACTACTGCGCAATGAACGCCGACGACGGCGTGGTTGCGGAGGGCAAGGTGGGCCTGCGGGTCGCGCGGCTGGCCGAGATGTGGCGTCGCTA
>Ga0100377_1001432_pt1 | contig 20574 bp, 20 predicted proteins | sample CryGeymeta201501_FD_83664 | JGI IMG/M metagenome (GOLD analysis project Ga0100377, IMG submission 83664) | Groundwater microbial communities from Crystal Geyser aquifers in Utah, USA - Crystal Geyser metaG 2015-01 | ecosystem: Environmental > Aquatic > Deep subsurface > Groundwater | place: USA...
ATCACCTTGCATTGTTGCAATGCCGCCCCCCAGATCCCAATGGTGTTTGTCTGAAAAGTACCACTTGTCATCCTCCGTTCTGGGCGAAGCCCATGGGGGCTTGACCCAAGCACGGTAGAACTGCCGCCATCGTGTTGATCATTTGCATATCGTTGCGAAATATGATTTGCCACGCAAACAATCACAAGGAAACGATATGCTTGCTCGTCTAGTGGATGATTTGATGGCGCAGGGCAGCTCGTGCTTCAGTTTCGAGGAACTCTTGCAGATCTCGTCGTCATCATCTCAATCGCTCGGGGCAGCACTCTACCGCCTTCAAAAAAGGGGGTGATCTGGCTGAGCTTGCAGAAACCCTCAACCTTGATCAATTGTTGGTGTTACAGAGCTATCGCCGACTTCCTGGCTGCAGCGACTGGGACACCGGCTGAGCATTGTGGGTGTGCTGAAAAAAGCCGAGATAATCGCAGGCCACATCAAGGAGAATGACGCCGTTCCCACGCCGCTGGCGCCGAAGTCCCCCGATCAAGGGATCAAGGCTCGACAGGCGCTGGCAGGTGTTCGTGAATACCGATGTGATGCCCGATTTATGATCTCGCTCGCATTCATCAAGGAATGGAGCCACGTGGCACCCTGGCGGCAGATGTATCAGGTTGAGCAAGACCTGATCATCAGCCGGGCCTTGGTGGAGTTGTTCAACCGTCCTCTCCTGGCGGAAAACCTTGCCTTTCACGGTGGAACGACCCTGTTTATGCTCTATCTGGCGCCTGTCCGTTATTCGGAAGACCTAGACCTGGTGCGGGTGCGGCCCGGTCCCATCAAATGACCTGGACGGAACCGACGGGCTGCCGCAAAGCGGCGCCCAAAATGGTCTTGACGGGGTCTGCCGCAACTGCTATCGGGATGACCGTTGCGGCCGCCCGGGTCGCCCTCGGCCCCTGATGCAGGGGCGAAGAGCATCCGTCGGCCGCCGCGGGGCGTTCGAGTTTTCCCGGAATTGAGGGGAGTTGTCACCACCGTCTGGACTGTGTTCGGGAGAAGGGGTCATGAAGCGTATGCGTAGGTTTTTGGTCTGCGCCGGCCTGGCCGTCACCTTGACCGGCTGCGGCGCCGCCACCGTCAAGCCCAATTACACCACGACCAATCCCGATCTGATGCGGATCGGGGGAGAAGCACCCGGCAACAAGGAACCGGAGATCATCGACATGGGTTCCTACTGTCTGAAGGTCACGGACAAGTGGAAAGCCGACGGTAAAACGCCGGATGGCCAGTCCATCTGGGTCAAAGACAGCTATCGCAACGTGGTCCCCTGCCACTAACCGGGCTGCCGACCCGGTTCCGGCATCGCGCCATCGGTGCCCGACCAGCAACCCGCAAGGGCCAAGGCCGAGGGGGTCAAGCCCAGTGCGGGAATCGCTCTACAACGCCGAAGCCCTGAACCGCTATTGCCCGACCGAAGGGATCCGGCTGGTGGTCTTCCTTGGTTCCTGGGCCAATGGTCGAGGGCGTACCCAAAGCGATGTGGATCTGGCCGTTCAGATGAATCTGGGGAAGAGCCCCGATGTGCTCCAACTCATTTTTGATCTCCAGGGGATCTTCCTCGAACGTCAGATTGATCTGGTCGTCCTCACGCCTTGGACCTCGCCGCTCCTCCTGCATGAAATCTTTTTCAAGGGTCGGCCCTTGTATGAAGCGAGCGCCGGGGTTTTCCGTTCCGAACGGCTTCGGGCCTGGAAGCTGTATCAGGACACGGCCCCTTTGAGACGCTTGCAAGAGCGCTCGTTGCATGCCCGGGTCAAGAGGCTGCGAGATGTCTCCTGAAGTGGTGGCGCGGAAGCTCGCCAACATCTCTCAATACCTCGCGGAATTGACGCCCTACCGGAATTGCCCGTACCAGGTTTTTTGGGCCGATCATTACAAGATCGAACGCATTGTCGAACTCTTCGTGATGGCCGCATCGGACCTTGTGATCCGGATTTATCAGCCAGGTGAAGCACGCCTCTCGTGCCAGAGAAAGTCCTGACCCAGACCCTTACCCGGAGAAGTCCCGTTCGGAGCCTTTATCCGCCTGAGTTTTTCTAGGTAGCACTCCCGCTGTGGGACTGCCTTCGGAGATGATTCCTTCTTTGGTCATGTCCTCAAGTGTGTCATCGACCGTCTGCCCCGCAAACAGTTCTTTTCTCAGTTCGGTGTAGTTTCCCTGGCCTTTCTCATACTCGAGCAGGAACCTGAGGCTCTTGGCCACTCCCAACTGAGATACCAGCGCCTCCCACCCTTGTTTGCGAATCTCCGCCGGTGTCAGATCAATGGATATCGCCATCATTCAAAATACCTCCCTGGAGATGAATTCCAACAGGCCCACGGCATGGAGCTTGAGATCTTCGATCCTGGCGAGTCTTTTGATAAGAACGTCGTCGCAACTGACAAAGTAATCAGCGCCGGCTTCTTCCGCACAGGCAACATGGAGGGCGTCCATACCCATGATCCCTTTCTTTTCCAGTTCCAGCGCCCTTTGACTAACACTTTCACGCCGCGGGATGAATTCCGATGCTTCAGCCAGGAGGTTCCCAATAAACGCTCTCGTGCCCGGTCTCGGATTCTTTCGGTTCTCGTACTCCAGTACAAACGAATGGATGGAACGGATCTGTTTTCCGCTAATCAGTGCCATCACAGCGACCACGGCAAGTGACTCGATCATGACCCTCGGCTGTGCCTGATCATCAAATGGACGATTGTAAACGCAAAGATCAAAGTAAACCTTCACCGCACATCCTTTTAGTAGAGCCTTTCCGTTCCCAAGGGCCAGGGCCGAGTCTCCCCATTTTTCCCCACATCCATGAATCTCTGAACCCAGCCATACGAAATATTACCACAATGGTCTCCGAGGAGGTTGGTTGGAGTTTGAACGACGTTTGAATGGCACCCCTTTACGCCGCGGCACTTGCGGGATGGAAGCCTGCGCTCCCAGGGCCAAATCCGCGCAGCGCAACGGTCCGCGCCTTCTTAAGGGCGTTGTTGTAAAAGATCTTCACCCCTCGGACGTGGTGATCCAGGTGCTGGATCTCCGAGGGGAACCCGTTCCCAGGTCGGGTCGTTCCGCTTTCCCGAGGGCGGGGGAACTCGGGTTGCCGGGTGATGGTTTTCGCCGGCGCCTGGCCTTGGGGACGGGACCGCAATACATTCTGGTCCATGCCTACCAGGACCTCGATTAGCAATCATTGCATCGGACTTTGCCCAAAATCCTCGACAGCATGGTCCGGTCTGTCGATCAATGCCACCCCCGGGGTGCTTGATCCAAAAAATAGGGGCGACCGGCCGGTCGCCCCTACTGTAGGGGTTCATGTTCCCCTAGCGATTTGGTTTATTGGGTGGGTGCCCTGGCTCACTCCTTGGCGGTCGAATCGGTCAGGCAGCCCAGCAGGGCGGCGCCGCCGAGGAGCCCGATGGCCGGGCGGAACATCTTGCGCAGGGCCAGCTTGCGGCTGATGCCCGGTTCCACCCGGGCGACCGCGTGAGGATGGTACTGCTTGGGTTCTTCGGTAACGAGAAAGATCGTTCGCACCGTATCGGCATCGAGCAGCTGTGCTTTCGGGTGGCCTTTCCCCTTCACCTCGGCCAACCGTTTTTGCGCCAGTTCGAGCATGGCGGTTCGGTCGCCGAAGTTCAACGTCCCGGTGCAACAGGCTTTCACGCAGGCGGGCACCAGGCCGTTTTGCACCCGTTCGATGCACATGGTGCATTTGCTCATGATCTTGGTGGCTTCGTTACGCCGCGGAATGTCGTACGGGCAGGCCTCCCGCACCTCCTTAAAAGCCGCATCGGTCAACTGCTTGGACTTTTCGGTGAAGATCACCGCTCCCGTGGCCTCGTCGCGAACCACCGCCCCTTCCACGTAGCCTTCGGCCGCGTCCTTGCAAGGCGGTTCCAGGCAATGGCGGCACTGATCGGGGAAGAACAACCATTTCAGTTTGCCGTCCGTCACCACCTCGCTGAACCGCACCAGCTTGTAGTTGTTGGGGGTCAGGTCCGGTGGGTTTTGGAAACTGCCCCAGTTGTGGGTGGGCACCGCCGGCAGCTGGTTCCATTGCTTGCAGGCCACCTGACAGCCACGGCACGCGGTGCAGCGCGTGGTATCGATAAAAAAGGATTTATCAGCCATGTGAATCACGCCTCCTGTTCGCCTCGGGCCTTCTTCAGGTTGACCATGAAGGACTTGGTTTCCGGGATCTTGGTGTTGGCATCGCCGATAGCGGGGGTGAGCAGGTTCGAACTGTCGCCGCCGTCCTTCGGGGTGATCCAGCCGAAACACCAGGGCAGACCGATCTGGTGCACGTCTTGGTCCGCGACCTTGAGCGGCCGGAAGCGCTTGGTCACGATGGCCACCGCTTCCACCCGGCCGCGCGCGGATTCCACGATCACCCGGTCGCCGTTCTTGATCCCCTTGAGCGCCGCCAGTTCCTCGCTCATTTCACAGAATTGCTGGGGTTGAGCTTCCAGCAGCCAGGGTTGCCAACGGGTCATCAAGCCGGTCTGCCAGTGTTCGGTCACCCGGTAAGTGGTGCCCACGAACGGAAAGCGGGGATCACAGGTGGCCCGTTTGTCCATATCGGTCGAAAACTGCTTGATCGCCGGATTGATCAACTGGGAACTCATGAGGTTCTTTTCCACCGGGCATTCCAGCGGTTCGTAGTGCTCCGGGAACGGTCCGTCGTTGAGCCCCGGGCCGAACACGTGCCCGTGCCCCTCGGGTTGCATGATGAAGGGATACTTGCTCTCGGGATTGGGCTTGCCGTCGGCGGTCAACATCGGCGGCCAGGCCCCGTCCGGGACATCGCCTTCCCACTTGCCGCCGGTCCAGCGAATCACGGCGCGGTCTTTGTTCCAGGGGTTGCCCTGGCGGTCCACCGAAGCCCGGTTGTAGATGATCCGGCGGTTGAGCGGCCAGCACCAGGCCCATTCCGAATACAGGCCAATACCGGAAGCGTCATTGGCGCCGCGGCGCGCCGCTTTGTTACCCTCCTCGGTGTAGCTGTTGCAGTAGAGCCAGTTGCCCGATGCGGTGGAGCCGTCCGCCTGGAGCAGGGCGAAACTCGGGACCAACTGTCCCTTCTTGTAGGTCTTGTCCTTGATCGTCACGTCGCGCAGGAAATAACCGTTGATCGCCTTGGCCACCTTGTGCGGATCGTAGCGGCCGGCACTGGTGTAGTCCCACTTGAGATTGAGGATGGGTTCCGGGAAGGCCCCGCCTCCCTTTTTATACAGCGCCCGAATGCGGTCGAACAGCTCGACCATGATGTCGCCGTCGCCCTTGGCGGCCCCGGGCGGCGGGGCGGCCTGGTAGCGCCACTGCATCCAGCGGCCGCTGTTGCTGATCGAACCTTCCTTTTCCACCGAACAGGCGCAGGGGAGAAAGAACACCTCGGTCTTGGTCTTCTTGGGGTCCACTCCCGGTCCCTTCCAGAAGGAACCGGTTTCGTTTTCAAACAGATTGACGTTCACCATCCAGTCGAGCTTGCTCAGCGCCTGTCTGGTTTTTCCGGCATTGGCGCTGGAACAGGCCGGATTCTGACCCCAAGCGAAAAATCCGGTGAATTTGCCCCGGTACATGGCATCGAAGAGATCCAGCCAGGTGTAACTCTGGTCGTCCTCGATCTTCGGCAGCCACTGGTAACCGAATTCATTGTTCGGGGTAGCGGCGTCTCCGAACATGGCCTTGAGAAAGCTCACCGTGTATTTGGGCGTGTTGCTCCACCAGTTGGCGCTCATGGGATCGCTGGCGGTGGGGGTCCATTTCTTCAGATAAGCTTCCAGGCTAGCGTTGGAAGTTCGTGCGTTTTTCAGGTAGCCGGGCCAGATGTGAAACAGCAGGCAATGATCGGTGGAACCCTGGACGTTGGCTTCGCCGCGCATGGCATTGACGCCGCCCCCGGCCACTCCCATGTTGCCGAGCAGCAACTGGATGATCGACATGGTGCGGATGTATTGCACGCCTACCGTGTGCTGGGTCCAGCCCATGGCGTAGAGGATGGTGCCGGCCTTGCCGGGCTGCCCGGTGGCGCTGTAGGCCTGGTAGACCTTGAGCAAGTCCTCGCGCGGCGTGCCGGTGATGGCGCTGACCTTGTCCAGGGTGTAGCGGGAATAATGCTTCTTCAATTGCTGAAACACGGTGCGCGGATCGTTCAGGGTTGGGTCTTTCACGGGAATGCCCTGGGCATCGCGGGCGAAGGCCCATTTCGATTTATCGTAGGCATGCTGTTCGGCGTTGTAGCCGGAAAAGAGGCCGTCCTCGAAACGGTATTGATCACCGACGATAAACGAAGCATTGGTGTAATAGGCGACGTATTCTTCGTGGTGAAGCTTGTTTTCTAAAATGTGGTTGATCATCCCGCCGAGGAAGGCGATGTCCGTTCCCGTGCGTAGCGGAGCATAGATATCCGCCTTGGCCGACGAACGGGTGAAGCGCGGATCGACGCTGATCAGAGTGGCGCCGTTTTGCATCGCCTTGGTCACCCATTTGAAGGATATGGGGTGGTTCTCGGCGGCGTTGCTCCCCATCACCAGCACGCAGTCGCTGTTGCCGATATCGATCCAGTGATTGGTCATGGCGCCGCGGCCGAAGGATTCGGCCAGGGCCGCCACCGTGGAACTGTGACAGACGCGGGCCTGATGTTCCAAATAAACAATACCGAGAGACCGCATCACCGCCTGCAGCAGCCAGCATTCTTCGTTGTCGAGGGCGGCGCTGCCGATGTGGGCGATGCCGTTGGTGCGATTCACCACCTGGCCCTTTTCGTTTTGCGCCGTGAAACTGGTATCGCGACTCTTTTTCACCCGTTTGGCGATTTCCTGGAGCGCCCAATCCCAGGATTTTTCTTCCCAGCGGTTGCTGTAGGGCGCCCGGTAGAGCACCTTCTTGGCCCGGTTTTCCGTGGTGGCCAACTGCGAGAGCGCGGCTCCCTTGGCGCACAGAGCGCCCCGATTGATGGGGTGATCCGGGTCGCCTTCGGTGTTGATGATCCGCGCCGTTTTCGCGTTGTCGGTGTGCACCAGGATGCCGCAGCCGACCGCGCAATAAGGGCAGATGGTGGTGGTTTCCTTGGCGGAAGCGATCCTCAGTTTCTGCGCGTGCGCCTCGATCGGACGCCAGTCGAAACCCAGACCGCCAAGCGCCAGGCCTCCCGTAACCGCCCCCGAAATTTTCATGAAATCCCGTCTGCTCACCTTCATGGACTGATTCCTCCTCCCCCTCGATTGGGGACGCCCCCGGAGCGCGAAACACGTGCCGGTGTTCTCGGGCCGGGAGCCAATGGGTCGCCCGACCGCGACCACGGCATGCCGCGCCGGTGACGCCTTGCGATGGAGTCACTCGATGGATCTAAAGCCAGTAACCGATACGAACGGTGGGTCCCAGGACCTGGGGGCTAGTGGGTCCTTCAGGTGAATGGCGGGGTGCGGGAATAAACCTGGAGCATGGCGGCCTTCGCCGGGTGGCTGCCGGGTCGGCCTCGGTTTAAGCGGCACCGGGCGACCACGGCGGAGGGAATGAACTGAACAACGCCGGCAGGATAGCGGGCGGGAGTCGAACCTGTCAACCGCAAACCGTTATGCCACAACGGATCAAACGAAATTAGGGGAGGCCGGCCTGAGGCCGACTGAATCCACACAATACTGGGAGTGGTTTGGTGGATTTATTTAGATTTCCTCTTTCGCGTGCTGCCATCGTCCACTCGTGCTCACATCACGCGCAGCGAAACCGCAAATCGCGGAGTCTCGCATCAATCGTGCAGATCCGGGATCCGAGGGCGCTTTGGGAAATTAACGATCCAGGGCCACCCGGCCCTTCATCCCACCCTCCTGTTCCTGTTTTTGTGCACATGACCTTATTGTACAAACAGATCTTCCCCGTATTTGTAGCCGAAGGTCAAGCAAGGCTCGTCCTCGTACTTTGTCTGGCCGTTGGCGAATGGTAAGCGTTCACCCGATGGAGCAGGCTTTCGAATCATTGCACCGCTGGCTCACGCAAAGACGCAAAGGCGCAAAGGAGTGGGGACGGTGGGCGCCAACAGACACCATGCCTTGCTCCGAGGAGTGAACGCTCACCATTGGCTGTCCAGCCTAAAGATTTCGTTCATGATAAAGTTATTGGCCTTGCCCTGGTCAAATCGTCCCGGGCAGGGCCGATGCCAAAATGGCCAAAGTCGAGGGGAAAAGTTCCGCCCAAAATGGACGCCCTCGGAAAAATACCCGATGATCAGATGCGGTTGATCGGGTGAACGATTACGCCCCCGCAAACCTCACCCGGGCCGATCCTGCAACAAGCCATCCTGTTTGTTGATCGGCTTGGCGAGCGTCGGCAAGTCCCTGATCATATCTCCGAAACTGTTCTCGGCCAGACGTAATTCGTAGAGCTTTTGCAGATTCAACCAGAATTCGGCGCTCGTTCCAAAAAAATGCCCCAGGCGAAGGGCCGTGTCACCGGTAACGGCCCGCTTGCCGTGCAGAATCCCGGTGATTCGATTGGTGGGAACTTTCAAGCTGCGCGCCAATTCGGCGGCACTCATACCCAACTCGTGAAGCTGCTCGGCCAGATGTTCGCCGGGATGTATGGCGCTGCGTGCCATGATGCACCTTTCAATGATAATCAATTATTTGAACATTGAGCGGTCCCGCCGATCCCTTCGGCCACTCGAAGCAGATTCGCCATTGATCGTTGATGCGAATGCTGTATTGGCCTTGCCGATTTCCCTTAAGAGCTTCGAGACGATTGCCAGGTAAGTCCAAATCCAGCAAAGACATGGCTGCGTCAAGCTGATCCAGTTTGAGCTCAGCCTTCCGCTCAAACCCGGAGAAGGCCTGGATCCGATTGCCTTCGGCAAAATGGCGTGTTCGCTTGTCTCCGAAGCTCACAATCATGATTCACTTAAGCCGCATTTATGCCTTACGTCAAGGCTAACGACAAGATCCATTGCAGCCGTGAATCGTCGAATTTAGGCTGGGGAACCGTCGCGAGTGCTGCTCGCGCCTTCGCTTGGGAGCCGGGGGTGAGGCCGTAGGCCGACACCCCCGGAACGTGGAGGGAGACGAGCCGCCCCCGGAGGGGTCGCAGTCCCATTGCCGGCACCCCGAAGAAGAACTGAATAGCCGGCACGATGGTCTGGGTTCGTCCCGGCTGTATGCGGAAACCCCGCCTGGTCGCCCATCATTTCACCGGCAATGGTGGGCCCGCTCCGGCTCGGGCCGGAAGCGGGCCGATTGAGACGCGGGGACCGAAATCCCTGCCGAATGGCGAAATCTCAGCGTACGAAGCGGATCCAGCCGGTTTCCTTGTTCACCTGGATGGTGTCCACCAGGGAATCGTCCTTGGTCACGATCCGGCCTTCGAAAACCCCGTCCTTTTCGGCCACGCCGCCCAGCTTGAGGTTGGCATTGCCGGTGGAAGCGACGTAGTTCTCAAGGACCTTTTTCGCCTGTTCCTGGGTCACCGGCTCGGTCTGGGCCGGGGCCATGCGACCGTAGCCCGGGCCGGGACCGGGGCCGTGCCCCGGGTGCGCTCCGTAGCCTCTTCCGCCGTACGCCATGGCGCCGCCCATCGCGCCGGGTCCACCCCGGTAACCCGGGCAGTTCCAGCCGCCGTCCGGAGGCGGCGCCGGCGGGGCCGAAACCATCTGGCCCATCCGCGGGCAATACCAGGTCCCGTCCGGATTCGCGTTCTGAGCATGGAGCGTGCTCCCCAGGCCCAGCAGGGTGATGAGCCCGATTGCCAATAGCCAATGAGTGCTGCGTTTCATGGTGTCTCCTTCTGGGTCCGTGATGATTGGGCCTCACGGACCTGGTTCTGGTTGATGTTGCACCTTGTTGCCGACAAGTCCCGGCTACTGGTTGGAAGGTACCGGCGCCGATTGGTTCCGAGCCGGCTGGTTCTGGGTCTGCTGGCCGTAGTACGGGCACTGGCGCCCGCCCATCCCCTGGCCGCCGCCGCGCCTCATGGCTCCACCGCGCCGGCCCATGCCGTAACCCGGGTTTTGCCCCTGGTTGTTGGCGGCTACCGCGCCGGTGTTCGCCGTGTTCTGCTGCATCCCATAGCCGAAGCCGCCGCCCCGGCCCATGCCGTTGCCGCCCTGGGCCCAGACGTAGTCGGTGCCGAGCGTCAGGGCCAGAATCAGGATCAAACCCAGGCCTAAACCCAAACCAAACATTGCCATCCGTTTCATGGTGTAACCTCCTGTGTCGGTTGATCGATCGCTCACCGTGCCAGTGCACGGCTTGCCCCTGACTAGAGCAGAAACAATGCCAACCTATCCAAGACGAGTCACAACCACTTGTTTTCAATTCAACTTAACCTCATTCTCGGGGCCGCGAGGAGGCCTCGGGAGGGACCCGACCCGAGACCAATCGGGTAAAAAGTATCCACTTCCTCTGGATCGAAATCCCCAATCCGGGTAATATGTATCCAGTCCGGGAAGCCACCCCGAGCGGTCCGAGCGATCGGTCGGCCGCCGGTATGGATTGAAGCGTTTTTCTCGGTGCTCTCGGTGCCTCCGTGGTGATCGCTTGTCGCAGTGGTCGAAACGATGATCATGGCCCCGGGTGGGCATAATCGGAGACTCGCTCATGACAGGTCAAAGCTGGAAACGATCGGGAGCGGCCTGGGTTTCACCCTGGCTGATCATCGGTTCGGTCTGCATCCTGGCGGTTATCCTGGCCCTGCTGGCGGCGAAAAATGTGCGCCGAGAGCAGCAGTTCATGGTCCGGGCCCTGCTCAACCAGGCGGAAACCCTGATGCACGCGCTCGAGGCCAGCAGCCGCAGCGGCATGATGGGCATGGGCATGGGTCCCGGCACAGGTCCGGAGATGAATCCGGGCATGGGGATGGGCATGGGCGGTGGCCCGGGGGCCGGCATGGGGCACATGGGCATGCGCGCCGGTGGCGGCCGAGGCGATGAAGGCTGGGGACGGCGCCAGCTCCAGTTGCTGATGGAACAGACCGCGCGCCAGCCGGAAGTGGTGTACGCGCGACTGCTCGAAGCCGACGGCCGGGTCATTGCCGACAGCGATCCGGCCAACCTGGAGCAACGACTGGCGTTTGCTCCACCGCCGGCGCCGACGACCGTCTTTCGCTTCGTTACCGGGGCTGAAAGCGCCTTCGAAGTGACCCGGGCATACCGGCCCTGGTCGGTGGGCCGGGGGGCCCCCCACGGGTCCCGTGCGGTCGCCCCGAAGCCGCCGGTCCCCGACCAGTACCTGGTGGTGGGGCTCGATCCGACCCCCTTCGATGAGGCCCGGCGCCAGGACCGCAACCAGACCGTGCTCCTGTTCGGGTTGATGTTTCTGGTGGGCGCCGCCGGCTTCGTTTCGCTGTTCTGGGCCGGCCATTACCGGGCGGCGCGGCGCTCGCTCGAAGACATCGAAGCCTACACCGCGACCATCTTCCGGCAGTTGCCGGTGGGCCTGGTGGCGGTCGCCGCCGACGGCTCCATTCAGGAAACCAACGCAGCGGCCCGCACCATTCTGGATCGCCCCGCCGGCTTCCCCCACTCGGTCGAGCAATTGCCGGCGTTTCCCGAGGTGTTTCGGGAAATCGATCGGACCCGAACGCCGCTCGAGCGCGAAGTCCCCTGCCGCCTGGACGCCGACCGGGTGGTGCCGCTGTGGCTGAGCGCCTCGCCGCTGCGCGATGCCGCCGGGACCGTGACCGGTTTTGTTTTTCTCTTCACCGATATGACCCCCATCAAGCAACTCGAGGAGAAAGTCCGGCGCAGCGAACGGATGGCCGCTCTGGGCCGGATGGCCGCCGGGATCGCCCATGAAATCCGCAATCCCTTGAGTTCCATCAAGGGCTTTGCCGCCATTCTGGGCGCTAAGGCGGAAGCCGACCCCGGTGCCCGGCGGATCGCCCGGGTGATGCAGCAGGAAGTGGAGCGGCTCAATCGAGCGGTGACCGAACTGCTGGAATTTGCCCGGCCGATGGACCTCGAACTGGGCCCGCGGGCGGTGAAGGACCTGTTCGAACACGCCCGCAGGCTGGTTCAAGACGACGCCGAGCGGCGCCGGGTGGAAATCCGCTGCACGGTGGAACCGGCCGATCTGGTGATCCGGGTGGACCCGGACCGCTTCGCCCAGATTCTCCTCAACCTGGAACTGAACGCCCTACAGGCCATGGATGGGGGCGGTCGGATCGAGTTGAGCGCGGTCTTGACCGGCGATCAGGTGCTGATCACGGTGGCCGATACCGGCCCGGGTATCGCGCCCGCTGACCTGCCCCACGTATTCGATCCTTATTTCACCACCAAGGCCGACGGGGTCGGGCTCGGGCTGGCGATTGTGAACAAACTGGTGGAAGCGCACGGGGGCTCCATCGAGGCAGCCGGCGCCCCGGGTCGGGGCGCCCGGTTCACGCTGCGTCTTCCGGCCCGACTCGAACCGTAAGGAGAAACCCCTCATGGCCGACCGGTCTTCTTCCCGTAAGCCGCTCGTCTTGGTGGTCGCCGACGCCGGGACTAAAAACCTGATGCTCCTCACCCTGCTGGACCAGTGGGGCTACCGCGCGATCGATCGCGACGACGGTCTCAAGGCCCTGGAATTCATTCGGGAAACCCCGGTGGATCTGGTGCTCACCGATGTCCGCATGCCGAACCTCGACGGGATCGAAGCCACCCGTCGAATCCTCCACCACAATCCGGCCATTCCGGTGCTGATCATGACCGCCTTTTCATCGGTTCCGTCGGCGGTGGAAGCGCTCAAGGCCGGAGCCTACGACTATCTCATCAAGCCGCTCGATCTCGACGCCCTGCATCTGACCGTCCAGCGCGCCCTGGAACATACCCGCCTGAAACAGGAAAATCAGGAACTGCGCCGGCAGTTGTCGCGCCGGCAGGTACCGGACCTGATCGGCCACAGCCCGGCCATGGAACGGCTGGTGGAAATGATCGGGCTGGTGGCGCCCTCGGAAGCGACCATTCTGATCACCGGCGAAAGCGGTACCGGCAAGGGCCTGGTGGCGCGAGCGCTGCACGCCAACAGTGCGCGGCGCGACCGCCCGCTGGTGGAAGTCAACTGCGCCGCCATTCCGGAAAATCTGCTGGAATCGGAACTGTTCGGCCACGAAAAGGGCGCCTTCACCGGGGCCGACAAAGCCCGCCGCGGGCGTTTCGCCCAGGCCGACGGCGGCACCCTGTTTCTGGACGAAGTGGGGGAACTGCCGCTCTTGATGCAGGCCAAACTGCTCCGGGTGCTCCAGGAAGGTGAACTGCAGCGGGTCGGCAGCGATTCCCCGATTGCGGTGGATGTGCGCGTACTGGCGGCCAGCAACCGCAAACTCGAAGCCATGGTGGCGGCCGGCACCCTGCGCGAGGACCTCTATTACCGGCTGAACGTGGTCACCGTGCAGGTGCCGCCGCTGCGCGACCGGGTCGACGATATCCCGGTGCTGGCGGAACACTTCTGGCGCCGATTCGCGGGAAAAAACCACAAGCCGGTGAAGGGCATGACTCCGCAAGCCATGGACCTGCTGTTGAAATACGACTGGCCCGGCAACGTTCGGGAACTGGAAAACGCCATGGAACGGGCCGTGATCCTCATGCGCGGCGAATTCATCGGCACGGCGGAATTGCCCCTGGCCCTGCAACCGGCGCCGGGGCCGGCAGCCGATGCGATCATGGGGGTTGCGACGCCCGGCGCGGCGCCGGCAAAAACGGGGGCCAACACCGCGGCTCCAGGATCAGCCATCGCCACCCTGGCCGCCATGGAACGGCGGCTGATCCTCGAAGCCCTGGCCACCACCGAACAGAACAAGAGCGAAGCCGCCCGCCGGCTCGGTATCACCCGCCGCACCTTGAAGCTCAAGCTGAAAAAATATGAGGAAGAAAGCTGATCGCGCCGCGCCGCCACGCGCCCAGATCACACCTTTCCCGGATTGAAAAACGCCGCGCTGGGGCGCGGCGATCCCGGCTCCGGCGGGGCGAGATCGAACAGCAGGGAATAGAAGTGCAACGGGGCGATGATGCCGAAGACGCGCTGTTGCGTTGCCTCGATGATTTCCCGGTCGGCGGTCACCAGCAGGCTGTTCTGATCGCGCCGCTTCTTGAGCGCATCGATGATGATTGCGTCGGCGTTGATCCCGTGATGCTTGTCGGAATAGATGATATCCACGTTGCCCTGGCGGTCGCGGGACCCGTCGATGCCGTCGAACACCAGGAAAACCTTCCGAAACAACCGGCCCTTAGCCACCATCCGAGCGATCAAACTTTCCCGCAGTTCGGCCAGGGCGCGCGGGTCCTTGGCCGATTGGCCGAGATCAAGCTGCAACAAAATGTTGTAGCCGTCCACATAAAGGTCATAGCGCCTCGACTGCCCGCCCGCCACCAGCTCATCCAGACTGAGCGGGCGGCCCCGGGCGGCGGCCGGCTGCGCGGGCTGGAACTGTTGATAGATCCGTTCCTGGATCTGGCGTTCCTTCTGGGCCACGGCTTCGGTCAGGAGGTGGATGTCCGGCAGCAATTGCAGTTCTTCCAGTTGCTCCAGGAGCGCCTTCAGTTTCGCCAGCTTGGCCAGACTGAGCGGGCTTTGTTCCAGAAAACGGAGGCGCCGCCGCCAGGGATCGGCCGTCGGCAATGGTTCCCGACCGCTCGTCAGCCGTTCGCTGCCCGGCAACCGCAGGATCCGCTCTTTTTCCGCTTCCATGGCCTGGCGGACCCGATTGACTTCCACATGCACCACCAGGGATTCGGCCTGGATCCGTTCCATCTCCTGCAGGTAAAATTCGATCCGCAGCAGCCGCCGCGCCACTTCCTCCACCAGTCCGTACTGCTCATCGGCCGCCGCCTGCAGTTGCAAGGCCCGGTCCGCTTTGTTCAGCAGGTCGTCGAGGCCCTTGATGGCCGATCGATAGGATTCCTGCTCCGCCGTATCCACGGCGCGGTAGCGTTGGAACCAGCGCGCCCGCTCCCGGGCCAGTTCATCTTCCAGGCGCCGCTGCTGTTCTTGTTCCACCTGGGCCAGGCGGCCGCGGAGTGCTTCCGCTTCGGCCCGAACCTGCTTCAGATCCTCTTCGACTTTGCGCTTTTCCCCTTCGCTTTGCTCCAGCCTGGCTTCCACCCGCGCACGCCGTTCCTGCTCGCGGCGCAACTGCCGGCGGTCCGGACGGTCTTCCGCCGGAGCAGGGGGCGGCGGGGGCACCACCTTCGCCGCCGACCAAAGGCACTGCTCGAAAGATTCAACCACCTTGGGGTAGTCCGCTGCCAGTTCCCGCCAGACCGCGGCCGTCGGCAGCAGCAGATCAAGCGTGCCCAGTTCCAGATCACGATCCCAGAAGCGTTCGTCAAATTTTTCCAGCACGTTTGGGTCTTCCAGGCGATCGGTTAGAATCAGGCAGGCGAGAAACCGCTCCGGACCGATCAGGTCCTTGAGTTCGATCCAATGTTCCAGCAGGAACCCCGGATCGAGCATTTCCACGAAGGATAGCAGCAGCAGTTGGGCTTCCGCCCAGAGATCCATGACCAGCTCGAAAAACAGCGCGTCCGTGCGCAGCAGGCGGCACAGCCGGGTTTCCACCCGAGGCTGGCGAACAAGCCGCGCCAGCTTGTCGATGCGAGTGGAAAAGCCCTCGAAAATGAGGTCTTTGAACGTTGGTTCCAAGCGCGCCAGGCGGGCCCAGTCGGCGCCGGAAATGTCGTGGACAATCCGCTTGTAGAACGAATCGCCAACGGTTATCGGAAGGGATGCCGGCAGTTGATTGCGGCTCACCGAAACTCCATTTCATCAGAGAAAGGAAGCGCCCATGAACGATGAGGTCATGGTGGTCATGGTCACCGCCGGCAGTGAAGCCGAAGCGGATCAGCTGGCCCGGGTCCTGGTTGGGGAACGCCTCGCCGCCTGTGTCAATCTGGTGGCCCCGATCCGTTCCATTTACCGATGGAAGGGAGAGCTTTGCGACGATCGGGAAGTGCTGATGATCATCAAAACCCGAAGCTCCCGGTTCGACGCCCTCGATCGGCGGGTGCGTCAGTTGCACAGCTATGAGGTGGCGGAAGTGATCGGCTGGCCGGTGACCCGGGGCGCTCCCGATTACCTCAAGTGGGTCGCGGACCAGACCGGGGGATCGAGTGATTGACCAGTGCAGCGTGACGAAAGTGTTCACCCAGATCGAGGCAGCCGTCGCTGGAAACACATTTCTCGCGGAAAGCTACGCTGCTAATAAACAACAAGGTAGGAGCAACGATCTCCCGGTGTTCTGGTCCAGCGCCTAAGGGGTACCCACCACCTCCAATTGGGTGACAACAAGGTGGGAGCGGCTTTCCAGCCGCGATTGCATCCGGAACCGCCCTTGTCGTGGCTAGAAAGCCACTCCCACTGGAGGAGCAACGATCTCCCGGTGTTCTGGTCCAGCGCCGCACCCGCAGCCGCGGCCGCCGTCACGGCGCCGGCCGCACCCGGATCGCCACCGAGGCGGCGTGGGCGTCGAGGCCTTCCAGCCGGGCCAGGCGGCAGATGGCTTCCGCGTCGCGTTCCAGGGCCGTTCGGGAATAGGCCACCACGCTGGTTTTCTTGAGGAAATTATCGACGCTCAAGGCCGACGCGAAACGCGCCGTACCGGCGGTCGGCAGCACATGGTTGGGACCGGCGAAATAATCGCCCACCGCCTCGGGCGTGTTGGCCCCCAGGAACACCGCGCCGGCATGCCGTATTTTCGGCAGCAGGCCCCAGGGATCGCGCACCTGGAGTTCCAGGTGTTCGGGAGCGATCCGATTGGCCAACTCCAGCGCCTGCTCCAGATCGTCGACCGTGAACAGGGCGCCGTAGCGGTTGAGAGAATTACGAGCGATATCGCTTCGGGGCAAGCTTTCCAACTGCATGGCCAGTTCGCTTCGCACCGCTTCGGCCACTTTGACGCTGGTGGTCACCAGCACGGCGCTTGCCATCGGATCGTGTTCGGCTTGACTCAAGAGATCCGCCGCCAGATAAGCCGGGTTGGCGTCGGTATCGGCGATCACCAGGATTTCGCTGGGACCGGCCAGGAGATCGATCCCCACCTCCCCGGCCACCAGCTTCTTGGCCAGGGCGACATAGATGTTTCCCGGTCCCACGATCACCGCCGTCGGCTTCACGCTGGCCGTGCCGTAAGCCAGGGCGGCGATCGCCCAGGCGCTGCCCAGCTTATGGATGCGGGTCACCCCCACTTCGGCGGCGGCGGCCAGCAGAAACGGGTTGATGGTGCCGTCGCGGCGCGGCGGAGTGACCAGGGCCAGATCGCCGACCCCGGCGATGGTGGCCGGAATGGCGTTCATCAGCACCGATGAAATGAGCGGCGTGGCCCCGCCCTGGCCGCCCGGGATGTAGAGGCCGGCCGAACTCACCGGGCGCACCATCTGGCCCAGCAGGGTGCCGTCGTCACGGGTATCGAACCAGGACGGCCGCAGTTGCTGACGATGAAACGCGGTGATGTTGGCAATCGCCTGCCGCAGCACGGCGAGAAAGGGTTCGTCCACCTGGCTCCGGGCGGCATCCAGTTCGGCGGCGGTGACGGTGAGGCCGTCCAGGGTGATCTCGGGAGCATCGAAGCGCCGGGTGTAGTCGAGCAGGGCTTCATCGCCGGCGTCTTTCACCCGGGCGAGGATGTCGCGCACCTGTTGTTCCAGGGCCGGATCGGCCCCCAACCGGCGCGCCCGAATCAATTCCAGCCGCCGGTCAGCATCCGCCGACGGGTATCTCATGGGCCGCGGCAAATCAGTCCTCCTCCAGGGCCACCACGAACGCATCGGGAAAGCCCGTTTGTTTGATCCGTCCCAGTTCCTGGCGAGCCTGATCCTGGGTCTGGTAATGGCCCACCTGGACCCGATAATAATTGACGCCGGCCAGGCTGAAGCTGCGGACCCGCACCGATGAATATTTCGCCGCCAGGGCGGTTTTCAGCGCCAGGGCCTGATCCGCGTATTGGAACGACCCCACCTGGACGACAAAGGCCCCACGAGTGACCGGCGGCGCTATCGGGGCCGTGGCCGGTAATGGAGTCGCCGGCGCCATCCTCGGCGCCGACCGGGCGGAGGCGAGCATCGTTTCCCCGGGTGCCAGCCGGATCGTTTCCACTTCCACCCGGGCCACGCCCTGGCCCATCAGGCCCAGTTGCTTCGCCGCTTCCCGGGACAAATCGATCAACCGACCATCGACAAAGGGCCCGCGATCGTTGACCCGCACGTCCACCGACCGCCTGGTTTCCAACTGACTCACTCGCACCACGGTGCCCAGCGGCAGCGTCTTGTGCGCCGCGGTCATGCCGTGCATGTTGTAAATTTCCCCGCTGGCCGTCGAGTGGCCGTGGAAATCGCTGCCGTACCAGCTAGCCAGGCCGCGTTCCCGATAACCGGCGGCGGTCGTCAGCGGGTAATACCAGACCCCGTTCACCTTGTAGGGCTTGAGCTTGAGGGGATCACTGGTCACGGTGGGCCCGGATGGGGCCGGCCCACGCCCGGCGCAGCCCCAAGACAACGCCAGCAGCCCCAGCAGCGCCAGCAGCAGCGGCAGCAGCGCCGGACGCCCGGCCGCTCCCCCCAGTCCAGTCCGTCTGGTCAATCCTGTTAATCCTGTTAATCCTGTCTAAGAAACTCCCGACTCTTCCATCTTGGCCAGGTCCTCGAACCGGATGTCGATTCCGAGGATGCCCACGATCTCTTCGATTTCGCTGCGGATCGGAGCCGACACGGTGATGCACAGGGCACCGGTGTAGCGCGAGGTGTAGAAGTCGGTCACATGGACCTTGCCGTCCCTCATGGGTTCGATGAACCAGGGGCGATCGGCCAACTGCTCCCCAACCCGGGCCTGCTCGTATTTGGCCTTGTCGACGATATGAGTGATATTGCGGGTGATCTTGTTGCCTTCCTGGTCGGTGATGTAGATGTACTGGCTAAACGGATTGAGGTCGAGCAGGGTTTGCAGCACCGGTTCCTGGCGCTTCGGGTCCATGCTGCGAATGACTTCGTTTTCCACCACCTCGCCAATCAGGTGCGCGGCCAGCGAATGGGCCCGCTGCTTCAGGCGATCGAATTCGCTCACGAAGTATTCCGGCATGTAGCGGCGCGCCCAGCGCTCCAGTTCTTCGTTGGAAATGGACGTGTTGCGCCCCTTTTCGTACTCCTCCATGATCCGCTTGTAGATCTTCACGATCCCGGGATGGCGCTTATCGAGCCGGCGCTCGCCCGCAAGACGCAGACGGTTGTTGGCCCAGTAGGCGACGCTCGCGACCCCGGACTTGTCGGTGATGATCACGCTCACCGGCCGCTTCAGGATCTTGAGCGTATCGAAGACGTTGTAGATTTCTTCGTCCTTCACCAGGCCGTCGGCATGAATACCGGCCCGGGTGGCGTTGAACTCATCGCCGACAAACGGATAGTTGGGCGGGATCCGGTAGCCCAGTTCGGTCTGAAAGTACTCGGCCATATCGGTGATCACCGCGGTATCGATCCCGCAAGTGCTCCCCTTGAGGCCGATGTATTCCATGATCAGGCCTTCAATGGGAGCGTTGCCGGTGCGTTCGCCGAAGCCCAGCAAGGTCCCGTTGGCGCCGCTGCACCCATACAGCCAGGCGGTTGCGGCATTGACCAGGACCTTGTGGAAATCATTGTGGCCGTGCCATTCCAGCAGCGACCCCGGCACCCCGGCATCGTCCACAAAGGCACGAACGATGGCGGCCACGCTGCGCGGCAGCGCCGCGCCGGGAAAGCTCACCCCGAAACCCATGGTATCGCAGAGCCGAATCTTCACATCGAGGCCGCTTTGCTCGCGGAGTTTCATCAGTTCGATGGCAAACGGAATGCAAAAGCCGTAGATATCGGCCCGGGTGATGTCTTCGAAATGGCAGCGCGGCACGATCCCCTGGTCGAGCGCGGCGCGAGCGATGCCGAGGTATTTGTCGAGGGCCTGACGGCGGCTCAGTTTGAGCTTGAGAAAGATGTGGTAGTCGGAAACCGAGGTGAGGATCCCGGTTTCCCCAAGGCCGGCTTCCACCACCAGCTTGAGTTCGCTTTCCACCGCCCGAATCCAGCCGCTGATCAGCGGATGGCGATAGCCCTTGGCCTGACAGAGAGCCAGGGCATCCCGGTCTTTTTGGGTATAGAGGAAAAACTCGCTCTGGCGGATCACCCCTTCCGGCCCGGACAGCCGATGCAGGAACTCGAAGATTCGCTCGATTTGAGCCACCGTGTAAGGCGGGCGCGCCTGCTGACCGTCCCGGAAGGTGGTGTCGGTGATGAACACGTCTTCGGCCGGATCGATGGGCAGGATCTTGTGGTCGAATTCGATCCGGGGCACTTCCGAATAGGGGAAGGTGTCCCGCATCAGGTTCGGTTCCGCAATGTCGATCAGTTGATGCTGCCAGAACGCCGAATGTTCATGGCGCAGCACCCGTTTGCGATCATCCCAACGGCCCATGGCATCCCCTCACTTGGTCGACCAGCTCGGAACCGGACCAGCGCCGCGGCCCAAGTCAGGCCCGGGTTTAGGCGCATGGCAAGAATAAAACGTCCGTCGCAACCGTCAAATCGTCATTCCCGCATGCTCCTAGCGGGAATCCAGAAATGAGCACTGGTC
>Ga0100377_1001436_pt1 | contig 20538 bp, 18 predicted proteins | sample CryGeymeta201501_FD_83664 | JGI IMG/M metagenome (GOLD analysis project Ga0100377, IMG submission 83664) | Groundwater microbial communities from Crystal Geyser aquifers in Utah, USA - Crystal Geyser metaG 2015-01 | ecosystem: Environmental > Aquatic > Deep subsurface > Groundwater | place: USA...
CCGCAGACACCCCAGGCTCGGTCGGGCTATTGGCCCTCCCGTCGCCAGGGGCTCATCTGTCTCGTCGCCCTCCGGGCTCCTCGGGGTCGCCCCTGCGGGGCTCCCGAGCATGCTCGTTCTTGGTGTGGACCGGAAGGATCGAGCCGAGAGCCGGGACCACCCCAACCGAGAGCCCCGCAGGGGCGACTCCCATTGTAGCCCCTGGCGACGAGCGCGCAGCGCCCGAGCCTGGGGTCTTCGATGGTGGTTCTCGACCGCCAGCCTTATGGATAGAAATCAGTGATGGCAGGGGGCGGTAGGCTGGCGAGGATGCGGGGCATGTGGCGGAGACGATGCCGCAGGAGGCAGCGCGGTCAGTGGGTGCAGACGCGGCACTCCTGTCCGGCGGTGCGGCACTCGTTGCGGGACCACTGGCACTGGCCCTGGAACCAGGACTCGGTGGGGTGCGCCGTGGCGATGGTGCAGATCTTCCCCGAGGAGGCGCAGATCGCCTCGCTGAGCTTGCAGACATCGGCGCACGACAGGGCGCCGCCGCCGGGCACGCGCTGGCGATAGCCCTCTTGATGGGCGTCGTCGAGGAGCTCCCGCAGGTCGGTCACGAGGTCTTCGACGCGCTCGCGGGGGCTCTCTGCCTCCCAGGTGTCGCCCTCGAACTCGCTGTCCTCGCGCTCGCGACCGGTGGGCTGGGCGGCCTCGGTGGCCTGGACCGTGGGTGCCATGTCGCGCGGCGCGGGCTCGGAGGGCAGGGGGCCTGTGCCGCCCGCCTCACCGCCAGCGTCCTTCTGCAGCTCTCGCAGCCTCCGCTCCTCGCTGGCTCGACGCAGCTCCTGCGCCGCCTTCTGCTCGTGCTCGGAACGCCGCTCCTGCTCCTCCTCGGCCGCGGCCTGGTCGCTGGCAGCATCGTCGGAGAACTTCATGGAGGGGTCACGGATGGGAGCCGAGTCGGCCTCGGATGCGTCGATGGACTTCGCGATCGACGCATCGCCAGGAGCGCTCTTGATGGCGGTGGACTCGGTGGACTTGCGGGACGCCTCGGCGCCGCCACAGCTCACGGTGGCCAGGGCGAGGAGCAGCGCCAGGGCCCCGACCGACATCACCTCGCGGGCTCTCCTCATGGTGTCCCCCCGTCGCTCTCGCGCGGCGGCAGCCCGCCGCGCTGGGCGTCGAGGACGCCCTTGAAGACCTGGATGGCCCGGGTGTGGTTCTCGACCGAGCCCCGGGGATCGTCCTGCTTCTCCTTGACGTCGGCCAGGGTCTGCAGGAGGTAGCCGTGGAACAGGGTGGGCGGGGCCTCCTCGGCGCCGGCGAGTCCGCGCTGGGCGGCCACCTCCGCGGCGGGCAGGTTGTTGTCCTCGAGGTGGAGGCGTGCGAGGCGGGTGGCGGCGTCGAACTTGACGTCCCAGCCCTCGACGGTGCGGACCTGGTAGCGCTCACAGACCCCGAGCAGCTCCTCCATCTCCTTGCGAGCGTCCTCGCGTCGCCCCTCGGCCAGCGCGAGGTCCGCTTTTTTGTGGAAGTCCACGGCGATCGCCACGAGGGCCATCGTGGACTCGTCGCCCGCCGACTGGGCGCCGGCCAGGTCGACCTGCGCCTTCGCACACCCCACCCCCTCGAGGGCGAGGCCGAAGACGCACGCCCACAGGCCCAGGACCCAGAGGACCTGGCGGAGGGGCTGACGCCACCGTTGTGTGAAGACCGCGCCGTTCATCGGTGACCTCAGAGCCTCCGCTCGCGGGCCTGAACCCGCGCCATCATCGCCTGGGAGCGCGCCTCACGAAGGGGGCGCAGGAAGTGATCCCCCGCCTCACCCGTCGGCGCCTCGGACGAACCCACCAACGCCTGGAGCGACGTCCGCTCCACGTCACCGAGGTGCCGCTCGGCGGCGTCGAGCTCGATCTGTGCGACCGCCATCGGCAGCGGCTCGGGGGAAGGCCACTGAGAGACGGCGAGGCCCACACCGAGCATCATGAGCACGGCGGCCGCGGCCGCGATCACGCCCTGCCAGGGCCACGCCCTGCGCAGCGGCACCACGTTGCCGCCGGCGCCGGAGGAGGTCCGGCCGACCTGCGCGGCGACGCCCTGGTAGAGCACCGCAGCCCGCGCCGCCGTGAGCTCGGCGGCCGGTGAGGCGGCCTGGAGGAGCTGAAGCCCGGCGATGGCCTCGGCGGTGGGCAGGCTCGCGCCGAGGCTGGCCGCTGGCAGCGCCTGCTGGCCAAGGACGCCGTCGGTGACGTGGGCCACGACCGCCGCTGCATCGGCCTCGCCGGCGACCAGGCTGGCCTCACCGAGCGTCCGCAGCTCATCGTCCGGGCTTCGGGCCGGGGCGGCCACGCGAGCGGCCACAGCCCCCCACAGGGCCGCTGAGCGACCGTCGAGCGCGCTGGCCTCCGAGCCTCCGAGCAGCAGGCGTGCGCCTTCGAAGGCCTGCTCGGACGCCTCGGCGGGGACGGCCGACACGGCGCGACCGTGGAGCACGTCGAAGGCCACCGCCATCCCTTCGGCGTCGGTGAGCTCGTCGTCCTCCATCGGCTCCTCGCCGAGCGCCGCCAGCTCCGCGAGGATGGCGTCGTGTTCGAGCGCTTTGCGGTCTCGATCGGTCATGGTCAGTCTCCGGACGAGGTCACTCGTCGTCGCCGAATCGGTCGTGATACAGCTTCTGGAAACGCTTGAGAGCTCTGTGGAAGAGCACGTCGAACGTCCCCACCTTCACGTCCATGCGTCGTGCGCACTCCTCACGGTCGATCTCGTGATAGAGGCGCAGCTCGATCGCCTCCCTGTAGCGGGCGTTGAGGTCTTCGCTCTGGAGCACCTCCCGCACGCGGGCCTTGAGGCCGGACACGCGCTCGTGTTCGACCAGCACGCGATCGGGACGCCCCGCCGCGCCGAACTCCACCTCGATCACCTCGACGTGCTGGCCGTATCCCTTGCAGAACCGGTCCAGCCGTTGATCCTTGCGATGCATGTCCATCGCGAGGTTGCGCGCCACGGTCTTGAGCCAGGGATAGATCCCATGGCTCTGCCACGTGAAGCTCCCGATGCGCTCAAAGGCTTTGACGAAGGTGTTTTGGAGCACCTCCTCGGCCCGGTCACGCGCGGGGAGGAGAGGAAAGATGACGGCTGAGTAAAGGACCTCGGCATAGGCATGCCAGAGCCCCTCAAGGGCTCCCGAGTCCCCTCGCTTGAGACGTTCGACCAGCTCCCGCTCTTGTTCGAGCGAGATACGCGAGTGTGACTCGTCCGTCATCCCTCTCCCGTGGGTCTGAACGTACCCAGGGCGCTGTCGCTTACACCTGGTGGGGGGTCATTTGTGGCGGTTCGCCGTCAACACGTCACGGGGCAGCGTCCGGCGCGCTGTCGCCGGGGGGCTGGTCATCCGCGGGTGGGGCTTCGTCGCCGGGAGCGCGGTCGGGTGTATCGTCCTCGCCGGGCTGGTCCTCGGGAGCGCGTGCTCCGCCGCCGTCCTCGGCGAAGCCAGCGTCGGCCTGGCGCTGCCGCTCCGGGCTGACGCCCTGCCCCGACTCCCCGAGCTCCTGACGGAGCTGCTCGACGAGCTTGTTCTGGGCCGTGAGCTCAGCGCCGAGGTCATCGTTCTTCTTGCGAGCGTCCGTGAGCTGCTGGTGGAAGGTGAGCTTGCTCTGCCGCTCGGTCGCCAACTCGGCGCGCAGGTCGTCGAGGACGCCGGGCGCGGGTGCCGCCATGGGCGACGCCTCGGGCTCGAGGCTCTGGCCGCGCGGGATGAACATGCCGATGATCAAGCCCAGGGACAGGCACAAAACGGCCGCGACGTAGATGGGCACCCGCGAGGCCGGCACAGGCTCGGCGGCGGCCTGCGGCAGCGGGGCGACGCGGCGCGCCCGATCAGGCGCCGCGAGCTGCGCCCGACCGCTGTCCAGCTCGACGTAGCGGTAGGCGGTCGCGGTGACGTCGTCCGCGAGCACGGGGGCGAGCTTGACCTTGAGCGCCGCGGGCGGGGCCGGCGGGGCCGGCGTTGGCGCGGGGGCTGGCTCAGGCTTGACCGCTGCGGGCTCGGCCGCGGGCTCGGCTGCGGGCTCGGCTGCGGGTTCGGCCGCGGGTTCGTCTGCGGAGGCTTCGTCGGCGGGGGCTTCGTCGGCGAGGGCTTCGTCGGCGGGGGCTTCGTCGGCCGGTTCGGCATCTTCCGACGCCAGGGCCTCTGCGTCGGCCTTGACGGGGTCCGTTGGCTCGGGCTCGGGAGCTGGCGCGGCGGCCAGCTCGTCGGAGAGTCCCCACGCCGCATCGAGTGAGTCGAGGTCGGCGGGGGGCGCTGCGGGCTCTTCGGAGTCGGAGGTGGTCTCGTCGGAGCCGGAGGGGGGCTCTGCCTCCGCAGAGGCTTCGGGCGCGACCTCGGGCTCAGCGTCTGCGGCGGCTTCAGGCTCCGCGGCGGGGCGAGCGAGGTCGAGGGGAGGCTTCGCGGGGGCCTTCGCGGGGTGGTCGAGGGCGATGACCTTCATCTGCGAGCCATCATCGTCGTCGTCGTCATCGGCGAGGGCGTCGACCGGGATGGGGGTCTTGGGAGCGGGGAGGTGCTTGACGTCAGCGGCGTAGACGTTGTGGATCGGCAGGGCGTCGATGCGGACGAGCGCGATCGTGGTGTTGTCGTAGCCGCCTCGGGCGTTGGCCTCGTCGACGAGGAGGCGCGCGGCGTCGTGGGGCTCGAACTCGTAGAGCATCTGGCCGATCTCCATGTCAGAGATCTCACCGGTCAGACCGTCGGAGCACATGAGGAAGACGTCGCCGACCTCGAGGGCGATGGCGCTGGCGCCGAGCTCGACCTCAACGTCTTCGCGGCCGCCGAGGGAGCGGGCGAGCATGTGGGAGCTGGGGTGGTTCTCGGCCTCGCGCTCGGTCAGGAAGCCTTCATCGACGAGACGCTGGACCATGGTGTGGTCCTTGGTCAGCCGGAAGAGGCGACCACCACGCAGCAGGTAGATGCGGCTGTCACCGACGTGGGCGACGTAGGCGTGGCGGTCCTGGATGAGGATCGCCACGACCGTGCTGCCCATGCCGTGCAGATCCGGGCGCTGCTGAGAGAGCTGCCAGATCGCGCGGTTGGCGTAGCGGATCGACTCCCGCAGGACCGACGACGGCTCGCTGATGGCGAGCTCGCGGGCGCGCCGCTTCATGTGGTTGACGACCATCTGACTGGCGGTCGCACCACCGGCGTGGCCCCCCATCCCATCAGCCACGACGAAGACGAGGCCGTGATGGGTGAGATCGTGTCCCTGGTAGTCCTGATTCTCTTCCCGCGCCTCGCCAATGTCACTCAGCGGCACGTAGGTCAGTCCGTCAATCATGAATTGCGCCCCGGTCGCAGTCTCAATTCAGGCCATGCGTCGCGTTATCATGGGACAGTTCGACGCCACTGTCACGAACGGATGCCGAAATCCGCTCCACATTGGGGCAAACTGTCGCTGAGGACAAGAGGCGGAGCATCTTACTGCCCCGTCGAGGGCGAGCGAGGGCCAGAGCGCAGAAGGCCGTCGCGATGCGACGGCCTTCTGCGGAGGGGTGGGGGTGGGGGTCAGGGGGTGCCCGGGAGCGGCGGGGGCGTCTCGCTGACGTCCTTGAGCTGCTGTCCCTGGTCCTTGACCTGGTTGGCGGCGTCGAGGACCTTGCCGAGCGGGTTGCTGGCGTCTCGCTTGACGCCGGTGCCCTGCACGACGGGGCCGGAGGCGCCCTCGGAGGCGGCGACGTCGGGGTCACCCCAGACGACGATGAGGTCGAAGGGCGAGTCCCAGTTGATCTTCTTCACGGCGGTCCGCATGTTCGCGACGATCTCGCGGGCCTCCTGGGCCTGCCGCTCGTAGCCCTCGCGGTAGTAGATCAGGGGGCGCTTGCGAATGTGGCGGTCGTAGCCGTACTGGTGCACGACGAAGTTGCGGTCGAGGAAGGCCTTGCGGATGCGGCCGACGTGGTAGAGGCCGGGCTCGCTGGCGCCGTTGAGGATCTGGAGTCGGACGAGGCCGAGCAGCATGCGGAAGCGCTTGTCGCCGTACATCGGCTCGAAGTCACCGTCGCTGCGGGCGCGCTGGAAGGCGGCCTGCGCCTCGCCGGACTGCCAGCTCTGGAGCTCGAGGAGGGTCTGGAGGGCGCCCTCGCGGTCTCCGACGAGGGACTGGTTGCAGGCCATGTTGAACTTGGCCTTGACGTAGAACGGGTCGTTCCGGAGGGCCTCTTCGAACTTGGCGATGGCGCCGGCGTAGTTGCGCTTCTTGTAGGCCTTGAAGCCGGCGGTGTTGGCCTTCTCGGCCTTCTTGGCGGCGCCCTTGCCGGCGGCCTTGGGGGTCACGGGCGGGAGCAGCTCGAGGGGGCGGACGTTGTCATCGCCGGAGCCGGCGAGCGGGTCGCGGAGGACCTGGAGGTTGGGGTCCTTCCAGGTGCCGTCGCTGAAGATGAGGGCCTTGGTCTTGCCCATGCGGCCGAGGGCGCCCTGGGCGAGCGACTTCTGGTTGCCGTCGCCGTAGACGAAGAGCCAGGAGGGCCCGCGGGCATAGAGGGTCTTCTCGTCCGGCGAGAGGCCCGAGACATCGCGGTACTGCTCCCAGAGCATCACGCACTCCTCGATGGAGGGCAGCGGATAGCGCTCGGGGGACTTCAGCACGTACTCGCAGTCTTTCTTGTTTCGGTTCCACTGGTTGGACGTCTGGGCGTCCGCCGTGGTGGTGACGAGGAGGCCGAGCAGCATCACCGCGACGACTGCGACGGCGCCTCCTTTCCATTGATATGTGTGGGTCATGGATACCTCCCTGGGTCATCCCGGATGGACGTCGTGGCACCTCAGGGTACCACAGCTTCAAGGGCTTCGTAAGGCCTCACTCCGTCTTTTGCGTCGACGGGGCGCGGGGTTCAACGGTTGCATTGGACGCACTCGGCGCCAGCGTCGTTGCAGGCCTTCTGGCTCCAGGTGCATTTATCGGTGAAGTAGGCGTCGTTGGCGAAGCGTTCGGCGATGGTGCAGATGCGGGTGGAGGAGGCGCAGATGGCGTCGCTGGACTGGCAGACGGTGGCGCAACGTCCCTGCACGTTGGGGGTTTGGGGGGTTTCGTCGGGGTCGGGTGTGGCGGCGGTGCCCTGTCCGGCCTCGGGTCCGGCGACGCGTCCGCCGCGTCGTGCCTCGATCTGGAGGAGGAGGGACTCGACCTCCTGGCGGGCGTCCTCGAGGTGTTGGGGCGCGTCAGTGCGGACGGCCTCGTCCTCGGCGGGTGCGGGGTAGGCGTCTTCCATCCGTGGGGCGGAGGCGCAGCCCGCGACGCCGGTGGCGACGAGGGCGACGGCCCAGAGCTTTGAGCGAATCCACTTCATCACGATCTCCTCTCGGCGCTCGAACGCACAGGCGGCAACATCGTCGGGGTGGCGGTATCTTCCCGGCGCGATGGCAGTCGGTGGTTGCATCTTGCCCGACCCGTTGCCATTATCTCCCCCTCGCGAGCGCCACGAAAGGAGGCAACCGATGCGTCTATCATTCCACGGTGCGGCAGACACGGTCACGGGGAGCTGCCACCTGCTCCAGACCGCCCACCACAAGATCCTGTTCGACTGCGGCTTCTTCCAGGGCCAGGGGCTCGGGGACCGCAACGCGGACCCGTTCCCGTTCGACGCCTCGACGATCGACTACGTGCTGTTGTCGCACGCCCACCTGGATCATTGCGGCCGCATCCCGCTGCTCGTCAAGGGGGGATTCACGGGTCGGATCGTGTCGACGATGGCGACCTACGACCTGGCGCGGCTGGTGTTGCTGGACGCGGCGGGGATCCAGTCGGAGGACGCGCGTCGGCGCAACCGGAAGCGCTCGCGCAGCGGGGAGCCGGAGGCGAAGCCCTTGTTCGACACCGAGGACGTGCTGGACAGCCTGGACTTCTTCGACACGTTCGCGACCTACGACGAGGTGCTGGAGTTGGAGCCCGGGCTTCGGGTGACGTACCGGGACGCCGGGCACATCCTGGGGAGCGCTTTCATCGAGCTGGAGGTGCAGGAGAAGCCGCAGGGGCCGACGCGCCGCATCACGTTCAGCGGAGACCTCGGCAACCTGGACAAGCCGTTGATCCGCGACCCGCAGACGCCGTCGCCTGCGGACATCGTGATCGTGGAGTCGACGTACGGGGATCGCAACCACCGGAACTTCGACGACTCGGTCGAGGAGTTCAAGGAGGCGATCCTGACGACGCTGGAGCGCGGCGGCAACGTGGTGATCCCGACCTTTGCGCTGGAGCGGGCTCAGGAGCTGCTGTACGTGCTCTATCTGTTCTACACGGCGGGGGATCTGCCGCGGTGCCGGATCTTTCTGGACTCGCCGATGGCGATCGACGCCACGCGGGTGTTCACCAAGCACGGGGACTGCTTCGATGAGGAGGCGCTGGCGCTGGCGGCGGAGGGTGGCAACCCGTTCCGCTTCCCGGCGTTGACGTACACGCGCCACCCGGACGACAGCCGCGCGATCAACGGGCACAAGTCCGGGGCGATCATCCTTGCGGGCTCGGGCATGTGCACCGGCGGGCGGGTGCAGCACCATCTGCGTCACAACCTCTGGCGGCAGGAGTGCTCGATCGTGTTCGTCGGCTATGCGGCCGAGGGGACGCTGGCGCGGCAGATCGTGGAGGGGCAGGCGATCGTGGACGTGCTGGGCGAGCCGGTGGCGAACAACGCGCAGATCTGGACGATCAACGGGTTCTCGGCGCACGCGGGGCAGCAGACGCTGCTGGACTGGCTGGACCACACGGGCAACCCGGAGACGGTGTTCCTGGTGCACGGCGAGGACAAGGCGGAGGAGGCGTTCGCGCATCAGATTGATGAGACGCTGGGGCTGCAGGTGCGGCGTCCGGATCTGGACTCGAGCTTCGAGATCTGAACCGGCGGGCGACCGTTGGGGTGAGCGGGGCACGCACGGTCGTCGGGCGGCCGCCATGCGCCGACGAGGTGGGGGCTCGGCGCCCCGCGACACCGGCGTCGACGCGGTCCGTCGATTTACCGGTGGTGCGAGGGGGTGCGGTGTGTTAGATCTTGGTTGACATTGCTTTGTATCGCGTCATGCCCGGTGCCGCCACCCATGACGCCTGCCACAGGTGACGCCATGCCCTCGATCAGCCCGATCCCCATCATCGGTCACGCCATCTTCATGTCCCACGCGCTGAAGCTGCCCACGACGGACGGCTGGGAGCAGCCGTCGGGCGATCCGGCGGCCCAGCAGTACCCGGACGCGCTGAATGAAGATCCGCCCTCGAAGATCCCCATCCCGACGCACTTCCCGGTTCCGTTCTTCCAGCCGCAGAACCCGAACCGCATCCACCAGGACTCGTGCAACGAGGTGGGCAAGAAGTTCCAGGAGTTCCACGACGACATGCTGGACTCGGTGAAGTTCGCGGTCGACATGTGGCGGCTGACGGCCTACTTCAACGGCCTGAAGATCATGGCGGTGGTGGCCATCGGGCAGCCGGGCTGCCTCAAGGGGCAGGAGCTCGAGAGCTTCATCAAGATCGCGCCGTCCTCCGTCAAGTACCTGGCGCAGGCCAACGCCAAGAAGTACGTGGACGCCGTCGCGGCGGGGGTCTCGAAGTGCTTCAAGGACTGGTAGGATCAGGTGATGGTACCCGGGTTGCCGTGGTATCCGGCGTTCGCGGCCTTCCCCGGGCCGATGGCGCCGCCGATGCCGAACGTGCCGGTGCCGCTGATCGCGTGCGTGTCGTCGAAGATGACGCGCATCATGGTGCCTTCCCAGATGAAGGACGAGATGATCAACGCGCTGGACTCGGGCATCAAGCAGGATGACCCGGACAAGCAGCACGAGGCGTTGTTCGACGCGATCGCCACGGCGCTGGCGCTGGCGTTCACGATGTGGCTGCCGTCCCAGCAGGTCATGCTGGTGATGGGCTACGGCAACATCCCCACCTTTGCGCCGCCCTATGTCCCGGTCGGGCCGGTGATGAACGGTCAGAACCTGCCGACACCCGGTGTCTTTCTGACCTGAGGAACGGCCTCTCTGTGGCCCTGGACTCTCCTCGCGCACACCCCGAGACCCGAAGCACGCGTCCGCCGTCCTCTCCGGCCCGGGCGGCCGAGGTGCTCGTGGTCGTGCTGATCGCGGTTCCACCGCTCCTGCTCGGCAGCGTTCACCCCACGGCCATCGCAGCGCTCGGCGTCGTCACGGCGGTGGCGGCGTTGGTCGCGATGGTGACGGCGTGGCGCGCGGGGGGGAGCGCCTTCGCGAACGCCCTGACCGTGGCGGCGGCGTTCGCGGCGCTGATGGCGGCGGTGCAGCTGGTGCCGCTGCCGGCGGGGATGTTGGAGGTGCTCGCGCCGCGGGCCCACGAGGCGCGCCAGACGATGCACGCTCTGCTTCCCGAGGTCTCCCACGCCGGTCCGATCACGCTCTCGCCCGCCGACACGACGCTCGCCGCAGGGCGGTGGTGTGTGCTGGCGCTGGCGTCGCTGGCGATGGGGACGCTGGCGCGCCGCAACGGGCAGCGCAGCCGGCGGCTGGTGTCCACGGCGAGCGTGGCGCTGGTGGTCGGAGGGCTGACCCAGGCGCTGATCGGGCTGCTGCACCTCCTCATCGACACGAAGGGCAAGGTGCTCGGCGTCATCCCGACGACGTTGAACCACCTGCATCTGGGCACGGGCACGTTCGTGAATCCGAACCACGCAGGCGCGTTCGGGGCCATGGCGACGGCGGCGGCGCTCGGGCTGGCGTTCGGGAGCGGAGGCAAGGCGCGGTGGGGGTGGAGCGGGGCGGCGGCGTTGTTGGCCTCGCATGTTCTGCTGGTGGCCTCGCGGGGGGCGTTGCTGGCGCTGGGGATCACGGTCGTGACGCTGGTGGTGCACGCGGCGTTGCTTCGTCCCGTGCGGGGGGACGGAGGCGGGACGAGGGGCGTGGCGCGGTTGGCGGCGATGGCGCCGTGGGCGGCGTTTGCGCTGGCGCCGCTGGGGCTGGTGGCCCTGCTGACCTCGTGGTTCTCGCTGGAGAACCAGTGGTTTCAGGAGCTTGGACGCAGCCAGAGCCTGGAGGCGCTGGGCCAGGAGACGAAGGTCGCGGTGACCCGCGGCGCGTTGGCGATGCTCGGCGAGGTGTGGCCGATGGGGGTGGGAGCGGACGCGTTCGGGCATGTGGGGTTGGCGTTCGAGGGGAGGATGCTGGGGCAGCGGCACTCGTTTGTGGAGTCGGATCCGATCGAGCTGCTGGTGACCTTCGGGGTGCCGATCGGGTTGGTGCTGCTGGGGCTGGCCGCCATAGCCTTCGCGCAAATTTTGCGCAGGCGACCGCTTGAGGACAACGCCAGCGTGCGGGGCGAGCGCCGTCGTCTGGGGCTGGTCTACGCGGTGGTCGCGTTCGGCGCGAGCGCGGCGGCGTCGTTCAACGTGGAGATCCTGGGGCTGGCGATGGTGGCGCTGATCGCGGCGGAGGTGGCGCTGCGCGGTCAGCGCCAGGCGCGCATGTTCGCCATGCCCGCCGTGCTGGGCCTCGGCGCGACGGTGTTGCTGGGCGGGCTGGCCGTCACCGCGGCCGTGCAATGGCCTGCCCTCGACGCCGATCAGCGCGCTGTCGAGGTCGCGCGCAGCGAACGGCAGCCGACGCCCCTGTCCACCCATCAGGTGCTCGCCGCGGGGCAGCGGACGCTCGAGCGCATCCCTGACGACGCCTACGAGCTCGGCAAGGTCGCGCTGCTGCTTCAGCGCGCGGCGCGCGCCGACGCCGACCCCGCCGCGATGACGCGCGCCTTCGAGGTCGCGACCCGCGCCGCCGAGCGCGGACCGCACAGCCCGATCGCCCACATCGCCCGCGCCCGCGCCGCCGCCGCCCTCGGCCGCCCCGAGGTCGCCGCCGAGAGCTACGCCGCCGCCATCGAGACCACCGACGTCGCCTCGCCCGCGCTCCTGCGCGAGGTGTTCAGCACCCTGCCCTCCCCCGAGCTCCGCGCCCGCACCCTGCCACCACGCAAGGCGGACCTGCGCCGCGCGGTCACCATGCTCTACGACGCGGGCGACCCACGCGCCGCGTTTGACCTCGCGGTGGAGCTCCAGGACCGCTACCCCGAACACCTGGAGGCCAACCTGCTCGCCGCCCGTATGGCCACCGCCAACGGGCTCCCCGACCTCGCCGAACTCTACGGCCGCGCCATGATGGACGTGGCCCCGGACAACCCGGGCAGCTGGGAGATCACCCTCGACGCCCTGACCGCCCAGAAGCGTTGGGCCGACGGCCACGACCTCCTCGATGACGCCCTCACGCACATCCCCGACGCCACGGCGCTGCGGCTGCGCCGCGCCAGCCTCTGCGTCCATCACCCCACCGCGTCGCCCCGCTGCGCCACGACCGCCGACGACGACCTCCAGCGCCTGCACCTCGAAACCATCCGCGACGACGTCCTTCGGGCTCGTTACTTCTATGTCTCGGCCCTGCGCTGGGAGCAGCGCGGCAACGTGACGCGCGCCCGGCAGGACGCCGCGCGCGCCGTGCGGCTGCAGCCCGACGACGACGCCTATCGACAGAAGCTCAAGCAGCTCGGAGCTCCATGAACCGCTCCCGCGCCACCACGCTCCTGCCCATGCTCGCGCTCGTCCTTGGCGCCGCGTGCGCCCCGACCCCGCCGCCCCCGCCGGCCCAGCCCTTCCCCGCCGAGCTCGTCCGCCAGCTCCTCGATGCACCGCCGGACCGCGCCATGGCCACCATCGCCGCGCGCTACCCGGAGGTCTCCATGACCGATGGCCCGCTGCGGCGCGCGTTCATCGACGGAGACCCGTGGATCGAAGAGATCGTGCTGTTCACCAACATCCGGTCCGGCCGCGTCGACACCGTCATCCTCAAGTACCCCGCCGCCCTGCCCGAGCCCGACAAGCGCAAGGTGCTCGAAGCCACCGGCCTCGACGGGCTCGCCGACGAGGCCCGGGGCCAGGAGGTCGTCGAGCGGCCATGGCGCGGCCTGACCCTGCGCACCCGATGGGCCGACAAGCAGGGACGGATGTCCGTGACGGTCGCCTCGGGGGACTGACAGCGGCAGGAATTACTCTTGAATTACAGGGTGTTGAGCGCGCCCGCGGGGGAGTCCTACTTGAAGACCACCAGGACCGCCAGGAGCACGCCGATGATGAAGACCACGGCGATCACGCCGATGACCACGCCCCAGAGCAGCGCCTGACGCCCCTGCCCGCCCTGCACGATGAGCTGGCTGGGTGAGGCCGGCGCCTCGGGGCGCGTCTGGCTGGCCACGCGAAGGGTGTCGCTGGAGTCCATGTCGATGAGCTGGGAGGACACGGCCTCCTCCTCGGGCTCCTTGAGCGCGTCGAGGAACTCGGCGGCCGTCTGGAAGCGGGACTTCTTGTCCTTCTGGATCGCCTTCCACATCGCCTGACCGACGGGGGTCTGGGCGAGCTCGGGGGGGAGCGCCTCGGGCATCTCGTTGATCTGACGCATCATCGTGCGGACGGGGTTGGCGTCCTCGAAGGGCAGGATGTTGGTCAGCATCTCGTACATGACGATGCCGAGCGAATAGAAGTCGCTGGAGGCCTCCAGATCCTCGCCGCAGCACTGCTCGGGGGACATGTAGGCTGGCGTGCCCACGGTGCCGCCAACCATCGTGAGCTTGGCCGTCTCCTTGAGGGAGGAGGAGCTGCTGCCGCCGACGACCTTGGCGATGCCGAAGTCGAACACCTTGACGAAGTCCGTCTGCGCTGAGTTGTTGCAGACGAAGATGTTGTCCGGCTTCAGGTCGCGGTGGATGATGCCCTTGGTGTGGGCCTCACCGAGGGAGTCGAGGACCTGGCGCATGATGTGGGCCACGCGCTCGGGAGGCAGGGGGCCCTCCTTGCGCACGAGGGAGTCGAGGGGCTCACCCTGGAGGTACTCCATCACGATGTACATCCGGCCGTCACTGGTCTCGCCGAAGTCATGGATCTTGATGGAGTGCTGGCTGTGGAGCTGGCTGGAGAGCTTGGCCTCGCGCTTGAAGCGACGCTGCATCTCCTCGTCCATCTTGGCCTTCGGCTTGAGCACCTTGATCGCCACCTGGCGATCGATGTTCACCTGGACCGCCCTGTAGACGGCACCGAACGAACCCCTGCCGAGTTCGGCCTCAATGCGGTACTTTCCGTCGAGGATTTCACCGATGTTCATGCGCCATCTTCCATACCTGGGGCCCCGCTGAGTCGGGCACGCGCCACGCTATACCAGGTCCACCACCCGCGCAAGTATCGCCGCGGAGGGTGATGTTCCAGCCTCGCCGCACCCGCACCGCGGGTGCGCCTCACCCGTAGGTCTGCCCCGGCTCGAGCGCCGCGACGTTCACGTCCAGACCCAGCACGCCGAGCTCGGCGCGGAGCTGATCGGGGGTGCCGTGCAGCAGGGGGAAGGTGCCATAGTGGCAGGGAATGACGGTGCGGACCCCGAGGAGCTTGCTCGCGAACGCGGCGGCGCGGGGGTCCATCGTGAAGTGATCGCCGATCGGCAGGGCCGCGACCGTGGGTGCGTAGAGCTGACCGATCAGGGCCATGTCGCCGAAGAGGGCGGTGTCACCGGCGAAGTACACGCTGTCGCCGCCGGCGATGGTCACCACGAAGCCGGCCGGCTCGCCGAGGTAGACCACGGTGCCATCGGCCTCCATGAACGAGGAGGAGTGGCGTGCGTCCACCATCGTGACACCGAGGGCGCCGTCGAGGATGGGGATGGTGCCGCCTTTGTTCATCCCGCTCAGCTTGCTGCCTTCGACGCCCTTGGTGGCGAGCCAGGTCGTCAGGTCGTAGATGCCGACGATCGGCCCCTTGCAGCGGGTGTGCGCGGTGAACACATCGCCGAGGTGGTCGCCGTGGCCGTGGGTGATCAGGATGGCGTCGACCTCGACCTCGTGGTACGCGGCGGGGCACTTCGGGTTGCCGGCCAGCCACGGATCGATGAGGACACGATGACCTGCGTCGGTGTCGAGCAGGAAGGTGGAGTGTCCGAGCCAGGTGATCTTGCCGCCCTTCAGTGTCATGGTGTCCTCCATTTGCAGTGGGGCGTGAGGGTAGCGTTGCCCGGCGCCGTTGTCAACGGCCTCAAGCCGTCCGTCCGAGGCGCGGGCGCGGGCTCAGGCTCTGGCCACCAGCGCCTCGATGATGTAGTCGCTCAACGCCATCGCCTCGGCGGTGAAGCCGTCAAAGTAGCCTCGGATCGCCTCGAAGGCATCGCGGAACTCCTCGCGGTCACGGCGCTCGACGATCTCGGCCATCGAGCGCGCGGCTCCGAGGAAGGTCTGGCGGACCTCGTCGCCGTAGGGGTTCTGCATCTCGATCTCGGCGTAGAGGTCGGGGTCCTGATCGAACAGGCGGCCGACCACGGCGAGCTCGAGGCGGTAGATGGGGCTGGTGAAGGCCAGGCTCTGGGCGATCGAGACGCCGGTCTGTCGCAGGGCCTCGCCCATGACGAGCGTCCGGAAGTGGACCAGGACCTGGACGACGGCCATCATGCGGTCGTGGGTGGAGGGGCTGGTCTCGATCAGCTCGAGGCCCATCTGACCGAGCTCCTCGATGAGCCAGGTCGCCATGGGGCCCGTTCGGACCGGGCAGAAGACCATCTTCTGCCGGCGCATGGTCTGGACGGTGGGTCCGAACATGGGGTGGGTGCCGAGGGACTCGCCGGCGCAGGTCTCGGCGAACGCCTCGCAGACCTCCTGCTTGAGGCTGTTGATGTCGCACAGCAGGGCGTCGGGGCGGAGGTGCGGTCCGACCTGACGGGCGAGGTCCGCGGCCAGGGCCATGGGCACGGCCAGCATGACGACGTCGGCGCGCGCGATGGCGTGGGGGTCGAGGACGTCGCCCTTGTCCAGCACGGTGACGTCGTGGCCGCGCTGGGCGAAGGCGGGGCAGAACAGGCGTCCCATCAGGCCCCGACCGCCGAGGATGAGGATGCGGCGAGGGGATTCGGGCTCGGTGCGGCGTCGGTCGAGGGTGGCCTGCTGGAGGCGGTGTGAGGCCTCGATCAGCGTGTGCATCAGCGCCTGACCAACGGCGGGCTCGAGGCCGACGCTGGCCGCCCGGCTGGCCGCCCGCTCCAGCACCACCTTCTCCCGCTCCCGGTCGAACACCGTGCGCCCCTGGGCGGCCTTCAGCTCGCCGATCTGGGCGACGATGTCCATCCGGGCGGCCACGCGCGCCATCAGCTCCTCGTCGAGGGCGTCGAGCTGCTGTCGGAGGAGCTCGATGCTGGCCTCTGTGGGATCGGTGGGCTCGGTCACGGGGTGGCCTCCTGGGTGCCGTCGAGCTGCTCGGGGTGCTCGTGGCCCTTCGGCGGCGCGACCTTCATCCAGATGAAGTAGACGGCCGCCGACGTGAGGAAGCCGGAGAACCAGGCGCCCTGGAAGAGGAAGCCGAGGCTCTCATGCACCTTGCCGAGCAGCACGACGCCGATGCCGATCGCCATCGCCACGATGGCGGGGATGTTGAAGCCGCCGACGTAGCGGTAGATGCCCTTGCTGTCGTAGAGCTGAGCGAGGTCGAGCTTCGTGCGCCGCAGCATCCAGTAGTCGGCGATCATGACGCCGCCCACGGCGCCGAGCAGGCCCGAGTAGCTCACCAGCCAGCCGATGAACTCGCCGAGCAGCAGCCACGGGCACATCAGGACGCCCACGGCCGCCGCCAGCAAACCCCCGACACGAAAAGAGATATGGCGCGGCAGCGCGTTCGAGAACGAGTTGGCGGGCGAGACGATGTTGGCGGCGATGTTGGTCGAGAGCGTCGCGATCGCCAGGGCGAGCATCGCCAGGAAGGCCAGCCACGGCGAGCCTGAGTCGCGGCTCAGCCGCACGACCAGCTTGACCGGATCCCAGATCGGCTCGCCGTACAGGATCACCGTCGCGGCCGTCACGACGACGCCGATGAACGAGAACAGCACCATCGTCGTCGGCAGACCGGCGATCTGGCCGAGCACCTGATCCTTCTGGCTGCGGCAGTAGCGCGAAAAATCCGGGATGTTCAACGACAACGTCGCCCAGTAGCCCAGCATCGCCGTCACGCCCGGCAGGAACACGAGCAGCACGAACGACATCCCGGTGTGCTGCTGCTCGGCTTTGACCAGCGTCGAGGACTTGTCGAGGATCACGCCGAGCCCACCGGCGGCGTCGATCGCCCACCACAGCAACGCCACGCCGATGATCAGCAGGAACGGCGCGGCGATGTTCTCCAGCCACTTGATCGACTCGGTGCCCTTGACGATGAAGAACACGTTGATCCCCCAGAACACCCCGAACGCGATCCAGCTCGCCGGAGACAGCCCGATGAAGTGGGGGATGGGCTCGATGAGCGAGAAGCCGCTCCCATCGGCGACGCAGGTCCACCCCTCGAGCAGCTCGGTCGGACAGGCCGCCACGGCCTGCGCCCCGGCCCCCAGATGCAGCCACGCCGGCCACACCGCTCCGATCATCTCGCTCAGCGCCTCGCCGCCGATGTACGTCTGAATCCCGAACCACCCACACGCCACCAGCGCGCGCGCGATCGACGGCACATGCGCCCCGAACACGCCGAACGCCGAGCGGGCGAAGACCGGGAACGGGATGCCGTAGCGCGTCCCGGCGTGGGCGTTGAGGATCATCGGCACGAGCACGATGGAGTTGCCCAGCAGGATGGCCAGCATGGCCTCCCACCAGTTCATCCCCTGCTCGACCAACGAGGCGGCCAGGATGTAGGTGGGCACGCACACGCTCATGCCGACCCACAGCGCCGCCAGGTTGAGCCACGACCAGGTGCGGTCCTTCTCGCCGCTCGGGTCCAGGTCGGGGTTGGCCAACACCGGGTCCTTCGGGTTGTCCACAAGCATGACCAGGCCGTTCTTCTCGACCGTCTTCGATGACATCGCGCACCTCGGGAGGGGGGTTGACCTCGGTATTACCGGACGCGGGATTTGACCAGCAGGTGCCCCGATCTGTCAATCCTCTCAAGCCCTTCCGAACAACGCGTCTCTTGGCGCGGGCGTGCATCGTCTCCTCGGTGCGCGGAGCGACCGCCGCGTTGCCAATCCCGCCGCCGTCCACTACCTTGCTGCGAGCCCCCAGGGAGGCCCTCATGCGCATCGTCATCACCGGCGGCACCGGCTTCATCGGCGGCCGCCTCCTGCCCACGCTCGTCGCCGACGGCCACGAGGTCGTCGCGCTCACCCGCGGCCAGCCTCGCCAGGCTGGCGGCGTCCGCTACGCCTGCTGGACGCCCGAGGAGCTCGGCCCCTGGCAAGCGGAGTTCGACGGCGCCGACGCCGTCATCCACCTCGCGGGCAAGGGCATCTTCGATGACCGGTGGTCGGCCGCGGTGCGACGCGAGCTGGTCGACTCGCGGGTCATCCCGACCCGGCTGATCGTCCACGCCATCGGTCAGGCCGAGCGGCCACCGAAGGTCCTGATCAGCGGGTCTGCGGTGGGCTACTACGGCGACGTCACCCACCGCGTCGACGAAGACGCCCCGCCCGGCGACGACTTCCTCGCCCGGCTCTGCGTGGAGTGGGAGCACGAGGCGCTGCGGGCCGGGGAGTACGGTGGCGTTCGGGCCGTGTGCCTGCGGACGGGCATCGTGCTCGGGCAGGGGGGCGCGCTGGAGCAGATGGCCCGGCCGTTCCGGCTGTTCGTCGGTGGCCCCATCGGCGACGGGCGGCAGTTCGTGCCATGGATCCACATCGACGACGCGGTGGGCCTCATCCGCTTCGCCCTCACGCGCGAGACGCTGCGCGGGCCGGTCAATCTGACGGCTCCCAACCCCCTGACCATGAACGACTTTTCGAAGCTGATCGGCGCCGCGCTCGGCCGTCCGGCCGCGCTGCGCGTCCCGGCCTTCGCGCTCAAGCTCGCCGCAGGCGGCGCCTCCGAGGTGCTGCTGGGCGGCCAGAACGCCTGGCCGGCCCGCGCGCTGGCGGCCGGCTACACGTTCCGCTTCGACGACGCACGGGCCGCCCTCGAAGACATCCTGCAACGCGGCGGAGGCTGACCGCGCCATGCGCCTGCGACGGCTCCTCCGGCTGCTTCCCCCGCTGGTCTTCGTGGCCTCGCTCGCCGTGCTGCCGCGGCTCGTCTGCGGGCTCGGCGCGCACGACCGGTTCGTCGGTGACGTGGACGCCCAGCGGCCGCTGGCCGACGCCATTGCGTCGTGGGCCACGACCACCGCCGGCCAGACCCACCACAGCACCGGCAGCGACCTCTACGACGCCGAGTGGCGCCTGGTCAGCTGCCAGATGACCGTGCTCGGCCTCGGCCAGGTGATCGAGGAGCACCCCGAGCTCCGGGACGCGTACCTGCCGGCGATGGAGGCCTGCCTGGACTGGATGATCACGCCGGAGGCCACCGCCTTCGGCGCGCGGCGGTGGGGTCAGGAGCCCGGCCCCATCGAGGGCCAGGGCACCCACGCCTACCTCGGCTACATCAACGTCGCCCTCAGCATGCACCGCAAGGTCGCCCAGGACTCCCGGTTCGCGGCGCTGAACGACCGGCTCACCGAAGCGTTCGCCGAGCGGCTGCGGCGCGAGCCGTTCTTCGCCCTGGCGACCTACCCCGGCGAGTCGTTCCCGGCGGACCAGGCGACGGTCGTCGGGTCCATCGGGCTGTACGACGCGGCCACGGGCGCCGACCACCGCGACGCCCTCGATCGCTACGAGGCGAGCCTCGTCGCCCACGCCATCGACCCCGACTCCGGCCTGCTCTATCAGGCGTTCGACCCGGCCAGCGGGCGCGCCGTCGACGTGCCGAGGGCGTCGGGCACGGCGTTCTCGGCCTACTTCCTCTCGTTCGCCTCCATGCCGCTGTCCCGACGCCTCTACGACGCGCTGGCCGCCCGGTGCCACGGCACCACGCTGGGCTTCGGCGGCATCGACGAGTACCCGCCAGGCGTCGCGGGCGGGTTCGGCGACGTGGACTCGGGGCCGGTCCTGTTCGGCGTCGGCACCTCGGCCACCGGCTTTGCGCTGGCCGCCGCCCGCATCCACGGCGATGAGGCCGTCTACACCTCCATCACGCGCACAGCGACGCTGTTCGGCGTCCCGCGCGACCGCGGCGGCCAGCGGCGCTACCTCATGGGCGGCGCCATCGGCAACGGCCTCCTGCTGGCGATGACCACGGCCCACGGCAGGACGCCATGAGCGCCGCGCGCGCCACCCGACGCAAGCGCCGCCTCGCCACGCTGGGCTCGTGGCTGGCGCTGTGGGGGCTCTGGGAGCTGGCCGCCTCGCTGCTCTACGGCACCGACGTGGTCGCGCAGCTCCTGTCGCCCGGCGGCGGGCTCGGGGCGCTGGCCATCGCGGCGCTGTTCGAGGGCGGGCGGCTGCTGCTGGTCTTCGTGGGCGGGCCGATGGTGCTCGCGGTGCTGGCGGCGATGGGCGTGGATGCGGTGGCGCCGCAGGGGCAGCCTCAGCCCGAGGCCGGCCGCCGGAAGCTCGCCAGGAAGCGGCGGGGGTGAGCCTCCGATTTCTATCCATAAGGCTGGCGGTCGAGAACCACCATCGAAGACCCCAGGCTCGGGCGCTGCGCGCCCGTCGCCAGGGGCAATAATGGGAGTCGCCCCTGCGGGGCTCTCGGTTGGAGTGATTCG
>Ga0100377_1001438_pt1 | contig 20530 bp, 13 predicted proteins | sample CryGeymeta201501_FD_83664 | JGI IMG/M metagenome (GOLD analysis project Ga0100377, IMG submission 83664) | Groundwater microbial communities from Crystal Geyser aquifers in Utah, USA - Crystal Geyser metaG 2015-01 | ecosystem: Environmental > Aquatic > Deep subsurface > Groundwater | place: USA...
CAGTCGAGCGCGCCGCTTTTCACCAGCACCGCGCCGTCGGCCAACCGCAGCCGGACCCGCTGGAGCAGATCGGCAAGCGAGCGAAACGGGCCGCGCCGTTCCCGTTCCTCAATCAACCGACGGATCGCTCCTTCATCCACCCCATGCAGTTGCATCAGTCCCATTCGGATTTGAGAACCTCGGCCCCGGTAGGCCCAGCCGCTGCGGTTGATATCCGGGCCGAGGACCTTCAGCCCCAGGCGCCGGGCTTCGGCAAGGTAGGCGTAGGTGGTGTAGTAGCCGCCGCCGTTGGCGATCACCGCGGCCATGAATTCGGCCGGGTAGTGGGCCTTGAGGTAGGCCGACTTGAAGCTCACCAGGGCGTAGGACGCGGAATGGGGTTTGCAAAAGGAATAACCGGCAAACGACGTGAACATGTCCCAGACCGTTTCGATCACCTCGGCGCTCACGCCGCGCCGGGTGCAACCGGCGGCGAACCGCTCCCGGTAATCGGCCAGCCGCCGCGGGCTTTTCTTGCTCAACACCTTGCGCAATCCGTCCGCTTCTCCCCAGTCGAAACCGGCCAGGATCATCGCGGTGAGCACCACCTGTTCCTGGTAGACCAGGATCCCGTAGGTTTCCTTGAGCAGGTCCTCGAGGCTCGGGTGGATCGGCTGATAGGCGCCCCCGTGCAGGCGCCGGAGGTACTCCCGGATGTAGCGGTTGGCGGCCGGTCGAATGATCGAGGAATGGATCACCAGGTGCTCGAAATCGCCCCGTCCGGTCTTTTGCTGAAGCTGGCGCATGGCCGGGGATTCCACGTAAAAGACCCCCATGGTGGCGCCGCGCCGGAGCAGGTCCAGGGTGGCCGGGTCATCCACCGGGTTGAGGGCGGCGTAGTCCAGCCGCACCCCGGTATTGGCCGCCACCGCCGCAAGGGCGTCGCGAATGACCGCAAGTGAGCGGTTCCCCAACAGATCGATTTTCACCAGGCCGGCCGCCTGGGTCTGGTCCTTTTCCCACTGGATGATCCGCACCCCCTTGGCGCTGCGCTGCACCGGTACGTAACGCGCGACCCGGTCCGGGGCCAGAATGACGCCGCCGCAGTGGACCGAAAGGTAGCGGGGAACGCCATCGAGACGCGCCGCCAGCTCGAGGATTTCCGGCCAGGGCGGATCCAGGGCGAAGCCGGCGAACTTGGGATGGGTCCGCACCCGCTCCCAGATCCGTTCCGGATCGGTCCAACCGCTCAACCTGCGAGTCACTTCCCGAATCCGTGCCGGCGGCATTCCGTACACCTTGGCCACTTCCCGCACCGCTCCGCGGCCGCCGAACCCCACATGGTTGGCCACCATGGCGAACCGCTCCGGGCCGTAGTCCCGCTCCACTTCAGCCAGCAGGGCGTCGCGTTCGTCCCAGGGAAAATCCACATCGATATCCGGATGATCGCGGCGCTGGGGATTGAGAAAGCGGCCGAACACCAGCCGATGCGCGATCGGATCCACGTGGGTGATGCCCAAGAGATAACTCACCAGACTGGCCGCCGCGCTGCCCCGGCCGCAGTGCAGCGGGCGCCGCCGCACCAGATCGGCCACCACCAGAAAATAGTCGACGTAGCCCTTGGTTCGGATCAGAGTCAATTCCTCGGCCAGCCGCCGTTCGACGGCGGCGTTGCCGTGGCGGTAGCGCCGGCGGATGCCGGCACGGCAGCGATCGAGCAGGAGCGAAAAATGATCGCGGCGGTGGTCCTGGTAGTCGGGGAAAACCGTTCTCGAAAGGTCCCAATCGGTGTGGCAGCGTGCCGCTAGGACCACCGTATTGGAAATCGCTTCCGGACAATGAGGGAAATGGGCCGCCATCCGCGCATTAGGCTGCAACCAGCGCTCGGGCGCAACCGTTTCCGCCTCCGCCAGGGTGCTCAGGGTGCGATTGCAGTCGATCGCCCGCAGCAGTCGATGCAGCGGGTGATCTTCGGGGTGGACGAAATGCACATCGTTTCCCGCCACCACCGGCAGATCGAGTTCCCGGGCCAGGGTCAGCGCCCGCCGCCCGGCCGGGCCGGGCAGCAGTTCCACCCAGCAGTCGGCTTTGGCGCGAAGGGCCCGCAACAGATCCGGATCGCTCCCGAGCAGCGCCAGATGCTCTTGAGCCTCCGGAAAATCCCGCCGCAGCGAAAAATCGCCGTCAAGATGCAACGCCGAGAGCAGTCCGCACAGTCGTTCGTAGCCCTGCGGGGTTTTCGCCAGCACCACCGCCCGATCCGTTCCCACCACCAGTTCCGCCCCGATGATCGGGCGCAGTCCATGCTTACGAGCCGCTTCCAGAAAAGGCCCCAGGCCGTACACCCCGTTCACGTCGGTCAGGGCCAGGTGGGTCATGCCGAACCGGGCCGCGGCCGCGCACAGTTGTTCCGGAGAATTCACCCCGCGCATGAACGAATAATGGGAATGGACATGGAGATGCATGGCGAACCCGAGCCCGCGGCCGAAAACCTGGTCAACCTTTGCCGCTCAATTCTCCGGTGCCAGGCGTAGTTCGGCGCAGGCGTGAGTCTTTGCGGGTGTAGGTCAGGTTGCGACCAACGGGAGCTACCTGACAGACCGTCCACACACCCCAACCCCGATGCGCACCGGGCGTCAGGGAGCGCTGCGCGCACCCTGACCTACAATCATCTCAATGTTGGTAGGCGGCGATCGACGGGAAGCCCCCTGACGGTCCGTCCGCGCGCGGCCGCTCCGGTTCCCGCTCCCCAGGCCACGAGGCCGCGACCGAAACGGCGCCGGATGGCGTCGAGAGCGTTTTGCAGGTTCTGTTCCCGGGTTTGATCGGGTTCGGTTGCGGGAAACAGGGACAGTTGCCGAAACGGCATGGCGAAGCTGGAAAACTCGAGAGTCAACCGGCGCAGCGCCACTCGCCGTTGCAGCAGCCGGTGCAGGAGCCGGCGGGCGCTGGTGAACAGAACGCGATCCAGCAGGACCCGGCCGGGCGCCGTTTGTTCCCGGCCGCGCGCGCTGACCCCGTCGGCATGGCGGATTTCCAGTTCCACCACCCGCGGACAGCGATTGTGACGGCGCAGGACCCAGCCCGCATCTTCCACCAGATCGAACAGGACCCGTTGCAGACGCTCGCGATCGATCTCATCTCGCTCCAGGGTTCGGGACAGACGCAGGTGGGGGGAGTGCTGAAACGGCACCACCGGTGACGGGTCCTTGCCGTGCGCCAGCCTGGCCAGGCGCGGTCCGGCTTTTCCGAACACCGCGGCCAGCATGCTCGGGGCCAAAACCGCCAGTTGGCCCACCCGGGTGATGTTGAGATCGGCCAGATCGGCCTCCGTTTTCGCCCCGATGCCCGGCAGCATCCGCACCGGCAGCGGCCGCAGGAAGGCGTCTTCGCTGCCGGAAAAGACGTAGCCCAGGTCACCCGCTTCCACACAGCGAGCCGCCACCTGGCTGATCAGCTTGTTTTGCGCCAGTCCGACCCGGGCCTTGAGACTCCGCCGCCGGTCCAGCTCCCGTTCCAGGCGGCAGGCCGTGTCCGGAGCGCTCCCCCAGAGGCGGCGGGTGCCGGTGAGATCGACAAAATAGTGACCGGGGAAGGTCCCTTCCACCAGCGGCGAAAACCGGTCCAGGTCCTGCACGACGCCCTGATGCTGCCGGCGGTAAAAAGCCGTATCGGGGGCCACCACCCGCAACCGTCGACACCGCCGCCGGGCCTGGCTGAGTGCCATTCCTTCGCGAATTCCGTCACGGCGGGCCCAGTCGTTGACTCCCTGAACCACGCCGCGCACCCCGGGTTCGGCAATGGCCAGCGGCCCCCGGACCAGTCGCGGGTCCCGCAATTGTTCCAAAACCGCGTAAAAATCGGCGACTTCAAGATGAACAATACGGCGTTCCACCGGTTATCCGCCCGTTTGGGTTCGCTGGAAATTCAGCCCTTGGCGCCGGCGGGGACACCGCGGCCCGAATCACCTGCCCTGCCCCGCCCCGCTCCCCGCTCCCCGCTCCCCGCTCCCGGCTCCCGGCTCCCGGCTCCCGGCTCCCGGCCCCCGACCCCGCTCACGCGGCTCCCCGATGCCGATAATTGCGCAGTAAGCCCATCACCACTCCGGCGATCTCCACTTCTTCGGCCCCGATCAGGATTGGTTCCATGAGGCTGTTGGCCGGGCGCAGTTCGACCTGATCGTCCTTGAGGTAAAATTTTTTCACGGTGGCTTCGCCGTGGATCAGAGCCACCACCGTCTGGCCGTTTTCGGCGTGGGCCTGGCGGGTCACGATCAAGATGTCGCCATCCCGAATGCCATCATCGATCATCGATTCCCCCCGCACCCGGAGCGCGAAGTTGCTGCCGTTACCGAGAAAGTTCTCCGGCACCTCGATGGAGTCGGGGATTTCGATCGCTTCGATCGGGCGCCCGGCCGCCACCACTCCGAGAAAGGGGATCGCAACCGCGCCCGAACTCAGCGGCAGCAGTTCCAGAGCGCGCTTCTGATTGTTCCAGGGGCTCTGGAGATAGCCCTTGCGTTCCAGTTGCTTGAGATGTTTGTGCACGGAATTGAGGGAACTGAACCCAAAATGTTCGCGAATTTCTTCATAAGAAGGGGCATGGTGGTGGTGCCGCAGGTAGTCTTCTATGAAGCGATAGACCCGCTCCTGCGCCGGAGTCAGTCTCATGGTCGCCTCCTGTCGGGTTCCAAGGATTGTTCGCAAGTGCCCTTAAGTGGCCGAAACGATGATCATCGCCTCCGCAAGCTTCGCGAACGGCATCAACGTGGAGGGATTTTAGGTGAATAAAAGGTGAAAGTCAAGAGGCCAACCGATCGGTTTGAGCGCCAAGTTGAGGGCGGTTCGTGGTGACGCCGTAAGGCGTTCCAGGCGTCAGCGCCGCAATGCCCTTACGGGCCCACGATCAGCGCGGGAGTCACCACCCTTATGGGCACACAGCCAACATCGCCGTCCAAAAGCGTGCGCCGAGGCTGGACGATCTTCAGCGGGGAACGGCAAGCCAGATGGCATGGCGGGCGCCGCCCCGAGGGCCGCGGGCGCGCACCCGGACGCAACGGGCGTCAAAGCCGGCGCGCCTGAGCCGCGGGGTGAAGCTCTGATCGGGTCCGGCCGACCAGACCGCAAGCACCCCGCCCGGTTTCAGGGCGGCGGCGGTCGCCGCCAGGCCGGCCGCGGTGTAGAGCCAGTTGTTTCGAGGCCGGGTCGAACCTTCCGGGCCGTTGTCCACGTCCAGCAGCACCGCGTCGAAAGCCTGCCGCCGGGTGCGGATGAGCGCCGCCACATCGCTCAATTCAACCAGCGCTCGCGGGTCTTCCAGGGGGCGGCCGGCGAGTTCGGCCAGCACCCCACGATTCCATGCGATCACGGCGGGCACCAGTTCCGCCACCAGCACCCGGGCGTCCCCCTTCAGCCGGCGCAGCGCCGCGGCCAGGGTGTAGCCCATGCCGAGGCCGCCGATCAGCAATCGACAATCCGGCCGGTCGGCGACGCGATCGCAGGCGAGATCAGCGAGCGCGTCTTCGGAACCATGCACCCGGCTGGTCATGAGTTCCGTTCCGCCCAAGCGCATGGAATATTCCTGATCGCGCCGGTATAGGCGAAGTTGTTCGGTAGCGCCGGGGATCTCGGCGCAATCAATCAATTCCCAAGCGATCATGGGCGCCTCCACGCAAGCGGCGATAAGGGTTCAGGTCCTGCCAATGGATTCGTGTTTCAGCCCGCCGGGCCAGGTCCCCCAAGACCCCATCACCGAAAGCTCATGGCACGGATCCATTGCCGTCGAATATCCACTGCAAACCTCCCCGGCGCGTCCGGAGGCCGCGCCGGATGTCTATACCGGTTAAGGGTAAAAAGTTTCATTTCGTGTGCGCTCTTTCCCTGGAGCGCGGGCATCTTGCCCGCTTTTGACAATGAAACATCTGATCCTAACCCATTATAATTTCAAGTGAAAGCAAGCTTGACGGCAAACCATGTCCAGTGTCTCCAGCCCTTTTCGCCTTTGCGTGAGCCGGCTGTCTGATGATCCAGGATCACAGGTCCATCGGCTGGACGATTGCCGGTTGACCCGGCCCGGATCAGGGCACCGTCCTCACAGCTCGACCGCGGCGCGCTGCCGGCCCGTGCGCGTTGCACGTGGCGGCGGCATACCCTTCCCCGCCCTATTTGATCCCGGCGCGCATGAAACTGTGCACGAATTGATGCTGAAACAGCAGAAACCCGATGAGCAGGGGCGCGACCGACATCAGGGTGCCGGCGGATACGATGGCGAAATTGACCCCGTTTTCCGGGGACCCAAAAATGGAAAGCCCCACCGTGATCGGCCGAGTGGTCACGGAATTGGTGATCACCAGCGGCCATAGGAAGTTGTTCCAGTGCCAGCTGATGGAAACCAGGCCGTAGGCCAGGTACACGGCCTTGGAAAGGGGCACGTAGACCTTCAGCAGGATGGTGAGTGGACCGGCGCCTTCCACCCGGGCGGCTTCGGCCAGGGCGATGGGCACCTGTTTGAAATTCTGACGTAGCAGAAACACCCCGAAGGCCGAGGCAATGTACGGCAGCGAGATCGCCGGAATGGTGTCCACCAGGTTGAGCGCGGTCATGGTCTGGTAGTTGACCACCAGCAGTTGGTCCGGCATGACCATGAGCTGGATCAGGATCAGACTGAACACCAGATCTTTCCCCTTCCAGTCGTGGCAGGCGAAGGCATAGGCCGCCAGGGTGCAGAGCACGAACTGGAGAGCGGTGGTCATGGTGGTGTAGAGGATGGTGTTCACGAAGTAGCGGGCGAACGGGGCCGTGGTCCAGGCTTCGATGAAATTGGCGAGGGTGAGCGGCGCCGCCAGGTCGAATTTCACGGCGTAGGCGGCCGGGTGGAAAGCCGCCCAAAACGCATAGAGCAACGGCAGCGCCCAGAGGATGCCGAGCAGCCAGGCCGCCACGGTTTCGAGTTGGAGCCAGAGACGGGAAGGAGTCATGTCGCTTCGGCCTGCCTATTGATAGTGGGTCCGGCGTTCCAGCACCTTGAACTGGGCCAGGGCCAGGGTCATGAGAATGGCCATGATGACCACCGTCAACACGGCGGCATAGGCGGTGTCCCAGAACTCGAAAGCCGTCTGGAACAGGTAATAGAGCAGCAATTCGGTGGCGTTGTCGGGCCCGCCCTTGGTCAGGATGAAGATGTGGTCGATGATCCTGAAGGTGTTGATCAGCGCATTGAACACCACGAACACCGTGGTCGGCATCAACAACGGCAACGTAACTCGCCGAAAAAAATACCAGCGCCCCGCCCCCTCGATTTTGCCGGCTTCGATAACGTCCTTGGGAATCCCCTGCAGCGCCGCGAGATAAAAAATCATGAAAAAACCGGCATCTTTCCAGATGGCGATCACCATCAGGCAGAGCAGCGCGGTGTCCGGATCGCCCAGCCAGTTGCGGCCTGAATAGCCCATGCTTTTGAGCAGGTTATCGAACAGCCCCACGCCCGGGGTGTAGAAGAACAACCAGATGTTGGCGATGGCGATCATGGGCAGGATGGTGGGGGTGAAGTAGGCGGCCCGGACGAAGGCCCGGCCGGTCATGCGCCGATTGACCCAAACCGCCATCAGGATGGCCAGGGAAACGGTCACCGGGATGGTGCCGAAAGCATAGATCAGATTGTTTTTCAGCGCCTGCCAGAAAATGGGATCGTTCACCAGGTAGGCGTAATTGGCCAGGCCGACGAACCGGCGCGGTTGCACCCCTCTTGGATTGTTGAAAAAACTCAAATAGCACGAGCGGACGATGGGGTAATGGGTGAACAGGATGAAGAAGATGGCGGCGGGAGCGAACAGCAGCCAGCCGTAAACGTGCCGCGCGATTTTTGGGTTCATGGTGCGTTCCGACTCGAACGATCCGGAGGCGGTCGCGGCCTCCGGATCGCTCGACCAAGGGGGATCATGGGATATGGATTACCGGTATCCGCCGAGGATTTGATCGGCGCCCTGCTGGGCCTTGTTCAGGGCCTCTTGCGGAGTGGCCTTGCCGGACAACACCGCCTGGATGGCGTCATCGAGGAATTTCTTCACTCGGGCGGTTTCATGGGTGGAGAACTCGGCCACCGCGTATTCGAATTGGTCGCGGGCCACGGTTGCGGCCGGGAAACCGGCCACATAGTCCTTGAGCAGGTCGGTTTCATAGGCCGCCGGCCGGGTGGCCACGTAGCCCGTACCGATGGACCATTTGGCGGTGTTGATCGGTTCGGTCATGAACTGGACAAACTTCAGCACCGCCGTCCGTTCTTCGGGCGTGGTCTTCTTGAAGATGTAGAAATTCCCGCCGCCGGTGGGACTGCCGCGGCGTTTGTGGGCCGGCAGCATGGCCACGCCGAATTTGAACTTGGCACCGTCGCGCACCGGGGTGAGGTTACCGGTGGTGTGCCACATCATCGCGGTGCTGCCGCCCAGGAACTGCTGCCGCAACGTGCCCCAATCGGTGCTGCCCTTTTGCATGATCTCGTGCTTATAGGCCATGTCATGCCAGAACCGCAGAGCTTCGATCGATTCGGGACGGTTGAAATAGACTTCGTTGCCGGCCTTGTTCATGAGTTCCAGCCCATTTTCGATGGCCAGACATTGATACATCCAGTAGGGGTAGCCGGTGGACGGGATGCTCAGTCCCCAGCGAACCACCTGGCCGTTGGCATCGCGTTTGACCAGTTTTTTGCCCATGGCCACCAGTTCATCCCAGGTGGCCGGCGGTTTTTCGGGATCCAGACCCACTTCCGCGAAAGCGTCCTTGTTGTAGTACATGACGATGGTGGAGCGTTGGAACGGGATCCCATAGGTCTTTCCTCCGGCCATGCTGTTGGCCATCAGGGCGGGATAGAAACTTTTCAGCCAGGCTCGATCGGCATCGGTCTGGACCACATCGTCCCAGGGCACAATGATGTCCTGATTGAGCAGATCGAAGATGTCGATGGAAAAGAGTACCGACAGCTGGACCGGTTCTCCGGCCTTGAGCGCCGCCAGGCATTTGGTCCGGGTGTCGTCGTAGTTGCCGTAGTAGACGGCTTTGACCTTGATATTCGGATTCTGACTTTCAAAGCCTTGGATCAGTTCGTTGATGATCTGGTAAGGCTTTCCCCCCACCGCGATGGGGTAATACATGGTCATGTTGATCTCCGCGGCAGCGACCCCTACCACCATGAAGACCAGCGCGGTTGCCAAGAGAACCAGTTTGAATCCGGACGTTCGCACGGTGTCCTCCTTTGTTGTGCAGCAGTTTTGATGAAAAACATGACTGACGCGGAAGTGCCGGGCTATCCCTCCTTTCTGCCTGGCGGAAGCGATTCGAGACGTTGCTCGGTCTGGGCATCGAACAGGCACAGGGTGTGCGGGTCCCAGGTCAGGTGCACCCGGGTCCCCTCCAGCATGGTTTTACGTCCGCGCGTGCGCACGATCAGTTCGTGGCCATTGATTTCACAAGCGATGAAGGTGTCCGAACCAAGATATTCCTGCCCGGTCACCACCGCCGGTCGGCCTTGCTCCGCAATCCGGATGTTTTCGGGCCGAATCCCGAGTTTGAAACGGTTGCCGTCGATTCCCGGAAACAGAATTTCGCCGCCGGGTTCCAGGGCGGCTCCTCCAGTCGTTGCGCACAGCGGGATGATGTTCATGGGCGGAGTGCCGATGAACCGAGCCACAAAGGTGTTCGCCGGCTGCTCATAGAAATTCTCCAGCACATCGTCCTGGATGATCGATCCATCGCGCATCAACACAATCCGATCGGCCATGGTCATGGCCTCGATCTGATCGTGGGTGACGTAAACCATGCCGATCCCCAACCGCCGCTGCAGGGAACAGATCTCGCGGCGCATCGAATTCCGCAGTTTGGCGTCCAGGTTGGAGAGCGGCTCATCCATCAGGGTGACCGGCTTTTCCGCGATGATGGCGCGTCCCAGTGCCACCCGCTGCCGCATGCCTCCGGAAAGCTCCCCGGGCTTACTGTCGAGGCGGTCGCCAAGCCCCAGCAGGTCGATGACCCGGGCCAGTCGTCGCTCTATTTCCTGGCCCGGGACCTTGCGCACCTTGAGGCCGAAAATGATGTTTTCGCGGACGCTCAAATGGGGGAACAGGGCATAGGATTGGAACACCATGGAGATGTTGCGCTTATCGGGCGGCAGATCGGTGACTTCGCGACCGGCGATGTGAATCGTTCCGGAAGTGACTGTTTCCAAGCCGGCGATCAGCCGCAGCAGGGTGGTCTTGCCACAGCCGGAAGGCCCCAGGATCACCAGCAACTGGCCTTCTTCCACCGAAAAACTGGCATTGCCAACGGCCCGGACCTTCCCGTACCGCTTCGATACCCCGCGGACTTCGATCTGCATCGCGCCTCCACTACAAATCGAGTGAACGTCATTAACAAGACATGGGCTAGAGATTCCCTCACTCAGCCTATCATGAATCGGGTGTCATTTTATCCTCGGGCGAAGCGTCCTGAGCGCACTGACTACCCGCCAGCATAGGCCCACTACGAAAGGTTTCGGCGAGTTCACCAACTCATATTGGATGTTTTGTGTTACCCGAATGTCACCGAACAAAAACAAGGGGGTTGCGGATTTCCCGTAACCCCTTGATTTTTCTGGTCGGGACGAGAGGATTTGAACCTCCGACCCCCTGAACCCCATTCAGGTGCGCTGCCCAGACTGCGCCACGTCCCGGTGAATTACTAACGGCTTACTAGCATCTCTTGCCGTGGGTGTCAAGCGGGCTTCAACGCCCGGGATATTCGACATAAGGCTCGACCAGCGAGCATGAAGGCGGCATCTCCACAGGTAGGTCAGGTTGCGACCAAGGGGAGCTACCTGACGATCTTGCCCACGGGGCCTCTCCACGGAAGTCGGGGAGCGCCGCGCGCACCCTGACCCACGGTTGTGATGCTCTCTCTGGTGACCATTGGGCCGGCTGCCGCGTTCCCGTACGACACCCGCATGGCAAGGTCGCTATGTCGAATAGCCAGCAACGCCACTGGCTGTTCGGCCTTGCAGCGCGCCGATCCGGTGGCCGGTCCTGGGCCGCGGTGAACAACCCGAGGCACACCAGTCGCTGGTCGGGGGTAGGTCAGGGTGCGCGCGGCGCTCCCTGACCGCGGCGCAGGGTCGCCGGCGTGGCGGTGGTCAGGGTGCTCCCGTTGGTCGCAACCTGACCTACACGGGGGGTAACCGAGCGCCAGCGCCGCAACGCCCTGACGGGCGCACTACCAACGGTCCCAACGCCCTGACGGGCGCACCACGAGCCTCAGTTTTCGTCGTTCACCCGGATGCCAAGGGTCTTGAGCTTGCGGTGCAGATGGCTGCGTTCGAGCCCGACCCGGGCCGCGGTGAGGGAGATATTGCCGTCGCATTCAGCGAGCCTGCGTTTGAGGTGCTGGCGTTCGAAGATCAGCCTGGCTTCCTTCAGATTCGGGACCTGGTAAGGATCGTCGTCGTCCGGCGGAGCCCCTTCCAGTTGACCGGTGAAATCCTTGGGCAGATCGGCCACGGTGATGACCGGATGAGGACTCATGATCACCAGGCGTTCGACAAAATTCTTCAACTCGCGGACGTTGCCCGGCCATTTGTGCCGGAGCAGATAGGGCAACACCTCAGGATCCAGGGTTTTCCGGCCGATGGTGCTTTCGCGCGCGAAATTACCGAGGAAGTCATCCACCAGCAGCGCAATGTCTTCGCTGCGCTCGCGCAGTGGCGGCACATGCATGGGAATCACGTTCAGGCGAAAATACAGGTCCTGGCGGAATTCCCCGCGGTCGATCAGAGCCTGCAAGTCCTTGTTGGTCGCGGCCACGATCCGCGCGTCGACCCGAATGGTGCGCGCCCCCCCGACCCGTTCGAACGCCTGTTCCTGGATGATCCTGAGGATCTTGGCCTGGGTCTTGAGGCTCATGTCGCCCACTTCGTCGAGGAACAGGGTGCCGCCGTCGGCCTGATCGAACTTGCCGCGGCGCCGTTCCTGGGCCCCGGTGAAGGACCCCTTTTCGTGCCCGAACAGTTCGCTTTCGATCAGTTCTTCCGGGATCGCGGCGCAGTTCACTTCGATCAGGGGCCGCTCGCTGCGTCGGCTCAGTTGATGGATGGCGCGCGCCACCAGTTCCTTGCCGGTGCCGTTTTCCCCGGTGATCAGGACGGTGGCATTGGACGGCGCGGCGCGTTCGATCTGCTCCCTGAGACTCACGATCGGCGCACTTTCCCCGGTGATCTTATGGCGCCGAGCGGCCTTCTGCCGCCAGATCAGATTGTCCTGTTGGAGCCGCGAACGTTGCAGGGCGTTTTGGACCGAAACCAGCGTGCGTTCGATGGACAGCGGTTTTTCAATGAAATCAATGGCGCCCATCCGGGTCGCCTTGACCGCGGTTTCGATGGTCCCATGCCCGGAGATGATGATCACGGGGAGCGTTGGGTGCGAACGCTGCAGCCGTTCCAGAACTTCGAGCCCGTCGATTCCGGGTAGCCAGATATCGAGCAGGATAAGGTCCGGGGTTTCGCGCGCCACCTGCTCCAGGGCGGCTTCCCCGGAACCGGCCAGAACCGTCGCGAAACCTTCATCGGCCAGCACCCCGCCGAGCGATTTCAGGATGTTGGCTTCGTCGTCGACGATCAGAATCGTTTCCTTCATGGCCTCGTTCCAGGGATTTCCCCCGAATGGTCGGGCACGGGGGCTCAGGTGGGTAGTTCAATGACCATCACGGTGCCTTTCGGCAGATTGTCGCGGACCCGCACGAAACCGTGATGATCGGCTACGATGCTGGCCACGATCGCCAGCCCCAGCCCGGTGCCCTTGTCCTTTTTCGAATAGTAAGGTTCAAAGATCCTGAGTTTGTCTTCGGCGCTCAGGCCGCTTCCGGTGTCGGCCAGTTCAATCCGGGCGATGCGCAGCACCGGATCGTGGGAGAGCCGCACTTCCACCCGTCGCACTTCGCCGTCCAGGGCATGAACCGCGTTGTCCAAGAGATTCACCATGACCCGTTGGAACTGGTCGCGATCGATTCGGAGCACCGGCAGCGGAGGGTCCGATTCCTCCAGTTCGAAGCTGACCCGCGGGTAACCGTGCCGGTACAGGGTCAGGGTTTCCTGAATCAACTCGAGCAACCGGCAGGGCACCGGATTGGCCTGGGGGAGACGGGCGAAGTTGGAAAATTCGTTCACCAGGAGTTTCATCTGAGCCACCTGGTCGACGATCATCCGCGTGCACTCGTCGAAGATCCCCTGATCGGCGTTGACCAGTTCCGGATAGCGGCGGCGCAGGCGTTGGGCGGAAAGCTGAATGGGGGTGAGCGGGTTCTTGATCTCGTGCGCGATTCGGCGCGCCACTTCCCGCCAGGCCGCCATCCGGTGGGCCTTTTCCAGGTCGGTCAGGTCCTCGAATACGGCCACCACCCCGAGGTAGCGGTCCCGTTCATCGCGCAGGATCGACACCTTGATGAGCAAGATCAGGGCCTTGTTGCCGATCATCAGCCGGCACTGCTGCTCCAGGTTCTGCTGCCGGCTGAGCTGATGCATGGCCACAAACGATTTCACGATATCCAGTTGATGCGCTTCCAGAACTTCGGAATAGGGTCGGCCAACCGCTTCGGTTCCCGCGACCCCGAACATCCCTTCCGCCGCTCGGTTGAGGGTCACGATCACACCGTTGCTATCGACGCTGGCCACCCCGGCGCCGATGTTGGTGAGCACGATTTCCATGTAACGGCGGCGCCGCTCCAATTCCACATGGCTGTCTTGCAACGCCGCGTAGGCCCCGGCCAACTGCCGCCGGCTTTCCCCCAGATCATGAACCATCTTGTTGAACGAAGCCACCAGCCGGCCCATTTCATCCTGCCGCGACCAGTCCAACCGCACCTCGAGATCGCCCTGAGCGATCCGTTCGGTGGCGGAAAGCAGTTCCTGGATCGGTACGGTGATGCTTCGCGCCAGGGTGAAGCCGAGCCAGACCGCGCCGAAGATCACCAGCAGGGTGACGATGGAAAAAACGATGAAGTGGCTCACCTTGAGGGGATGCTGCAGCAGCTTCAACTGGAGATAGTTTTCGTAGCCGCTGCTCACCGCGTTGAGCTTGTCCGCAACCCCTTCCGGCAGCGCCTGCACCGCCCAGACCATTGCCGCCGCGGTTGTTGCCGTTGCGGCTACCGTGGTGGCTGCTGCCGCCGCGTCGTCAATCGAGTCGGAGATCGGCACCGGAGCGAGGAAAACCTGATCGGCATCATCGTAAAGAACCCGAGGATTCGAGCCGGCGGTCGCTGCCGCCGATCGCAGAAAGTCCACAATACCGCGGCGATTTTCCTCCGCGATATCGTCGCGCCAGATCTGCCGCGGCACCCTTTGCCGTGGGTCCAACTCGATCAGCGCCAGCAGATCATGGCGCCGCAGCAGGGCATCGAGATCCTCCCGACGCTCGCTAACCGGACCCCCACTCCAGGCCGGGGCAAGGCCCTGCAACTCGGCCCCGATCGCGCGACCGTCGGCTGCCAGTTTGGCCTTTTCCAATCCGAGCAGGTCCTTGCCCAGGGCCACACTTTGTTCGAGCGATTGCTCCACCTGCTGGCTGAACCAATAATCCAGGCTGAACGAAATGAATTGGGTCGCCAGACCGAACAGGGGCACGGTGGGAATCAGGGTCACTCCGACGAAGGCCACCACCAGTCGGGTTCGGAGATTGCTTCCGAGGACGCTCTTCTTGCGCTCGAACACCAGCTTAACGATGTTTCTCAAGAGCAGGTAGGCCAGCAGCAGCAGTAGTAGGACGTTCAGGTTGATGAGCGCGAACAGCAGGAAGTTGCCAAGCGGCGGCAGATCGGCGCGAAACTGATAGAACCAGCCTTCGAGAAAGCCGCAGATCACGATCAGGAGCATCACGGCGGCCACCCAGTAGCGTTCGCGGCGACGCCGAGTGGTTACGTTGGTGGGCTTTCCGATAATCATGGAACGCCTCTCAATAAGGAAAATCCAGATCGACCCAGGCGGTTTCGAAATCCCACAGCGACACAAAGAAAAACAGATAGCGCAGCGGCGTCGGCAGCCGGACCTTGGACAGTTCGGCCTTGATCCGAAGCTTGTAGGTCTGGTCCGGCTCCAACCGCCATAAGGGCAGAATCGGGACCGAGTCGAGTTCACTCATGAGCCGCTTGGCCTCATTGAAGTCGGAGGTGGTGAAGACCGCTTGGGGATGTTCGCTCAAGGTCACGTGGTATTCATCGGTGAGTTGATCGTACTTGAGGGAATGCTCCAGGTGGGTGTCCAGCAGTCTGGTTCGAAACGGGCGCAGACCGGGTTCATCCAGCACAATCAGGATCTTGAAGGTGGTGACGACGCCGCTCTTGATGGCATCCACCATTTTTTCGGTGAAGCAGTTTTCGATCTTCAGACTCAACTTCAGGTCAGGGTTCTCGGCGTAGGCCCTGGGCTCGGCAATAAACGCCGAACCCACCGCGGTGGCAGGAATCGGATAAGCGAGCGCGAGTGCAGCGAGCCAGAAACCAATGCAAAGGCGTGGGACCATCAGGGGCACTCACCCAACGGGAGCGATTCACCCAACTGCCTTTCGGGCCGGGACAGCCACCACTTATCCACCGTAGGCGCGAGGCAAGAATAAAACATCCAGTGCAACCCTCAAATGGTTATTCCCGCATGCTCCCCGCCTAAAGCTTGCGGGGACAGGCTTTAGCGGGAATCCAGAAATGAGCGCCGGCCTGGATTCCCGCCTAAACACCGCGGGAGTGACGGGGTAATGCGATGCAAGCAATCCTGACCAAGGGTTTATGGCCCAGCGCCTCACTCGGGCGCTGCAATGCCGGCGGGGCGCCAGCCTGGAAGAAATTGCTCGGCTGTCGGAGTGATCGGAATAACTCGCCGGTAAAAAAAGATCCCTGCCCGGAGGTTCATTCTTAGGTCAGGGAGTCTGGGTTGGCAAGGAATTTGTGGGCTGCGCGCGGTTCCGCGCGGTTCCGCGCGGTGCGGCAGCAGGGAGTGAATCATCTCGCCACTACTGGAAGTCCGTCGGGGATTGGCTTTTTATTACGGCCGGAATGCAGCGAAGCAAGGAATTTTCAGCATGGTTCAGAAATACAGCGATAGCGGTGGCGATACCGATACCGATCCGTGAATGGTAGCGGAAAAAGCTTCTAGAAACCGGCGGGCGCCGGCTTGCCAAAGGGGGCATGAAACGGCAGTCGCGCCGTTCTCACCGCGGCCAGTGTGGCCGGCATGGCGTAGGCCCCGGCATGGAGCGTGCCGGCGATCTTTCGCAGCAGGCGGTTGTGCAACGCATGGCCGGCTTTGTAAGCTTCGAACCGCCCGATCAGCGTGTGCGGCATGAGCGACATGTCGCCGAGGAAATCAAGGATCTTGTGGCGCACGCATTCATTGCTGAAGCGAAACCCATCGCGGTTGAGCAGTCCGCTGTCGTCGAACACCAGAGCGTTGGCCAGGGAGCCGCCAAGGGCCAGACCGCGTTCCTGGAGTCGCTTGACATCGTTGAGGAAGCCGAAGGTCCTGGCGCCAGCGATATCTCTCCGAAAAGCCTGCGAATCCAGCTGGAAATTCATGGACTGACTGCCCACCAGGGGATGCGGAAAATCTATGGTGTAGAGGATATTGGTGCGCGCCGCCGGACAGGCCCGGATACAGGAATCACCCTCGCGCACGGTCACTTCCGAGGTGATGGGCAGAAAATTCCTTGGGGTCCGCTGCCGCTTGAGCCCGGCTTCGATTAGAGCATTACAGAAGGGCGCGGCGCTGCCGTCGAAGACGGGGATTTCGGGCCCGTTCACCTCGATCAGCGCGTTGTCCACTCCCACCATGCTGAGCGCCGCCATCAAGTGCTCGATGGTCATCACCCGGGCGCTGCCGAGGCCCACCACGGTCGCGAGCGAGGTATCGACGACGCAATCAAAGCGCGCCGGGATCACCGGCTTGCCGATCAGGTCCACCCGGCGAAAACAGATTCCGGTCGCTGCCGGAGCCGGCTTGATGAGCAGCGAGACGCTCGCTCCGGTGTGCAGGCCCACCCCGCTAAGAGCCACTTCGCGGCGCAACGTGCATTGGTTGGTCTGAAAAAACATAAGCCCCTCTTTCCTCCTCAAACCAGGGGCATAAGCAATTGCCATGCCATAATTCAGAAACCTGATGAGCGCCGCCGCGCAGGCCACGCTATTTGCCGTCCCTTCAAGCTTGGCCGCGGCACTGGAGGTGCTCCTGAAATCCTACCGGGAAAAACTCGCCCAGCCATTCGGAAGCGGCTGGTGGCAAAAAACCACAGTCAGAACCCCTGACTGTGGCAGAAAAACCACACCCTGCCGCTGCGCCTTCTCTATCGGTATCGGTATCGCTATCGGTATCGGTTCTGAACCATGCCCCAGGAGCGGGCAAGATGCCCGCGCTCCCGGGAAAGCGTCCGCAGCAAGTGATTGCTCTGTTGGTCTGAAAGCGTCAGTTCGCGGTTGCTGCCAGCTCGGGAATGCTCATGAGCAGGTTATCCAGGGCCCGCTTGGCTTCCCAGCCCTGGTTCACGTCGTTCAAGAGCACGGTCACCGCGAACACCCGCCCCGAACCGTCGCTCACGTAACCGCTGAATCCCACCACATCGGCCAGGGTCCCGGTTTTCCCTCGGACCATGAGGTCGCGGGTGCCGGAACGGAAGCGCTTTCTCAGGGTCCCTTCCTCGCCGTTGCGGGCCAGAGACGATAGAAATTCGGGTCCCACCTCGAAATCGTTGTAGAGATCCACCAGGACCAGGTTGAAAGTGTGCGCGCTGGCCCGGGTCGTGCGGCTGAGTCCGGAACCGCTGTCGATGGTCAGTTCCGAGTTGCCGGCGCCTAGCTGCTGCAATGCCCCGGTCACCGCCTGGGCTCCTTTGGCGGCGGTGGCCGGAGTTCCCAGTTGCTCGGCTCCGATCACCCGGAACAGGGTTTCGGCCATGAAGTTATTGCTGTACCGGTTGAGTCCGAACAGGAGGTCGCCCAGGGGGGGCGACTGACGCACGAAAAGTCGCTCGGCCTTAGGATCGATCCTGGCGGCTCCGGCTCCGGGACCCACTTCGATCCCGGCGCGGCGCATGATTTCGGCCACCGAACGGGCGGCGAACAGCAGCGGATCGGCGACATTGATCCGGTATTCAGCGCCGAGCGGCAGTTCGGTGCGAAACGGACCGATCAGTTCGAACAGTTCGCGTGCTTCTTGCTGCACGCCCTTGGAAAGAATTTGCAACTGGGTCGGTTTACTCGCGCCGATGGTGGTGGTTCGGTTGCTGATCGCTACATAATCGCTGGGCGGAAGCCAGGAGATCCGCGCCGGTTGGCCCACGGACTTGCCGGACACGAGGCGAAACTCAAGGGTGTTGTAGTCCAGGGCCAGGGCCGAAATCACCGGGTTGTAACCCCGTTCGCAATGCTGATCGATGCATAGGTGCTCCCATTGGGGCTGGAAGAAACCGTTGTCGACGTAAACGCCTTCGGTGACCTTATCGATTCCGGCGGCTTTCAACTGGCCGGCGATTTCCCAGAAATCCCTGGCGAACAGATAGGGATCGCCGCCGCCCCGGATCACCAGCCTGCCTTGCAAGGTGCCGCCGCTGACGTGGCCGGAAGCGTGGATCTCGGTCTTGAACCGGTAGTAGGGACCGAGCGCCTTCAAGGCGGCGTAGCTGGTCAGGACCTTGGCAAGAGAAGCCGGCACCAGCGGGATTTTTGCGCTGTTTTCCCAAATCACGCGACCGCTGGTAAGATCGTTCACCTGCACTCCGACCTTCACGGCATGACGTCTCAGTTCATCCAGGTGTTCGGACCAGGTGCGCGCCGGCTTTTCAGCCGCGGGTGCCGCGGCGCCGATCGAGCCGACCCAGGTGAGCGAGAGCAAGACCGCGAACCAGGCGAGACCGCGGGCAAGCGGTTTAATGACCATGCAGGCTGACCTCCACCTGTTGACCGAATCGACACGATGAACCGGATCCCTGTCAATCCTGTCAATCCTGTCAAAAATCTTCTTCCCCGGGTGTACGCCGGCAGCCGGTTTCAGCTCCGAGCTGCCAGGCTTGCGAACGCATCCCAAAACCCGGGAAATGATTTGACCACAGCTTCCGCGCCATGGATCTCGACGCCGGCGATGCGCAAACCCACCAGGGCCAGGGCCATGGCGATGCGATGATCGTTGTGCGAGTCGATCGCCGCCCCGTGCCTGGGGCCACCGCGGATCACCAGACCGTCCGGGAGTTCCTCGATGAGGGCGCCGGTTTTCCCGAGTTCACCGGCAACAGCGCTCAGCCGGTCGCATTCCTTGATGCGCAGGTGGGCGACGTTGCGGATGCGGCTGGTACCGTCGGCGAAAGCGGCCACCACCGCCAGGGTGGGGACCATGTCCGGCATCTGGTTAAGATCCAAATCGAGAGCGCCCAGCCGCGCCGGCCCCCGCACCCGAACGCCGCGCTCCCGCCAGTCCACCCGGCAGCCCATCTGCTCGAGCGCTTCGAGCAGCCGGCAGTCGCCCTGAAGCGCTCCCGGCTTGACCGGCCCGGTGAACACTTCGCCTCCGGTGATGGCGGCGGCGGCCCAGAAGTAGGAAGCGCTCGAACAGTCGCCTTCCACTTCATGGGAAAAGGCCCGGTAGGTCTGGGGAGCGGGAACCAAGATCGCGTTTTCGGCGAGCCGGCGGTAATGGATCCCGAATTCTTCCATCATCGCCAGGGTGATGAGCACGTAGGGAAAAGACGCCACCGGCAGGGTCCACCCGACGGTGAGATCGGCGGCGGCGGCGGGGGCACTCATGAGGAGCGCCGAAAGATACTGACTGCTGGCTCCGGCATCGATTTGCACCGAGCCCCCGGTGAGGCCTTCGCTGACCATTTCCAGGGGGAGATAGCCCGGCGCCTGGAGATGCCGGACCCTCACCGACTGGCCGGCGAGCGCGTTGAGCAGTGGGGCCAGCGGGCGCTGGCGCAGACGGTCGCTGCCATCCAGCACGAACCGCCCGCGTCCGGCCGCCAGCAGCGCGGCGAGGAGCCGGGTGGTGGTGCCGCTGTTGCCCAACTGAATCGGTGCGGTTGGGCTGTGCCAGCGGGTGTTGGGCGGCGTCACCCGAACGCTTTCGGCCGCCCAGGTGATGGTCGCGCCCACCTGAGTGAGCGCCCCGGCGGTCAGTTCGGTGTCTTCCGCCCGCAGCGGATTGTCGATCCGGCAAGGACCGTCGGCCAGGGCGGCCATCATCAGGGCGCGGTGAGTGACCGATTTGGACCCCGGCAATTTGATCCGGGCATGGAGCGACTGCCCCGGTTTCAGCGGTTCAATGATGCGAATCATCAGTTTCCCTTTTCCAGCGCCTGTTCCAGCGCCGCCCGCATCGCCGCCGCCGGCGCGGCGTTGCCGGTCCACCACTGGTATTGGGCCAGGCCCTGGTGGAGCAGCATCTCGAGCCCGGTCAGGATCCGACAGCCGGTGGCCCGGGCCTGGATCAAGAACGGGGTCCAAAGCGGCCGATAGACCGCATCCATCACCACCATCTCCGGCCGGAAGAAGGCGTCGGGAAGGCCCAG
>Ga0100377_1001441_pt1 | contig 20515 bp, 17 predicted proteins | sample CryGeymeta201501_FD_83664 | JGI IMG/M metagenome (GOLD analysis project Ga0100377, IMG submission 83664) | Groundwater microbial communities from Crystal Geyser aquifers in Utah, USA - Crystal Geyser metaG 2015-01 | ecosystem: Environmental > Aquatic > Deep subsurface > Groundwater | place: USA...
AATTCTATTTTTTAGTTGTTCAACTTTTTTTGCCACGAATACACAAATACATCCTTTTTCATTCGTGCATTCGTGGCTAATTTTTATAATAATTCATTTTTTTACTTACAGAATACACGAATACATCCTTTTTCATTCGTGCATTCGTGGCTAATTTCATACAAAAAATAAATCGGATGTAATTTTATCGGTTAAAAAAATTCCTTCTTGGGCTAAAGTTAGTTTATTTTCTGAAATAGTAATTAAATGAGTGTTTTTATATGTAGCTAATGCTGCGAAAAAATGGTTAGAAATTTCAGAAGAAAATGTTTTTTTTATGAATCCCATATCAACACCCCAAATGGTTCGCAATCGGGTTAATATGTATTCATTATAAGCTGTTGTTTCGTCAATAATTTCTTCTTCAAAAAAAGGTAAATTTTGCTGAATTGCTTTGGTGTATTTAGTGTTGTTGGCAATATTCCAACTTCTTTTTTGAGAGGTATTATTTTTAATAAATGAATGTGCTGAAGGACCAAAACCCAAGTAATTTTCTCCTTTCCAATAATTGCTGTTGTGTTGCGAAAAAAAACCTTCTTTGCCAAAATTTGAAATTTCGTAATGTATTAATCCTACTTGTTTAACTTTTTCAATCAATAAGTTGAATTGCTCAATAGCTTGTTCATCAGATGGAATAACTGTTTGCTTGGTTTTTACTAAATGATATAACGCAGTTTTTGGTTCAACCGTTAGGGTGTAAGCCGAAAGATGAGGGATATTTAATTGTATAAATTTATCAAGGTTATGTTCCCATTTTTTAAGCGTTAATTGTGGGCTATTATAAATTAAATCTATGGTAATATTATTAATACCAGCATCTTGACTCAATAGAATACTTTTTTCGGCTTGTTGTTGGTTGTGTGCACGATTAAAAAATTTTAAATCTTCATCAAAAAAAGACTGAACACCAATGCTTAATCTATTTACTCCATTGTTTTTTAAGATTTTCAGCTTTCCAGTATTTATATCATCAGGATTACACTCTAAAGTAAATTCTATTTTTTCCTCCAACCTATAGTTTTTATAAATGGCTTCTAAAATTTGAGCTAATTCTTCCTCAAACAATAAGGAAGGAGTTCCTCCACCAACATAAATAGTAGCTATTTTTTCATTGTTGGGTAATACTGTTTTTCTTAATTCAATTTCATTACAGATAGTGTTAACAACTGTTTGTCTGTTTGTAAGATTGGTGGAAAAATGAAAATCGCAGTAGCTACATTTTTGCTTACAAAAAGGGATATGTATATAAATTCCTGCCATTAAATTAGGGGTTAGTAGTTAGGTGTTAGGGGTTAGTAGTTAGAGATTCATCACTTCATCCCGTCCCGATAACTATCGGGAGCTTTCGGGATTTCGCTAGGAATGACGCTAACACTTAACTACTAATTCCTAACACCTAATTTTCACATTAACCTATTTATTCAACACTATCCTAAAAGTAGTTCCTTTTTCGTTTGATTGTTTAACAAAAATTTTTCCTTTGTGGTAGTTTTCAATAATTCGTTTAGATAAGGATAAACCTAAGCCCCAACCTCTTTTTTTAGTGGTAAACCCCGGTTCAAAAATGGTTTTTTGTTTGTTTTTTGAAATTCCTGTTCCTGTATCTGAAATATCTATATAAATAAATTGCGTTTGATTGATAACATGAATATCAATTTTTCCAACTCCTTGCATTGCATCAACTGCATTTTTAATAATGTTTTCCAATACCCAACTAAGCAACGATGCGTTGAATTGAGCAAAAACAGGAATTGATTGATAAAAATGTGTTGAAATTTCTACTTTTTTTGAAATTCTAACTGTTAAATAATCAACCGAATGATTAATAGTTTCGGTTAAGTTGCTTTTTTCCAATTTAGGTTCGGAGCCTATTTTAGAAAATCGTTCGGTTATGGTTTCCAACCGGTCTATATCTTTGGTAAGTTCTTTTATGGTAGATGATTCAACATCTTTTGTTTTTAAATACTCAACCCAAGCCATTAATGAAGATAGTGGAGTTCCTAATTGGTGAGCTGTTTCTTTCGCCATTCCAACCCAAACTTGATTTTGCTCCACTTTTCTTGAAGTGCTAAATAAATAATATGCAATAAGAATAAAAATGCCAATTATCCCAAACTGAAAAAATGGATAGTATTTTAATTGTTGCAATAAATCACTGTCTTTATAAAATATATATTGCATATTATTATTAGACAACGTAATAGGTATGGGTTCGTTTTGTCCTCTCATCTGTTCAATCATCTTTTCGAGATAGTTTGGAGTAACAACACCTTCAGAATTTAAATTTCCATGTGCTATTATTGTTTGTTGTGTGCTATCTGTATAAATAACAGGAACAGAAGCTGAATTAACAACAATTTCAGAAATAAACGATTTTATTAAATCATCTAGTACTCTTTTTAATTCAGAAAAAATCTCAGAATCTTGATAGTATAATTTATGGTTCCATGTTATTTTTTTGGTTACATGTATGCTTAAATCTATAGGATCATGTGTTTTTTTCATTGAATCGAGCTGCATCAACAAAAATTTAGTCGAATCAACACCTTTTTCAAATTTTATGTTTCTATAGTTTATAATTTTTTCATTTTCATCTGTTACTATTACAGGAATGGTTTCGTTTTTACCTATAATTTGAAGATAAAAATTAGTTGCATCTTGGTTCGTTGAGGTAATGATTCTTTTGGTTGCTTCTGCCCAAATTTCAATCCGATTTCGTTCTTCTTTAGAAATTTTATCGAACAGTACTCCTGTCAAATTAACTAATGTTGCTTTATTTTGGATGGCTCCAGCCCACAATTTTACTTGCTCTCTTTCTTGATTTGCAATTTTATTTACTAAAATATTGGTGTACCAAAGTGAAGACAATACTATCAGCATTGCAATTGCAGCTAAAAGTAATTTCCATTGTTGTTTTTTAGAATAAATATTCAAGAGTATGTATTTTAACGTGTAAAATTATATCTTTTTAAAAATAAAAGAGCTAACTCTTTTTTGAATTAGCTCTATTAAAGGATTTTTGTTTTATATTACTTTTTGGAAACACAATTTTTGTTTGCGGTTTTTATATACAATTCTAACGCTTTTGTCATTGAAGGAGCTTCTGGTTGCGGAGCACAAATATCTACTCTTAGTCCAGCTTCTTCTGCTGCCTTACAAGTGGTTGAACCAAAAACAGCAATACGCGTTTCATTTTGTTTGAATTCAGGAAAATTCTGAAACAATGATTTAATTCCTGATGGACTAAAAAATGCCAACACGTCATAATTTACATCTTTCAAATCAGATAAATCACTACAAACCGTACGATATAAAATAACTGTTTTGAAGTTAATATTTTCTTTTTCTAATGATGCTGGAATATTTTGGCTTATAATATCAGAACAAGGAACTAGAAAGTTTCCTTCTTTATGTTTTTTTATTACGGGTAATAATTCTTCAAAAGTTTGTTTTCCAGTAAAAACTTTACGTTTTCTATACAACACGTACTTTTGTAGATAAAATGAAATAGCATCTGAAATGCAAAAATATTTCATTGTTTCGGGTACATTAAACCTTGTTTCTTCTGCTACGGCAAAAAAATAATCAATAGCATTTCTGCTAGTAAACACAATAGAGTCAAACTCAGCAAAGGTAATTCGTTGGCTTCTAAAATCTTTAGAAGAAACTGCTTCTATATGAATAAAAGGTCTAAAATCAATTTTGACTTTACAATTTGTAGATAAATCAAAATAAGGGGATTTTTCTGTTTCTGGTTTTGGTTGGGAAACTAAAACACTTTTCACTTTCAACATGGCTCATTTTTTAGTTAAATAATCGTTTTTATAAGATAAAAAACTTAATTGTAACGATTAAAGGTAAAATTTCGAGGGTGCAAATGTACAAAAATATATGTAAATTAGAAATATTTTTCTTTGCTCCGATTTTTATGTAGCGTATTGTTCTGAGTAGCAAAATAATAAATACTACTACAAGAATGAAATTATTAAAAAAGACACTGTTTTGTAAAGTTGTAAAGTATATTAAAAATAGTAATGGAACCATTAATACTCCCAAAAAATTATTAAACAACGAAGTATTAAATATGTATTCCATTTGAATTTCTTTTGTGTCAAAAATAAAGTTAAGAATTGCATTAAAAATTAGTTGACTCATGAAAAAAATAGTCAGAAAGAATACTATTTTAAAAAAATAAATCATTTCAAAGGCATCAGTTATACCTTTTTGATGGAAATAAAAAAAGTGATAAATATAAAGTGAAAACACACATAAATAAACAACATTTAGTATTAAATTGGTTTGATTAAAAAAAATCTTCTCTCCTCTTAAAATTTCAAATCTTGCTTGTTTGGAAACAATTGATTTAGCCATGTTTTTAAATCTATTTTGATTTACTCCTTTCACAAAAGCGATTAAAAACAGGCTACTAAACAACATAATAATTTGCCAATTTTCAATTCCTATGGGCTTTGTGGTTGGTTGAAATAGTATTTTTGGTTCTTCTGTTCTGTTTGTTGTAACAAGCTTTTCTCGAATTGGCAACTTACTATAAGTCTTGTTAGTAAGGTTGTAAGAATTTGTGTCGTATTTCTCAACTGTTGTTGTCGTGTCTATTAATAGATTTTCTTGAACAAGATTGTTTCCCGTAGTTTGTTTCCGCTGCTTTGTTTTAATGAATTGACTAATATTCATTTCATCAATCTCTTCCAATAATTCAATTGGAGTTGTATCTTGAGGAACAACTGGAGTTTCAAACTTCTTTTTCATTAAAGAAGAATCTGCAAATTGATATGAAAGAGTTGGCATCATAAAACACAAAGGTACATTTTTAGCAACAAAAAACCCTAAGTACAAAATTTGTACTTAGGGTTTAATTTTTTAATCTATTTTTTAATTGCTAATTTTTAATCTTATCTGTTTTTTTAGTGGAATAGTTAATTTTTAACGCATTCGCTTTTCTAAGCTCTTGCTTCACTTCAGTTACTATTCCCATTTCTGTTTTTTGATCTACCTTTAACGACCATGTAATTAAATTTCTTTCTGCTTCGTCTCGTTCATCTCGTTCCATCTCCACAAACTGAAAAATATCTTCTTTGGTTTTAAAAGCGTCATTTAATTGAATACGAGGTGCTGTACCAAAAACTGCTTGAAATTCTTTTGTTGGTTTTCCGATATAAATGTAGCTTACCAATGATTTTCGCTCCAGTTTTTCTATTTCTGTTGCAAAAGGTATTTTGTTTTCTACTTTCAATGTTGTTTCTCTCATGGTTGTGGTAACCATAAAGAAGAAAAGTAACATAAATACAATATCGGGAAGTGCAGCTGTATTAACAGCTGGTTGCGATTTTTTACCGTTTTTTCTAAATTTTGACATTATTCTGCTCCTCCTATTTTTTTAGGTTCTGCTTCAGAAATTCGTTGTGGATAGACTTTTTTAACTGCATCCAACTGTTGTTCTGCTTTTTCAGAAGCCCCTGCTTGTTGAAGAAGTTCTTGGTAAGTTTTGCCGAATTTTTGTTGAGCAAACTCATTTCTCAATTCATTGTAAGCTCCAACCAATTCGTTTTGAACTTTAATGTACATTTCATAAGAAGTACCATTATCATTTTGCAAAGAAATTATCTGTTTTGAAACGGGAAATAACCCCAATCCTTCAATTTCTTCATCTTTAAATTCTGGTAAAGTTGGATTGTTTGGATCTGATTTTATAAACTCTTTTACTTTAGCTCTTAGTTCTGTTACTTGAATATAATCTCCTTTTGCCAAAATTTGATTGTTTGCATTTACCAATACTTCAAAAACATTTCTTTTATTTACTTCATTACTTTCTGGAGTATCAACATCAGGTGGTGGTGGTAACCTCCGAATCAATCCTGTATCGGTATCCATTGTGGTGGTTACCAAAAAGAAAATCAATAGCAAGAATGCAATATCAGCCATTGAACCAGCATTTATCTCTTGTATTTCTCTTTTAGCCATTTTTATTTGAATATTTTTGATACTTCTGAAAAGATAATAACTCCAATTGCACCTACACCTAAAATATAAAATGCATTTAAGCCTGCTTCTGATAATTGTGAAGTAGAACTATCTGCCAAAAGTTTTGCTCCTGCATCAAACACCTCTTCATTACCTGCCATTGCATAGCCTATTGCAAAAACAATTGCTAAGCCAACAATACCTATTAAGGCATTTTTTGCATTTTTAGGACTTTGTGCCATAGTAATTATTGGGAAAATTATTGCTGTAAGTGTAGCTATTCCTAATAATATATAGCACCAATTAATAAGTATCCCTTCTGAAACAACATCTACGTAGAATAAAATACTTAACAAAGTAGAAATTCCAAGAAGAACATATAATATAATACTGAATAATTTGTTATTCATAATTTTTTATTTTTTAGATAAATCATGTTTTACTAAAATATCAATTAACGAAATAGAAGCATTTTCCATGTCATTAACAATACTATCAACTTTAGCTACGATATAATTATAGAAAATTTGTAGTATAATTGCCACTATCAAACCAAATACGGTTGTTAACAAGGCCACTTTAATACCATCAGCAACAACAGCCGGAGAAATATCACCTGCAGCGGCAATTGCATCAAATGCTCCAATCATACCGATAACTGTTCCCATGAAACCAAGCATTGGAGCAAGTGCAATAAATAATGATATCCAAGAAATTCCTTTTTCTAATAAGCCCATTTGAACACCACCATAAGAAACCACTGATTTTTCAACCATTTCAATTCCTTCATGACTTCTGTCTAATCCTTGATAAAAAATACTAGCAACAGGTCCTTTTGTATTTCTACAAATTTCTTTAGCTGCTTCAACTCCTCCTGCACTTAATGAATCTTCAATGTTTTTTAATAACTTGTTACTGTTAGTTGTTGCCATATTTAAATAAACTATTCTTTCAATAACAATTGCCAACCCTAAAATAAGACATACTAAAACGATTCCCATAAATCCAGGGCCGCCTTCAATAAATTTTTGTTTAATTACTTGTTGGAAAGTTAATTCTACTTCTGGAGTAGCTTCCTCTTCTGTTTTTGCTGCATCAGCTTTTGCTTTTGCATCAGCCTCTGCTTTAATTTTTTCTTGAGCTGCTTTTGCTTGAGCTATTGAATCTTCAGCTGTTTGCTCTGTTGCATTAGCATCTTGAGCGTAAATCACATTAATGGTACCAAAATTTAATACTGCTGTTAATGTTAAGAGTGCAAATAATTGTTTCATATATTAATTTTTATTGTTTTTTAATTGTTATATGGAATACGCCAAGTTTTCTTTGTCACATTTTTTTGTGCTTAGGCACGTGGCTATTTCATAATTTTAGATTAGTTTATTGCTTACTTTTTAAATTAATTATTTCAATTTTATAATTCAGCCGCCAAATTACAAAAAAAACATTCAAACATAAAAATTATTGTGTTAGTTTATTTTTAATTTTTATTGGCTAATGAATTTATAGTTTAAATTCCTTTTTTATTTTTTCTACAAAATCTAGTTCCTCCCATGGAAAAAGCTTTACCTTGATTTTTTTCTTTTCACCTGAACCATTCGTAAATTCTTTAGTTACGATTTCTGTTTTTCTTCCCATGTGCCCATAAGCTGCTGTTTCGGAATAAATTGGTGTTCGCAAACTAAATCTTGTTTCAATAGCATAAGGACGAAGATCAAATAATTTTTCAATTTTCTTAGCTATTTCACCATCATTCAATTTTACATTAGCAGTTCTATAGGTATTTACAAAAACCCCTACAGGTTTAGCAACACCAATAGCGTAAGCAACTTGCACCAATGCTTCATTACATAAGCCTGATGCTACCATGTTCTTGGCAATATGTCTTGTTGCATAGGCTGCAGAACGATCAACCTTACTTGGGTCTTTTCCTGAAAAAGCACCACCTCCGTGAGCTCCTTTTCCTCCATAAGTATCAACAATAATTTTTCTTCCTGTTAAACCAGTATCTCCATGAGGTCCTCCAATTACAAATATACCTGTAGGGTTTACATGGTAAATAATTTTATCATTAAATAATCCTTGAATGTGTTTTGGCAATAATTTTTTTACTCTTGGAATTAATATGTTAATTACATCTTCTTTAATTTGCTTCAACATTTTAGCTTCCGTATCAAAATCATCATGTTGCGTAGAAACAACTATTGCATCAATTCTTACGGGTTGATTATTATCATCATACTCAATGGTTACTTGCGATTTTGAATCGGGACGAAGGTAGTTCATTTTTTTGCCTTCTCTTCTGATGGCAGCTAATTCTTTCAACAACAAATGAGAAATTTCTAATGCCAACGGCATATAATTATCTGTTTCTTTGGTTGCATAGCCAAACATCATTCCTTGATCTCCTGCTCCTTGATCTTCTTTTTTCTTACGCTCAACTCCTTGGTTAATGTCTGGTGATTGTTCGTGAATTGCAGAAAAAACTCCACAAGAATTTCCATCAAACATATACTCGCTTTTAGTGTATCCAATTTTATTAATGGTATCACGAGCAATTTTTTGAACGTCAAGGTAGGTGTTGGATTTTACTTCTCCAGCTAACACCACTTGCCCTGTGGTTACTAAAGTTTCACAAGCAACTTTTGATGTAGCATCAAAGGCTAAAAAATGATCAACTAGTGCGTCAGAAACTTGGTCAGCAACTTTGTCTGGATGACCTTCAGATACAGATTCAGATGTAAATAAATACGACATTTAATTTATTTTAAAAAGTTAATAAAAAGAAACGCAGGCTGATAGCAATGTGAAAAGTACACGTTTTAGCATTTTTTCATGTGGTCGCAAGCAGCCAAATCATTCCACAATTAGAGTTCAAAAGTATGTTTTTTTTAGAATATAAAAAGTTTTGTAAATTATTTTTTTAAAAAAATTAGTTTGTAGTTAATTTCTTAAAAATACTTTCTAAACTTTCGTTTTCTTTTTGTAACGAAAGCACCACCACTTCTTTGTTCATCGCAAACTGAAAAATATGGTTTCTTACCGCATCCGAAATAATTTCAATGAGCCATATTTCAGCATCAGGTTTTTTCTTTACCTGCAACACACCATCAATTGCTTGAATTTCTTTTAATGCAACTGTTTTATCAAACTCCACAGTTAATACAATATTTTTGGATGAATTACTTTTTAAATTTTTAGTGGATTCATTGGCTACTATTTTACCATGATTGATAATAATGGTTTTATCGCAAATGGCTTCCACTTCCTGCATAATGTGGGTTGAAAGCATAATGGTTTTTTCCTTTCCTATATTTTTAATCAATGCTCTAATTTCCTCTAACTGGTTAGGGTCTAATCCAGTGGTGGGTTCATCTAAAATCAATACCTTTGGGTCGTGAATCATGGCTTGTGCCAACCCTACTCGTTGTCGGTATCCTTTTGATAATGCACCTATTTTTTTATTTTGTTCTATTCCCAAACCTACTATGTCTATCATTTCTTTCACTCTTTCTTTAATATTTTTCACATGATAAATACCTCCCACAAACTGTAAATATTCTTTTACATACATATCTACATACAAAGGATTATGCTCTGGCAAATAACCGACTTGTTTTTTTACATCAATTGGTTGCTCAATTACATCATACCCACAAACGGAAACGCTTCCACTCGATTGAGGAATAAAACAAGTAATGATTTTCATCATGGTTGATTTTCCAGCTCCATTAGGTCCTAAAAAACCTACAATATGACCAGGATCTACAACAAAAGAAACAGCATCCAATGCATTTTGTTGTCCATAAATTTTGGTTACATTATTAACTATAACTGACATTTTTTTAGTTTTAAGGTTATGAGTTTATAAGTCCCGAAAAAGTAAAGAATTAAAAATTCTTGTTTTTACGGCATTTAAAGCACGAAAGTAATGAATTTTGCTTTAGAACATTTACGATTTGATTACTTTTGGTTTTTTTAACATTCTCAATAAATTTGGAAGAAGGAATAGTAATAAAATCTACCGGTAACTTGTATCATGTTCGTTTAAAAAATGGCGAAATCATTACTACAAGAATAAAAGGTAGTTTCAGAATGATGGATATTAAAACTACCAATCCGGTAGCAGTTGGCGACAAAGTTGTTGTGAACGATGTGGAAACAGACCCTGTTATTTCTGAAATTAAACCCCGAACCAATTACATTATTAGAAAATCCGTTAACCTTTCTAAACAAGCACACATTATTGCTGCTAATGTTGACCAAGCGGTTTTAATTGCTACCATTGCTCAACCCGAAACTTCTACAGGTTTTATTGACAGGTTTTTAGTAACCGCAGAGGCTTACCATATCCCTACTATTATTGTTTTTAATAAAACGGATATTTATACCGAAAAAGATAGGAAGAAACTCCATTTTTTAATGGAAACCTATACTAATATTGGTTACGAATGTATGGCAATTTCTGTAACTGCTAACAAAAACATCGACCAACTGATTGCTAAATTAAAAAATAAAACGTCATTGGTTTCTGGACATTCGGGAGTAGGAAAATCTTCTTTACTCAACCTTATTGAACCTTCATTAAAACTTAAAACCTCTATTATTTCTGATGCTCACCAGTTAGGAAAACACACCACCACTTATGCCGAAATGCACGAGCTATCTTTTGGTGGTTTTGTGGTTGACACGCCAGGCATTAAAGCTTTTGGTTTAATAGACTTTGACAAAACAGAACTTTCGCATTATTTTATTGAAATGAGGAATTTGTTGCCCGATTGTCAGTTTAATAATTGTCAGCATATTAACGAACCCAAATGTGCTATAAAAAAAGCGATAGAAGATAATAAAATAGTTGCTTTCAGATACCAAAATTACTTGTCGATGTATAACGACAATGAAAGTGAAAGTTATAGAGGTAAGGGGTATTAGGAAACCAAAGCCCCCTAATCCCCCGAAGGGGGACTTTTCCAACACACAAAGCTAAAGCCCATCCCAGCCTTTCCCGCTTTTCAGCAGAGGATAAACCCAAAGGGAAGGAGTTGCCAACGCACATATCCATTTATACTGCGACTTTCTCCTCTTGAGAGGAGAAGATGTTGTTCGAAACTGCCAGAGCAGTGAGATTACAACATCAGAGGTGTGTTTTAAATTAGAAAATCAGAAAACTACCATAATCTATATAGTCTTAATCACACCAAAAAACACATTCTCCTTTTTTATTAATCCATATCCATTTAAACAAGTTCTTTTTTACCATTGTATTTTGATCATCTTTACCAAAAGTATGAGCCTTACGATAAATAGGAGGAATTACAAATTCATTAGACTTATTAATGAACCCATATTTACCATTAATTTTTACTGCTGCTAATTCACAATGAAAATATAAAGCGTCTTCATAATTAAATGGAATTATAGTCTGACCATTAGTATTAATAAAACCCCACTTTCCATTTTTCTTTACAGCACATAGCTCATTCCAAAAAAAACGAACCTTATCATATACACATGGAATAACCAATTGATTGTTTACATCTATAAAGCCCCATTTCCCATTTGTTTTTACTGCTGCTTGTCCCGTTTCTGAAAACACTGTCACTTTACTGTATTTAGGTTTTATATATAATTCTCCTAAGGTATTAATAAAACCCCATTTATTTTTAACCTTAACAGGTGCTAGCTTGCTACGAAAATACTTTGTATCTTTAAACCATGATGACATTTGTAATCCCATTGTATCAATAAATGTATAACGTCCATTTTTTTTTACTTTAAAAAACCCATTTATTGATGGCGTTATATCATCAAATATTGGAGGAATAATTATATCGCCATTTGCATTAAGAACAATGTCTTTCTTATTAAGAACCGCCATATGATACTGAAAACCATCATCTTCAAAAACATTAAGTATAAAATCATATTTTGCTTCTATAATTACTTTGCCAAGTGAGTCTATTATTCCCATTTTACCATCATAACTAAAACTTGCTTTTTCACCTTTATTATTATATGCGAAATAAGTAATAGTATCTTTTTTATTTCGCAAAGATTTAGGTTGAGCAAATATATTACAACTTATTATAGTAGTCATCAATATTATAAATAGTGGTTTCATATGTTTGCTACTAATCTATATATCCTTTTGAGTGTTCAATTTCCTCCCAAATTTACACTATTTTTTATATTCCCTTACGTCCTTCCCCTTAACAAAAACACTTTACCTCGAGTTATGTACTTTTGTAAAAACAACATTAAATTATGAAAGCAGTCATTCAACGTGTAAGTGAGGCATCGGTAAGCATTGAATCCAACACCACTTCAATAGGAAAAGGTTTACTCATATTATTAGGTGTAGCAGAACATGATACCCAAGAAGATATTACTTGGTTGGCTAAAAAAATTGCTCAACTCCGGATTTTTGATGATGAAAACGGAATTCCCAATCTTTCTGTAAATGATGTTCAGGGTGAAGTGTTGCTCATCAGCCAGTTTACGCTTATGGCAAGCACCAAAAAAGGCAATCGCCCATCTTTTATTTTAGCTGCCAAACCTCCAAAAGCAATAAATTTGTACCAAGGTTTTATAAAAGAACTCACTCCATTATTGCAACAACCACTCAAAACAGGCGAGTTTGGTGCGTACATGAAAGTGGCTTTAGTCAACGAAGGACCATTTACCATAATTATTGATAGTAAGAATAGGGTTTAGACTGACTCTTATGTATGTTGAGTATATGTTCGTTAACCGCATCGCCAACCTATTCTTGCATTCTTAATTTTTATCAAAATAAAGTTGTTTACTCTTTTTCATATAATTCTCTTATTTTTGGGCTTTCTAAACTACATTCTATGAAAAAACTTTTAGTACTACTTGGTGTCTTTTGTTTTCTAACTATGCAAGCTCAAGAAACCTTTATGGTTAATGGTACGCATAATAAAAACTTAAATTTTTATGCATTTATTAATGCTACTATTTATACTGATTATAAAACTAAAATTGAAAACGGAACACTTTTAATTCAAAATGGGAAAATAATTGAGGTTGGAGAAAAAAAGAAAGTAAAAATCCCAAAAAATGCCGTGATTTATGATTTAAAAGGAAAATTTATCTATCCTTCATTCATTGATATTTATAGCGATTATGGAATGCCCGAAGTTAAAAAAGAACGGAACAACCCTCGATTTAGCCCACAATTGGAAACCAACAACAAAGGAGCTTACAACTGGAACCAAGCCATAAAACCTGAAACAGAAGCAGGAAAACTATTTACACCTGACGAAAAACAAGCAGATGAATATCGAAAATTGGGCTTTGGAACAGTATTAACACACCAAAAAGATGGAATTATGCGAGGAACGTCCGCTTTTGTAACTTTAGGCGATGAGAATGCTAACCTTGTTTTATTAAATGAAAAAGTAGCCGCACATTTAGCATTCGACAAAGGAAGTTCAACACAAGATTATCCTGGCTCACTAATGGGAGCAATAGCACTCATTCGTCAGACCTATTACGATGTAGATTGGATGTATAATAATAATAACATTACAGAAAATAATCTTTCTTTAAAAAGCATTTTAGATAGTTGGGAATTGCCACAAATTTTTGAAACAAAAGATAAATTAGATATTCTTAGGGCTGATTTAATTGGCGATGAGTTTAATATGCAATACATTTTCAAAGGAAATGGCGATGAATATCAACGCATTGCTGAAATTAAAAAAACCGAAGGGAAACTCATTGTTCCAGTTAATTTTCCCGAAGCCTATGATGTAGAAGATCCTTATGCAGCAATGTTGATTTCATATTCCGATGTTAAACACTGGGAATTGGCTCCTTACAATCTTGGTGTTTTAGCTAAAAACGAATTTGATTTTGCAATAACTGCTGCCGATTTAAAAGATAAAAAAAGTTTTTTTATTAATCTGCAAAAAGCAATAGCATCAGGACTTTCAAAGGAAAATGCATTGAAAGCACTTACTTATAATCCTGCTCAATTCATTAATCAATATGATAAAGTAGGAAGTCTGGAAAAAAATAAATTGGCTAATTTTATTATTACGTCCGACAGTCTTTTTGAAGAAAAAACAAAAATTCACGAAAACTGGATAAAAGGACAACGCTATGTAATTGATGATTACAATGTTGTTGATATTAATGGTGATTACAATGTGAATGTTAACGGAACCGTTTATGAACTCTCCGTTAGTGGAGAAAAAGAAAAACCAGCTGGAAAAATAAAGTTTTTTATTTTAACGGATACTATTTCAGTAGATGCATCTATTTCTCGCACAGGAAACTCTATTTCGTTAAGTTTTAATCCTTCAGATTCAATTAAAAACAATAGGTACGTTCGTTTAGCAGGAAGCGTCAATCATAATGGTGTGATTTGGGATGGAAATGGTCAATTATCTGAGGGAGAATGGGTTAAATGGTCAGCCATTCGTAAAAAAAATGGAGCTAAAAAAGAAGACAAAAAGCCTGTTGTTGCAGATAGTTTAATTGTTCCAACAATCAAATATCCTAATATGGCTTATGGGTTTGATTCACTTCCTAAACCGACAACCATGTTAATTAAGAATACAACCGTTTGGACGAATGAAAAAGAGGGGATATTAAAAAACACCGATGTGTTAGTACAAGATGGAAAAATTGCTGCAATAGGTAAAGATTTAGTTGCTGAAGGTGCTGTAATTGTTGATGGAACTAATAAGCATTTAAGTGCTGGAATTATTGATGAACATTCGCACATTGCCATAAGCAGAGGAGTAAATGAATGTACGCAAGCTGTTACTGCCGAAGTGAGCATAGCAGATGTAGTCAATCCTGATGACATTAATATATACCGACAATTAGCTGGAGGAGTTGTTGCCTCTCAATTATTACACGGTTCTTGCAACCCTATTGGAGGACAATCAGCCATTATAAAATTGAAATGGGGACATGCTCCAGAAGAAATGAAAATAGAAGATATCGATGGATTCATCAAATTTGCCTTAGGCGAAAATGTAAAACAATCCAATTGGGGTTCTTTTAATACCATTCGATTTCCACAATCTAGAATGGGTGTGGAACAAGTCTATTATGATGCTTTTATTAGAGCAAAAGAATATCAAACAAAATGGGATGCTTATGCCAAATTAACTCCTAAAGAAAAAGACCAAGCCGAAGCCCCAAGAATTGATTTAGAATTAGAAACCTTGAATGAAATTCTAAACAAAGACCGTTTTATTTCTTGCCACTCTTATGTTCAATCTGAAATTAATATGCTGATGCATGTAGGAGATTCTATGGGATTCACTGTAAATACATTTACCCATATTTTGGAAGGATATAAAGTTGCCGACAAAATGAAAAAACATGGAGCAGGAGGGGCTACCTTTTCTGATTGGTGGGCATATAAATTTGAAGTGAATGATGCTATTCCTTACAATGGAGCAATCATGCATCAACAAGGTATTGTTACTGCTTATAATTCTGATGATGCAGAAATGGGAATAAGGTTGAATCAAGAAGCAGCAAAAGCGATTAAATATGGAAAAATTTCTGAAGAAGAAGCCCTAAAGTTTGTTACACTTAATCCTGCAAAATTGTTGCATTTGGATGATAGAATGGGAAGTATTAAAGTAGGAAAAGATGCTTGTATAGTGCTTTGGAGTGATAATCCGTTATCCATTTATGCTACCGTAGAAAAAACAATTATTGATGGAGCTGTTTATTATGACAGAGCTACGGATCAACAACTTTATTTATTAAATCAAAAAGAAAAAATAGCAATCATTGAAAAAATGATAGAAGAAAAAAAGAACGGAGGAAAAACACAACAACCAAAACAAAAAAAACAAACGCATTATCATTGTGATACGGTTGGGGAGTAATTAGGCTATGCGTGTTGGCTTCCCCTCCCGATTTTTCGGGAGGGCAGTGTGTAAATAAAATATATAAAATTGACAAGAAAAATAATAAACATAAACTAATAACAACTATGAAAACTTTCAACTTTCTACTTTTAACTTTCTACTTTCTGCTCTCCTCTTTTTTCTGTTTTGCACAAGTAGAGACACCTGCCCTTCCTAAAAAAGGTACAATATTGTTATTGAACGGCTACGCACATATTGGTAATGGTGAAGTGATAGAAAATTCAGTAATTGCATTAGAAAACGGTAAACTTACCATGGTTGCCGATGCAAGAATTGTAAAATTTGATGTTTCAAAATACGACACCATCATTAAATTAGAAGGAAAACATGTATATCCAGGAATAATTGCTCCTAACTCCACCTTAGGACTGACTGAAATTGAAGCTGTTAGAGCATCTGTTGACGAAGCAGAAACAGGAACCATCAACCCTCATGTTCGTTCACTAATTGCTTATAATACGGAATCGAAAATCACAACAACCGTCCGTACTAATGGAGTATTATTAGGTCAAATCACCCCTCGAGGAGGATTAATTTCTGGAACATCTTCCGTTGTTCAATTTGATGCATGGAACTGGGAAGATGCAGTCATAAAAATAGATGATGGTGTTCACCTCAACTGGCCCAATCTCTTTAGCCGATGGAATGGAGAAAAAAATAAAAATTATGATAAATCAATTGAAACAATAACTACTTTTTTTGATAATTCAAAAGCCTATTGCAATATTGAATTTCATCCAGAAAAAAACCTTCGTTTCGAAGCTATGAGAGGTATTTTTAATGGAACGCAAACCCTATTTATTCACACTGATTATATTAAAGAAATTACCGAAACTATTGCTTTCATGAAAAAATATGAACTAAAAAAAATGAGTATTGTTGGTGGTTATGATGCTTGGATGGTAGCTCCTTTGCTTAAAGAAAACAATATTTCTGTTGTTCTTAAAAGAATTCACTCACTGCCCGAGAGACAAGAAGATGATGTGTATTTACCCTATAAAATGCCTAAAATTTTGTTTGATGCAGGAATTTTATTTTGTTTAGAAAACGCTGGAGATATGGAAGCCATGGGAGCCAGAAACCTTCCTTTTTATGCTGGAACTGCTGTAGCTTATGGATTAACCAAAGAACAAGCTCTGCAAACCATTACATTAAATACCGCTAAAATTTTAGGAATAGATGCCACCACAGGAAGTTTAGAACAAGGAAAAGATGCCACACTTTTTATCTCCACAGGCGATGCGTTAGATATGAAAACTAATGATGTTGTGTTGGCTTTTATTCAAGGACGACAAATTGATTTGAATAACCATCAAAAAAAGCTGTATGAAAAATATAGCGGAAAATATAAACAACAATAAATGAAAAAAATTTCGCTACTAATACTGTTTATATTCTTAAGTGCTTATTTAATTTTCATCTTTTTTAAAATTAAATTTAACAAGACACTTCCCTATATAAATAACAATAATTTCTATGTAGAGGGCAAAAAGTATCATCCTATAGTTCTAAATTATATTGTATCCTACCAAACAGATGGAAAGGATTATTGGGGAACACCAACAGTAGATTATGGCACATTTTATCACTCTAAAGCGGCTTCTCACAAAGCACTCAGTACTCAATTTGATTTAATTAAAGAATTAGGGTTTAATACAATTAGAATTGTAGGGATTGGTGAACCAAACATAGATAAAAAATTGGGGACTTTATCTTTTCGTTTAAAAAGGAGTGAAACCACAGATACTCTAATTTATTTAGACAATGTTCATGCGTACAAAAATTATTTTAATGCTATTGACGACCTTTTGAAATTGGCACAACAATCTGGTTTACATATAATTTTACTTACTAAATTATCTTCCAACCACGTTTCTTCAAACTATCATTTAAAAAAAATAACACAACGATTTAAGAATAATAAAACAATTTTAGCAATCGATTTATTTAATGAGCCGCTTTATTTTGATTCCCCTGAAAAAGAAAAAAAAGAAGTACGTACTATTGTTAAAAAATGGCAACAAACAGTAAAAAATGCAGATAATAATCGACTAACTACTATTGGATTGGAAGGAGTCAGAGAAATATTCAGATGGGATCCTAATATACTTCCTGTTGATTTCATATCTTACCATCCTTACGAATACGATCCAGAACAAGTGAGAAATGAAATTTACTGGTATGGAAAATACACCAAAAAACCTTGGATAATTGGCGAAACTGCCATACCATCAAACAATGATTCCATTACTTATACACAACAAGCCCAATTTGCAAGAAAAACAATGCAACAAACTTTTAATTGTGGGGGAATAGGCTATTCTTGGTGGCAATATAAAGATGTTGAGTGGGGGAAGTATCATGCCAATTTTATGGGAGTAATGAATCAAGTTGGGCAAACAAAAACCAATTCAGGAAAAATAGTTGATGGAACACCCAAACCAATTGTAAATGAATTTAAAGATTTTGATATAAAAGCAAATAGCGACAGTTGCTTATGTTTAAACAATTATTACAATTATTCTGAAAGTGATTCATTTAGAATAATTGGAGTTATGATTGATAAAAAAAATAACCCCATTGAAGGAGGTGTAGTACTAGGTTGGAATGAAGATTGGACACATTCTTACCACACCATTACCAAAAAAGATGGTAGTTTTGAATTATTAAGTAGTTATCCGTTTTATCATTGGATGGCATCGGCAACAGAATACAGAATGATTAGAGGAGAACTAAATCCTGATACAGCAACAGTTCAGAAAAAAATGCCAACCATTAATTTGGGAAAGCTGAAAATTAAAAAACTATATTATTAGCGATGACACTAAAAATTAAAAATCCTTTTTCTTTTGGTGTAGTTATAAGTTTAGTATTGCTAATAATTAGCTTGCAATATAAAATAACTATTTTTGAACCTAAAATTGATTGAATTAATTGGAAATAGTATTGACTGTAAATAAATGAAAATAATATTAGACAATATTTATAATTTTATTGGTAAAAACATATGTAATCTAATTCTTATTATATGTTTATTTACATCTTTTCAGCAACATTATCATACTTTTAAGTGTGAAAAAATAATTAAATCTGACGGATTAGGTTATTATTCCTACCTTCCCGCTATTTTTATTTATAATGATTATTCATTTTCTTTTACCGATATTATTTCAAAGAAATATGAACATACTGATTTTGGAGATGGTTTTTTAAAAGAGACTAATGAAGGGAAAGTAAATAAGTACTATATTGGATTGAGTATTCTTTGGCTGCCATTTTTCTTGTTGGCTCATATGCTTGCTATTTTGTTTGGTTTACCTGCTGATGGATATTCAATTATATATCAAATATTAATTTTAATTTCTAGTAATTTTTATCTTTGGATAGGTTGTATTTACACAAAAAAAATAATTTTAAATCACAAAATACCAAGTTGGGTTTTACCAATTATTCTTTTACTTGTAGTTTTTGGAACAAATTTATATTTATATGCTACATTTGACGCATCACATAGCCATATATATTCTTTTTCTATAATCGCAGTATTTTTGTATTTCACACAAAAATTTTTTAGCACAAAAAAATCTAAATATATTTATGTTTTTGTTCTTTTACTTGGTATGATAGTCTTATTAAGACCAACAAACATAACAATAGCTTTGTTCATACTTTACTTTTCTGAAAGTTTTAAAAAGTTTCTGATTACATTGAAAGAAAACATGAATCATTTTATTTATTCTATTGGATTTTTTTTTTGTATTATCTCTTTTCAACTGATATTGTACTATTTTCAAACAAATCAATTTATAGTTTGGTCTTACGGTGATGAAACATTTAATTTTTCCAATCCAAAATTTTTTAAAATTCTTTTTAGTTATAAAAAAGGGTTATTCGTATATACTCCAATCGTATTGGTTTCATTATTGGGTTTAATTTATCTTTTTATTGAAAATAAATTTAAGTTTATAGTTCTTTGTTTTTTTTTATTAATCAACACATTCATTATTGCAAGTTGGTGGTGTTGGTGGTATGGAGCAAGTTTAGGACAAAGATCGTATGTTGATTTTTATGCTGTATTAGGGTTAATGCTTGCTTTGTCATATTTTATCACTGAAAAAATTAAATTTAGATGGCTAATTCCGATAATGAGTCCATTTTTTATTTATTATTCTTTGGTTTTATCATATCAATACAGATACACTATTATAGATTGGGAATCTATGAGTAAAGAAAAATTTTGGTTTTCGTTTTTAAAAACTGATAAAAAATATATTGGAATAACGCATTTCACTCAATTATTTTCTGATATTAAAAATCCCAATATAGTTCAGATAAAATCATCATATAACAAGTTTTTATCAGCTGAAAAAGATGTTGAAAACAATGTGTTAGCAGATAAAGAAAACGCACAAATATGGGAAACTTTTAATATGGTTAAATTAAATAAGAAACAGATAGCAATAAAAGTTGATAATGGCAATTTCTTTTCAATAAATCCTACCGACTTTTCTATTAAACATGATGCAAAAAAAATAACTAAGAATCAAATTTTTGAGTTTATTCAATTACCTAATGAT
>Ga0100377_1001442_pt1 | contig 20515 bp, 12 predicted proteins | sample CryGeymeta201501_FD_83664 | JGI IMG/M metagenome (GOLD analysis project Ga0100377, IMG submission 83664) | Groundwater microbial communities from Crystal Geyser aquifers in Utah, USA - Crystal Geyser metaG 2015-01 | ecosystem: Environmental > Aquatic > Deep subsurface > Groundwater | place: USA...
CCTGGGGCAACCCAGTCTGCATCCCGGTTGAGCCCGCAGGGCAGGGGGTTCGGTGAGCGATAGCTCGCAGAAGACCCTGCATCGCGGGCTCAACCGAGATGCACGACGGTCTAGAAGATACGAGGAAACAAGGCATATATTTTTCGAACGGCTTCTAAGTCCACAAAGTGTTCGAGGTGGCGCGCGGCGGCCGGTTGCCATGCCGCGAGCCACCGTGACTTCCCGGCTCAGAGGAGCCCCTTGAGGAAGCCGAGCTTGCGGGCGTTCGACAGGTCACCGTCGACCCTCAGGGCGCCGCGCTGGAAGAGGTCAGAGGCCTCACGCTCGTCGCGGACGAGCGCGGCGAGGTCGTCGTCAGAGAGGGTGAAGGTGGAGTCGGGGGCGGAGGAGACGCCCTCGACGACGGTGCGCGCGCCCGCGGACAGGTCCACGGTGTAGTGGGCCTCGGGGGCCTTGAGGGTGAACTGGAGGACGGCGCCCACCTCGGCGGCGAGGGCGGGCTCTGCCGCAAGTCGGACCCCGAGGGCGGCGAAGATCGCCGGGGCCGCGGCCTGCTTCGGGGGGGCGACGGGGGCGGCGGGGGCCGCGGAGGCGGTGGAGCGCTCGGCCTTCGCCTTCGCGATGGCGGCGGCGGCCTCCTTGGGGTTGATCTTCTGGAGGAAGGTGAGCTTCTGGCTGGCCATGACGTCGCCGCTGATCTTCAGGTCGCCTCCGAAGTACAGCTTCTCGGGCTTCACCTCGCCGCGCGTCATCGCCATGAAGTTGGCGTTGGACAGCTCGAGGGTGCACTCGGGCTTGACCGTCTCGCCCTCGTTCACGGCGCCGGCGCCGTTCTTGAGGTCCACCGTCCAGAGGGAGTCGGGGTCGGTGAGGCGGAACTGGAAGATTTTACCCACTTTGCCCACCAGGTCCGCGTTCTTATCCACGTAGTCCCGGATCGCAACGAAGACCTCCCAGGCGGGATCGCGTGCCGGCTCCGCCGCAGCCTCGGGCGCCGCTGCGCCGCTGCCGGCGCGCTCACGGGCGATGTCGAGGACGAGCTTGGCGTCGAGCTTGGAGAGGAAGGTGAGCTTCTGGCTGGCCATGACGTCGCCGCTGATCTTCAGGTCCCCGCCGAAGTACAGCTTCTGCGGGTTGGCCTCGCCGCGCGTCATCGCCATGAAGTTGGCGTCGGTCAGCTCCAGCACACAGTCCGCCTTGACGCCCTCGCCAGCGGCCACGCTGCCGGGGGCGTTCCTGAGGTCGAGGGTCCAGGCGCTGTCCGGTCCGGTCAGGCGGAAGGCGAAGACCTTGCCGATCTTGCCGATGAGCTCGGGGTTCTGGGAGACGTAGCGCCCCATCGCCTGGAAGACGTCCGCGCTGATGGGCTCGGCGCTGGCCGCCGGTGCCGTTGCGGCCGCCGCGGCGGGCTTCGCCTTCGGCTTCGGCTTGGGGAGCTCGGTGTGCAGTTCGATGGCGGCCTTGCTGATCACGAGGTCGCCGCGCTCCTTGACGCGGGCCTGGAAGACGATCTTCGTCGCCGACTCGCGCCACATCTCCGTCACCAGCGTCTCGCCGGGGAACACGCTCGCGGCAAAGCGCACGTTGATGCTCTTGAAGTAGCGGGGGTCGCCCTTGCAGAACGCCTTGATCACGTGCCGGCCGACGTAGCCGAAGGTGCACAGGCCGTGCAGGATCGGGCGCTCGAAGCCAAACGCCTTCGCCATGCTCGGGTCGGCGTGCAGGGGGTTCCAGTCGCCGGAGAGGCGGTAGAGCAGGGCCTGGTTCGGGCTGATCTTCTCCTCGATGACGGCGTCGGGGGCGCGGTCGGGCGGGGTGTTGAGGTCGTCCGACGGGCCGCGGTCGCCGCCCCAGCCGCCTGCGCCGCGCACGAGGATGGTCGTGCGGTTCTTGATGAGCAGCTCGCCGGCGTCGTCGTAGGACTCGGTCTCGGTGATGACGAGGGCGTTCTTGCCCTTGTCGTAGATGTCGGCGATGCGGGCCTTGTGGGTCAGGTTGGCGTGCGGTGGCAGCGGTCGGAGCACCTCGGTGTACTGCTCGCCGTGCAGGATGCGGTCAAGGCCGTAGTTCAGGCCCGCAGCCTGCTTGCCCTGCTGGGCGAGCTCCAGGTAGCAGTTGATCGCCGGCACGACGCCGAAGGTGGGAAGCGGGCGGAAGCCGCCGCCGTGGAGCTCGTACACCGTCTGCAGCTCGGCGTCCTCGAGCGGGTCGAGCGCGGCGCCGACGCCGAGGGCGTAGATGGCCAGATCGCGCTCGTCGTAGGTGGATTTCATCACGGGGAACTCAAAGCCCATCGCCTCGTCGACGTCGATGAACTTGTTGCCGCCGCGCGACGGGCCCGCCTCGATGTTGGTCATCACCGGGCCCATGCTCTCGGCGATGTGGGCGGGGTGCGTGGCCTTCGAGAAGTCGGTGATGGCGGCGAAGTTGTCCCGGACAGCCTCGGGCAGGATGTCGCGGCCGACCCGCCATGTCTTGCCCGCGGTGCGCTCCCAGCGGAGCTTGGCCATGAAGCCGCCGCCGACCTCGAACAGGCCGCCGGTCTCCTCGCAGGACTCGTGGCAGAGCCAGGCGACGAGCGGAGAGACGTACTCCGGCTTGAGCGCCGCGATCAGGTCGGGCGGCAGGACGGTCTCCGTCATGCGCGAGCCGGCCAGCGGCGCGATGGCGTTGACATGCACGTTCTTTTTGCGGCCCTCGATCGCGAGCGTGCTCGACATGCCCACCAGCCCGAGCTTCGCCATGGCGTAGTTGGCCTGACCGAAGTTGCCGTAGATGCCGGCGGCCGACGACGTCATCACGATGCGGCCGTAGCCCTGGTCGCGCATGTAAGGCCACGCGGCGAAGGTCACCCTGAAGGCGCCCAGCACGTGGACCTTGTAGATGAGGTCCCAGTCCGTCTGGCTCATCTTGTGGAACGTGACGTCTCGAAGGATACCCGCGTTGTTGATCACGATGTCGATCCGCCCCCACGTGTCGATGGCGGTCTGGACCAGTTTCTCCCCGAACTCCACCGAGTCGTAGTTGGCGACCGCCTCCCCGCCCGCCGCGCGGATCTCCTCTACGACGACGTCCGCGGCTCGGCTGCCGCCTCCGCTGCCATCGAAGGAGCCCCCAAGATCGTTGACCACCACGCGCGCGCCGCGCGAGGCGAGCAGGTGGGCGTGGGCGCGGCCGAGGCCGTTTCCGGCGCCGGTCACCAGGGCGACCTTTCCATCAAAGCGCAGTTCACTGGACATGAGCGAAGTTACCTCGTGGTGGGGTGTCCCTCGGCCCGCTCGCCGAGCAGGCCACGCGCCGTTGCGGGCGCGAGGTTCTGGCGGGCTGGACACCGCGGTGGGGTTGAGAGGGAATCGATGGCAGGCTGGCAGGAAAGATCGGCGTGCGCGCGCCTTGCGGGGGCTCGACGCGAGCTCCTGAGAAGCCATTCGGAAAATAGATGCCGATGGATCCGACGTAGATTCTGTCTCCAGGTGGCGTCTGATGTGAGGGAGTGGGCCCAGAGGCCCATGACCGAGCAGAAGACACACCTGGGGGCAGAAGATACGAGGAAACAAGGCATATATTTTCCGAACGGCTTCTGAGCTGTCCGGGCCTCGGGCGACGCCGTTGAGCACGGTCACAGGTCATCGTCGGTGCGCTCGGTCACGCTGGTCCGCGCCTGGGGGCGGCGGTCGCGGAGGCGACAAGGTCCAGCGATGTTAGTGGACACTCACATAGCCAACGGGGCATTCTCTTAACAGACTGGCCCCGCGATTTCAAAGGGCGATACCACTAGCCTGCAGCTCGCCGCCCTGCGCGTCGTGTCGGGCGGCGCACACCGCGCCAGGAGTGAACATGGAAGAGCTGACCGAAGCCCGGATCGCCAGCCTGCGCGAGCGCCTCGACGCCCTCGAGGCCGAGCTCACCGAGAGCTTGTCCCGCACCCGCGACGATGCCCGCCCGGTCGACCTCGACCTTCCCATCGGTCGGGTCTCGCGGATCGACGCGATCGCCCAGCAGTCCATGTCTGTGGCCAACCGCCGCCGCTCCGAGGTCCGCCTCCAGCAGGTGGCGGCGGCGCGGATGCGGATGGCGAGCGGCGAGTACGGCTGGTGCGCCGTCTGTGACGACCCCATCGCGTTCGACCGACTTCAGGCCCGGCCGGAGGCGCCGCTGTGCATGGCGTGTCAGGTGGAGTTTGAGGGGTAGCTCAGCTCACCGGTTCTCGTGGTCCCACAGCGGAATCTCGGGCGTGCGTCGACGACGGGTGGGTGGGGTGCTGGCCGGAGGCTGGAGCGGGACGTCGAGGGCAGGCTTCTGGTTGGTGGGGCGGACGGTGCGTCGGCGGGTGTTGACGTTGTCGGCGTTGTCGGGCGGGCGCTCGGAGGAGGGGGGCGGGGTGGTGTCCGGCGCGGGACCTGCGGCGTCGTGGGCGTCGTGGTGCGGGGTGGGCTGGAGGGTGACGGCGAGGCGGGTGGCGGTGGGGGCCAGGAGCTGCTCGGCGTCGGCGAAGCCTTCCTTGCGGAGGGTGATGCGGCGAGGGGCGTCGGCGGGGTCGAGGTGGAGGGGGGTAAGCCCGATGGGGGTGTCGTTGACGAAGACGTGTGCGCCGGGGGGCTCCGAGTCGATGGTGATGGAGGTGGGCGCGGTGGAGGAGGGAGTGGCGTCGGGCTGCGCGTCGGGGCGGGTGCGATTGCCGGAGCGGACGACGGCGATGAGGAGCAGGAGGCTGAGGAGGAGAAAGATGATCGCCGCGATGCCCATGGCGATGAGCAGGCCATGGTTGCGGCGGGTCGACTCGGGGTCGTCGGCCTCGACGGGGTGGTGGGAGGCGACCTCGGCGAGTGAGGGGACGACGGCGGTGGCGTTGCGGCCGTCGGGGGCTGTGGGGGTGGTCGAGTCCTGGGGCTCGGGTGTTGCGGCGAGCGTGTTCTTGTCCAGGAGCTGGGTGGGGGCGCTGCTGGGCAGGATGGCGTCGAGGCGCTGGGTGCGGAGGCTGGCGTCGGGGTCGTCCGTCGCGGGCTGAGCCCGGAAGGCGCCGGAGGTCGCGGCGAGGTTGATCTCGACGTCGTGGATCCAGCGGGGCATGGCGGGGGTGATGCCAGCGCGAGCGGCCGCGGCGCGGAGGGCTTCGCTGAAGGCGTCGGCGTCGGGGTAGCGGGCCGAGGCCTCTTTGGACATGGCCTGGTAGATGACGTCGGCGACGGGGTTGCCGTCGAGGTCTGGCAGGCGCGGGGTGGGCTGGGTGATGTGGTTGAGGGCGATCTCCATCGGGGTGCGTCCGTCGTAGGGTGGACGGCCGGCGATGGTGTCGAAGGCGACGCAGCCGATGGCGTAGGTGTCGACGGCGGGGCCAAGGTCAGGTTCGCCGCGGGCCTGTTCCGGAGACATGAAGGCGGGGGTGCCTACGACATGGCCGACCATGGTGACGCCGGCCATGGTGCGGGAGCCCCAGTTGCCGGAGACGGCCTTGGCGATGCCGAAGTCGAGGACCTTGACGCGGGTGGAGCCGTTGGGGAGCTGAGCGAGGAAGAGGTTCTCAGGCTTGAGGTCGCGGTGGATGATGCCGAGGCGGTGGGCCTGCTCAAGGCACCGGAGGGCCTCGAGGATGACGGCGACGGCTTCGCGGAGGCTGAGGGGCCCTCGGGCGGCGGTGTACTGCTGGAGGTCCTGCCCATCGAGCAGCTCCATGGCGATGTAGGGGAGCTCGCGGGCGTTGGTGCTGGTGGCGTGGGTGCCGTAGGCGTAGATGACGATGGCGTTCTGGTTGTTGAGCGAGCTGGCGAGGCGCGCCTCGCGGACGAACCGCTCGCCGATGCCGTCGCGGTCGAGCATGGAGGGCTGGAGGAACTTGATGGCGACGCGCCGTCCGAGGTCGACCTGATGGGCCTCGAAGACGACGCCAAACGTCCCCCGACCAAGCTCGCGTGTGAGCTTGAAGTTGTCTCCGACGACATCGCCGGGGCCGGGCAACGTCGGCAGTTCGGTCATGAGAGGGGCGCGCTCGTGGGTGGTCGTCATCCGGTCGGGTCGATCTCTGTCGAGAGGCTTCTGGATGCCGTGATGGGCCGTTTGCATGTTAGGGCAGGTGAGGGGGGCAATCAAGATATGTCTCGGCGCCGACGGCGCCGGTGGTCAAGAGCGTCGGTCAAGGGGTAGGAGAGCTGTGGCTGCTGTCGGTTGTGGCAACTCGGGTCCGGTTTGAGTACACAAAACGGCGCGCGACGTTGGTGGTGTGGCAGATCGGTGCGGTATGCTCCTGACGCCACGCGGTGCAGGCATGGTCGTGGTGACCGTGCGCGCCACGCAGAGACGACGGGACCGCCATGACAACACGCCAGCCCTCCGCCGAGGCCGCCGAGGAGGCGGCCGCGCCGTACCACCAGCACCCGACCGGCTTTCAGCCGATGGATTGGCTGGTGCCGATCCTGGACGGCCGTCCGATCATCAAGCACGTCCATCACGATCGGGCAGATCACAGCCAGTGCGCTCCGGCGGTATACTGCTGCATGCGCGCCGCGCTGCTGTTCATGGACCGCTACCCCGACAGCGACGAGACGCGTGCGCAGTGGCAGATGGTGGATGGGGAGACGATCGACGGGTGGATGACGATGGGGTTGCCGCAGCTGTTTTTCATGTTCTGTCACCCCGACGACTCGACGTGCCTGCTGACGATCGGGCTGAAGCATGAGGCGGCTCAGGAGGCGGTGCTCAAGGAGTTCCCGCTCACGGAGCTGGTGGACGAGGCGAGCCGGATCGAGCCGCGGGCGAAGCTGGACCTGCACTGAGTTCGGCAGGCCATTGTGTGTGGCGGTGCCGATGGCTACCTCTGGCCCGCACGGCCGTGCGGAGGCAGCGGAGCGCGAGCGCCATGGGTGGCTGGAGGATCACGACGAGCACATCAGGGGGAGCAGACGGAGGCCCTGAGCGGCCTGTGGGCGTCGGTGGGCCGGCGTTGGGGGTGGGCGTGTGTGGCCGGAGCGCTGCTGGTGGTCGGCCAGGCAGGCCAGGCGGCTGCGCAGGCGGATGGGACGTCGGCGCGGCTCTCCAACGCGGAGTCGGAGCCGTTCTACTTTGTGCCGGCGCTTTCGGGGGAGTGGCTGCTGTCGCTGGGGGTGGACCAGCGTCGGACGGACGGCTTCGCGGGTGGGAGCGCGGTGCCGGAGCTGCTTGGGGTGCTTCGGGTGGGGCACCGGCGGTACGCGGACGATTGGGGGCGTCTGGCGGCGGGGCCGTATGCCTGGGGCGGGCTGAGCCTCGATGGGGGCGGTGGGCACGGTCAGCTCGGCGGGGGTGGGTTGGGGGTGTCGGCGCAGGCGCGGCTGATGAACGACTCGTTCATCTACCTGTCGCTGGGGTTGTTCGCCGAGGTGGGGGCGGTCAGCTGGAGCACGCCGCAGGAGACGCCCGCGTGGCAGGTGTTGCCGGTGGTGGGGCTGGACCGGGATCAGGTCGGGACGCGGGCGCTGGTGGGGGTGGAGGGCGGGTTCGGGTTCATGGGGTGGTTCGATCCGTGGATCTACGGGACCTCGTCGGCGTGGGCGGGGGTGGAGTGGGTGGATCTGGGCCAGGCGTCCTGGTCGACGTTGGAGCTGGGGGTGCAGCTTCGGTTCGACTGGGCGCACCGGTGAGGCGCCTCAGCGGGTGGCGGTGACGAGGATGTTGCGCGGGGTGAGGTCGGCGGGGCAGAACAGGCCGACGCGCACGCTCCAGCCGCGCTCGATGAGGAAGAGGGCGCGGTCGTCGATGACGCAGAGCTCCATGGGCCGTCGGTAGAGGCCGCGCGGGATGGCCCTCGCCCGAGCGCGGCGAGCGCGCTCGACCCCGGCGGCCTCGGCGCGGTCGGGGTCGAAGCGCGCCGGCAGGGGGAGTCCGACGCGCTCGGCGGCCTCGCGGGCGAAGGCTTCGAAGGTCTGGCGGCGCCAGTGGGGGCGGAGATCGCCAGCGGGGATGTGGTCGTCGCGGCCGGTGGCCTCGCGCAGCAGGAGGTCCACGGCGAGTCGCCAGGCCTGCTCCTTTCGGCGCCAGGCGCGCTCTGTGGGCGTGGCGACGCGCTCGTCGTAGATGGCGAGGCGGAGCTGGAGGCGGGTGGGGCGGAGCGGGGAGGCCGTCGCGGTGTTGGAGATGGGCCGCCAGGGGCCCGGGCCGCCGACGTGGGGGCAGCAGGGGGCGACGGCGAGCGCAGGGACGTCGCGCTTATCGGCCTGGAGGAGCAGGGTGTCGGTGAGGACGCCGCAGGCGTGGAGGCCGACGGCGGCGGTGTCTGCGTCGAGGTGTCGCCAGGCGTCGGCGGTGAGCACGTCGGTGTTGACGAAGTCGGCGTGGATGGGGGCGGCGCCGAGGCTCAGGGCGCGGCGGGCGAGCTCGGCGCCGTGGACGCAGAGGTGGTGCTGGCGTTCGAGGTGAGCGACGGGGAGCCCTGTCGCGCACGCAAGTGCCCGTCCTAGATGACCTTTTCCTGAACACCAGTCCACGATCCGCGGCGCTCTGGCGAGGACGGGCAGAGCGTGCGCGGTGAAGTGCTCGAGCTGCCGCCACTTGCGGTCGGGGACGCGATAGCGCAGGGCGGGGTGATCGAGGCGGTCGCCGAGGGGGTGCTTCGGCAGCGCGGTGAGGCGGGTGTGCGCGGTGGTGCGCTCGCGCAGCGCGGCGAGGTCCGGGTGGACGGGGAGGGCGAAGGGGTCGAGGTTGAGGGCGTTGATGACGTCGTCGTCGAGGGCGTCGAGCCAGCGGATGAGGTCGGGCAGGTCTGCGGCCCAGGGCGGCTGATCGAGGACGAAGGGGCGCGGCTGCCAGAGCCAGGCGTCCTCGGTGAGCAGGGCGGCGAGCGCGTCGAAGCGGGCACGGATGGCGTCGTGGTCGGGGCGCATCGAGGCCCTGGGGTCAGCCGCCGAAATCCGCGTGCCAGATGACGGTGTCGGCGGGATAGTTGAAGGGGATGGTGCGGCACTGGAGCGTGGCTGGCGTGATGATCTGGCCGGGGTTGTAGTCCTCGACCTGCGTGCCGAAGCACAGCTCGGCCTCGTAGGCGCCGGCGGTGGCGGGGGTGCGTCGGAGGCACTGGTCCACGGGGTCGAGGGTGTCGACGAAGCCGTCCCAGACGGTGTAGATCGACCCGGACCAGGCCATGTTCACAAACGGCGAGACGGTTGGCAAGCTCATGCCGCAGACGGCCTCGCTCCCGCAGGTCGGCACGTCGCACCGGGGGAAGACGCCCTGGGCGACGCCGTCCTTTCGGACGCGGACCCAGGCGGGCATGGCTTCGCCGGCGTCGGTCTGGGCCCAGATGGTCTCGGGGATGTCGGTGGTGTACTCGATGCCGAAGTGGACCGGCCGCGGCGTGCGGGTGGTGCGGTTGTCGAGGGTGACGGTGCCGAGGAAGGTCTCGCTGGAGGCGCGGAAGGTGACGTCGACGAGGCCGTCGAGCTGGTTGTTCTCGTCATAGCGGAGGTCGTGACAGCCGTCGTAGCCGACGATCCCGACGTTGGGGCCGTAGTCCCACTGGCCGCAGGTGGAGTCGTCGGTGTCGGGGGTGATGATGGCGTAGGTCATGATGCCGTCCGCCGCGGGCTGGTGCGCGCACCGGGGGCCGAGCTCCTGGGGGCCGTCGAGGAACCAGACGAGCGTCACGCAGGTCCGGGAGGCCGGCGCGTAGCCCGACACGGCGACGCGGAAGGAGTTGATCGGCAGGTCGAAGAAGGTGAGCGTGTCGGGGTCCACGGCGATCGTGTCCTCGGCGTTGCGACACTGGAGGTCGAGGTCGCAGCCGCGGCCGGGGAAGAAGGACTGGTCCATGCCGCAGTTGCAGCCGGGGATGGCGGCGGCGCAGTCGTTCGGGGTGCCGCAGACGTAGTCGCCGCAGGTCAGCTCGACCCACTGGCCGCCGGTGGACTCGCAGAGCTGGCGGTTGTCGGCGGGGTGGTCGAAGACGAGGGTGCAGGTGTTGCTGATGCAGTCGGCGCCGATGGGGATGTCGCAGTCGCAGTCGGCGTTGAGGCACCCGCGGTCGAGGTAGTCGGTGACGAGGTTGTCGAACGCGGTGCGGTCGGCGGCGCTGTTGAGCGCCATGTCACAGCCCAGCCCGGTCAGGTTGCTGCACAGCGGCGCGGCGGAGATGGTGCAGTCGGCGGACGTGGTGCAGCTGGCGAGGGTCGCGTGGGCGGCTCGGATGGCGCTGCCGACGCTCTCACAGGTGTCGCCGTTGTTGGAGCCGTTGTTGGTGCCGTTGTTGGTGCCGTTGTTGGTGGCGTTGTTGGCGTCCGGGGCAGGCAGGCAGGCGCCGTCGATGCAGGCGAGATCGGGGTTGAAGGCGCGGCAGGAGGCGTCGGAGGTACACTCGGCGGTGCAGATACCGGCCGGCGCCTGGGCGCAGGTGCCGTCGAGGGCGGCGCAGATGCGGCCGGGCTCGTCGCCGCAGGCGGCGTCGTCGCCGCAGGGAGCGACGCAGAGGCCGCAGGTGCAGGCGAGGCCTTCGGAGCAGGCGGCGTTGTCGTCGCAGGTGAACAGCCAGTGGCTCTCGCTGTCGGTGGAGGGGTCGTGGCCGCCGGAGCGGACGTCATCCTTGCAGCCGGTCAGTCCGGCGACGAGGGCGACGAGAGCGAGGGCGGGCAGCAGCGCTCGCAGGGTGGGTCGACGTGTCATATGGCTTCCTCATCGTGGTCTTCGTCGTCCCAGACGACGTTCTGGCCCGCATAGAAGATGACCCGGGTGGCCCCATGCTCGGGGCGGCCGTGGGTGTCGTTGTGGAGGGTGACCTCGCGACGCAGGCGCCCGACCTGCTCGCGGGTGGAGCGCAGGAGGGCGTAGACCTCCTGTTGGTAGGGGTGGCCGTCCCAGACGTCGAAGGACCAGGTGGAGCCGCCGAGCACGTCGTGGGGGAGGGAGCGGGTGTCGTTGCGCTGGAGCTTGGCGCAGAGCGCGGCGACGACGGCCTGGTAGTGGTCGTAGACGGCGGCCTCCCAGCCGGCGGGCTCGCCCATGGGGATGAACATGGTCTTGCAGCTGTACCGGGCCTCGGCGCCGTCGCCTTGTCGCACGACGCGGCCTTCGGTGACGAGGCCGTCGAGGGCGGCCCGCAGAAGGCTCTCTTCGAGGCCGACGATGCGGCAGAGGGCGTCGGGGGTGTCGGGGCCGTGGCGGTAGACGGCGACCCAGACGAGGGTGGCGGCGGTGAGGTCGGAGTCGGTGGCCGTGTGGCCGAGCTCCTCCTCGGTGGCGGCGCGGTAGACGGTGGAGTGGCCACGGCCGGACTTGAAGGCGAGGCCGGACTCGACCAGATCGTGCAGGATGCTGCGGACGACGGACTCCTCGTCGAGGCGGAAGTGGAGCAGCACGTCGGCGCGGGTGACCATGGCGCGGCTCTGGAGGAAGTCGTAGACGGCCTCCCACAGGGAGCGGTTCTGGAGGGTGGAGCTCTCGGACAGGCGCTGGACCTTGAGCTGGTAGGAGCGCAGGGCGAGCCCGAACATGTCGGCGATGACCTTGCGGCCGACGCCTTGGGCCTCCAGTGCGCTGACCAGATCGAGGAAGACCTGGTTGGCGACATGGGCCAGCGGCGCGCGCAGGCCCGCGGCGGTGGAGAGCTGCGCCACGAGCACGGTGGTCTGGCGGATGATGGCGTCGATGAGGAGGTTGACGTTCATGGGGTTCCTCGGGGTGCGCCCTGAGCGGCGTTGATGATACGATAGCCATCCGCGCGGGCGACATGGAGCGAAATGTTTTTCACCCCGAAGCGGCGTTCACCCCCCCGAGGAGGCTTCATGGCAGGACAGGACAGCGGAGGACTGGCGGAGGACCCCGTGGCGGAGCTGCGTCGGCTGCACCGGGCGGTCGACATCATGGCGAAGGCGGTGGCGGACCAGCACGGTGATCGGCTGCGGTGCCATCGGGGGTGCGCGGGCTGCTGCGCGGATCGGTTGACGGTGTTCGAGGTGGAGGCTGAGCGCATCCGGCAGGACGCGCCGATCTGGACGCAGGGTCAGGAGGCGGGGCCGGTCGGGGCGTGCGCTTTTCTGGACGTGGACGGGGGGTGCCGGATCTACGCGGCGCGGCCGTATGTGTGCCGGACGCAGGGGCTTCCGCTGCGCTGGATCGAGCTGGAGGCCGCCGGCACGTTGTCGGAGTTCAGGGACATCTGTCCGCTCAACGCGGAGGGGCCGGGGTTGGACACGCTGCAGGAGGAGGCGTGCTGGGCGCTGGGGCCGGTGGAGCAGCGGCTGGCGGCGCTGCAGGGGCGGTTTGGTGAGCCGACGGCGCGTGTTCCGTTGCGGGGGTTGTTCGGTGAGGAAAGCTGAGGCTCGCGTGGGCAGGTTGCGTTGACGTCGGAGTCGATGCGATGTACCTTCACGGTAGGCGTTTTCCATTCTCCGGTGTTGCTCCCAACCGGGACGAAATCGATGAGCAGCCTGTCCGAAAACACCCGTCAGTCTGGCCGTCTCGCGCCGGGCACGTTGTTGCACGACCGCTACGAGGTGATCGACTTCGTGGGGGCGGGTGGTTTTGCGCAGGTGTACCGGTGTCTGGACCGGCAGATCGATCGCGAGGTGGCGGTCAAGGTGTTCTGGCCGCTGGGGCAGACGAGCCACAACCCGGACACGTACCAGCAGCTGTTGACGCGGTTCCGCCGGGAGGCGAGCGCGGCGGCGAAGATCCGTCATCCGAACGTGGTGAACATCTTCGACGTGCGGATCCTGGACGACTCGTTCCGTCCGTACATCGTGATGGAGTACCTGGCGGGGCATGATCTCGGGGAGGAGCTCAAGCACAACGGCGCGATGTCGCCGACGCGTGCGATCCCGTTGTTCTGCAAGGTGTTGGAGGCGTTGGGGGAGGCGCACGCGGCGGGGGTGGTGCACAAGGACCTGAAGCCGTCCAACTTGTTCTTGTCGGAGCCGGGGACGCGATACGAGGCGATCCGTATTCTGGATTTCGGCGTCGCGTACATGGCGGAGGACAAGGACTCGCGGATCACGAAGACGGGGCATGCGTTCGGGACGCCCGGCTATCTGGCGCCGGAGTACATTCACAAGCAGATCGTGACGCCGCAGCTGGATGTATACCAGATGGGGCTGATCCTCGTGGAGTTGTTGTCGGGGCAGCGGGTCGTGATGGACGACAACCCGCTGAACTGCGTGATGATCCACGGGACGTGCGCGCTGGAGCTGCCGACGGCGCTGCTGCACAGCGACCTGGGTCCGATCATCGTCAAGGCGCTGAGCCTGGACTACAACGGTCGTTACGCCAACGGCCTGGAGCTGGCGGACGCTCTGGTGAAGCTGGACCCGTCCGGTCTGCCGCGGCTGAAGGCGGGCGGGCCGCGCCAGGCGCTGCAGGCGACGAGCGGCAGCATCCGCGCGATCATGTCGCAGACGGCGCCGCCGGACACGGGGAACTTCCGGACGAGCCCGCACACGGTGCCGGTGGATCTGGACGCGATGCGTCGCGGGCGTCGGTCGGAGGTGAGCGTCGAGATCCCGGGGATCTCGCGGGGCGGGGAGTTCGAGGATGAGGAGGACGCGACGAGCCGTTCGCTGACGACCTCCCAGCTCGATCTGGAGGGTCTGGAGCACCAGTCGATCGTCGAGTCGATCAGGTCCGGTGGGTTGGCGACGCACACGATGTCGGCGGTGTCGATGCCTGCGAAGGAGGAGACGCCCGCGCGCACGGGGCTGCCGCTGGTCTGGCTGGCGGTGGGCGCCGGCGCGTTGCTGCTGATGTCGATCACGGTGGTGGCGGTGCTGCTGCTGGGCGGTGAGGACATTGCGCCGGAGTCCGAGCCTGCGCCGGTGGTGGCGGCTCCGACGGAGGCGGACCAGGCACCGGTGGCGGACGCCGCTCCGGTGGAGCACCGGGTGACGATCACCTCACGGCCGCCGGGCGCGACGATCTTCAAGGACGGCGAGATGGTGGGCCTGGCGCCGTATGAGTTCACGTTCGGCGCTGACGAGGAGGTCGCGAAGTTCGAGATGGCGCTCGATGATCACGAGATGCGGATCTTCGAGCTTCATCCGAGCGACGGGCCGAAGGTGGAGCTGGAGCTTCAGCGGGTGACGGCGGCGGGCGCGGAGGGTGCTGACCGCGCGGTGAGCGCGCCGGTGCGTCCGTCGAACCCGACGCCGGCGGTGCCGCGGTCGAACCCGGCGCCGAAGAAGAAGGACCCCTCGAAGGCGGGGAACACGGGCGGTATCCGGATCGCCCAGTAGCGTCCCGTCGCCGGGTCGCGGCCCTGGTCGTCGCCAGACCTGCTTCGAAAGTCCCAATGCTATCAGAAGCCATCCGGAAAGTTATGGCCGTCGTTGACGAGCCCCATGCACGCCATCTGCGGCTTCTCGTCGTCCCCATGGGGCGCTGCCCCAGCTCAGCCTGCATCTGGGTTGGGGGCGCAGTGCAGGGTCTTCTGTGAGCGATAGCTCGCAGAAGACCGTGCGTCGCGACCCCAACCTGGATGCACGGCGGTCTGATTGGAGACTCCTCAAAGCCACATCTGACGCACCTGGAACTCGCCAACTCGACCATTCCTTTCCGGATGACTTCTCAAGATGTTGCGTGCTCGGGCCGAACCCGGCCGAAGTCGTGTGCGGTTCAAGCGACGCGGATTGGGTCGGGCGTGGCCGATCGGGGTGCTCTGCGTCGTTCGATCCGTTAGACTTCGGCGGTGTGGCACAGGATCTTCGTGTCGAGGTCAGAGGAGGCAGAGTTGGGACGCAGCGAGCTCAGGCAGGGTCGTGGGTGTGGATGGGGGTGCGGGCTGTGGGCGCTGTGCGCGGTGCTGCTGCTCGGTGGGCAGGCGTCGGCGCAGGAGGCCGAGGTCACGCCGGGCGACGACGTGCTGGAGCTGATCAACGAGGGTGCGGCGGCGAGCGACGCGGGGGAGTACTGGCGGGCGGTGGCGGCGCTGGAGCGAGCATTGAAGCTCCAGCCGTTGAACGTGGCGTACTTGAACCTGGGCCGGGCTCTGCAGAAGTCGGGCAAGTGCTTTGAGGCCAAGGCGGCGTACGACGCGGTGGCGGGTGCGCCGAAGGTGGCGGGGGTGGACCCGGCGACGATCGCGGGCTACGTGGACAAGTACGTCGTGGAGCTCGAGGGCGCGTGTCCGGGTCGCTTGCGGTTTCTGTGCGCGGAGCCGGCGACGGTGGTGCTGGTCGATCCGGCGGGGGCCCTGGCGACCGAGGCGTGCGGGGAGTGGATGGTGGGTAGCGCGGGCGACTACGCGGTGCTGGCGACGACGGAGGACGGTCGTGAGGTTCGCACGCGGGTGACGGTCGCAGCGCTGGAGACGCGCGAGGTGCCGCTGACGTTTGAGGCGACCGTGCCCGAGGAGGGGCTGACGTCGGGCGTGGGGCTTCGGATCGGCGTGCGGTACGCCTCGATCGTGGGGTACGGGACGGGGGAGCTGGTGGAGTCGGACGGGGCGACGGCGCTGGATCGGCTTCCTGCCGATGGTCTTCAGGACGAGCTGGATGGGCTTCAGATCGCCCGGCTGGGGCATGGGGTCGAGGGGGAGGTGGGGTATGACCTGGGGGGCTCGTGGGTGGGGATGGTGGTGCAGCTTCGGTTTCCGGCGTCGTCGGTGGTGGTGACGCCGTTCTTTGAGCTGGGGCTGACCGAGGTGGGTTCCGGGACGTTGGGCTTGCGGGTGCACGCGGGGTACGGCGAGGTGCAGCAGGCGATGCGAGCGGGCGACGAGCGGTTTCTGGCGCTGGCGGGGCCGGTGCAGGCCGGGACGTCGCTGAGGCTGGAGCTGCCGTTGAGTGAGTCTCTGTTCTTGTCGTCGGGGTTGGGGCTTACGGTGGGGTTCCCGGACCTGGGGGTCTACGGCGGGCTCGATGGCGGTGTGGATTTCCGCTTCTAAGGTGAGGTTGTAGTGATGTCCAGGCGACTTGTGTGGATTGTGGGTCTGCTCTCTCTGGTTGCGCTGGTGGGTTGCCGCGAGGACGCGGACAGCTCGGGGCTACGGCTTCGAGAGCAGCGGATCGATCCGGCGCTGATCGTGGACGCAGGCACGATGCGTGTGAGGGAGGGGGGCTCGCCCCTGGCGCTGACGCTGAACCTTCCCATCGACGCCACGTCGCCGGTGAACATCGCGATCACGGGCAGCGCGGACCTGGACTTTCCGGTGTCGACGACGCAGCTGCAGGCCACGACGGATGATGGGATCATCCCTGTCGTCGCGGTGGATGACGCTGACGTCGAGGGGCTGGAGACGGGGCTGATCACGTTGACGTTGAGCAGCGCGGACGTCGAGTTTGACGGCAAGGTGATCGAGGTCGGGCCGATCGCGATCATCGACAACGACCTGCCGTGGGTCGAATACGCCCATCCAGGCGGTGTGAGCGAAGGGGATGCGGCGGGTGCCACGACCGCGGTTCAGCTCGGGGTGGATCCGGTGAGTCAGGTGGAGGTGGCGTTTGTGACGGCCGACGGGCAGGTGGCCGTCATGCCCTCGAACCGGACGATCAGCACCGACAGCTGGCAGAACGCGTTCAATGTGACGTTCACCGCGGTGGACGACGCGGTGCGTGAGGGCGATCACGAGGGCCGGGTCCAGATCCGTTTGACCGACACGCAGATGCCGCCTCGGTGGCCTGTGACGGTGATTGATGAGGTGCGCCTCCCGATCACGGACAACGACCCGCCAGGCCTCGAGTTCCCGGATGGCGTGGCGGTGACCCTGACCGAGGGCGATGCGGCTTACACCCATCGGGTCCGTCTGGCCCAACCTCCCACCGGTCCGGTGCAGGTCGAGGTGGCCAGCACCTCGGATGTGAATGTGTCGCCCTCGCGGCTGACGTTCACGACGGGAAACTGGAGCGTGGCCCAGTCGTTCGAGGTGCGCGCGGTCGACGACGCGGTGGATGAGGCGGACGAGGAGGTCGGGCTGAGCTACCAGGTGACCAGTGATGATGGCGGTTACGATGGCCTCGCGGTGTCCGGGCTGCGCGTGACCGTCGTCGACAACGACACGGCTGGGTTCGTGGTGACGGAGGCTGGCCCCTCGACCGCGGTGACCGAGGGCGGTCCGTCGGATCTGTACTCCATCCAGCTCACCAGTCAGCCGAGAGCGACGGTGCGGGTGGACGCGGTCGCGCCCGCCGCGCTCCTGCTGTCTCCGAGCAGCCTGACGTTCGGGCCCGGGGACTGGTCTTCGCCGAAGATCATGGAGGTGAGCGCGGTCGACAACACGGCGATCGCGGCGATGAACCCGACCGTCTACACGATCACGCACACGGTGGTCAGCCAGAGCTCGCAGTATCAGGACCTGACGCCCCGCTCGATCGCGGTGAGCGTGACGGACGACGACTCCGCGGCGATCCTGTCCACGGCGGGCTCGTCCCTCACGCTGGTGGAGGGTCGGAGCGAGGTGTTCGAGGTGCGGCTGTCGGCGCAGCCGGCGGGCAATCCCGAGATGACCTTGAGGTCGAGCGACCCGCGGCTCGAGGTGAGCCCGGCCACGCGGACGATCTCTCGGGCCGATTGGAGCTCGCCGATCGGCGTGACGCTGACCGCGGTCGAGAACGCGGTGGACGAGCCTGACATTGCGGCCACGGTGACGATCACGGTGGCGGGCGGCGGCTTCGATGCGCCGCCGCTCACCCTGTCCGTGGACGTCAAGGACAACGACGACGTGGACGTGATCGCCGCGGACGTCGAGGTCCGTGAGGTGGACGTCGGGTCGAACATTCCGCAGGCCTTTGTGACGGTGCCGCTGCGGCTGAGCACCGCGAGCACGCGGCCGATCGCGGTGTCGTGGGAGACGGTCGATGGCTCGGCGCTGGCGGTGGCCGATTACGTCGTCGGCAGCGGCGTGGTGACGTTCGCGCCGGGTCAGACCGAGGGTAGCTTGATCGTGGATGTGGTGAGCGACAACGTGACCGAGCCGTCCGAGAGCTTTGGGGTGGCGTTGTCGACGACGAGCGAGGGCGTGACGCTGCGGCAAGAGGTGGTCACGTGCACGATCACCGACGACGACGCGAGCCCGGTCGCGTCCACGGTGACGCTGCGCACGGCGCCAGGGGTGCCAGTGATGGGGACGCTGCGCGGCAGCGACGCCGACGGCGACGCGTTGACCTATACGATCGTGGAGCCTCCTACGCGGGGCACGCTCCAGCTGCTCGATGCTGGCCTCGGCACGTTCAGCTACACGCCGGACGCCACGGCGGAGGGCCAGGACCTGATGCGTTATGTGGCGAGCGACGGCGCCAACACGTCATCGCCCGCCTTTGTGACGGTGGAGATCGGCGAGCCGACCGGCGAGGTGGCGGTGAGCGTGTTTGCGCCCCCGAGCGCGGACGAGGGGAGCCTCGTGCGGCTGGAGGCGATCCCTACGGGGGCCGATCCGGCGACGGCGACCTACCGATGGGATCTCGACGGGGACGGCGCGTTCGAGGACGGGTTCGACGGCTCGGTGGAGGTTCGAGCGCCGGGGGACGCGGACAGCTGGGTGGTGCAGGTGCGTTTGACCGATGGCGCCGCTGGGGCGATGGCCGAGGCGACGATCGAGCTTCACAACCTGGCGCCGATCCTGTCGGGGGCGAACTCGGTGGATGGCTTCGAGGGCAGCGGCGTGCTGCTGGAGGTCGAGGCGGTCGATCCGGGCGGCGATGCGCTCCAGTTCGCGTGGGATTTTGACGACGGCGAGACGCTGGAGGGGGAGTCGATCCCCCGCGTGGTGCACGCGTTCGGCGGCGAGGGATTCTACAATGTGGGGCTGACGGTGACGGACGACAGCGGGGCGTCGAGCACCTTCGACATCTTCGTGCCGGTGTCGAACGTGGCGCCCACGCTTGCGGCTCGCCCGATCCGTCGCGCGGTGGCCAGGATGCCGTACGCGTTCGACGCGCTGGCGTTCGATCCTGGCGACGACACGCTGGAGTGGCAGCTCAACGGCCCCCCGAACTTCACGCTGGAGGTGTGCGAAGATCAGGGCCCCTGGCAGTGTCGTCGCGTGATGGGCACTGGCCTCACCGCGCAAGCGCTGGCCGCTGGCATCTCGCTTGGGCTTGAGGTGACCGACGGCGCAGCGACCGCCAGCGCGAGCTGGCGGGTCGAGGAGCGCGAGATCGACAGCGATGGCGGCGGCGCCGACAACACCTGTGAGGTGCGCTATGGCCTGGATCCCTCCAGCGCGGTGGATGACATGGCCGACCCCGATGGCGACGGCCTCGCCACCTGGCGTGAGTGCGCCAGTGGGAGTGATGCGCTGGTGAGCAACGCGCCGACGGCGCCGACTCCGATCTTCCCGGTCGGCGGCGAACTCCAGAGCGGATTTCCGATCGCGCTGCTCGTGGGGAACGCCGATGACGTGGACGAGGACGCGCTCCTGTATGCGTTCGAGCTCGTCGACGACGCCGACCGCACCGTGTCCATCGTCGAGGGGGTGCCCGGTCAGCCCAACCAGACCTGGGCCTACCTCTCTCCGTCGAGCCTTCGGGAGGACGCGATCTATCGGTGGAGTTCGCGGGCCTCGGATGCGTGGGCGTTCGGGCCCACCAGTGAGGCGGAGGCCTTCCTGTACTCCAGCCGGAACGACGCGCCCCCCGCGCCGGAGCCCCTGGCCCCGCGCGGCGCCGTCTCGGGCCCGCTGCAATTCGAGGCCGCACCCGTGGTCGACCCCGAAGGCGACTCGGTGACGTACGAGTTCGAGGCATTCCCCGTGGTCGGCTCCGGCACCGTTCGCTCCGGTGCGGTGGCCGCGGACGAGGGTGCGCTGACGTGGACACTGTCCGCCCCGCTGCCCTCGGTGGGCGCCTGGATGTGGCGCGTCCGCGCGGTGGACGCCTGGGGGGCCGCCAGCGCCTTCTCGCCCTTCGTCGAGTTCACGCCCGGCCTGCCCGTGGGCGACCTCCCAGTGCCCGCCCTCGAGTCCCCGATCGACGACGCCCGTGTCGCCACGGCCGCTGACGTCCTGCTGGTCTGGTCCAACGTCACCCTGGACGACGACTCGCCGACCTACAACGTCGAGCTGCGCCTGGCCGACGAGACGCCGGTGGCCTCAGAGTCGGGCGTCGTGCCCGACGATGGTGCGTCGACCTCCTGGAGCGCCGGTCGCCTCGTGGTGGGCACCTACCAGTGGCGCGTGCAGACCTCCGACGGGGCGGTCGTCAGCGCGTTCAGCGCCTGGGCAGACTTCGAGGTGGTCGATGGCCCCGTGGTCGCCGCGCCGCCGAAGGGGGTGCAGACGGAGTTCGGGTGCCAGACGGTGCCGGGGGGGTGGAGCGGCGGGGTGTGGGTGCTGTTGGTGTTGGCGAGCCTCATCGTCGGGCGCGCCCTCACCCCCCAACCCCCTCTCCCGTAGGACGGGAGAGGGGGAGGCCCTCACCCCCCAACCCCCTCTCCCCTATGAGGGTAGAGGGGGGGTAGAGCAGGGTTTTTACTTATGCAGCAAGAACTTACTGTCCGGCCCCCCCTCTCCCCTCAGAGGGGAGAGGGGGTTGGGGGGTGAGGGCCTCCCCCTCTCCCCGTCGAGGGGAGAGGGGGCTGGGGGGTGAGGGCCTCCCCCTCTCCCGTCCTACGGGAGAGGGGGCTGGGGGGTGAG